>Ga0247816_10001234_pt1 | contig 12724 bp, 10 predicted proteins | sample UWRJL209509C1_FD_179930 | JGI IMG/M metagenome (GOLD analysis project Ga0247816, IMG submission 179930) | Plant litter microbial communities from Arlington Agricultural Research Station in Wisconsin, United States - UWRJ-L209-509C-1 | ecosystem: Environmental > Terrestrial > Plant litter >...
GTACGTGATATTTAAATTGTTCTTCATTATTTTTAAAAGAAGTGTTGATAAGATATAATTGTACCATTATAATTCCTATCAAAGATAGGCTCATCAAGACGACTAGCAAGCGAAACAATGTTTTATTCATCGAAACAAAATTAACATTTTAACATTTAAGCGATTAATACATTAACCAAACATTAACATCTAATTGCTATATTATTAATTCCTTAAAGAAGAAATTATTTTATCCGCAGTATTTTTCGCTTCTGTCATTGTAATGTTTTGAATTACGAAGTCGCTCATTACCGTTTTTTGTGTATCAGTCCACTGATTTGCCATTCTTGCTTCCACTTCTTCTCGAGAAATTTCATCTCGTTCCATGACCCTTTTTATTCTGATTTCTTTGGGAGCCGTGACCAAGATTATTTTGTCACACTCTTTATAACTTCCGCTTTCAAAAAGAATTGCCGCTTCTTTAACCACAAAGGGAAAATTTTCATGCAATTTCACCCAATTTGCAAAATGATTTTTTACTTCAGGATGAATAATGCCATTTAAGATTTCAAGCTTTTCTGGATTATTAAAAACTAAGCTCGCAAGCTTTGACCTATTTACTTTTTTATTCTCAATCATATCTGATCCAAATGCATCAATAATTTTGCCAATTACAGTTTCCGTTTCCATTATTTTTTTTGCCTCAAGATCAGCAATATAAACAGGAATTCCTTTTGATTCAAGATATTTTGCAACAGTGGTTTTTCCACTGCCAATTCCTCCTGTCAAACCTATAATTTTTGCCATAATAATTTAGTTAAAAAAATAATTCTGGAAAAGCTGATTGGGGTTTCTTTTTCAATAGGATTATATTAAAATATGATTTTATAAAGCCAATTCCGTAGCCGTAAAATTGCATTGCAACTGCAAAAACAGAAAGAATTCCGATAGAAAAACTTCTATTTTTGATTGTAGAACTTATTAAAATCGCAATGAAATATATTCCATATAAAATCAAAAAAAGTTCAATTCCGAAAATGAAAAATAAAATAGAAAATAGAAACCCGACCAAAAATGCGGATGGAAAAAAATAAGTCAATTTATTATATTCTGGATACCAACTGTTCAAAATCGGCCTTGCTTTGCCAAATTTATTGACTTGTTTGTAGAACTTTGACCAATCAATTCTTCTTTTGTGATACACAAATACCTTTGAAAAAAGCTTGGTTTCAAAATTCATTTTCCACAATCGTATTGACAAATCTGGATCTTCTCCGGGATGAATATTTCCAAAACCATTGCTTGCTTCAAAAGCTTTTTTAGACAATCCCATGTTAAAACTTCTAGGCTGGAATTTATCTATTTTCTCAGAACCGCCTCTAATTCCCCCAGTTGTCAATAAGGAAGTCATAGCAAAATTGATTGCTTTTTGAATGTCTGTAAAACTGTCTAAAGCATTATCTGGACCTCCAAAACAGTCGGCAAAATTTTCAGTCAAAGCTTTTTCGGCTTCGGATAAATAATTTGAAGGCAAAATACAATCTGAATCTAAAATCAAAAAGTAGTCACCTTTGGCATTTTTCATTCCGAAATTTCTTGAATCTCCCGGACCTGAATTTTCTTTGAAAAAATAGGAAATATTCAACTTATCGCGAAAAGTATTAATAACTTCTTCACAAGGAATGGAAGAGCCGTCTTCAACAATCACGATTTCAAAATCATGATCATAGTTTTGCTTTGCAAGACTATGCAAAAGCTCTTCAATTTCATCTGGACGGTTATAGACTGGAATTATAAAAGAAAAATTCATGGCTCGATTTAAACTTTAACAAAGATAATCTTTAAAAATAAATTTGCTTCATAAAAAAAGCCACCCTTTCGGATGGCTTTAAAATTATTGATTAAGAATTTATTATTGCTTAACCACTTTTATAGTTTTAACTTGATTGTCTGCAGCAACTTTTACTAAATAAGTTCCTTGAGGCAAAATAGACATATCTACTTGCGCATCAGTTGTATTTAATGATTTGTTGATTACTTGCTGACCTACTAAATTATATACTGAAACATTTGTAATGTTTTGATTGTAAGATAACTTCAATACATCTTTAACCGGATTAGGATATACTTTTAATGATGCTAAATTGTAAGTTTGATTACTCAATGAAGCATCATAAGCTGAGATTTTAAATGTTCCAGAAGTACCATTATAACCCCAAACTCTTGCAGTAATAGTTTCACCCGATGTCAAACCGCTTAATACAACTCTTGAGAAATTACTTACTCCCGTAATATCAGCAGAACATTTTTCATAAGCCAATGCATCACAAGACGCTCCTTTATAAACATATAATGCTGTATCTGTTAAGCCACCAGTAGCACTGCCACTTGATGCAGTTTCGATAGTTAAAGTTCCAGAATCTGGTGCTTGAACTGTGAACCAAACATCTTTTCCATTATCTGAAAAATTCAAAGCATCACATGCTACTGAAACTGAATTTGGATCATGGTCTGAAGGATTTCTTGTAGCACCTAAGTTTGTGGCAACAATTTCATTTGCTGCAAATGTTCCGCCTGCAGTTAAAAGTGTTGGACTTATACACTCATCATTCGCTGGCGGACACGCTGTTTGCGTTAAGCTATTACTAACTACACTACAAACCGCATCGTCATCATTTTCTACCGTTATAATTACACCTGTACCATTTTCATATGGCCCAAATGTTACTAAACCAGTTGCTGTAGCTGTCTGTGAATTTCCTTGGTTATCAAAAACATTAAGCAAGGTAGCAGAACCCAAATTGGTAATATCAACTTCCACATTAAACCCTTCTGTTGTATTATCACATAATGAAACTACAGAAAATGTAGCTTCCGCTCTTGCACATGCAAACACAGACCATGCTAATGTAAATTGTCCCGCACCTGTACCAAATCCATCTTGAATCCAGTAAACAGTTTGATCTGCACCTGTGTTATTTGCCCATTCAACGATATCATCATCATCATCATCAAAGCAGGCAATTACTGTTCTATCAGCACAATCTCCATAAAACGCAATGTTAGCAGAATCATAATTATTCTCAAGCTGGCCAATATTTAAAGTTGACCCATTAGGAACCAAAATTGAATAATATACGTCTGGTGCAGTATTTGCTATTTGTTCATTACTATTGTTACAGATTGTTGCGTTTTCGTTTGTCGATCCCACAGTTGTACCAATAATTGGAGAAATTAGATTCGTCAAGTCGATTGCAGTAGCACAAGTATTATTTTCTGGCGGACAAGTTGCTTGAGTACGAGTTGGACTTGTTAAAACGCAATTAGAATCTTGCTCATTTGCAACAGTAATTACAACTGAAGTTCCATTTGCATAAGGACCAAACTGAGTTACGCCAGCCACTGAAACAACCACCTCAGTACTTGATTGATTATCATTAATAGCTAGCGATGTAGCGCTTCCTAAATCCAAAACCTCTACATCAACAAAAAACTGCTCAACTCCATTTTCACAATCTGGTACAACTGTATAACTAGCAGCAGCACTAATACATGTATTTTCAATAATATCTAATGTATATGCTGTTGTTTGAGGAGTAGCCCATGTAGAAATAACAATATAATAAGTTTGTCCAGCAGTTACCGGAAATTCTGCAATACTCAAAGCAGCAGAACTCCATCCATTTACAGCACCCGCCATACAATTTGTGCCTATATCCTCACAACTCCCATAAATAAACATACCTGCATAAGTTGCTGTTGGAGTTAAGTTTACGGTAATACTTGTATCAGTATCAGGAGTATAAGCATAAACAACATCATTCCCATTCAAATAATTACTTGTAGTACCACAACCACCAGGCGTTCCTTCATAAATGGCATCAAAATAATTTGCTGTATTATCAGTTGCCGAATAAGGCAGTTCAGTTACTACGTGAGGATCAACACATGAACTTCCCGTAGGAGGAACTGGTACTGTAAAACTATATTCAGTACATCCTGTGGCATCACCAATAGTATTATATGGAGTTACATTCACAAAGTATTCTGTACCAGCTTCCAATAAACCTGGCAAATCATAAGTTGTTACATTTCCAGCATCATAATCAGCCAAAATATCATTTCCTCCTGTAGTTGTTCCTACAGAAACAAAATATCCCGCAGCACCTGGAGTTGCGTCCCACACCAAAACACCATTAATAGATGCTTCGGTATCAGTTACAGGTCCAGTAATTGTTGTACAATCTGGAACTGCAGTAGCAGTATAATCCACTTTTATCAAAACTGCCATCCATACTTCATCAGCCCAATCATCAATATCTGATGATGTAATCGTAAATGTCGTAAAGTTTGAAATATCCATTCCAATTAAATCTTCCGCACAAACTGTAGAAACTACACCATCTATGTTCAATTCAAATGAATAGTATTCTCCACAGTAAGTGTCTCCAAAAACCCAAGCCCAATAGTCATCAAGAACAGCATCTAAAATAGTGATTGAGTTTACAGTTCCAACCGCACACGTCAAATCATCGATACTAACAGTTAGAACTGAAGGATCGTCATCGTATCCTTCTACATCAAATTGCTGATTACAGGATTGCCCATAAGACAAACCCGCAAAAAATAGCATTAATAAAAAAGTAATTTTTTTCATAATTAAAAAATATTAGTAGTTTGTAGTTCACTAAAATACTAATAAATCCTTAAAAAAAACACACTATTAGTTAAAAATTTAGGCTAAAAATCAAAATTTAACTTTTAAAAAAAATTCGATTCAACAAAAAAGCCCATTCAATAATAGCATTGAATGGGCTTTTGAAAAGAATGTATCTATTTATTTTAGGCTTTCGACTTCTACCGTTTCATTGGCTTCAGCCTTATAATCCACACCTTCAACATCAAAACCGAACAAGTTATAAAAATCTTTTCTATAACCTTCTAAATCTCCAAGTTCTGCCAGATTTTCTGTAGTCGCTTTTGTCCACAATTGTGCTACTTTTTCTTGGATATCATCACGCATTTCCCAATCGTCAATTCTAATTCTTCCTTTATCGTCAGTGGCTACTTCGCTTCCTGAGAATAATCTGTCTTGATACAATCGTTGGATTTGCTCGATTGTTCCTTCGTGAACTCCTTCTTCTTTCATGATTTTGTACAATAAAGAAATATACAAAGGAATTACAGGAATTGCAGAACTCGCTTGAGTTACCAAAGCTTTATTTACTGAAACATATGCTTTTCCATCAATATCTTTTAATGAATCAGTGATTGAAAATGCAGTCGCTTCCAAGTGATCTTTCGCACGGCCGATTGTTCCTTTTCTGTAAACCGGCTCAGTCAAAGATGGCCCGATATAAGAATAAGCAACCGTCGTAGCGCCTGAAGCTAAAAGGTTTTCTGCTTTTAAAGCATCAATCCACATTGCCCAATCTTCACCGCCCATAACGGCAACAGTGTTTTCAATATCATCTTCTTTACTTGGCTCGATTGAAATTTCTGAAACTTTTCCTGTATGAAAATCAACCGTTTTGTTTGTATAAACATCGCCAATTGGTTTCAAAACAGAACGGTGCGTAACTCCAGTATTTGGATTGGTACGCACTGGCGAAGCCAAACTATATATTACTAAATCAACTTGTCCTAAATCTTTTTTGATCAAGTCTAAAGTTTCTCTTTTTACTTCGTTAGAAAACGCGTCGCCGTTGATGCTTTTTGCATACAAACCAGCTTTGTGTGCTTCCGTTTCAAAAGCAGCAGAATTGTACCAGCCTGGCGAAGCCGTTTTTCCTTCAACTGGCGGTTTTTCGAAGAAAACTCCAATTGTTGAAGCGTCTGAACCAAATGCGCTTGTGATTCTAGAAGCCAAACCAAATCCGGTTGAAGCACCGATTACTAATACTTTTTTAGCGCCGTCGATTTTTCCTTTTGATATAACGTATTCAATTTGGTTTTTAACGTTTTGCTCAGCTCCTTTTGGATGTGCAGTCAAGCAAATAAATCCTCTCATTCTTGGTTCTATAATCATAAAACTTTTGTTTAATCGTTTGTTTTTGTAATCGTTTATTCTTTGAAATTGCTAACAAATATAATTCAAAATATTAGTTCAGCAAGGCTTTTGCGTGATTTAAGGCAGAATCTGAAATGTCTTTCCCAGAAAGCATTTGGGCAATTTCCACAATTCTTTCGTCTTTTGAAAGCAATCTTAATTCTGACAATGTTTGTTCGCCAACCGTAGATTTAGAAACTTTAAAATGGGAATTTCCTTTTGCTGCGATTTGTGGCAAATGTGTTATGGCAAAAACCTGCATCGTCTTGCTCATGTCTTTCATGATATCGCCCATTTTGTGTGCAATTTCTCCAGAAACTCCTGTATCAATTTCATCAAAAATAATCGTTGGAAGTTTCTGATATTGCGCCAAAATCGATTTTACAGCAAGCATAATTCTAGATAATTCTCCACCGGAAGCTGTTTTTTTCAAAAGTCCGAAATCAGAACCTTTGTTTGCGGCAAAAAGAAATTCCAAATCATCTTTGCCATTATTATGATAAGTAGAAGATGGCGTTACTTCAATTTTGAAGCGAACATTTGGCATTCCCAGCAAATCTAAAATGGCAACTAATTTTTCTGTCAAAACTGGAATTGCCTTAACTCTATTTTTATGAATGGAAACTGCCAAAACATCTAATTCTTTTTCAGCAGAAGCAATTGCAGTTTCCGCTTTTTCAATTTCGTTTTGCAAACTATCCACAGAAATCACTTTGTTATCCAAAATTTCTTGAATTTCAAGCAATTCGACAATCGAAGAAACTTGGTGTTTTTTCTGAAGATTGTAAATTGTTTGCAGTTTTTGGTTTGTCAATTCTAATTGTTCAGGATCATTTGTCAAGCCCTCGCCTATTTGGTTCAATTCAGAAACGACATCGTCAAATTCAATGGCAACACTGTTTATTCTTTCTAACAACGAATTGTATTCTGGAGAAAATGCGGCAATTTTTTGCAAAGCAAATTTGATTTCTTTCAAGTTTTGCAAGACTCCAAATTGTTCTGCTTCAGAAATTGCCAACGATTTGTCGATGCTTTCTTTGATGAATTCAACGTTGTTTAATTGTTCAAAAACAGATTCTAATTCTTCTTGCTCGCCTGAATTTAATTTGGCCGAAAGCAATTCTTCTAATAAAAAAGAATTGTAGTCTTGTTCTTTTGAAGCTTCCTGCAATTTTGTTTTCAAGTCGGAAAGATTGCCTTTCAAACTTTTATATTTTTTCAGAAGCAAGGCATAATCTGAAATCGTATTTTGGTTATTTCCGATGGAATCAATAATATCAAATTGAAAATTTTCTTCAGATAATTCTTGAGTCTGGTGTTGGGAATGGATATCAATTAAAAATTCTCCGAGCGATTGCAATTCCTGCAGATTTACTGGACTATCGTTTACAAAAGCACGCGATTTTCCTGATGGAAGAATTTCTCTTCGTATGATGGTTTGGTTTTCAAAGTCTAAATCGTTGGCTTCAAAAAATGATTCGAGATTGTATCTTGAGATTTCAAAATGTGCTTCAATGACGCATTTTTCTTCTTTGTTTTTAAGGGAACTCAAATCGGCGCGTTTGCCTAAAACCAAACCTAAAGCTCCTAAAACAATCGATTTTCCAGCTCCGGTTTCTCCGGTAATGATGGAGAAATTTTCTGAAAAATCAATATTTAGCTTTTCAATTAATGCGAAATTTTTTATCGATAGTGAGGTTAGCAATGACTTAATTTTTAAGTATGAAGTTTAAATTAATTACTGATGCCCTAGCCCAGATTAAAGCGGAAATCCTTTTTCGGCAAATGTCTATTTTTTGCTGACGCAAAAGAGCGACCAACGGATCCTGACGCTTCGGGACTTTTGTGGCGTGCAAAAAAAGACATTTGCGAAAAAGATTGTAGCGAAAAGCTGGATTAGCTTCTCAAAAAACTAAAATTTTATGTTAGACCACTTTGACGAATTGAGTGGCGAAATTTTATTCAAATTATCTACTAAATCTGTAATTGAAATAGAAGGACCTCCAGAATATACTGACACGATTTCATCTGATTTAGCGTCAAAAAAGACTCTAGTTAAAAAAGCATTTGGCCGAACGTTATAAATTTCGGCTAGTGTTTTTACTGATGCTTTTATATTTTCTTTGGCTTGTTTTTGATTGTCAGCCATCAAATCTAAGGCCGTATGGTATTCATAAAGTGCTTGTCTGTAAGGCGCAAAAGTATTTGACAAAACATCGTTTATCAAAAAATATCTTGATTGGTTTCCGTCACCTTGAACCCAGCCTTTTTGACCGCTTTGTTGTGCAAGAACGGCCACATTTTGAGCCATTTCATAATATGAATTTCCGCCTTTTGGAGTGAAAGTATCAGCGTCCATTCCCATAATCATATAGCTGTAAAAAGCAATGACAGAAATCAAATTTGAATCATAGCTGTTTGGGTTAAAAATCAAACTTTCAAATTCTATGTATCTAAAAACAAAATCTTTATCGTTAAAATTGAAGACCGGAGACGAATAAGTAGAATTTAAAATCGGCCTTGAAGATTGCACCTGGATTGTTGCCGCAAACTGGTCATTTCCATAACCTGAAAGGTTGATTGACATGTTGCATTCAATTTTTTCATTCTCATTAAACGTTTGGTTTGTCCATTTTGTTTTATTGATAAAATCAGTCAGGGAACGTTCAAGGGTTTTAAAAACTTGAGTATTGGTATTTGTAATTCTGTCATAATTTATTCTAACAGAACATTTTAACTCCTGAGATTGAACAGGAATTGCAATTAAAAAAAGGAATATAAATACTATTTTACGCATGGAAATGTTGTATTACTTTATTTAAAATGTCTTGTGCCACTGCTTCTTTTGTTTTCAGTTCCATGGGTTCAATTTGAAAGTTACTATCAATAAAGGTAATTTTATTGGTTGGTTTTCCAAAACCAGCACCTTCATCTTGAAGCGAATTGAGAACTATCAAATCTAGGTTTTTTTTCTGGATTTTTAGCTTTGCATTTTCAATTTCATTTTCTGTCTCTAAGGCAAACCCTATTAAAAACTGGTTTTTCTTTATTTTTCCCAAAGAAGCCAAAATATCTTGTGTTTTTTCAAGGGCAATATTTAAGTCAACTTCTGTTTTCTTAATCTTCTGCATTGCTGGAAACTTTGGCCTATAATCTGCAACGGCAGCGGCAGCAATTGCCACATCTACATCTTCAAAATAATGATGGCAGGCTTCGTACATTTCTTTAGCAGAAACTACTGAAATCACTTTGACTTTTGAATTTTCAAGTTTTAAATGTGTTGGACCAGAAACCAAAATTACTTCGGCACCTAAATTTGAAGCTTCTTTTGCTATATCAAAACCCATTTTCCCTGAAGAATGATTTCCTATAAAACGCACAGGATCTATTGCTTCGTATGTTGGACCGGCAGTAATTAGTATTTTTTTTCCTTTTAAAGGCAATCTGCTTTCTAAATCAGCTTCAAGAAAAGCTACGATATTTTCAGGTTCTGCCATTCTTCCTTCGCCGTGAAGACCGCTGGCAAGTTCACCAGATTCAGCAGGAATTATATGGTTCCCAAATTCCTTTAAAAGCTGAAAACTATTGATTGTAGAGGGATGCTTGTACATATCTAAATCCATTGCTGGAGCAAAATAAATGGGACATTTTGCTGATAAATAAGTTGCAATTAAAAGATTATCCACAATTCCGTTTGCCATTTTTGATAATGTATTTGCCGTGGCCGGAGCAATCACCATTAAATCAGCCCAAAGTCCGATTTCAACATGATTGTTCCAAACAGCATCCTCATCGTCATCATTATAAAATGTAGAATATACCGGATTTTTAGAAAGTGTGGAAAGTGTGAGCGGTGTCACAAAATCCTTAGAAGCAGGCGTCATGACCACTTGGACATCGGCGCCTGCTTTTATGAAAAGTCTTACTAGTGAGGCTGTTTTATATGCGGCAATTCCACCGGAAACTCCCAGCACTATTTTTTTACCGTTTAAAACAGACATAAGTATTATTTAGTAGTATCTCTGTGATAGATTTTATCTTCTAACCATTCTTGAACTGCTAAAGCGTGTGGCTTTGGTAATTTTTCGTAAAATTTTGAAACTTCGATTTGTTCTTTGTTTTCAAAAATTTCTTCTAAACTGTCGTTATATGTAGCAAATTCTTCTAATTTCTCTGTCAATTCTTTTTTGATTTCAGAGTTAATTTGGTTTGCTCTTTTAGCCATAATAGTTATCGCTTCATACACATTACCTGTCGGTTCCTCAATCACACTTTTATTGTAAGTAATTGTGTTTACTGGAGCGGTCGTCTTTTTTAAATCCATGACTTATAATTAATTAGAAAATTGTTGTAATTCTTTATCTATCGTTGCTAACTTTTTGTCAGCATCTTCTTTAAATTCTGATGAACCGTTAAATTTCACAAGAGCAGCATAAGCTGTTTTTGCCAAATTTAAACGTTCTTGTTTTTTTGATTCTACACTATTTACAGCTAAAAGGTAAGCAGAGTCAAACTTGTAATAAAGTGCTTTTTCCTTAAAAGGAGTTCCCGGATAATCTGCAATAAAATTATCAAGAGCTTTGATAGCAGCGCCATAATCACGGCTCCATTCTCCGGTTGTATGGTATTGTTTTGCAATTTCAAATGCTTTCTTTTCAAGCTTTTCTCTCAAATCTTTTACAATAACATTTGCTTGTGGCAAATATTCAGAGTTAGGATAATTATTGATAAAATTTTGCAATTTGTCAATCGCTTTGTTAGTATCTACTTGATCTAAAGAGTATCTTGGAGATAGTTTTGAATAACTTTCTGCCGCTAAATAAGCCGCTTCTTCTGATTTTTCACTTTTTGGATAACTTGATGTAAAACTATCAAATTGATAACCCGCCAAATAATGTTGTTGCGTCTTATAATAAGATTGTGCAAACATGTAAAACATTTTTTCAGCTCCTGCTTTTCCTCTGTAAGAAGGCGCTATCTGCTCAAAAAGACGAATTGCTTTAGTGTACTTTCCAGCTTCATACATTTTTGTGGCAACATCATACTTTACGGCAACATCTTCTGACTTTAAAGCTTTTTGATAAGAACTGCAAGATCCAAGAGTAACTGCAATTAAAAGTATGTAAAATATTTTATTCATTTTTTAAAGATAGTATTACTGATTTTAAAGCATTAAGCCCTCGTAAAATCAACCGCAAATTTAGTTATTAATTATAGATTAAAAAAACATTTTTTCAACACCATGAAAAGCATTGAAAATAAAAAAAAGATGCCACTAAAATGACACCTTTCTTAAACGAATAATTTTCGTATTTATTTTGGAGCTGTAACCGGACTTGAGAAATTTTTCATTTCATTATCAAACAAATACAAACCTCCTTTATCGTCACCAATTAAATTGATTTTATCTAAAATATATCTGGCATTTGCTTCCTCTTCAATTTGCTCGGCTACATACCATTGCAAGAAATTGTGTGTTGCATAATCTCTTTCGTCTAAAGCAATTCCTACCAAATCATTGATACTTTCTGAAACCTTAATTTCATGCTCTAACAATTGTTTGAACAAAACTTTATAGCTTGAAAGATCCAAAGTCGGTTCCACGGTTCCAGAAATTTTTGCCTGACCGCCTCTTTGATTGATGTATTTTACCAATTTCAGCATGTGCAATCTTTCTTCTTCTGACTGTGCAAACATAAAAGTCGAAATTCCTTCAAAACCTTGTACTTCAGCCCAAGACGCCATAGCAAGATATACTTGAGATGAATCTCCTTCAATTTTTATTTGCTTGTTTAACGCTTCTTGTATAGATTGTGATAACATAATTTAATATTTTAAAAAAGACTAATTTACTGTTTTTGCGACAAAATCTTTCAATCTATTCGCTAAATCTTCGTTAACATTTACTAATGGCAAACGTACTGTATTTTCCGACAATCCCAAAGATTTAAAGATTTCTTTAACACCGCCCGGATTTCCTTGCTCAAAAATCATATCGATTGAATCTGCAATTTCGTAATGAACTTTATATGCTTCATCCACTTTTCTTTCTAATCCAAGACGAACCATTTCTGAAAATTGCTTTGGAAAACCTTCTGCAATTACCGAAATCACTCCTGCTCCACCAGCCAAAACCATAGGAAGCGTTACCATATCATCGCCAGAAATCACCAAGAAATCTTTTGGTTTGTGCTGAATCAATTTCATTGCTTGAACAATATCGCCTGCCGCTTCCTTAACCGCCACAACATTTTTAAAATCATTTGCCAAACGAATAATGGTTGATGGCAAAACATTGCTTCCGGTTCTTCCTGGAACGTTATATAAAATTACAGGAAGCGGTGAAGCTTCTGCAATCGCTTTAAAATGCTGGTAAATTCCTTCTTGCGTAGGTTTGTTATAATAAGGAGAAACTGAAAGTATTGCAGAAAATCCAGTAAAATCTCTGGTTTGCAATTCTTCTACAACTTCAGCTGTATTGTTTCCACCAACGCCTAAAACTAATGGCAGTCTTCCATTATTGGTTTCAATAACGGTTTTTATCACCAATTCTTTTTCTTCTTTTTTCAATGTCGCCGGTTCTCCAGTGGTTCCAAGAACCACCAAATAATTGATTCCATTGTCGATTTGATAATTGACAATTCTTTTCAAGGCTTCCACATCCACAGAAAAATCTTTTTTGAATGGTGTAACAAG
>Ga0247816_10001236_pt1 | contig 12717 bp, 8 predicted proteins | sample UWRJL209509C1_FD_179930 | JGI IMG/M metagenome (GOLD analysis project Ga0247816, IMG submission 179930) | Plant litter microbial communities from Arlington Agricultural Research Station in Wisconsin, United States - UWRJ-L209-509C-1 | ecosystem: Environmental > Terrestrial > Plant litter >...
CAGCTGTTACCGCTCTGGTCACTGCCGTCGCCCTGGCATCGCTGCTCAGCGGATGTAAAAAGGAAGAAGCGGCTCCGCCCGCTCAACCCCCTCAGGTCGGCGTGGTCACCCTTCAACCTCAAGCCTTTACCCTGACATCCGAGCTGCCAGGCCGCACCACGGCCTATCGCATCGCCGAGGTTCGCCCTCAGGTCAATGGCATCATTCTCAAGCGCCTGTTCAAAGAAGGCGGCGACGTCAAAGAAGGCCAGCAGCTTTACCAGATCGACCCGGCTGTTTATGACGCCACCTTGAAAAGCGCCCAGGCCAACCTGGCACAGACCAAGTCGATTGCCGATCGCTACAAACAACTGGTCGATGAGCAAGCCGTAAGCCGTCAGGAATACGACACTGCCGTCTCCAACCGCATGACCTCGGAAGCCAATCTGCAAACGGCTCAGATCAACGTGCGCTACACCAAGGTTTTCGCACCGATCTCCGGGCGTATCGGCCGCTCATCGGTCACCGAAGGCGCACTGGTCAGCAACGGCCAGGCCGACGCCATGGCAGTGATCCAACAACTGGACCCGATCTACGTCGACGTCACGCAATCCTCCGCCGAGATGCTGAAACTGCGTCGCGACCTGGAAAGCGGCCAGCTGGAAAAAGCCGGTGAAAACGCTGCCAAGGTCAAACTGACCCTGGAAGACGGCACACCCTATGGTGTGGAAGGCAAACTGGAATTCTCCGAAGTCTCGGTTGACGAGACCACTGGTTCCGTCACGCTGCGCGCGGTGTTCCCGAACCCTGACCACACCTTGCTGCCGGGCATGTTTGTGCACGCGCAATTGCAGGCCGGTATCAACAGCAAGGCCATCCTGGCGCCGCAGCAAGGCGTAACCCGCGACCTGAGGGGCATCCCGATCGCCCTGATCGTGAACAAGGACAACAAGGTCGAGCAACGTGAACTGGTTGCCAACCGTACCGCGGGTGCCTATTGGCTGGTGGAGAAAGGCCTGGATGCCGGTGACCGTGTGATCACCGAAGGCTTGCAATTCGTCAAGCCGGGCGCCGAAGTCAAGGTTACGGACGCCAAGAACGCCAAGCCCGCCGGTACTGCCGCGCCTGCTGCCGCTGCTGGCAAAGGGGAGTAACCCATGTCGAGATTTTTTATCGACCGTCCCATTTTCGCTTGGGTAATTGCCCTGGTGATCATGCTGGTCGGGGCACTGTCGATCCTCAAGCTACCGATCAACCAGTACCCGGCCATTGCGCCAACGGCCATCGACATCCAGGTTACCTACCCAGGTGCTTCCGCACAGACCGTGCAGGACACCGTGGTGCAGGTCATCGAGCAACAGCTCAACGGTATCGACAACCTGCGTTATGTCGCCTCGGACAGTAACTCCGACGGCAGCATGACCATCACCGCTACCTTCAACCAGGGCACCAACCCGGACATCGCCCAGGTTCAGGTGCAGAACAAGCTCAACCTGGCCACCCCGCTGCTGCCTCAAGAAGTGCAGCAACAAGGTATCCGGGTCACCAAGTCGGTGAAGAACTTCCTGATGGTGATTGGTCTGGTGTCGGAAGACGGCAGCATGACCAAGGATGACTTGTCCAACTACATCGTTTCCAACATCCAGGACCCGATTTCCCGGACCGCCGGTGTGGGCGACTTCCAGGTGTTCGGTTCCCAGTACGCCATGCGTATCTGGCTGGACCCTGCGAAGTTGAACAACTTCCAGATGACCCCGGTAGACGTCAGCGCCGCCATCGCCGCGCAGAACGTCCAGGTGGCCACCGGCCAACTGGGCGGCCTGCCAGCCCTGCCCGGCACACAACTGAACGCCACGATCATCGGCAAGACGCGCCTGCAAACCGCCGAGCAGTTCGGCAACATCCTGCTGCGGGTCAACTCCGACGGTTCCCAGGTTCGCCTGGGTGATGTGTCGCGCATTGAACTGGGCGGCCAGAACTACAGCATCAGCGCGCAGTTCAACGGCAAGCCGGCTTCGGGTATGGCGATCAAGCTCGCTGCTGGCGCCAACGCCCTGGACACTGCCAAGGCCATTCGTGCCACGGTCGCATCCCTGGAGCCGTTCTTCCCGCCTGGCATGAAAGCCGTGGTTCCGTACGACACCACTCCGGTGGTGACTGAGTCGATCTCCGGTGTAGTAGACACCCTGGTCGAGGCGATCGTACTGGTGTTCCTGGTGATGTTCCTGTTCCTGCAGAACTTCCGCGCCACCATCATCACCACGATGACGGTACCGGTGGTATTGCTGGGTACCTTCGGCATCCTCGCGGCGTTCGGCTTTACCATCAACACCCTGACCATGTTCGGCATGATCCTGGCCATCGGTCTATTGGTGGACGATGCGATCGTGGTGGTGGAGAACGTCGAGCGGGTAATGGCCGAGGAGCACTTGTCACCCAAGGATGCGACGATCAAGTCCATGGGCCAGATCCAGGGCGCCCTGGTAGGTATTGCCCTGGTGCTTTCGGCGGTACTGCTGCCGATGGCCTTCTTCGGCGGCTCCACGGGGGTCATCTATAAACAGTTCTCCATCACCATTGTTTCGGCGATGGCGCTGTCGGTACTGGTTGCACTGATCTTCACCCCGGCCCTGTGCGCCACCATGCTCAAGCCGATTGACCCTGAGAAACACGGTGTACCCAAGCGCGGCTTCTTTGGCTGGTTCAACCGTAACTTCGACCGTAGCGTACTGAGCTACGAGCGCGGCGTCGGCAACATGATCAAGCACAAGATCCCGGCCTTCATCGTCTACCTGCTGATCTTCGCCGGCATGATCTGGATGTTCACCCGTATTCCGAGCGCGTTCCTGCCCGAGGAAGACCAGGGTGTGATCTTTGCCCAAGTGCAGACCCCAGTGGGAGCCTCGGCTGAACGCACGCAGAAAGTCATCGATGACATGCGCGCCTACCTGTTGAATGACAAGGAAGGCGAGCCAGGCGAAGGCAAGGCTGTGAAGTCGGTATTTACCGTGAACGGCTTCAACTTCGCCGGCCGTGGCCAAAGCTCGGGCCTCGCGTTTGTGATGCTCAAGCCGTGGGGCGAGCGCGATGCGTCGATGTCGGTGTTCGAAGTCGCCAAGCGAGCCCAGGGCTATTTCTTCAAGACCTTCCAGGACGCAATGGTGTTTGCCGTTGTGCCACCGTCGGTACTGGAGTTGGGTAACGCCACAGGTTTCGACGTGTTCCTGCAAGACCAGGGCGGCGTCGGCCACGACAAGTTGATGGCAGCACGCAACCAGTTCCTGGGTGAGGCCTCGCAAAGCAAGATCCTCGCGGGTGTTCGTCCTAACGGCGTGAACGATGAGCCGCAGTACGAGCTCACCATCGACGACGAAAAGGCCAGCGCCCAGGGCATCACCCTGGACAGCATCAACCAGACCCTGGCGATTGCCCTGGGTGGCGCTTACGTCAACGACTTCATCGACCGTGGTCGGGTGAAGAAGGTGTATGTGCAAGGTGAAGCTTCCAGCCGGATGTCGCCTGAAGACCTGAACAAATGGTTTGTGCGTAGCAACTCCGGGAAGATGGTGCCGTTGTCGGCCATTGCCTCGGGCAAGTGGATCTTCGGTTCGCCGAAACTCTCGCGCTACAACGGTGTAGCGGCGATGGAAATCCTCGGCACACCGGCACCTGGCTACAGTACCGGCCAGGCAATGGCGGAAGTCGAGCGCATCGCCAAGAACCTGCCGGCGGGTGTCGGTTATTCCTGGACCGGCCTGTCGTATGAAGAACGTCTGTCCGGCTCCCAGGCGCCTGCGCTGTACGCCTTGTCGCTGTTGGTGGTGTTCCTCTGCCTCGCGGCCCTGTACGAAAGCTGGTCGATCCCGATTGCGGTAATGCTGGTAGTGCCGTTGGGGGTAATCGGCGCATTGATTGCGACCAGCCTGCGAGGGTTGTCCAACGACGTGTTCTTCCAGGTGGGCCTGCTGGTAACGGTGGGGCTGGCGGCGAAAAACGCCATCCTGATCGTGGAGTTCGCCAAAGAGCTGCATGAACAGGGCAAAGGCATTGCCGAAGCGGCGATTGAAGCTGCCCGCATGCGTCTGCGCCCGATCATCATGACCTCCATGGCGTTCGTCCTCGGCGTATTGCCGCTGGCGATCTCCACCGGCGCCGGTTCAGGCAGCCAACACGCCATCGGTACCGGGGTAATTGGCGGTATGATCACCGCCACTGTCCTGGCGATCTTCTGGGTGCCGCTGTTCTTCGCAACCGTGTCATCCATTGGCGAGCGGAAAAAACCCGCCAAGACCGACACTACGCAAACTCCTAAAGAGGCTGGCCAATGAGCAAGTCGCTACTCTCCCTGGCAGTTACGGCATTCGTGCTCAGTGGCTGCTCGCTGATACCTGATTATCAGCGTCCCGATGCGCCGGTGGCCGCGCAGTTCCCGCAGGGGCCGGCGTATTCGTCGGCCGACGCGCCGAGCCAGGCCGCCGCCGAACAGGGCTGGAAGCAGTTTTTCCATGATCCTGCGCTGCAACAGTTGATCCAGACCGCGTTGGTGAACAACCGTGACCTGCGTGTCGCGGCCCTGAACATCGACGCTTATGCCGCGCAGTACCGCATCCAGCGTGCCGACCTGTTCCCGGCGATCTCCGCCGATGGCGCCGGCAGCCGCCAGCGCACGCCGGCCAAACTGTCGCAAACCGGCGAAGCAGGCATTACCAGCCAGTACTCGGCCACCCTCGGGATCAGTTCCTACGAACTGGACCTGTTCGGTCGGGTTCGCAGCCTGAGCGAACAAGCGCTGCAACAATACTTCGCCACCGAAGAAGCGCGTCGTACCACCCAGATCAGCCTGGTGGCCAGCGTGGCCAACGCCTACCTGACCTGGCAGGCCGACAAGGAACTGCTCAAGCTGACCCAGGACACTCTGGGTGCGTTCGAGCAGAGCTACAAGCTCACCGCTCGCAGCAACGAAGTGGGCGTGGCCTCGGCCCTGGACCTGAGCCAGGCGCGCACCTCGGTGGAAAACGCCCGGGTGCAACTGGCGCGCTACACCCGCCAGGTGGCCCAGGACGAAAACAGCCTGACCCTGCTGCTGGGCACCGGCCTGCCGGCGAATATCGTCAGCAAGCCATTGGCTGATGACCTGTTGAGCGAAGTACCAGCCGGCCTGCCTTCAGACCTGCTGCAACGTCGTCCCGACATCCTGCAAGCCGAGTACAACCTCAAGGCTGCCAACGCCAACATTGGCGCTGCGCGGGCTGCGTTCTTCCCGAGCATCAGCCTGACCGCCAACGCCGGCACCGCCAGCCCGAACCTGGGCGGCTTGTTCAAGGGCGGTTCGGGTACCTGGTCGTTTGCACCGCAGATCAACATTCCGATCTTCAACGCCGGCAGCCTGCGCGCCAGCCTGGATTACTCGAAGATTCAGAAAGAGATCAACGTGGCGCAGTACGAGAAGGCGATCCAGACCGGCTTCCAGGAGGTGTCCGATGGCCTCGCGGCACGCCAGACCTACAACCAACAGTTGCAGGCCCAGCGTGACTTCGTCGCGGCCAACCAGGACTACTACCGTCTGGCCGAGCGTCGCTACCGCATCGGTGTCGACAGCAACCTGACCTTCCTCGACGCCCAACGCCAGCTGTTCAGTGCCCAGCAATCGCTGATCACCGATCGCCTGGCGCAACTCAACAGCGAGGTCAATCTGTACAAGGCCCTGGGTGGCGGCTGGAACGAACAGACGGCGCAGAATGAGCCGTTGAAAGAAGAAGCACCGAAGCTGAAGTTGTTCTAACAGCACCGGCAAAAAAAAACCGCCTCCCAGTGGGAGGCGGTTTTTTTTGCCTGTCGTTTATGCCTTGCGGGGCGTCAGCCTTGCTGGGCGATTGGCACTGCGCCCCGCCCGGCAGAGGTTTCAGTGGCCGGGCGCGACAGCATGGCCGCGATGGCTGCCACCAGCGCCAAGCCGCCGATGAAGTAGCCGACCGGCAGCCATTCACCGCCCTTGCCAAGCAGCGCATAACACACGCTCGGCGAAAAGCCCGCGACAATAAAGCTCAGCTGTGTAGCAAGCCCGACGCCGGTATAGCGCACCCGGATGCTGAACATTTCGGCGTAGAACGACGGCCATAGCGCGTTCGGTGCACTGTAGAAAACAGCCTTGAGCAGGATGGTACTGAAGATGATCAAACCAATCTGGCCGGTGGTAATCGACCACAGAAACAGAAACACCCCCGCACAACTGGCCAGAGACCCGCCAGCAAAGATCAAGCGTTTGCCAATACGGTCCGCCAGCAGGCCGAACAATGGCTGGCACATCAACGCCACCACCTGACTGGCCGCGATAGCCGACAACATCGCCGCCCGGTCCACGTGATGATTATTGGTAGCCCACGACAGGCCAAAGATGATCACCAGCGAAGAAACCGAACAGATCAGCGCGCAGCAAAACACACTGATAAAGGCACGCCATTCCTTAGTGAACATCTCCACCACGGGAATCTGCGATGCGGCCTGTTTTTTGGCCAGGAACTCGGGACTTTCGTCCACGCCCCGGCGTATTAGCCAGGTAATCGCCACCATCACTGCGCTGAGCAGGAAGGGAATGCGCCAGCCCCATGCCAGCAATTGCTCTTCAGACAATAGCGACAAGGGAATGAATACCGCCGTGGCGAGGATCGAGCCCATTGAGGCGCCGTTGATCAACCAACTCGTATAAAACGCCCGGTTCTTTCCAGGGGCGTGCTCCATGGTCAGCAGGCTGGCACCGACCTGTTCACCCCCCGCTGAAAGCCCTTGAAGCAGGCGGCAAAGCACCAGCAAGGCCGGGGCCCAGGCGCCGATGCTTGCATGGGTCGGCAGCAGGCCGATGGTGAAGGTCGCCAGCCCCATCATCAGCAGCGTCATCATCAACACCTGCTTGCGCCCGATGCGATCGCCCAGGTGACCGAACAACAGCGCACCGATGGGCCTCGCGATGTACCCCACGCCAAAGGTGGCAAGCGCCGCCAACGTGCCGGCCATGGGATCGTCGGAAGGGAAAAATATCTTGTTGAAGACCAGGGCGGCAGCTGAGCCGTAAATGAAGAAATCGTAGTACTCGACGACGCTGCCCAGAAAGCTGCCGAAGGCGGCTTTACGAGCCATGCGCCGGTTTTGCGGCTGATGAGTGTTCATGGGGTCGCAACCTTTATTGGAATTATGGTGGTTGAAAGGCGGTGCTCGGTCAGGCGGTGCCGAAGGGCGCCAACTGGCTCCCGCCGCACACGTGAATAACTTCCGCCGTGATAAAGCCGGCATCGGTCGAAGCCAGGAAAGACGTGGTATTGGCGACGTCCTGCGGCGTGGTCAGGCGCTTGAGCGGCGTGCTGGCGATGGAGTTCTGGGCCATCCGCTCGAAACTCTCGGCATCCCGGCCGTCCAGGGTGAAGGCCGAAGGCAGGAAGCCCGGCGCAATCGCGTTAACCGTGACGTTATGCGGCGCCAACTCCCGGGCCATGGAACGTGTCAGCCCGACCAGCCCGGCCTTGCACGCCACATAGGCAGGCGGACCGCCAGCGACCCAGCAGCGCGAGACCATATTGATCACCCGGCCACTGGCCTGGGCCTTCCAGTAAGGCGCGACTTTTTGGCAGAGCAAGGCCGGGCCGCGCAGGTTGACGGCCATCATGTGGTCCCACTGTTCAGCGTTGAAGTCGTAGATCGAGCCGCGATGATTGACCGCCGCGTTGTTCACCACCACGTCGATTCGGCCAAAGGCCTGCCCTACTTCCTCCACCATCGCGGTGATAGACGCCTCATTGCCAAGGTCCGCGTGAATCGCCAGCACCCGTTGACCGGGCGCCACTTCCAGCTCGTCAACCAATGCCTTGGCGGCCGCCAGGTTAAGGTCGACGGCCGCGAGGTCGAAGCCATCCCGGCACAAGCGCTGGCAAATCGCCCGGCCCAGTTCGCCGGCAGCGCCGGTGACCAGTGCGACGCGGCGGGTGGATTGAGTGATGTTCATGTGTATTTCAGCCTCACGAGATTGCCTGGATCCGCCTCACCGTTCAGCCCGAGGTAGCGCCGTACAAGGGTGTAGTTGCGGGAAAGTTTTTGCAGGTCGCTGTAGGAAGTCGAAAAGTCTTCGATGGACACCCAGTCGCTGAAACCGCTCGAACGCAACGTCGCGAGCATGGCTTGCAGCGGCAATACGCCTTCGTCCGGCGGGCACCAGTCCCATTTCCATCCAAGGCCCGGGCCAAGGGCGCTGTAGGCAACGTTTTTGATTTGCACATGGGCCAGGTGCTTGCCCATCAGGTCCAGCGACATTTGCACGTCTTCACGGCCTTCGATGGCCAGGTTGCCAATGTCGTAGATGATGCCCAGGCTCTCGGCGGGGTAATGCTCGGCCACGCGCATCACCAACGACGGGCTGGAGCAGATCGTGCGCTGGTGCACTTCCAGTACCAGCCGAACCCCCAGTGCCTGGGCGCGCGGGAGTATCTGGTCAAGGTAACGGCGCATCCGGGCGTAGGCCTCGGGGTAGCGTTCGCCTTCATAGCTGGGCGCCCACAACCTCAAGCGTGCCTGATTGGCCTGGGCAGCCAGGTCCATCATCAAATAGGTCTGCTCCAGATCACCCACCGTCAGGTAGGGGCTGAGGCCAAAAATCTGCAAACCCAGCGCCTGGCAATGCTGCTGGATACGCTCGATGGCAGCCGCGTCGGGAGCCACCGTGCACAAGTTGTTGGTGCGCGCGTTCCAGGGATGGGCCGAGTCCAGTTGCCGCGTCTCGGCCACGCGCCATTCAACGCCCTGATAGCCCAGGCGCGCCAGCTCGTCGGCCAGTGCCTGGGGGCTGAGGCTCGGCAGCGATGCGCTTGACGCACCGAGTCGCGGCTCGGAATAAGTCATGGGGTTCGCCCTCGAAAGATGGAAGTTGATCGTCGAGCCGATGCTAGATCAAACGTTTGGTTGATTAAATTGATATAAATTACCGAGTTACTTAACCTGTAGGTTGATTACCTGGAGACCCCCTAACTGTGAGCCAATCCTCGATCAACCTTCGTCATCTGCGGGTTTTCGCCGCAGTGGTCAGTTCCGGCAACTTCGTCACGGCCTCGAAACTCCTGCACATCACCCTTTCCGCCGTCTCCAAAAGCGTGAAGGAGCTGGAACAGGAACTGGCTGTGCAGCTTCTCATCAGGGGCCGCAAAGGCGTACGCCTGACCCCGGCAGGCGAGGCGTTCCACAAGCATGCCCTGCAGACGCTGGCCAGTTTCAACCAGGCCATGGACCAGGCGCAGGACGCCACCCAAGCCCCGCAACTGCTGCGCATCGGCGCACTGCCCACGGCCGCCGGCTACATGCTGGCGCCGGTGGTGGAGCAAATGCGTGAACGTTATCCGCATGTGCGAATTCAGGTGCTGTCGGGGGTCTACGATTTTCTGGTGGGCCGCTTGCGCACCCACGAGATCGACATGATCGTGGGGCGCCTGATCGGCAGGGACATGCTCGGGGTCGCGTTCGAAGCACTGTACGAAGAGGAACTGCTGCTGGTGGTGCGCAAGGACCATCCACTGGCCGGCCGCGAGCACCTGATGCTCACGGATCTGTTGCCCTATGTGCTGCTGGCCTCGCCCCAAGGCACCTTGGTGCGCACCAGTGTTGATAACTTCCTGCTGTCCAACGGCGCCACCAGCGGGTTCCAGATTCTGGAGTCGCTGAGCGAGACTTTCTCGCGTGTCTACGTGCAGGACTACGACGCCGTCTGGTTCGTACAACGCGGGCTTATCGACCTGGATTTACGCCTGGGTGTGGTGCGCGTGCTGCCGTTCGCCAGCCCGTTGCTGCGTGCTCCCGTCGGCTTGACCACCCCCACCGACCGGCTCCTATCGGACGTGGCGCAACAGTTCATCGCGTTGCTGCGCGCCTGGCGAACCCGCTGAAATCGCCGCCTCGCGCACGCGTAACTGCATAAAAACCGGATTAATCGCTTCCGTTCGATAATCGCCCAAAACCCTCGCAGCTCAATTGAATCTCGCCGCACAACCACCGCACCATAGCCCGCACCTGCAAAAACCAATAACAACAGGTACACAAAATCATGACCCAACGCCCCCTCCCCTGCGGCTGATTCAAGCCGTTTGACTCACCCTTTCGGCCCGTGTCTGCAACCTCAAAATTGCGGCAGTGCCCCGCTTCATCCCTAACAATTAGAGAGACCTGACTTCATGAGCCCCCTCAACGCCCGCAACCTGTTGTTGGTTACCGCTGTCACCGGCCTTGCCTTACCCGCCATGGCCGAAGAGCACGGCTTTCTGGAAGACACCAGCGCCAACCTGAACCTGCGAAACTTCTTCATCAACCGCGACTTCACCGACCCGTCCAAGCCCCAAAGCACAGCGCAGGAATGGACGCAAAACTTCATCCTGGATGTGCGGTCAGGGTTCACCCAGGGCACCGTGGGGTTCGGCGTCGACGTGCTGGGCTTGTACTCACAAAAGCTCGACGGCGGGCGCGGTACCGGCGGCACCCAATTGTTGCCGCTGGACCACGATGGCCGCCCGGCCGACAACTTCGGGCGCCTGGGCGTGGCGTTCAAGGCGCGGATTTCGAAGACCGAAGTAAAGGTCGGCGACTGGATGCCGGTGCTGCCGATCCTGCGTGCCGACGATGGCCGCTCATTGCCGCAAACCCTGCGCGGCGGCCAGATCACCTCCAAAGAGATCGACGGCCTGACCCTCTACGGCGGCCAGTTCCGCGCCAACAGCCCGCGGGACGACAGCAGCATGACGGACATGTCGATGACCGGAAAAGCGGCGTTCACCTCTGACCGTTTCAACTTCCAGGGCGCTGAATACGCCTTCAACGACAAGCGTACGCAAGTCGGCGTATGGAATGCCCAGCTCAAGGACATCTACCGCCAGCAGTACCTCAACCTGATCCACAGCCAACCTTTGGGCGACTGGACCCTGGGCGCCAACCTCGGTTTCTTCTACGGCAAGGACGACGGCAGCGCCCGCGCCGGCAAGCTGGACAACAAGACCTGGTCCGGTTTGTTATCGGCCAAATACGGCGGCAACACCTTCTACGTCGGCCTGCAAAAACTCACCGGTGACAACGCCTGGATGCGCGTCAACGGCACCAGCGGCGGCACGCTGGCCAACGACAGCTACAACTCCAGCTACGACAACGCCCAGGAAAAATCCTGGCAGGTGCGCCACGACTACAACTTCGCCGCCCTCGGCGTGCCCGGCCTGACCGTGATGAACCGCTACATCAGCGGCAGCAACGTGCACACCGCCACGGTCAGCGATGGCAAGGAATGGGGACGGGAAAGTGAACTGGCCTACACGGTGCAGAGCGGCACCTTTAAAAACCTCAACATGCGCTGGCGTAACTCCAGCATTCGTCGGGACTACAGCAACAACGAGTTCAATGAAAACCGGTTGATCGTCAGCTACCCGATAAGTCTGCTGTAAAGCCTCGACAGTCTTGCTGTATGGTGCGCGCCAGTCATGGATGACGCGAACCTGCAGCCACCGTCTTTCGAGCCCGCCGTCCGCCATGAAACCCTACGCCATCGCATCGGCCCTATTGGTCCTGGCATTGAGCCTCAGCGGCTGCATTGGTGCCCCCGTTCCCCTGACGCCACAGACCGAACAGCGCCTGCAAAGCCAGGCGCCGATTCGCTTTTTGCTGACGTTCGATGACGGCCCCAGTGCATCGGGCTACAACAACCCCAGCCGCTCAGTGGTCGCCGACCTTGCGAAAAACCCGGTGCTGCCAGGCATCAAGGCGGTGTTCTTTTTACAGACGGAAGCCTCCCGGTCCGGCGGCAGCGAGCGCGGCCGCAAGACCATGGAGCGCGAGTACGCAGCCGGCCATATCCTGGCCTTTCACACGGCTACGGCGTTTCATACCAATCATCGCTGGCTGAATGACGCCGAGCTTGAAAGCACCCTTACCCAGGGCACGGCAGACATTGCGACGATCACCGGCGCCCCGCCCACCCTGGTGCGCCCGCCCTTCTGGAATTACGACCGGCGCACCTTTGCCGCTTACCAGCAACATGGCCTGCACGTGTTGCTGACGGACCTGAGCGCGAACGACGGCAAGATCTGGGGTTTCAATGGCAGCCCGCGACGCCGGGCCAACCTGATCCATCAACTGTCGCAAGTGCGCGAGCTGATTGCCCTGGGTGAGCTACCGACCGTGGATGGCGTGATCCCGGTGGTGGTGACCTTTCACGACATCAACCGCTACACCGCCCGGCACCTGCAGGAATACCTGCAGATCCTGCTGGACAGCGCGCGTGTCACAGGGGTGCGCACCGCCGAGCAGCCGTTCTACACCGACCGTGAAGCGCTGCAACGAGCCGCCATGGCGCGTACGGTGAAGGATGTAAACGAGGTGGTGCATTTGCCGGGCGTGTGGAACTGGGTGTGGGACTCGGACTCGCACTGATCGCCCCCATCGCAGCATGGGTATCTACACATCTTGAGTTGCTGATGCCTATTGAGTACATATCCGTTGCTGCGGTGATGGCTTCTTAGGGTTCCGCCCTTACGGCGGCTCACTTTTGATAGAGCGCAAAAGTAAGCAAAACGCTCTTGCCCCACCACTCGGTGCCTCGCCTAGGCTCGGCATGCCCGCACTCCGGCATTGCTCCGCGGGCCGCCGCGATGGGCCATCCTTGGCCCAGCGCGGCTAAACCGGCGTCCTGCCGGTTTACCCGCTCCGCAATACCTGCGTTCGGCCATCGTG
>Ga0247816_10001237_pt1 | contig 12716 bp, 9 predicted proteins | sample UWRJL209509C1_FD_179930 | JGI IMG/M metagenome (GOLD analysis project Ga0247816, IMG submission 179930) | Plant litter microbial communities from Arlington Agricultural Research Station in Wisconsin, United States - UWRJ-L209-509C-1 | ecosystem: Environmental > Terrestrial > Plant litter >...
CCCCTCTCTAGCACAAAGGGTTGATCTGGGAACTTATTCTGTCAAACTTGCAGGCAATGCTATAAATATATTTTTGAACACAAATGAGCAAGATATTGCCCATGGCGCTATCTACCTATCAAACAAGCATGATGCTGTTGTTTTTTTGACGTCGTTTGGAGTCGACAAATTATGGTGGGGTCGGAAAATCGGTGAGCGGCTCATGCAGGAAATTGAGCAAATTAGTAAAGTGGAAGGAGCATCGGCAATTCGGTTGGAAGTAGATCGTAGCAATCTTCCAGCGATGCGCTTTTACCGTCGCTTAGGGTTTGAAACCAGAGATGCCTTGATAGAGACCAATGTCATGATTAAACACTTACATGATAACAAGTATTGCTAAGGTTTTAAATTCAGGATTGATCTCCAAATAGCAACGGATAAAATTTAAAGAATTTAAATGACGATACAGCTACGCTGGGAAATTATCACACATTAATAAGTGCCATGTTTTTAAGGCCTTAAATCTAATTATAAAACTACATATATATGCCTAAAGTTTCAGTAATACTTACATCATTCAATCATGCTGCATACATCCGTGAAGCAATTGATAGCATCATTAACCAAAAATTTACAGATTTTGAACTGATTATTTGGGATGATGTATCAAGCGATAACTCTTGGGAAATTATATGTAGTTACGATGATAGTCGTATTAAAAAATATCGAAACGATCAGAACATGAGTGGAGGCAATGTTAATAGAGCCTTAGAGGTTGTCTCTGGTGAATATATTGCCATCCATCACTCTGACGATATTTGGGAATTAAATAAGCTAGAAAAGCAAGTGGCTTATTTGAATGAGCATACTGAAATCGGTGCAGTATTTACTTGGGCTCAAGTAATTAATGAATATGGTGCAAAGTTAGATGAAGCTTGGTTTGATCAGCAAAATAAAACAAGATGGCAATGGTTAAACTCTCTTTTTAATGAGAAAAATACACTTAATCACCCAAGTATTTTAATCAGAAGAAAATGTTATCAAGATGTCGGCTGCTATCGTTCTTATCTGAGGCAAACACCTGATGCTGAGATGTGGTCAAGGCTGCTGATTAAATTTCCGATTCATATTATTCAAGAGAAACTAACATTACATCGCCTATTTTCTGATCGCTCTAATACTAGTGGCCAACGTTTAGATACTGCTATTAGGGCAAGTAACGAATGGAACGTACTACGTAAGAACTTTCTATTATTGAGTCAATTTGAAGATATTGTGGCGATATTTCCAGGATTAGAACGTTTCAGAAACCCAGCAGGATTTGACAATCAATTTTTATTAGCGATGGCTTGTTTATATGAATGCAAGCAGAAAAGTGCTTGGCAATTGGGTTTAGACTGGTTATTTGGGTTGTTAAGCGATAACGCCCGTGCTGAAAAAATAAAATTTCTTTATGCTTTTTCTTACATTGATTTTATTAAGCTAACAGCGCAGTTTGATATTTTTTCTATTGAAAAAGATAACAGCAATGATGAGCAAATCAAAGTAATAAATGAGCAAGCCAAAACGATAGATGAGCAAGTTAAAGTAATAAATGAGCATGCTAAAACGATAGAGGAAATTCACAACTCTAGATCTTGGAGAATTACAAAACCACTACGATTTATAATGACGTATATTGAAAAATAGTTTAATAAATAATGAGAAAAAAAATATCAGATACAGCACGACGAGTATGGGTGAATTTGCCGCTTACTACCCAAAAAAAACAACTTTTCAAACAAAAGCTATTTAGTTACTTACCTTACATATTCCGATGGAGTCAAGCATACCGCAACTGGTATGCTATGAATAGGCAAGGTAGCACAATTTACACCTCACCTGCATATCAGAAGTCTGCAACCTTCAAGCAGCCAGTTAACCAATATGTGCCGTTGCTTCATGCTTTACCGCCTAAAGAGGTTCCTGTTAAGTTGATTGCATTTTACTTACCCCAATTTCATGCAATTGCTGAAAATAATGAATGGTGGGGTGAAGGGTTTACTGAATGGACAAATGTTAAACCCGCACAAGCTCAGTTTCAAGGGCACTATCAACCACACGTACCCAATGAATTAGGCTATTACAATTTACTTGACTCCTCTACTCAGCACAGACAAATAGAACTAGCTAAACTTCACGGCGTTAGCGGTTTTTGCTTCTACACTTATTGGTTTGACGGTAAGTTATTGCTTGAAAAGCCAACTCAAAACTATCTTAATGATCAGTCTCTAGACTTGCCTTTCTGTTTGTGTTGGGCCAATGAAAATTGGAGTAGACGTTGGGATGGATTAGATAGTGAAATACTGATTGGTCAAAACTACTCTGAAAATGATGATTTAGCTTTTATTCAATATATTGCTCAATACATAAGAGATGATCGCTACATACGGATTGATGGTAAACCTTTGTTGTTAGTGTATAGACCTAGCTTACTTCCATCAGCCAAAGAGACGGCAAAACGTTGGAGAAATTGGTGTCTACAAAATGGTATCGGTGAAATCTACCTTGCATATACTCAGTCATTTGAAACGGTTAACCCAAGTAAATACGGTTTTGATGCGGCTATTGAGTTCCCGCCTAACAACTCTTCACCACCAAATGTCACTAATACGGTAAAGCCTTTAAATGATAGTTTTGGAAGTATTGTTTATGACTGGAAAGTATTTGTTGAGCGCTCCCGTAATTATCAAAAGCCTGCTTATCAATTATTTAGAAGCGTTTGTCCTGCATGGGACAACACCGCTAGAAGAAAAAACAATGGAACCGTTTTTATTAATAGCTCACCAGCGGGTTACCAAGAGTGGCTAACGAATGCAGTTGAAGAAACGTGTACCAGAATTAACAATCCAGACGAGCGCTTAGTTTTTGTAAACGCTTGGAACGAATGGGCTGAAGGTGCTCATCTAGAACCCGACCAACGTTATGGCTATGCCTACCTTGACGCAACTCGAAGAGCTCTACTTAGCCAATCTGATGAAAAGTTAAATAAGAAAATCATCGTCGTTTCGCACGATGCGCATCCACATGGCGCACAATTTTTGGCCTTAGGCATGGTTCGCTCTCTTAAACAAGATCTTCACCTAGAAGTAGAAGTGGTACTGCTTGGCAAAGGTCGCTTAACAAGCGATTTTGCTAGACTGGCACCTGTTCACGATTTAAGCGATGTTGACGCTGGCAGTGCAACAGTTATGCAACTAGCGACTTCGTTAGCTCAGCGCGGTTTTACCCGCGCCATTGTCAACACTACAGTTTCAGGTATTTTAATCCCAATATTCCGTCAAGCTGAAATCGAAAGTATTTGTCTTGTACATGAACTACCAGGTGTGATCCAAAGCCATCAACTCGAAAACAATGCAAAACTAATTGCTGCCTCAGCTAAAGCGGTCGTGTTTCCTGCGCAAATCGTAGCTGATGGGTTTTCTCAATTTGCTAAAGTAGAACCTAACAAGTTATTTGTGCACCCTCAAGGCCTGTATCGTAGAAATAAGTGGCGACTTGATAAACAAACGGCAAGAACCAAATTGCGCAAGCAGCTTGGTCTAAGTGCCAATACAAAAATCGTGCTGACAGTTGGTTATGCCGATCACAGAAAAGGCGTGGATTTATTTGTTGAATGCGCCTTGAAAATTTTAAGCATTCGCAATGACGTAGATTTTGTTTGGGTAGGTCATTGGGAACAATCCATGCAAAAAGAGATTGAATCTAAACTACACAAGAATCCATTTAAAAAACGTATTCACTTCGTCGGATACGCTCCTGAAACCGCTTTATTTCATGCAGCCTCAGACGTTTATGCACTAACCTCTAGAGAGGATCCATTTCCTAATGTCGTGCTTGAGTCTTTTGATGCTGGGGTTCCTGTACTAGCATTTGCTGGTACAGGTGGTGCCGCGAGTCTAGTGGAGAACGTAGGAGGGTTAGTGATTCCTCCACACGACTTGGACAAATATTCAGACGCCATTTGTCAACTGCTTGATAATGCCGATTTATCTTTCAGTCTAGGCAAAGATGCACAAACTCATGTTGATGAGCATCTTGCTTTTCGACCTTATTTGTTTGAACTGTGTAAAATTTTAGGTATTGATTTACCAAAAATTTCAGTTATTGTGCCGAATTATAACTATGCAAGGTATATCACACAGCGGCTAGCCAGTATTCGTCACCAATCTGTACCTATTTTCGAGTTAATCATCCTGGATGATGCATCGACTGACCAAAGTATATCTGCAATTTCTGATTGGCTATCTAAAACTGAAACAGAAGCAAGAGTAATTATTAACAAAACAAACTCTGGTAATGTGTTTTCGCAATGGCAGAAAGGTCTATCAATAGCTAACGGTGATTATGTGTGGATTGCCGAAGCAGATGATTTAAGTGATGGCGAATTTATCGAAACTGTTTTGCCGCCATTAGTATCAGGTGATGCAGTGATTAGCTATTGCGAATCCAAACAAATGAACTCTCATGGAATGATTCAAGCCCAAAATTATCATGAATATTTAGCGGTAGCTTGTCTCGACAAATGGAAAAGTGCTTACATAGCAAGTGGTGCAGACGAATGCAAATCATCGCTAGCTATATTAAACACTATACCCAATGTCAGTGCAGCAATATTCAAACGCGACGTAATTTGTAAAGTTTTTGATGAACACTCAGACGAAATACTGCAATATAAAAAAGCCGGTGACTGGATTGTATATTTACGCACGCTAGCATATGGAGATATCGCCTTCTCACCATACATAGGTAATCTACACCGTCGACACGAAAATAGTGTTATTGGCGGAAGTGGTAAAAAATTTCTAATAGATGAAATTGCTAAAGCTCAACATCTGGCTGCAAATAATTATGTAATCACTGAAAGCGTTAAACTAAAGGCAGCTGAATATCTCAATCACGTTAAAAATCAAGCAGTTTGAAACATCTACCACACATAATACTTTTTATGGATCATTCAAATGATTAAGCTAATTCGCTCTCTATTAAGCTCACAACAATTAACCAGCAAGAATATTTTGCAAAGCGATGGGCATTGCTCCACTTGCAATCAAAGCGTGTCTTTTGTAGCCAAAGACGCTTGGTTGCGAGACCATTTTTTGTGCTCAAAATGTGGAAGCATCCCGAGAGAACGTGCGTTAATGCAAGTTATTGATGAGTTCTATCCTAATTGGCAAGATTTGATTATTCATGAAACCTCGCCAGGCAATAGAGGGGCAAGTGTTAGATTAGCGCAAGAATGCAAGACCTATGTGCCATCCCAATTTTTCCCTAATCAAAAGCTAGGGTTAAATTACAATGGCATGAGATGTGAAAACCTCGAGTCGCTAACTTTTAGCGATGAAAGTATCGATTTACATATCAGCCAAGATGTTATGGAACATATTTTCCACCCCACCAAGGCGTTTCAAGAAATTGCTCGTACTTTAAAACCTGGTGGTGCGCATATATTTACTGTGCCACTAGTAAATAAAATGAAATGTTCAAAACTACGTGCAAAAATAGCCAATAACGGTTCTATAGATTACGTAGAGAAGCCCATTTATCACGGCAATCCAATCGACGACAAGGGCTCCTTGGTGACTATGGACTGGGGCTATGACATAGTGAAATATATATTTGATGTAACTGGATTATTTACATATTCGCTATATATTGATGACATTAGTAAGGGTATTAGGGCCGAATACATTGAGGTCCTTGTAACTATCAAACCCATTCAAAATATAAACTTACTTATATAAACGTTGGCCAATTAGGCTTGGGTTCATTGATTACTATTCCTGTATAAGCTTAACTTAGAAATACTGTACTTTCAAACTTCTGACAATATTCATATAAGTTTCTAATAGGCAACTACTTCTCTCTCCAAGCAGTTCAATATTAAAAACTTAATATTAAAAACTAGGACTTCATAAATAATGCATACAAATAAAAATGAGACAAATTTTAGCATTAGTAACTTAAAAAATTCTGTTTTTGCCACATCGTTAGTGGCATTTTCAATGGTTGTCGCATTGCTTACTTATGGATATGAAATCACTGATTTTTCACTCTCAATTGATGAGGAATTACATAGTTTTAACTCCCGTAGCTGGCTCACTTGGATAAGTCAAGGTAGGTGGGGAATGGGTGTTCTTACTTATATATTTCCCGATCAATTTTCTACAATTCCATTTTTACCAACTTTTATGTTTGCAATTGGCTTGGCTACAAGTGCAGTAATACTTTCAAAGATTTTTACCAACTCTAGAGAAGGTGCAGTTGTTTTTACTGGTGTGTTTGTATCGTCACCAATTTGGTTGCACATTGGTGAATTTAACACATTGTCTTGGGGGCTTTCTGTGGGCTTAGTTGTGACAGCAGTTGCAATTAGACTTATTAACATAGGGGGGAGCAAAAGCGGTGTTATTGCTGGTATTTGTGTAGGATTTTCTTTAGCTATATATCAAGCATTATTTATACTATTTTTAACATTTACATTGTTACTGTGTATTAAAAACGAGTTTTGTTTAGCGGAAAATCGGAAATCAACCTTTTTTCACAGAAATACGCTCCTATTTGTTGACTTATTCAAAAGCATAACTATTGCTCTGGCAGTGTACTTTTTTATGAATCAGGTATTCATGTATCTGTCAGGTTCTAGCCTCAGTTATTTGAATAATTTTGTTAACTTTTCTGTATACACTAGTAACGATGCTGGTGTAGCAATAAAAAAAGTAATCCATCAAACAAAAGGATTGATAATTGGTACAGATCCAACTTTCTTAGGGCTAGGAGCAACTTCTTTAATTTTGTTTTGGATTGGGATCGCTTTTGCAGTGAAAACCCTGCTTTACAGTAGAGTCTCCATCATTACTAAAACATATATTTCTGCTCTATCCATGGGTATTTTATTGCTGGCCGTATTGCTGATAATAATCTCTGCAGGCACAATCCCTACCCGAGCGTTAATCGTTTTCCCTGTGCTATATGCCACGTTGTCAGCATTTTTATTTCAATATAAAAATTTCCAAAAGTTACTATGGATAATGTTTGGAGGTATGTTATTTGCAAATATATATATTGCAAATTCATTATTTTATGCAGACCAAGTTGCTAGGCAACGAGACTTGTTAATGGCAACTCGTCTTATCGATAAAATCGAGGATGTTGGAAGAGGTGTTTTTGGAGAAAAAATCCCGCTTGTCATTGTTGGTAATTGGCAGCATGAGTTGGGAGGACCAGCACTGAGGGTCGAGATATTCGGAGATTCATTTTTTGAACATGATGGAGGTAACTCATACAGGGTTGCTGCATATTTAAGATTGTTAGGTTGTAAAGGATTAACACCTTTGCCAATTACAGAAGTTCAGAATGAGTTGTCTAACATTGATTTGCATCCATCATGGCCAGCCAAAGGATCTGTATTTAAAGGTAAGAATGCAGTAGTCGTAAAATTAAGTGCGCCTTCTTACCAGCAATTACTAATTTTGCCTAGCCCGTAAGTATTTTTTAAAATGGTATGTTAATTGTGGGAAATTTGAATGAAAGCAATAAATGATCTAAATCGCCATATTAAACCTATCACACCTGTTATTGAGCAGGCTGTCTCTCGTGTGATTGCGAGTGGTTGGTTTGTGCTTGGCCCAGAAGTTAATGCTTTTGAAGCAGAATTTGCAGCATATTGTGGCTTAGAAAGCTGTGTATCTTTAGCTAATGGTACGGATGCATTAGAACTTGCCTTACGTGCTCTTAATATTGGAAAAAATAGTAATGTTTTAACAATTGCCAATGCTGGTATGTATAGCACAACTGCTATTTTAGCAACTGGCGCGACTCCTGTTTATGCAGATGTGAAATCCGACACGTGCCTAGTAGATGTTGATGATGTTATTCGTTTAGTTACCGAGCTGAAAATTGATGCTATTGTCGTTACGCATCTGTATGGGTTAATGGCTGATATTTTGCAGATAGTTCAGTTAGCCAAAAATAAAGACATCCCTGTTATAGAGGATTGTGCGCAGTCTCATGGAGCGATGATAAACGGGAAAAAAGCAGGGTCTTTTGGTGACATTGGTTGTTTTAGTTTCTACCCCACTAAGAATCTAGGAGCGCTTGGCGATGGTGGTGCAGTAGTTACTAACCGTGCAGATTTGAATGAGCGTATTAGACAGTTAAGGCAATATGGTTGGTCGTCAAAATATAAAGCTACATTAGCTGGGGGCTGTAACAGCCGATTAGATGAGATGCAAGCTGCGATACTCAGAGTAATGTTACCTTTTCTTGATAATTGGAATGTACGTCGTCGCGAAATTGCAACGAGATATTCTGAAGGTATTCAGCATGAAAAAATTGTAACTCCAGCAGTGTATGGTGAAGAATATGTTGCGCATCTTTACGTGATAAAAACATCTGACCGTGATAGCCTCAAGAAATATTTGGCTGATGCGGGAATCCCAAGCGATATTCATTATCCTATTTCTGATTATAGGCAACCCTTTTATGGTCTTCTATTTGACGATTTAGACCTACCGATTACAGAGCAGTTGTGTAAAGAGGTGTTTACATTGCCATGCTTTCCTGAAATGACAGATGCAGAAGTTGATAATATTGTTACGCGTATCAATGCTTGGGAACAATGATGCTTTCTATCGTTATTCCCGTTTATCGCAATGAAGAATCCATTCATGAATTAATTGAGGCATTAAATAAGGTTACCAATATCGCCTTGCGCGGCCATCATGAGAAAACTGAAGTCGTGTTTGTTGTGGATGGAAGTCCAGATAATTGCCATCAGTTGCTAGAACAAACTTTATGCAGGGCTGCATTTTCTTCAAAACTGTTATTGCACTCACGAAATTTTGGTTCGTTTGCAGCAATTCGAACAGGGTTATTAGCGGCTTCGGGCGATTATTTTGCTGTACTTGCAGCAGATCTTCAAGAGCCGCCAGAGTTAGTATTGGCATTTCTTGATAAGCTCAAGAATGATGCGTGTGATGTCGTTGTGGGTTGTCGTGAAAATCGTGATGATCCTACTTTCTCACGTATAGCTTCTAACACGTTTTGGCGACTGTATAAAAAGTTTGTAATTCCCGAAATACCAGAGAAAGGCGTAGACATATTTGGTTGTAATAAAACATTCCGCGATCACTTGGTTAGCTTTGAAGAGGCTAATACATCACTGATAGGTTTAATTTTTTGGTTAGGCTTTAAGCGCACATATATAAATTATACGAGAGTAGCTAGAAAGCACGGAGAAAGTGCCTGGACGCTTAAAAAGAAAATTAATTATTTATTCGACAGTATTTTTTCTTTCACAGATATGCCCATTCGTGTTCTAACCTTATTTGGAATACTAGGGATTGGAATATCTACGTTATTTGCATTTATTATTGTGATAGCAAAAATATTCGGTAGCATCGTTGTTCCAGGCTATGCTGCAACTGTGTTAACGATTATGTTTTTTGGTGGGATTAACTCATTAGGTCTAGGAATAGTGGGCGCTTATTCATGGCGTACTTTTGAAAACACGAAGCGTAGACCATTAGCTGTAGTGACAAAAATTCAATCGTTTGAGGCTGATCAAGTAAATTTAAAATATGAGGAAGTTAAATGAGTCTGTGTTACATCCATCCTAAAGCTATTTGCGAATCGGATAATATTGGTGCAAATACACGTATATGGGCATTTGCACATGTGCTACCCAAAGCGATAATTGGCTCAGATTGTAATATTTGCGATGGTGTATTTATTGAAAATGATGTATTAGTTGGCAATCGCGTCACCGTTAAGTGTGGTGTCCAACTATGGGATGGCTTGGTTGTTGAAGATGATGTTTTCATAGGCCCCAATGCTACTTTTACAAATGATCGTTTCCCGCGCAGTAAAGTTTTCCCAGATGAGTTTCTTAATACGATTGTACGCAAAGGCGCTTCAATTGGGGCTAATGCAACTATTTTACCTGGTTTAGAGATTGGAGCCGGTGCAATGATAGGCGCGGGCTCGGTCGTGACACGCTCTGTTCCCGCCAATGCAATTGCTGTAGGTAATCCAGCACGGATAATAGGATATGTGGGAGCGGAGCAAAATAAAGCTAGCGAACCTACTCATGTCTCGACTAGCCTAGATGCCGGCATAACAAGTGTTGAAGGAGTTACTTTACATGAGCTTCCATTTATTAAAGATATGCGAGGTAGTTTAAGTGTTGGTGAGTTTGAGCGATCAGTACCTTTCTCACCAAAAAGGTATTTCTTAGTATTTGACGTACCTAACAGAGAAATTCGCGGAGAGCACGCACACCATACTTGTCATCAGTTTCTAATTTGCATAAAAGGATCATGCTCCGCTGTTGCAGATGATGGGAAAAATAGACAAGAATTTTTACTCAATAAACCTAATATAGGTCTCTACATACCGCCAATGGTATGGGGAACGCAATATAAATATTCTAATGATGCAGTTTTACTGGTATTTGCATCTGATTATTATGACTCTAAGGATTATATCCGCGACTATAGTGAGTTCATGGCTTTAGTAGGACTGGACGCAAAAGGTATGGATTAAATGCGACAAGAGTTCATTCGATTTTTATTGGTGGGCGCGACCAATACACTTTTCAGCTATGCCCTTTATCTATTTTTAATCACCTTTTTAACTTATTTTCACGCATACTCAATTGCATATTGCTTAGGTATAGTGTTGTCGTATTTCTTAAACGTGCAATTCGTTTTCAAAAAAAGAGTGAGTTTTAAAAGTTTTTTGAGTTTTCCTATTGTTTATCTAATTCAGTACATTCTGGGAGCTTTTATGCTTTGGCTGCTTGTTGAAAATCTTAGCATTAGTCCTGAGTTTGCGATGATAGTCGTAATTCTTGTTACTATCCCAATCACATTTATATTTAGTCGTTTTGTGCTTAAAAATTAATTAAGCACAAAACCAATTCTGAAATGATAGATTTCACATTGGTTTAAAATCTATCATAAAAATAAACTTTGAGTATTTTAGGCTAAATTTTATTAATAATCGTCGCCAGCCATAGTGATAATGTACCTTGCCAAGTCTGGCGATAAAGGCCACATACTTCTAATAGACGAATTCTATCTTTAAATTTGGCGCCGCGAAATCTACCAAATAACTCTAAAATATCTTGGCTGTCTTTTGTTAACAAGCGACGGTTGTTATAAAGTGCTGCATAGTTAATATCATTCCAGTTTTTAAATCTTCCAGTAAACACATAGAATATTCGATCAATTCTGGCTCTAATTGATGAGTTAGCCCCTACGATGGCATTTGAGTGTTGTCTATAGAGCAAGGAAGGTTTGGGATCGTAATAAAACACGCCGCCAGCGCCTTGAACAATTTGATATAGCCACCAGTCGTGCGATATCACTTCTACTATTCCTGCTTGTTCTAACAGATTTTTTGTTGCTTGATTAAATACTTGAGTGTTGCCGCCCGCTATGCTTTGCACAAGCGAATTTCGAAATGATCTAGGCAGAGTAAAATCAGGTGACAAACTTAATGGTTTAAGTGTTTCATCCACTATCTGTGTGCGACCTCCGTAAGCTACTGGCAATTTTGATTCATTGGATTTGTTAATATAGCTAAGCGCTCTTTCAAGCTTATCGCTTAACCAAACATCATCTTGGTCCGAAAATGCATAATAATCGGCTCGAATTGTTGGGTCGCATGCCATTGATAAAAAGTTCCGACAAAACCCCTCTTGCGGCCCTTGCCTGATTTGCAATTTATCATCACCCCATTTTTCTTGAAATTTTCGAGCTATGTTTAAAGTGTTATCGCTGGAGCCATCATCACTTATCAATACTTTCCAATATTGATAAGTCTGATTCTCAATTGATTGTAATTGCTCAGCTAAAAACTTGTCACCATTGTAGGTGGACATGAGAATATAAACACTAGGGGTCACACGTTGAAATTTGTTCATTTTATTTTTTTATTATCTAACAGTAAAATTATAGTAGCTTTAATTGATTTATGAAAATTGTAAGTTTAAGCTGGATAAATATCTCGTAATAATTGATGATAAAAATAAGTCCTGTATTTAATATTTTTAAGTAATAAAAAGCCTAATATCTTGCGATATTAGGTTTTTAAATATTACGATTCTTTATGATACTGCGAGTTGGTGGCACTCTCTGTGAATCGAATACAATAGCAACGGTCTGTGGCTGTCGCCCTGTGCATTGCTGCCTTCAAGTTTCCACCGAATTTGACACCAAAAAAGACAAATCACCTACCTTCAGCAAATTAATTCATTGGTTCATTTTTAGGTAAGCAATCCTTGGGCAATGCATTGAAGCGTGCTGGGATCACGGATTTCCGCTGGCATGATTTAAGGCATACCTGGGCGACGTGGCAAAGACAAGCTGGTACACCAACGCATGAGTTACAACGTTTAGGTGGCTGGAGAACAGGAGCAATAGTGGAGCGTTATGCGCATCTTGCACCTGAACACTTGGCAATTGCTGCGGGACGACTGGATTCGACGTTTAAGGGTTACGATCTGGCTACGTTAGCTACTAATGAAAAGAGCCTAGTTATCTCTAACTAGGCTCTGTATTGGTAGGGCGTGCGGGGATCGAACCCACGACAAACGGATTAAAAGTCCGCTGCTCTACCAGCTGAGCTAACGCCCCATTGTGAAACGGGTAATACTGGATATTGTTACTCTCTTTGTAGGCGGCTTAAATTGC
>Ga0247816_10001239_pt1 | contig 12693 bp, 10 predicted proteins | sample UWRJL209509C1_FD_179930 | JGI IMG/M metagenome (GOLD analysis project Ga0247816, IMG submission 179930) | Plant litter microbial communities from Arlington Agricultural Research Station in Wisconsin, United States - UWRJ-L209-509C-1 | ecosystem: Environmental > Terrestrial > Plant litter >...
CTGGGCCTGGCTCAGCGACAGCCGGGAGATCGTGTTCGGGCGGCGCGTGGACAGTGAAGTCCGCTTGTACCGCCTGGATACTGAAAGCCGCCTGCTGCGCGATGTCGGCCTGGACGATGCGCAGTGGCCCGCCGTGGCGCGTAACGGCAACATGCTGGCCTTCGTCCATCGCAAGGCCCAGTTCGCCCTCTACAAAGTGCCTTTGCAGGATGTGAGCAAGGCCGAGCGGATATTCGCCTCCAATGGCCGTGACAGCCAGCCGATGCTGGCGCCGGACGGCAGGCATCTGGTGTTCGCCTCCGATCGCTCCGGCAGTTATGCGTTGTGGTGGGCAGACAAAGAGCACCCACAGTCGCTGCGCCCGATCGAAGGCCTGCGGCCGGAGGCGCGCCAGCCACCGGACTGGTCGCCGGACAGCCGCCACCTGTTGGCCTTGGGGCGTGACGACCATGGCGAGCCGCATGTGTACGAAATCACCCCCCGGGACGAGCAGGTCACCCAACTGCCGGTTCCCGCGTCGCGTCCCCTTCAGGCGTTGTATACGGCCGATCCTGGCCGGGTACTGGTGATCGAGCGCGATGACGAGCAGCGCACGCGACTCATCCTGTACGACCGGCGCAGTACGCCGTGGCAGCGGCTGGCCACTCTGGATGGGGTGTCGCAGGCGCGGTTCGACGCGGCACGTCGGCGTGTGCTGTTCACCCGCTTCGGGGCGGGCGGTTTGTGGTCGGTGGACGATGCTCTGACCGCCGCCAGCGTGCAGCAGGTCAGTGCGGACAGGCCGTCGCGTTGGCGCTACCGCACGTGGAGCGTGGCCGGCAATGGCAGCATCGATTATGTGGACGCATGGGCGGGATGCAGTACCGGCCTGCAGCGCCTCACCGTGGGCGCCGAGCCGCTTACCCGCTGCCTGGATGCGCGTCGCCTGAGTTCAGGCACCGGATTCAGTACCAGCGATGACGGAAGTGACCTGTACGTGGCGCTGGCGATATCTGACGGCGCGGATGTCGGCGTGATGCAGCTGCCCGAATCGACAGGCGAGGTGTTCCCGGCGTTCATCAAGCCATTGATTCTGAAAGACTAGTTTCTTTCGTAAGTTCTTCGTCGACCCCTCGTGTCGATTTCGTGGCGAAGTCGTCGCAACGTCCTGACCGCTGGCAGCTCATTTGGCAAAACGGATGCCCTGTATTGGCAAACCCGTGGTGCCCCTATGCGTCAGCTCGCCCTCGCCGATCGCGGCCAGTCCCTCTCCCTCGACAAGTCGCTCGACGACGCCACGCCGATCTGCCTGAGCGTCGCCCGATTGGGCAGCCTGCAGACGGCCGGCAGCTGCTTCACGGTCTGGATCCAAGTGCGGGGCAGTGCATGGGTGGAGGCCAAGGAAGGGCGTTTCCGTCTGCGGCGCGGCGAGTGGATCGCCTTCGAGAAAGAATCGCGCCCGCTGGTCCAGGCCGGACGCGATGGCCTGTGCGTCGGCCTTGCGCTCAATACCGATGCCCTGCGCATGCTGATGGAACTGGCCGATTGCGGGCTGTATGCCGGACGTGGGCAGATGAACCGCTCGGAGCTGCGGGTTGCTTTGCGCTTGTGGCGCGACGCACTGGACAGCGGCCTGCCGGCGCAGGCCCTGCGCCCGATGCTGCTGCACCTGGCTTCACTGCAGCGCACCATGGCCGGTACCGTACAGCGCTGCCCTGGCCGTTCGCGCAGTCGCAAACGCCAGGTATTCGGCCGCATGCAGCGCGCGCGCCTGTACCTGGAAGGCAACAGCCACCGCGTGGTGCGGATCGGTGAACTGGCCGAGCTGACCAACTTTTCCAGTTGGTACCTCTCCAAGACCTTCCAGAGTCTGTACGAAGAAAGCCCGCAGTCGCTTTCCGCACGCCTGCGCCTGGAGCGCGCAGCTGACCTGCTGCGTGATACCGACATGATGATCGGCGAAGTGGCTGCAGCCAGCGGTTTTGACAACTGTTGCAGCTTCGCGCGGGCGTTTCGTGCCCGTTTTGGTACGTCAGCGTCCCACTTCCGTGTGAACGCAGACAAGCTGTCGCCACAGTCGGCAAAGTCTCTCGCTGCCTCACGCAAACCAAGGACCGCAACACAATCGTAACGTTTGGGGGCGCTTTAACACGCCACTAACGTACCTTGGAGAGAGACATGAATTTTCGTAACCCCGCCGTGCGGCTGGGCATGCTGCCTGCCGGCATTGCGCTGGCGCTGAGCCCGAGCTTTGCCTCGGCGCAGGAAGCCGCAGCAGGCACCACCGACCTGGACCGCATCTCGGTTACCGGCTCGCGCATCCGCGCAGCCAACGTCGAAACGCAGCAGCCGGTGCTGACCCTGAGCCGCGAAAGCCTGGAAAAGCAGGGCTTCTCCTCGGTCGCCGAAGTGCTGAACAACCTGACCTCGGCCGGCTCGCCGGCCATCTCGCGTTCGGACACCTTGTCTTCGGGCGAGAACGTCGGCGGCTACTACGTCGATATCCGTAACCTGGGCGCCGAGCGCACCCTGGTGCTGATGAACGGCAAGCGCCTGGGTGCCAGCACCTCGGGTCTGCAGGATCTGAGCCAGATTCCGATCGGCGCCGTGGAGCGCATCGAAGTCCTGAAGGATGGCGCTTCGGCCATCTACGGTTCGGACGCGATTGCCGCCGTGGTCAACGTGATCACCCGCAAGCATGTTGAAGGTGGCGAAGCCACCGCGTACTTCGGCCAGTACGGCGAAGGCGACGGCGACACCAGCCAGTACTCCATGACCCTGGGCTCCACCGGCGAGCGCGGCAGCGTGACCCTGGCGGCTGAGTATTCCAAGGCCGATCCGGTGTGGGCGAAGAACCGCTGGTACAGCCGTGACGGCAACCGTGGTCCGAACTCGACCCCGGCTTCCTGGAGCGCACTGAGCCAGAACGGCAGCTTCTGCAACCCGCTGGTCTATGACTGCTCGCCGACCTCCACCACCTCGGTGTGGCAGACCCTCAATGCGGGCGGCGATCCGAGGAACCCGGCGGATTACCACGTCATCACGCCGAGCGAGTTCGCCAACTCCAACGAGCAGATGACCGTACTGACCGGTGTCGAACGTAAGTCCGTCTACATCAACGGCACCTACGACTTCACCGATTCGATCAGCCTGAACACCGATTTCCTGTACAACGAGCGCAACACCTTCGGTCAGCTGGCCGGTTATCCGTACCAGTCGCAGGCCTTCGACACCCCGCTGTCGGCTGACAGTGCGTTCAACCCGGTCGGCCAGAACGTCGAGTTCCGTCGCCGCCTGTGGGAAGTGCCGCGCACCACCGACAGCCAGCTGAAGACCACGCGCTTTGCGCCGACCGTCAGCGGCTTCTTCGACTTCGCCGGCAAGACCTTCGATTGGGATGTCGGTGCGCTGTACAACCGCAACGAAACCATCGTCACCAGCCGTGGCGATGCCAGCCTGATCTCCACCGCACAGGCCCTGGGCCCGTCGTACATCAATGGCGCCGGCGTGGCGACCTGTGGTGTTGCCGGCGGCCCGGTGATCGCCGACTGCGTGCCGTGGAACCCGCTGCTGCCGTTCGGCGTGGCGGGTCAGGGTTCGCTGTCTGACCCGGCGCTGCAGGAATACCTGTTCCCGACCTTCACCACCCGTGGTGAGACCAAGACCACCAGCTTCACCGCCAACCTGGCCGGCTCCATCGTGACCCTGCCGGCCGGTGACCTCGGCTTCGCCGTGGGCGTGGAGCATCGCGAGGAAGAAGGCAGCTACGTGCCGGACGCGTTCGCACAGTCGGGTCAGTCGACCGGCCTGGGCCAGAAGCCGACCCGCGGTGAGTACGATCTGGACGAGGTCTACCTCGAACTGAACGTGCCGATCCTGTCGGACATGCCGTTCGCCAAGGAACTGAGCCTGAACCTGGCCAGCCGTTACTCGGACTACAGCAACTTCGGCGACACGGTCAACAGCAAGTTCGGCATCACCTGGCGTCCGCTGGATGAACTGCTGGTCCGTGGTACGTACGCCGAAGGCTTCCGTGCCCCGACCATCAGCGATCTGTACGGTGGCCTGAGCTCCAGCTTCGAAAGCTACACCGATCCGTGCGGCGTCGGCGCTCCGGGCAGCGTTGCAGGCAACGCCGCCTGCCTCGCCGCTGGCGTGCCGGCCAACTACGCGCAGCTCGGCCAGGGCAACCAGCCCTGCCTGACCCTGCCGTGCGCCACCAACGACCAGTTCATCTCCGGCGCCAACCCGGAACTGAACCCGGAAACGTCAAAGAGCACGACCGCCGGCCTGGTCTGGAGCCCGCGTTGGGTGCAGGGCCTGGACGTGTCGCTGGATTGGTACAAGTACGAAATCAGCGACATGATCATCGCTGACAGCGTCGACCGCATCCTGCGTGACTGCTACGTGCTGGGTGATTCCGCACGTTGCGCCAGCGTCGTCCGCGGTCCGGCCGGCAACATCACCGCACTGACCTACGGCACTGCCAACCTTGGCAAGCTGGAAACGCAGGGCTGGGATCTGGGCGTGAAGTACCGTCTGCCGGAATTCGCGGTCGGCAACTTCGCCATCGACTGGCAGACCAGCTACCTGTCGTCGTATGACGAAGAAGGCCAGAACAGCGCCGGTGACACCATCACCATCGGTCGCGTGGGCGAAGCGGGCCTGTTCCGCGTGCGTTCCAACGCCACCCTGAGCTGGACCAAGGGTGACCTGGGCGTCAACTGGACTGCGCGTTACTACTCGGGCATCCAGGAAGACTGCATCGCGATCGGTTGCACCAACCCGGATCGTTTCCAGAATGGTGAGACCGCGCCGATCCGCAAGACCGGCTCGAACACCTTCCACGACCTGCAGGTGAGCTACAACGCGCCGTGGAATGCCACGATCGCTGTTGGCGCCAACAACGTGTTCGACCACCGCGGTGCGCTGCAGTACACCGCACCGAACAGCAGCTTCGCTTACTACGGCGGCTTCGACGTGGGTCGTTTCATGTACATGAAGTACACCCAGCGCTTCTGATCCATCGAAGCAGTGGTGCATGAATGAGAAGGGCGGGCCGCAAGGCCCGCCCTTTTTTTTTGTTCGTTTGCAGCGGGCTGTCCGCGGATACCTTCCGCCGAGCGTGGCTCGGCGCTACAGAAGCGCCGGAACCGGTAGCGCCGACCCATGGTCGGCGAGCGCAGCGGGCCGTACGCGGTTACGCCACGCCGCGCCCTTGACCCGCTTCAGCCGATCACGCCTCGGCCGTGCTCAACCCCATCAGGGCGTTCGCCTGCTCGCGCCACTCCGGCAGCTTATGCAGGACGTTGGCGCGCTGCAGATAGTCTTCATCCACCGCTTCACCGTTCACCAGCGCCAGTGCGACATGCACCGCGCCGGTCACCCAGAAGCTGCGTGTGTTGGAGCGCTGCGGCTGCAGGTGGAAACCCACGGCTTCCACGATCGGCATCGGCAGGCCCCACAGGCCCAGCAGGTAGGCACCGGCCTCGGCATGGCCGGGCCGCGCATCCTCGTCGCCGGCCGGCTCGGTGCGCTCGTTGCGCACACCCGGCAACAACAGGCCGATGTCGGCCAGCAGCGCAGCGGTGGCACCCAGTTCGGCACTGGAGGCCGGCAGCAGGCGCGCGGTGAGACGTGAGGCCATCAGCGCGCGCTGCTGCAGCGCATTGCGCTCCGACACCGGCAGCGTGGGCGTGGAAAACACTTCGCTGGCCAGCACCAGATCGCGCAGAGTGGCCAAGCCCAGCCGAGTGACGGCGGAGCGCAGGTCGGAAATCGTACGGCCGCTACTGAAGAACGCCGAATTGGACAACTGCAGGACCTTGGCCGCGATCGCGGGGTCGGCGGCGACCAGCTTGGCGACTTCGGCGGTGTCGGCGTCGTCGTCATGCTCCAGCGCGCGGGTCAGGCTCAGGTACAGGTGCGGCGGCGAGGGCAGTTTCTCGATGCGGCCGATGGCATCGCGCAGGCGCGGGCTGTCCAACAGTTCGCGCAGCTCTTCCAGGCTGCTGAGCGCTTCGAGCAGGACCTCAGGGGCCAGCGGAAGCGGCAGGAAACGATGGGCCACGCCGATCAATCGCGCCGGCGGCGGACGGGTGCCCTGCTGTGCATCGATCAGTGCCACCCGGATGGTCTGCGGCCGCAGGGTACGGATCTGCCCCAGCAGCATGGTCGCGTCCATGTCGGGCAGGTACGGGCTGACAATCACTGCATCCAGCGCGGTAGCCGACACCGCGGCCATCGCCGCATGACCATCGATCACCGTAGTGGTATGCCAGTCTTCCCCAAGATCGGCAATGAATTCGCTTAGCTCAGCCGGCAGGCTGGCTTCGTCCCCAACAAACAGAATGCGCACGACACGTTCCCCTGGCGGACCATGGCAACGGCCATGGTCGATGTGAAGTGTCGCAATTTAACCGATCCTGCGTGACGGGGGATGTGCCACAAGGCCGAAACGTGCGCTGCATCGCTCTGGCGGGGTCCGCCAGAGCGCCTGCAGGCCGTTAGATCAGGCCTTTCCGTCCAGGTAACGCTGGTGGGCTTCGACCAGGATGGCCTTGGCTTCTGCCGCGCCTGCCCAGCCGTCCAGCTTGACCCACTTGCCCTTTTCCAGGTCCTTGTAATGCTCGAAGAAGTGGCCGATGCGCTCCAGCCAGTGGCTCGACACCTGGGCGATGTCTTCCACGTGGGCGTAGCCGCTGAACACCTTGGAGATCGGCACGGCCAGGATCTTTTCGTCGCTGCCGGCTTCATCGCTCATCTTCAGCACGCCGACCGGACGGCAGCGGACCACCGAGCCGGGGATCAGCGGCAGCGGCAGCACCACCAGCACGTCGGCCGGATCGCCATCGCCACACAGGGTGCTCGGCACATAGCCGTAGTTGCACGGGTAGCGCATCGGCGTGGACAGGATGCGGTCAACGAAGATCGCGCCGGTGTCCTTGTCCACTTCGTACTTGACCGGCTCGGAATCCTTCGGGATCTCGATGATGACGTTGATTTCTTCCGGCGGGTTCTTGCCGGGGGATACGAGTTCCAGACCCATTGCGGTGCTCCGATTGCGGGGGGCGAAAGAGCTCCATTTTATGCCTTTGCCGCGCCACGTGTCGTGGCAACGTCCGACAGCGTCGGGTGCGCGGCACCCACGGCGCGCGGGGGCCTGTGCCGATCGTGCTGCGGCTCTGCAGGCGGGATGCTGACAGTCACCGCAGAGGGGGCTATTTCATGTTTTCGTTCAAAGGCTTGCAGCGGGCAGGCGGGGCGGCGTTGCTGGCCGCTATCGCCCCTTCGCCGCCGATCGTGGCTGCGGCCGGTTCCAGCGTCGCGTTCGTCGATCTCATCGACTACCCGACCCAGGAGGCCAACGGGGACCGCTTCCACTCGCTGGAAGATCGCCTGGCGGGCGCTTTCCATGACGCCTGTGCCGATGGCGGTTGTGCACCGCGCCGTTTCCTCTGGCCGATGCAGTTGCGCTGTTCGGTGCAGACGCCGCAGGCCACGGTGGCCGCCTGCGCCTGGGTCATTGCAGGAAGCCATCTGACGGTAAGCGCGACGGGCCACATCACGCCCGACGTCACCGTCTGGCGGTGCCTGCTGCCGCTGCCGACGTCCATCGCGGTGGAGCAGTTCCATGCGGCATTGGAGGTGCATGACCCGCTGTCGGTACGCCTGCCCGGGGCATCCGCCACGTTGCGGCAGGGCGTGCAGGACTGCCTGGCGGCGCCGGGGAGCCGCGCATGACGCCCCTGCTGATGCTGGTCATCGCTGCGATGTCGCCGTCACCGGCGCATGTGGACGCGCGCGATTATCCTCTGCCTGGCCAGGGCGCCGCGGCCTTTGCGGCCATGGAGCAGGCCCTGGTGCGCGGGTTCGATGACATCTGTGGCGACACGTTCTGCGAAGGCGACTACGGCAATCTGCGCGCGCTGCAACTGCGCTGTGCAGTCACCGCCCGGAGCGGCATCGTAGCGGAGTGCGCGTGGAGCTTCGCGGGCAGCCATGCCACCGTCACCGGCAACGATCCGCTGCCGGTGGTGGAGGCCAGAACGTGGATCTGCCGTGTGCCGCTTGCACCGGAAACGCCGTTGCCGGTGCTGCTCAGCACGCTCAGCGGACGCGATGCGCTGGACACGCGACTGCCCGGTCGCGATATCAGCGCCTACGACGCGTTGACGGATTGCCTGTGATCGCCAGCGGCGTTCAGTGCCCGGATGACGCCTTGTCTGCATCGGAATGCAGCGCTTCGTTCAATTCATCCACGACGATCGCCCATGCCGCATCGGACTTCAGCGACTCGGACAGAAACTGACGCTGGCTCTCGCTCCAGATCGATGCCTGGGTGACTTTCACGTCCGAGGGCAGCTGATTGCCGACGATGAACGCCGCAATGGCTTCTTCGCTTTCATCCAGTCCAAGCTGCAGGAACAGGTTGGTCATGTTCGGTTCGGTGGTGATCATCGTGGCGTCAGTCCCATTTTCAGTATCGACCCGCATTATGCCGGGCGGGCGCGACGCCGTGATGTGACGGATGTGCGCAGTGCCGGGCGGCGGACAGCCGTCCGTCGCCCGGCATCTGACGGGGTTACAGCAGCGGAACCAGCAGCAACGCCACGATGTTGATGATCTTGATCAACGGGTTGATTGCCGGGCCTGCGGTGTCCTTGTAGGGGTCACCGACGGTGTCGCCGGTCACCGCTGCCTTGTGTGCCTCGCTGCCCTTGCCGCCGAAGTGACCGTCTTCGATGTACTTCTTGGCGTTGTCCCAGGCACCGCCTCCGGTGGTCATCGAAATGGCGACGAACAGGCCGGTGACGATGGTGCCGATCAGCAGCCCGCCCAGCGCACGCGGCCCCAGCAGCAGGCCGACGACCACCGGCACCACCACGGGCAGCAACGACGGCAGGATCATCTCGCGGATCGCCGAGCGGGTCAGCAGGTCCACCGCACGGTCGTACTGGGGCTTGCCGGTGCCCTGCATGATGCCGGGGATTTCGCGGAACTGGCGACGCACTTCCTCTACCACGGCGCCCGCTGCGCGTCCCACGGCTTCCATCGCCATCGCGCCGAACAGGTAGGGAATCAGCCCGCCGATCAACAGGCCGATGATCACCGTGTGGTCGGACAGATCGAAACGGAATTCCTGACCGGGATTCGCCGCCTGCAGGTTGTGGGTGTAATCGGCGAACAGCACCAGCGCCGCCAGTGCGGCAGAGCCGATCGCATAGCCCTTGGTCACCGCCTTGGTGGTATTGCCCACGGCATCCAGCGGATCGGTGATGGCGCGGATCTCGGGCGGGAGTTCGGCCATCTCGGCAATGCCGCCCGCGTTGTCGGTGATCGGTCCGTAGGCATCCAGTGCCACGATCATGCCCGCCATCGACAGCATCGCCGTGGCCGCGATGGCGATGCCGTACAGCCCGCCCAGCGCATGCGCGCCCCAGATCGCGGCGCATACCGCGATCACCGGCAAGGCGGTCGACTTCATCGAAATCCCCAGCCCGGCGATGATGTTGGTGCCGTGCCCGGTGGTCGATGCCTGCGCAACATGCTGCACCGGCTTGTACTGGGTGCCGGTGTAGTACTCGGTGATCCAGACGATCAGACCTGTCAGCACCAGGCCGATCAGCGCGCACCCGTACAGCGCGTAGGGTCCATGCACGTTGTCACCCATCAACGCGGTGGTGACCGGATAGAACGCGATGGCCGCCAGCACCGCCGACACGATCACGCCTTTGTACAGCGCGCCCATGATCGAGCCGCCGTCCTTCACCTTGACGAACATCGCGCCGACGATCGATGCGAGGATCGATACCGCGCCCAGCACGAGCGGGTACAACACGGCATTGCGCCCGGCTTCGCTGATCATCAGGCTGCCCAGCAGCATCGTCGCGATCACCGTCACGGCATAGGTCTCGAACAGGTCGGCCGCCATGCCTGCGCAGTCGCCGACGTTGTCGCCGACGTTGTCAGCGATCACCGCCGGGTTGCGCGGATCGTCTTCGGGGATGCCCGCTTCCACCTTGCCCACCAAGTCAGCACCGACATCGGCCCCCTTGGTGAAGATGCCGCCGCCGAGGCGGGCGAAGATCGAGATCAACGACGAGCCGAACGCCAGACCCACGAGTGCATGCAGGGCCTGGGCGACATCCAGCCCCAGCCGCAGCAGCAGCGCGTAGTAGCCGGCCACGCCGAGCAGCCCCAGCCCCACCACCAGCATGCCGGTGATGGCGCCGCCGCGGAACGCGACATCCATCGCGGCGCTGATCCCGTGGCGCGCCGCTTCGGCGGTACGCACATTGGCGCGGACCGACACGTTCATGCCGATATAGCCCGCTGCACCGGAGAGCACCGCGCCGAGGGCGAAGCCGACTGCCGTGTACCAGCTCAGAAAGAAGCCGACGAGGACGAACAGCACGGCACCGACGATGCCGATGGTCAGGTATTGGCGATTGAGGTAGGCGCGCGCGCCTTCCTGGATGGCTTCGGCGATCTCGGCCATGCGCGCGTTGCCGCTGGGCTGGCGCAGGATCCAGCGCGCCGAAATGATGCCGTAAAGAATGGCGATGACGGCGCAGACCAGCGCCAATGACAGTCCATGACGTTCGAGCATGACCCCTCCGAGGTGGATGATAGGCATCCAGCGGTGGTGAACTTCACCACGAGGGGGACGACGGGCTGCAACGTTGGAACCGACCCGTGCCGACCTTGGCGGTCGTCCGACGTATGGCGGTGTTCAGCATTCCCTGGTGGCCGCAGTATGCGGGCCGCCGTGCGGGGGCGCCAGCGTCTTTGCGCGCCGTTAAGCCGGAGGCTGCGACTGTTCGGCCATTCCTGCCGTGGAGAACGCCAATGCGCCTGCCTTTGTTGATGATGTCCCTGTTGTTGCCGTCCCTGCCGGTGCTGGCCGCTGAAACGCCCGAGCTGCAGCGTGCGGTCGGCGCGGCGCAGGCGGTGGGCGCGGTGCATACACTGCGGCAGATCCCCGAAGCCTGTGCACGGCTGGAAGGCACCTTCACCGGTGACGCGGCGCAGCCCTATCGATTCGCCCCGGTGCGTACCAGTGAGCAGTGCCAGCCACGTGCCCGGTTCGTCGACTACGCCAAGGCGCAGCCCACCAGCGACAAGGGCTGGAAGCTGAATGACGTGATCCGGGTGCCGGCGGCGGCCTGTCCCTCGCAGCAGGCGGTGGTCCGTGTGTGGCGCCTGCCGGTGACGCCGACTGCAGAGCGCGACGGCCAGGGCCAGTCGCGCATCTATCTGGAAGACGCGAAGAAGCTGGCCGCAAGCGGCAAGGTGCCGCCGGTGACGATGTTCGCCGCGCAGCTGAGCATGGAAGGCAAGGCCTGCAACTGAGGCACGGGTAGCGCCGTGCGATGCTCGGCGGCGACGCCCCCGCATGCTTACCCGGCGAACGCGTCCAGTTTCTTCTTCACCGCGAGATTCTTCAGGGTGACGTACTTCGGCAGTCCATCCGGGCCGTAGGGAAGCGGCGCTTCGCCCTTGATCAGCGGTTGCAGGTACGCGCGTGCTTTTTCGGTGATGCCGAAGCCATCACGACGGATGAAGCCGGCCGGCATTTTCTTTTCATGGTTGGCGATCTTCGCCAGCGGCGCGGCTTCGATTTTCCAGCGGTACGGCTTGTCGCTGGTCCGCACGATCACCGGCATCACCCCGTTCTGGCCTGAAAGCGCCAAGCGCACGGCCGCCTTGCCTACGGCCTGGGCCTGGTCCCAGTCGGTCTTCGAAGCGAGATGACGGGCCGAGCGCTGCAGGTAGTCAGGCAGGGTCCAGTGCACTTTGTAACCGAGTCCGGCCTTGACGCGTGCGGCCAGGTGCGCCGCCACCCCGCCCAGCTGTGTGTGGCCGAACGAATCCTTGCCGCCGCCGGCATCGGCGACGAAGGTGCCGTCTGCCGTGGCGATGCCTTCGGATGCGACCACGACGCAGTAGCCCACGCGTTTGACCACGGCATCGACCTTGGCCAGGAACGCCTTCTCGTCATACGCGCGCTCGGGCAGCAGGATCAGGTGCGGCGCGTCGTCTTCACCCGTGCCCGCCAGCCCGGCGGAGGCGGCAAGCCAGCCCGCGTGGCGGCCCATCGCTTCGTAGATGAAGACACGCGTGGACGTCTCGGCCATCGCCGCCACATCCAGTGCGGCCTCGCGCACCGACACCGCGGTGTACTTGGCGGCCGAGCCGAAGCCCGGGCAGGTATCGGTGACTGCCAGGTCGTTGTCGATCGTCTTGGGCACGCCCACGCAGGTCAGTTCGATGCCGCGCGAACGGGCAAGCTCCGACACTTTCAGCGCGGTATCGGCCGAGTCATTGCCCCCGTTGTAGAGGAACCAGCGCACGTCGTGGGCCTGCAGGACCTGCAGCAGGCGGTCGTAGCGGTCGCCATCATCCTGCAGTGACTTCAACTTGTAGCGGCACGAACCGAAGGCGCCGCCGGGGGTGTGGGCGAGGGCGCGGATGGCGGCGATCGACTCGCGCGACGTATCGATGAGGTCCTCCCGCAGGGCGCCGAGGATGCCGCTGCGGGCAGCGAGCACCTTGATGCCGCGGGCGCGCGCTTCCTGGATGACCGCCGATGCGGTGGCATTGATGACGGCAGTAACGCCGCCGGACTGAGCGTACAGCAGGGTGCCTTGGCGCATGGAAACTCCATATCGGGGGAGGGACATTGCAGGGACATTACCCGGATGCGGTAAA
>Ga0247816_10001242_pt1 | contig 12668 bp, 12 predicted proteins | sample UWRJL209509C1_FD_179930 | JGI IMG/M metagenome (GOLD analysis project Ga0247816, IMG submission 179930) | Plant litter microbial communities from Arlington Agricultural Research Station in Wisconsin, United States - UWRJ-L209-509C-1 | ecosystem: Environmental > Terrestrial > Plant litter >...
GACGGGCCGTCGCGGCGGCCCGCGGAGCAATGCCGGAGTGCGGGCATGCCGAGCCGAAGCGAGGCACCGAGTGGTGGGGCACAGACCTTTTGGTTACTTTTGGGGCGTTTGCCAAAAGTGACCCGCTGTAAGAGCGGAACCAATATCAGCCCTGACCGCAGCAACGGATATGTACTCGATCACAGCCCAAGGGATAACTCATGTTCAACAAAATCCTCATAGCCAACCGCGGTGAAATCGCCTGCCGTATCCAGCGCACCGCTCAATCCCTGGGCTACCGCACCGTTGCGGTCTACAGCGACGCCGACGCCAACGCCCCGCACGTGCAGATGTCCGACGAAGCCGTCAACATCGGCCCCGCCCCGGTAACCCAGTCCTACCTCAACATAGAGGCCATCCTCAAGGCCGCCCACCGCACCGGCGCCGAAGCGATCCACCCCGGCTACGGCTTCCTCTCGGAAAACCCCGAATTCGCCACCGCCTGCCTCAACGCCGGACTGATTTTCATCGGCCCCAGCCCCGAAGCCATCCACCTGATGGGCAGCAAACGCCTGTCCAAAATCGCCATGCTCAACGCTGGCGTGCCCTGCATCAGCGGCTACCAAGGCCCTGAACAAGACGACCCAACCCTGCAACGCGAAGCCGAGCGCATCGGCTACCCGCTGATGATCAAGGCCAGCGCTGGCGGCGGCGGCCGAGGTATGCGCCTGGTGCACAGCCCCGACACCCTGCTGGAACACCTGCGCACCGCTCGCTCCGAAGCGCTGAATGCCTTTGGCAGCGCCGAACTGATCCTCGAACAAGCGCTGATCGAACCGCGCCACGTCGAAATCCAACTCTTTGGCGATACCCACGGCAACCTGATCTACCTCGGCGAACGCGACTGCTCAATCCAGCGTCGCCATCAAAAAGTCATCGAAGAAGCCCCCTGCCCCGTCATGACACCCGAGCTACGCCAAGCCATGGGCGAGGCAGCGCTCAAGGCCGGTCGCGCCGTCAATTATGTCGGCGCCGGCACTGTAGAATTTCTGCTCGACCGCGACGGCCGCTTCTACTTCCTGGAAATGAACACCCGCCTGCAAGTCGAACACCCGGTGACCGAGCTGATCACCGGCCTCGACCTGGTGGCCTGGCAACTTCACGTCGCCGCAGGCAACCCCCTGCCCCTGCGCCAGGAACAAGTCACCCTCAGCGGCCACGCCATGGAAGTGCGCCTGTACGCCGAAGACCCGGCCCAGGGCTTCCTGCCGCAAACCGGTGAAGTGCTGCGCTGGGAACCGGCCGCCGGTGTGCGCATTGATCATGGCCTGAGCGAAGGCCAGCAAGTCAGCCCGTTCTACGACCCGATGCTGGGCAAGATCATCGCCCACGGCGCCACCCGCGAAGAGGCGCGGCGCAAGTTACTGCGGGCAGTGCAAGACTCGGTACTGCTGGGGGTTGCCAGTAATCAGCGGTTGTTGGCCGATTTGCTCACACACCCACAATTCATCGCCGCCGATTTCAGTACGCGTTTTATAGGCGAACACTTCAGCGACATCGTCCGCACCCCTGCGACCCACGAAGAACTGGCACTGGCCGCTGCACTGTTTTATCAGCACAGCGCCAGCGCACACCCCGAAGGCCTGTCGGGCTGGCGCAACAACGCCAGCGTGCCGTGGGTTTATCGATTGACCGTGCAGGATCAACCCACGGCGGTCAGCGTCAGCGCGCTGGCGGGCCATTGCCTGCACGTTGAAGTCGATCAGCAGGCAATTGAAGTGCGCGACTTGAGCACCGATGGCCGTTGGGCCACCGTCGTGCTCAACGGCATCCGCCGCCGCCTCGCCTACCATTTGGACGGTACGCAGCTGTGGCTGTCCGGTGTGTGCATCAGCAACCGCACGCAGGCCATTGCCGATCGCCAGGTGCAAGCGAGCAACGGCATGGTCAAGGCACCCATGGACGGCGCCATCGTCGAGGTGCGTGTCAGCCAAGGCGATTCGGTGAGCAAGGGCCAACTGTTGCTGGTGCTGGAGGCGATGAAGATGGAGCACCCACTCAAGGCCGGCATCGACGGTGTGATCAAGCGGATCCAGGTAATTGCGGGCGATCAGGTGAAAAATCGTCAGACGTTGCTGGAGATCGAGTAACCGCTGGGCGGAACTACCAGGCTTGGCTACGCTCTATCCCCATCAGGACGGGAACAGTACGGGAACCCTGCGATGCCTCATTGGCTGATTATTGATCTAGAAGCCACAACGGATGACGGCGGCTGGCCCGTGACGGAGATGGAAATCATCGAAATCGGCGTGAGCCTGGTCAACCGCCAGGGGCGTGAACTGGACCATTTCCAGCGTTTCGTGCGGCCATTGCGCCGGCCATTGTTGACGCCGTTTTGCCGCCAGTTGACCCATATCAGCCAGGCGAATATCGACGGTGCGGCGCCACTGACGGAGGTCTGGCCGTTGTTCGAGCGCTGGCTCGGCCAACATCAGGCGCGCCTGGAGGGCTGGGCCAGTTGGGGCGATTATGATCGCCAGCAACTGGAACTGGAGTGGCAGCGCCATGGCTTGAGCAGCGTGCTGAGCCAGACGCCCCACGTGAACCTCAAGCAGCGCTTCGCCAAGGCCCGGCGCCTGGACAAACCATTGGGGCTCAATGGCGCGCTGCAGTTGGCGGGCATGCAGTTCCATGGCCAGCAACACCGGGCACTGGAAGATGCGCGCAATACCGCGCGGTTGCTGCCGTTGATTTTGCCCGTGTAGAAGGCATACTGGCCGACCTTTCTTGACCCTTTTTCGAGGATTCGCCCATGTTTAAAGTCAACGAGTACTTCGACGGCACCGTCAAGTCGATCGCTTTCGGCACGCCGCAAGGCCCGGCGACAATCGGCGTCATGGCCCCGGGTGAATACGAATTCGGCACCGCTCAGCGAGAAATCATGCACGTGGTGTCCGGCGCGCTGACCGTCAAGCTGCCTGACAGCACTGACTGGGAAACCTTCGAAGCCGGCAGCCAGTTCAACGTACCGGCCAACAGCAAGTTCCAGCTGAAGGTGGCCGTTGAAACGGCTTACCTGTGCGAATACCGCGGCTAAGCGTCTTCAGGCCACAAAAAAAATGCCCGTCTCTCGCGAGACGGGCATTTTTTATGGCGCGGCGGTTATTCGAGGACCGTCACCGGCATGCCGACTTCCAGGCGCCCCACCCCATCGTTGACCAGGTTCTGGCCGAACATCACATCACCCGCTTGCTCACGGTAAGTCTTGAGGGTCGCCAACGGCTCGCGGTCTGTACTGCGTTCGCCACTCGCAGGATCGATGGTGGTGAGGATGCAGCGCGAGCAAGGCTTGACCACCCGAAACTCCACATCGCCAATGCGTACCCGCGTCCAACCGTCCTCGGCAAACGCTTCACTGCCCTCAATCACCAGGTTGGGGCGAAAGCGCAGCATCTCCATCGGCCGGCCGATGCGCCCGGACAGGTCATCCAACGAAGCCTGGCCGATCAGTAACAAGGGGTAGCCGTCGGCAAACCCGACCTTGTCATCATCCTTGCCGTAGCCGGCCTCGGTGGTACGCGCACGTTCCAGCGGCACGTGCACCAGGCGGGTGGGTTTGCCAATGAAATCACTGACCCAGGCGGCGGCCGCTTCACCGGCGTCCGGCACGCGCAAGGTGTCGCTCCAGATAGTGACGCCGCGCAGTTCGGCGTCGTTGCCAGGCAGCGGCACGTCCAGGGCCGGGGCGCCCTCGGCGCTCAAGGTCAGGCCACCGTTGCCATTCCACAGCGCCGACAACTGGCTCATTTTCGCCACAGCCCGTTGGGTCAGGAAGCGCCCGCTGGCCTCGTCCACCAACATCCAGCGTCGATCCCCGTCCAGCCCGAGTTTATCCAGGCTGATCTGCTGCAAGGGCTGGCCCTTGCCGGACTTCAATGGGTATCGATACAACGCGCTGAGACGAAGCATGGGCCTGCGTTCCTGAGGGGAAAAACCTCACCCTATACGAGGGTGACGATTTTTCCCAGTCAGGCCGGCACTTCGTCCAGCATCAGGCGCTGGCGCACCACGTCCACCAACTTGTCCGGCTGGAACTTGGAGAGGAAATTGTCGCAACCGACTTTCTTCACCATCGAATCGTTGAAGCTGCCCGACAGCGAGGTGTGCAGCACCACATAGAGGTCGCGCAGGCGTGGGTCATTGCGGATTTCGGTGGTCAGGCGATAGCCGTCCATCTCGGGCATTTCGGCGTCGGTAAAGATCATCAGCAGTTTGTCGGTCATTACCTGGCCGCTGTCGGCCCAGGCCTTGAGCATGTTCAGGGCCTTGAGGCCGTCACTGGCGATATGCATTTTCACCCCCAACTGCCCCAGGGTATCGCGCAGTTGCGACAGGGCGACATTGGAGTCGTCGACCAAAAGCACTTCGCGGCCACGGGCGCGCTCCAATACCGGGTCTTCGAGCTTTTCACGGGAAACCTTGGCGTTGTACGGCACGATCTCGGCCAGGACTTTTTCCACGTCGATGATTTCCACCAGTTGGTCATCGACCTTGCTGATGGCGGTCAGGTAATGCTGGCGCCCGGCGCTGGTGGGCGGCGGAAGGATCGCCTCCCAGTTCATGTTGACGATGCGGTCCACACCACCCACCAGGAACGCCTGCACCGAGCGGTTGTACTCGGTGACGATAATGGTGCTGTTGGGGCCCGGCACGAGGGGGCGCATGCCGATGGCCTGGGACAGGTCGATCACCGGCAAGGTCTGGCCGCGCAGGTTCACCACCCCGCAGACAAAGGGATGGCGGTGAGGCATCAAGGTCAACTTGGGCAGTTGCAGCACTTCCTGCACCTTGAACACATTGATCGCGAACAGCTGACGCCCGGCCAGGCGAAACATAAGGATCTCCAGGCGATTTTCACCCACCAATTGTGTGCGTTGATCTACCGTGTCGAGAATGCCGGCCATTAAAGACTCCTGGGTTAAGCGGATGGGTTTTGCTGTTCACTGACCGAGGTTATCGGCGGTAAACGGCGGACCTTGACCCCCGGTAAAATGCCATGCAAATCCATTGATGTCACACTGACATCATGCTTTACTGAAGTCGCCTGTTCATTTGGCAACGCCGTAACCTCGCACGACATCCAAATCGTCGTGAGGTTCAGCCATGTAAGGGATTCCCCTATTCGCAATCAGGTCCAACCTGATATTCGCGATATCTAATAGCCATTAATGTGACGCCATTCTCATTGCATGAATGGAGTCAGGCTTTTGTTTGCTACCGCAAGCCTTCCAGACACTTACGTCGTTGCAAGCAAAGAAGTTGTGCGAATGCCCCTGAATGTGGGGAGCGTTTGCTGCGGCCATCATTCAAATATATGCCCTACTGAACAGTCGGAACCGGCCTACAGATCCCGGTCATATTTCAGCGGTACTTTTAAGACATTCGCCCGGTGCGACCTCTCATCACCCGACCGTATGTTATGGAGACTTGCATGATGAACGACGGTAAAGAATGGCAACTTGCACTTCCCGAGTTTCTCCTCGAAGCGGAAATGCTGCTGGTCAAGTCTGAAGAGTGCCTGAGTCACTTGCATTTGATCCGCAACGACAACGACGCCATTGATTGCATGAAAAGCAGCCTGAGCAAACTCGCTGAAAAGTCCGACGCCCTGGCCCTGCGGGCGATCAGCGAGTTTTCACGGCATATCCAGTATTTGATCAGCAACGCCGCCAGCCCCTTGCAATTGCACGACCAGGCACTGTCCGCCCTGCACGACTGCCTGACTCTGCTCGCTTGGCAACTGGAGTTGATCGACGCGAAAACCGGCAAACTGGCCCTGGATGAAAGCGAACAAACCACGCTGATTGCGACAGTCTGCCAACAGATCCCACAAAAAGACTTTGGTTATAAGCCGCCGCGACACATCCCATACGCGTCTTGAGTTTTCTTCGTATTTAATTGATCAAGGTGTCGTATTCAAGGTAGGCCTTTTCCAAAAACGACAGGCTGATTAATCAGGTACTCCTGTTCGCTGGCTCAAGCCTTCAACGAGTCGGTGGCGGCAATAACGATACAAAACAACATTAATAATACAATTCCCCTCCGCGCATTGAACTCTGGGACTATCGCCCAGCGCGCTTGTTTGATTAACCGCCCCTGATCAAGCAAGGCGCCAGGCGACCAACGGTAATAGTGGTGGTACCATGCGCCGCTCGAAGTGACTCAACTTCATGATGTATAAAACGTGAAATGCGCCTCCCTTCATTGTCAGGTTCGACCCTGTGTCGAGCCGGGGTTGAATCCGGATCACAAACCGGCAGCGCGTTCCAGACAGAGCCCGGTCAGCCCCAGTGACCGGCCTATTCGCAGCGAACATTCATTGGCTCCATCCGCTATGTACGCCAGCCTCAAGCCACTCATCGCAAGGTCCGTGTCCACAAGCAATGCACGCTGGCTCCTCTTCGCCCTGTGCCTTTGCTCGTTCCTGGTCAGCCTGTGGATCTATGGTCATTCGGCACGGCTGCCCGCGGCGCTGGCAATCCTGAACCTGGCGACCTTGCTGGTGGTCGGCCTGCAACAGTGGCACTCACGCAAATCGATTAAATTCCAGCCGCAGGAACTGGCCGACCGCCTGCTGCAAGTCCAGGAAAACGAGCGCCACCGTTTGAGCCGTGAACTGCACGACGACATCGGCCAACTGTTGACCGCCGCCAAGCTGCAAAGCGAATGGCTCAAGCGCCGCCTGCCGGAAGAGTTACAGGACCAGGCCGACGTCTTGTGCAACACCCTGAACGAGACCCTGGCCAAGGTGCGGGACGTATCCGCCATCCTCAATCCCCGGCAACTGGCCAGCCTGGGATTGGAGGCGAGCCTTCGGGCGCACTTGCTCAAGACCCTGGAAAACACCAGGGTCAATTGGAGCCTGGAATGCCAACAACGGCTGACGGGTATTCCGGAAGAGATGGCCGTCGCGGCTTTTCGTATTACCCAGGAAGCGGTCACCAACATGCTGCGCCATGCCCAGGCGCGCAACCTGGTGGTGCGCCTGCAACGTTTGCCCCAGGGCCTGTCACTGTTTATCAGTGATGACGGCCAGGGCTTTTCGCCTGCCATCAACCCAGGCCTTGAAGGGCAACGGGGCATGGCCGGCATGTCCGAGCGGATTGATCAGTTGGGAGGCACGTTGTCCGTCAATAGCCAGCCTGGCCTTGGTACACGGATCGAAGCGCTTTTCCCCTGGGCGCCCCGCGCCCTCGAACGGGCCAGCGCCCATAAGGTTCTAGAGTGACGTGTAACTTACTTCTGGTGGATGACCACTCATTGATAAGGGCCGGCGTGCGGGCGCTGGTCATGGATATTCCCGGCTACGCAGTGATCGGTGAAGCCGATGACGGCGCCCAATTGCTGGAAAAATTCGACGCCCTGCAACCCGATATCGTGCTGCTGGATTTATCGATGAAGCACATCGGCGGCCTGGATGCCTTGAAGGATTTGCGGCGCGCCCACCCCAAGAGCAAAGTCCTGATCCTGTCGATGCACACCGACCCGGAGCTGGTCATGCGCGCCCTTGAGTCCGGCGCCCATGGCTACCTGCTGAAGGACACCACGGCCAATGAGCTGGAACACGCGCTGCTGGCCCTGAGTAACAACGAGCGTTACCTGAGCCCGGCCATCGCCCACACCGTGATCAACCAGGCGTTGATCCGAAATCAGGCTCAAGCCGAACCTACGCCCCACAGACATAACCTGACGGCACGCCAGCTGGAAATCCTGCGGCTGATCGTGCGCGGCAAATCCACCCGTGAAATCGCCAACGGCCTGGGTCTGAGCATCAAGACCGTGGAAGCTCATCGATCGCAAATCATGAAGCGCCTGCAAATTTTCGACGTAGCGGGCCTGGTGCTGTTTGCCGTGCGCGAGCAAATCATCAGTCTGGACGATTAGCCAATAACGGCGAACCTGCCGGCAAATGCACACGCAATGCCTGGGGCAGCGCCGAGAAACGCAGGTCATCGCCCTGGAGCGGCTCGCCGTCGAGGTTGATATAGAGCCCGTCGGCCACTTTGATTTCGACCCACGGTAACCTCGCCCGCACGAACATGTTGTCCAGGCCCCAGCCGTCGGTCATCAGGTTGAGCACGGTGCCGACCACTTCCTGCGGTGCCGGCAAAATGCTGATATCGAGCAAACCATCATCGGCCAAAGCCTCAGGGCACAGCACATGCCCGCCGCCAGCTTGGCGCCCGTTGCCAATCCCCAGGGCCAGCAACTCCCCGCGCCAGTGGAAATCCGGGCCCTCCAGTTCGCCGTAGGCCGCACGCAACTCGCTGAAACGCGACAAGCCGGTAAACAGATACGCCGCACCACCCAGAACCTTTTTCAGGTCTTCGGAGGTGTTGGCGGTGACCTGGCTGCCAAAACCGCCGGTGGCCATATTAAGGAAGAACTGCCCGCCGACCTCTCCCAGGTCGATGGCCCGCGCCGGGACGTCCAGCAAGTCCAAAGCCTTTTCCGGCTCCAGTGGCACTCCGGCGGCACGCGCAAAATCATTCGCGGTGCCCAGGGGCATCAGCACCAGGCTGGCCTCGGTGTTAGCCAGCGCCATGGCTTCGGCGACATCGCGCAACGTGCCGTCACCGCCTCCGGCGATCAGCCGGGTATAACCGTCGGCCAGCGCCTGGTCGACAAACCGCTGGGCGTCGCCGCCCTCCCAGGTCACGCGCACCGCCAACTCCCAACCCTGCTCGCGCTTGTTCTGCACCGCCGCCCGCACCTGCTCGTTGAGGGCTTGCTTGCCGTGCAGAATCAACAGTGCCTTGGGTTTGCTCATGGATGAATGCTCCGGGGTTCAAAGGTTCCTGAGGGATGTTGACCTTGGCCGAGTGGAAAAAAGCCATTGGATGTAAAAATAATGTGTCGGGAAGGTATGCTTTCTGACACTGATCAACGCCCACTTCACCAAATCGACCTAGACTTATCCTTATTCTCATCCGACAAGGCCGTCGCCCCATGATCACCATGTCCGCCTTCCACGCCATGCTCATTCCAATCCTCACGGGCATGATTCTTTTGGCCATTGGCTTCAACTTCCGCGACAAAAACATCGGTGTGTTCGGCATGTGGATCGGCATGCTGCTGATCCTTGGCACCGTGGTTTACAAGATCCTCGCCAAACTCGCCGAATGACAAACACACTCGCATTGCACTTGGCGGCCTCGTACACTCGGCCCATTCGTCGTTTCTAAGGTTGACTGCCTCGTGCTTGCCCGTCTGTTTGCCCTGCCTTGTAGCCTCTTGCTCTGCCTGCTGACGCTGTTGCCGATCGCCCCTGCCCACGCTGTCAGCTTGCCGGGGCTGCTGGGCGGCGCGAACAAAACCCAGCCACAGGCCGACGTACCGCTGGGCCAGTCCCTCGATGAGGTGATCAAAACCCTGGAAAACGACCAGCAGCGCACCAAGCTGCTGAGCGACTTGAAAAAACTCCGGGAAACCACGCAAAAAGCCCAACCTGCCGCGGAGCTGGGTGTGCTCGGCCTGATCGGCGGCACGCTCACCAGCCTGGAGGAACAGTTCTCCGGGGCCGACAGCCCGGTCAACCGCTGGTCCAACGAGTTCGACCAGGCCAAAGAGGAACTGTCGGGCCTGATGCTGCCGGCCAGCGAGTGGCTGCCGATCATCTTTGCATTTGCGATGATCCTGATGCTCTGGAGCCTGCTGGCGGCTGTGCTGATCTGGCTCAGCCACCGGGTACGCGAGCGCTTCGGCCTGACCGAAGAGCTGCCGCAACACCCCAAGACCTGGGACCTGCTGCGTTTCGCCCTGCGCAAGCTTGGCCCGTGGCTGATCGCGCTGGTGATCACCGTGTACATGAGTTACGCGTTGCCCTCCTCCCTGGGTAAATCCCTGGCGATGGTGCTGGCTTATGCGCTGGTGGTGGGCACGTGTTTCTCGGCAATCTGCGTCGTCGCATTTTCCGTCCTCGACGGCCCGCACCGCCATCGCGCGCTGTACATCCTGCGTCACCAGGCCTTTCGCCCACTGTGGCTGATCGGCAGCTTTGCCGCCTTTGGCGAAGCCATCAGCGACCCGCGCCTGGCCCAGAGCCTGGGGCCGCACCTGTCCCATGTCGGCGCGACCATCGCCAATGTGCTGGCCGCCATCTCGACCGGCGTATTCATCCTGCGCTTCAGGCGGCCCATCGCCCACCTGATTCGCAACCAGCCGCTGTCACGTCGCCTGACTCGGCGTGCGCTGAGCGATACGATCGAAATCGTCGGCACCTTCTGGTACATGCCGGCGCTTTTGCTGGTAGGCATCTCGCTGTTTGCCACCTTCGTTTCCGCTGGCGACACCAGCACCGCCCTGCGCCAGTCGCTGCTGTGCACCGTGTTGCTGGTGCTGTGCATGGTGATCAACGGCCTGGTGCGCCGTCACTCGCTCAAACCCCAGCGCGGGCACAAGCGCCATGCGTTGTATTCCGATCGCCTGAAAAGCTTCGTCTACACCCTCGCCCACCTGGTGGTGTGGCTGGTGTTTATCGAACTGGGCCTGCGGGTCTGGGGCCTGTCGCTGATTCGCTTTACCGAAGGCGACGGCCATGAAATCAGCGTCAAGCTTTTCGGCCTCGCCGGCACGCTGCTGTTCGCCTGGCTGATCTGGATCCTCAGCGATACCGCGATCCATCACGCCCTCACACGCTCGCGCAAAGGCCTGGCCAACGCGCGGGCGCAAACCATGATGCCGTTGATTCGCAACGTGCTGTTCGTGACGATCTTTATCATCGCCGCCATCGTCGCACTGGCGAACATGGGCATGAACGTCACGCCGCTGCTGGCCGGTGCCGGTGTGATCGGCCTGGCCATCGGTTTTGGTGCGCAGTCGCTGGTGGCGGACTTGATCACCGGCCTGTTCATCATTATCGAAGACTCCCTGGCGATTGATGACTACGTGGACGTCGGCGGCCACCTGGGCACGGTTGAAGGCTTGACCATTCGGACCGTGCGCCTGCGGGACATCGACGGAATCGTGCACACGATTCCGTTCAGTGAAATCAAAAGCATCAAGAACTACTCACGGGAGTTCGGCTACGCGATCTTCCGGGTGGCGATTCCCTACAACATGGAAATTGACGATGCCATCAAGCTGATGCGCGATGTCGGCCTGAAAATGCGCAATGACCCGCTGCAACGGCGCAACATCTGGTCGCCGCTGGAGATTCAAGGGGTAGAAAGTTTCGAGTCCGGCAGCGCGATTCTTCGCGCACGCTTCAAAACTGCGCCGATCAAACAGTGGGAGGTTTCGCGGGCGTTCAACTTATCGCTCAAGCGTCACCTGGATGAGGCCGGACTGGACCTGGCCACGCCACGCTTGAGCGTGCAAGTGGTGACAACGGCGGGAGGCGTGCAGGAGAAGGAATAAGCGCAGATCAAATGTGGGAGCGGGCTTGCTCGCGAAGGCGGTGGGTCAGTTGATACATGTATTGACTGGTACACCGCTTTCGCGAGCAAGCCCGCTCCCACATTTGGACTGTATTTTTTCAGGTGGACCGAGGTGCCTGCATCGCAGGCAAGCCAGCTCCCACATTGGACCGCATAGGCTTTTGATTTTTTGCTCTTGCTTCTACCACTCAGGTCGGCTTTCAGGCCGCCGTGCTCTTGCTTTTGATCTTAGGCGCCCCGTTAAACCACGCTGGCCGAACGCAGGCTTTGGAGCGTGGGTAAACCGGCAGGACGCCGGTTTAGCCGCGTTGGGCCAAGGATGGCCCATCGCGGCGGCCCACGCTCCAAAGCCTGCGTGAGGGCACACCGAGCCCAAGCGAGGTGCCGAGTGGTGGGGCAAGAGCGTTTTGCTTACTTTTGCGCTCTATCAAAAGTGAGCCGCCGTAAGGGCGGAACCCATATAAGCCCCGATCGCAGCAACGGATATGTACTCAATAGGCATCAGCGACTCAAGATGTGTAGATACCCATGCTGCGACGAGGCCCTAAAGGCCAGCGAGAAACTCCGAGACCTTCACCGCCGCAGCCTCCAAATGCTGCTCATGACTAAACCCCGAAGCCTTCAACGGCTTCAAATCATGATCCCCCGCCACCAGCCACAACACCTCGATGCTCGGCGACAACTCATAACCCTCCACCGCAGCCCGATTGCCCAACGCATCCCGCTCGCCCTGGACAATCAAGGTCGGGGTCTTCAACCCGGCCAAATGCTCAGTCCTTGGCTTCTGCGGTTTACCCACCGCATAAAACGGATAACCCAGGCACACCAACCCGTCAGCCCCCAGCTCATCCGCCAGCAAACTGGCCATCCGCCCGCCCATGGACTTGCCGCCAATCGCCAGTTTCCCAGCGACATGAGGTCGCACCTCGGCATACACCTCACGCCAGCATTCCAGCAGTTTGGGGGCCGGGTTCGGCGGGCGCTTGCCACCGTCCACGCGGCGCTGGGCCATGTAGGGAAACTCGAAGCGCAGTACGTTCACGCCATGCCCGGCAAGGCGTGCAGCCATGTCATTCATAAAGCCGGAGTCCATGGGTGCGCCGGCACCGTGAGCCAAAATCAGCGTCGCAGGCGCCTGCGTCGACGCGCCTGACGCGGCATCCCACAGCCAGCCCCGTTCCCGCACACGCTGCGCCCATTGATCCCCGTCAATACTGGCCTTGTGCTCTTTGCCCATGCTTGCCTCGCTTT
>Ga0247816_10001243_pt1 | contig 12663 bp, 5 predicted proteins | sample UWRJL209509C1_FD_179930 | JGI IMG/M metagenome (GOLD analysis project Ga0247816, IMG submission 179930) | Plant litter microbial communities from Arlington Agricultural Research Station in Wisconsin, United States - UWRJ-L209-509C-1 | ecosystem: Environmental > Terrestrial > Plant litter >...
CAAACTGCGCACTCAATTTGTACTCTCTGGCGCAATTAGCCTGTTATCCCCAGCGTAGCTTTTTCAATAATACAAGACCTTTCCTTACTGCGTCTTGCGGTCTTTATGCCCTGCTTACGCAACTGATAGACGTGTATGTCAAACAGTAAAGCAAGATTAAGCCATTAAACTTTGGAAGTATATATCAACATCATTTTTCTAAAAAAAAAAATAACTAATAGTGTTATAATTAATATTATTTTTAATTGAGATATTAATTATTAATACTATATATACACCTATTTTCCACATAGGTAAAATCTTACTTATATTAAATTGTTTTAGTTCTAACTTAAATAGAAATATAACTGAATTAGTTATAGATACTTTATAAAAGTAAATATAAAAAATAACAAACTAAATATAGTAATTAAAAAATTAAAATATACAAGGCAATTATTTAATAAAAGCCCTATATAATTTGCGTATAGCATATTACAAAAATAAATTTGGATACTCCCAGGTACTCTTTATGGGATCTGTGCCCCGCATAAACCATCTGCTAGCCATTGTCTCCTGAGCTTGATGTAATCTCCCTCCTTTTACGGATAACGTTCAGACGTCAGTTACAATAATGTAACCTATTCTACTGATATAACAACCAGAGTAAAGGTGTTTCAATTTTGTCTCGCAACTACCTTATTCCCTAAAACCTGTTAAATTATACCCTATAACTAGTAACAGTAAAGCTGCATGGGGTCTTCTCGTCTATCTAGAGATAGGCAGTATCTTCACTGCCATTCCAGTTTCACTGAGCCAATCATTGAGACAGCTGTTGTATCGTGAGATCATTCATGCGCGACATCATTTAAATGCCAAGGTATTTCGCTACCTTAGGACCCTCATAGGTAAGGCCGCCATTAAATGGGGGTTCCTTCAAAACCTAGCCTATTTTAGTCGCCTAAGTAAATCCGTTAACCAGCCATCATTGGGCAGATAGCGCACTCTATACATTGATTTACATCTTACGCAAAGTGCTGTGTTTTAATTAAACAGTCGTACAACACCATTTTATGTCTCCTCTTCCTAAACTGATATTAATCAGTAGGAATGGCACACCTTCTCCCTCAGTTACGGTGTCAATTTGCCGAGTTCCTTAATGATTGTTAGCTCAAACGCCTTCGTATTCTCTACTAGCTTACTTGTGGTAGTTTTTAGGTACGGTGTTTACACTCTTGGACACTAGTATCATCTATATCAGTTTATTCCCTAGTACAGGTAATTATCTGTTCACCTCTTGTAGTTTATTTACTGGTATCATCTATGTCAGTTTGTTCCCTAGTACAGGTAATTATCTGTTCACCTGTTCTAGCTTATTTACTAGTAAATAAAATACATCCGAGTTCTATATGCTTTTCCAGAACATTTTACTTCATTTCTTTATGTTGTCACATATAGTTTTCCTCATCATTTTATCCTTTAGGTTTAATTTAGAGACCGATTAACTTTCCCATAAGCTTAAGGCGAGAGGGCCCCTAAAGCTTTGTTCGGGGCATCCTCTTTTTCGTTACTCGTGTCAGCATTCTCACTTGGGATATTTTTGGGAAACGCTCTTTAGCGATATAACTACCATGTAGTTATAGAAACCTGTATACTCGCCTACCAGTAAGATTAAATAATCTTACTTGAGCAGTGTACTAACATCAGTTTCTAACCTATTTACCCAATGTTCCGCTACCCCATAAATAATACTTAAATAACATTTAAGTATATTAAACTAGGCTTTAACCTAATATTATTATGGACAAGGTGTCGGTGTTTTGTTTTAGATCCGTTATATCTTCGGCGCTTTTAACTAATTAGGTTATTTCTAACCCTTTGAACCAGTGCTCTGTTACGAGGTCTTTAAAAAATGGCCGCTTCTAAGCCTATTTCCTGGTTGTATAGTTTAAATACTTCCTTACTTTCACTTAACAAAAACTTTGGAACCTTAAACACTTGTTCTGGGCTGTTTCCCTTTTGACACACAACCTTATCGTTAAATGTCTGATAGTTCAACACTCATCATTGCCCTTCCGAGAGCAAATACTCGCGAATAGAGTCTTCACGACCCCCCCATATGCACAAGGCATTACATACCCTAATAGGTATAAATACCCAAAGGATACTAATGCACAAATTGTCCGAGATTACAGTTCTGTACCTGCTATGATGTTATTTAAACTACATACTTACATATGTTTCGCGGAAAACCAGCTATAGTAGTCAGGATTGTCTTTCACTAACTTACCACAGTTCTTTGGATATCTTTACAACGATAACCCATTCGGCCTTTTATAAGCCTGACCATGGTAAGATCACTACTCTTCGGGTCTCTAATTAGATACTAATTCATTACTTAATAATTGGATTATCTAGGCAAATGGATTATTTTTCGTGCAGCTTCTAACTATCTTAGATCTTCACTAATCACTACTTGCTTGCATCTAACTAGAACTTGCTGACCCATTATACAAAAGGTACGCTCTCATATGTTTATTAAACTTACCTTGAGCTGCTTATAAGACTACTACTTCCAATTTTTCCTTCACAGTACTTTTCTCTATTTCTTGTATATTATATTAAGGCTTAGAGGAAGGTTCCCCTATATTCAAACAGATTAATCCATTTTACTTTAAGCCTATATCTATTTTCATTCACACTACTAATAGAATCTCGTTTGATTTATTTTCCTGAAGCTAATAAGATACTTCAATTCACTTCGTTTTTTTTTTTAGAAATTCTTCTACCCTTTTCCCTAATAAATGGAAATTATTCCACTATTTTTACGGTACTAATGGTTTAATATACAGCTTTTTATTTTTCGTAATAGTCTCTTTATATACTAGCCATAAAGTTAATCCTTAAAATATAACACAACACTAATTCGAGAGTAATAACAAAGTTTCGAGACATCAAAGAAATCGATTCATAAGTTTCGAGACATTTCTAAGATCGATTCCGTACATACCACCTTAAAGGCATAATATAATATTAAGGTAATAAAATTATGAAATAATACATTACATATCAAATACATTACTATCTATTTTTATATACAATTGCTTAAAAGCATATTTCGGGTTATTATGATTCGAACATAACAAATCCTCAACCCAAATGAGGCGCCTAACCAACCTGGCTCTAACCCGTTTAGAATATACAATGTGTTTTATAGAGATAAAGTATAACTATATTATACCTTTTCTACATACATAAGATAATATGCTTATATTGTATGACAGGTAACCTACTAATAAAAATCTAAGATAATATACCTATATTGTATGACAGATAATCTATTTATAAAAATAAAAGAGAATCTATAAAAATATAACAGAGAATATCCGATTCGAACGGATGTGATTTTTCAACCAAATAAGTTTCAAGCTTATCACTTTAAGCCACTCAGTCAATTCTCTTTTTAGTTTTTATTTGTTCTATAAATTAAAACATATAGTTTATTGTTCATTCTTCCCTCCCCGCAAGCTTGCGGGGAGGGAAAATACAAGTGCGTACAAGACTCGAACTTGTAAGAACATGTCCGTAGCATGTCATTATACCAATTTAACTAACGCACCTTATTGATTCCTCAACGAATTGAACGTCGATCACATCCTTATCAAAAATGCGCTTTACCAATTAAGCTAAGGAACCTTTACTACACACATTATATTTGAAAATTCAAATCTGTTTGGCCCCCCCCCCGGGGGGGGGGGCCAATTAAAAGATTATTAAATTAAAAGTATTAAAGAATAAAAGTATTAAAACTTATATATCTTTTCATGATATTATGTTATAACAAGAGCATCCAGACTTGAACTGGAAATTTGAAGTTTGAAGCTTCCTATTTTACCAATTAAACTATACTCTTTTTAAATTTATTAACAACACCTGTTCGGCCCCCCCCGGGGGGGCCTAATCTAAAATTTAACAATACTTTTCCTCCCCCGCAAGATTGCGGGGAGGAATAAAATGATGGTTAAAAATAACACCATTTTTGAAATTACCTAGACTCTTTATTTATTTTTTTAATCCTTTAAAAGATTTGTCATCGCTTTCACTATAACTACCTATAGAAGAGTTAATTTTTATTTTATAAATATTTTAGCCTCGGCGTCGTCATTTCAAAGAAATGACGACGGAGGCTGCGGAGCCGATAAATATGTTAAATAAAAAAAATGAAATTATTGTAAAAAAGTATAATTTACACTATCCATCTGGATATGTAAAAATACTAACCGTCTAGGTGTGTGAAACCATTACCCGTTTAGATATGTAAAAATACTATCCGTCTATGTGTGTGAAACCATTACCCGTTTAGATGTGTAATAATCTTATCCGTTTAGTTTTGTAAAAATATTATCCGTTTAGTTTTGTAAAAATCTTATATCTACATCCGGAAAAGAGCGGATTTGAACCGCCAGGTGTTAAACACAATATTTAGCAAATATCTCGCCTTACCTATAGCAACTTTTCCTTTTACCTGCAACCATATAAATTTTTAATTATAATAATTTTTACTAGAATGGATGTTAAATGTGGAATGGGGGTTAAATTTAGAACGGATGTTAAATGTGGAAGGGAGGTTAACCATATAATGGATGTTAAACACCGAGGGGAGGTTAACCATATAATGGGTGTTGAATATGGAACTAAAAACTAGAGTGTATAATGTAGATTGTTTAATAATTTAACTTAAATAGAAACTAGACTATAAAAGTTAAATAAAGAGTCGACCGGTATAAAATTAAAAACCTAAATATATAATTCAAAAATTCATTATAAAAGAGTACGAGTCAGACCGGGCTTGAACCGATATCTACTTTCGTGACAAGAAAGTCCTCTACCATTAAGTTACTGACCCTATACGGCCAACCGAACTCGAATCGGTACAAATCGTTTGGAAGACGAATGGACTAACCAGTTATCCTATGGCCGCTTTTTTTTATTAATACAATATAATTGTTTATTATATAATATCGTTTAATGCATATTCCTATAAAAATTGATCTAGTTTCTTAATCTTTTTTCCGTTTCTAATATTTAAATTTGGTATATAATTAATATACCTTACTTTTGAATTGTCTAACATATTTAATTTAATTCATTTTACCCTTTAATTAGTAAGGGTTTGCACCCTATAACCTAATAACTTACACTTTATTAGGAATTGAAACTACATCTAACTATTTATTATAAGCTTTAATAGATTAACTTTCTCTACTTAGTGATATGGATATTACTTAAATAAATTCACGGTCTACCATTAACCTATAGCCGTATATATTTTATATTTAAGATCTAAGGGACTTGAACCCTTATGAGAATGATTAAAAGTCATACGCTTTACCATTAAGCTAAGATCTCTATAAATATATTTACTTTTTATTCATAAGTAATAAGAAATAAGTGATTCGAACACTTAACCTGCCGCGTGTAAAACGGATGCTCTACCAATTGAGCTAATTTCTTTTTTTTTTGGACCTAGATTAGGTAAAGGTAATACTACATATTTTTTGAACCTAGATTAGGTAAAGGTGATACTATACATAATGTAAATCTTCACAGAAATACTCCGTAATATACATCTTTTCTATATCGAGTGCTGAAGGAAGACCCCTTATATCCAGGTGAAGATTGTATGAGTTTTTCACGCTAATCACATCACTTGGGCCGTTTCAATGCACATTATCTAGAGAAAGAAGGAATACTTCTGGGTAATTCTCCATATTAGCATCTTTTAAATCTCATACCGTATTTATCAGATCATCCAGAAGGTGTCGCAAATAATTAGGTCCACTTAACCTATTTGAATGATAGTTAAAATCCATTTTTCCCCCCCCCAGCTATTTACTGTTTGCCTGGTACAAGTAAATGTAAACATAGCACTTTGTAATATTTAACTAGTAGAAGGAGATTTATATATTCCCTTTTCTTTTAAAGTTATAACTATACACCCTACCATCGCTAATAATAAGATAATGGATGTAATTATTAATCATATAGAATAGTTACCATATAGTATATTTCCTATACTTGTTATATGAGAAGTCTCTGCTAAATATCCATCTCATGACACAGAGGTAACATTAATTAATTTTTTTTTTATGCTAAAATGATAAAATAAATTATTAGTCATTACCATGTATGGTAAAACATCATTAACAAAATAATTAAAAAAACCACCAATTAATATAGCTAAAGGTATACTATTAATACTGTCTATTAATAGTTCAGATATTCTAACATTTATTAACATTAATATAAATAAAAATAGTATTGATCAATTCTAATTAAGATTAAGCTAGCGTCTAGGTAACACTATCTTAATAAGGAGTTACTATCACCGTATTAATGATTATACAACTGTGTGTAGCTTAAAGTATTTTCCTTCCTCCTAACGATATCACACTCGTCTTAGAATCCGACTGTACATTTGAACAAGTATTACAACTTAGCCCCGGTGATCCAGTCTGTAGCGACATTTCGATTTGCCGACGGTCTTTAATTAGGATATTATTAACCGTTTTCACCTGTTTTTAAATAAGGATAGAACTATACGGATTGAACCTTCTTTTAGTTCCTATGCTTTTAATTCTTTTTGATTTTTTATAACCTTGCTACCAGGACCATATATAATTTCGCTTAAATGGGAGCGTATTACTAAGGATAAAATACAGAAATTCTTCTAACCCTATGCCCCTTAATTTCAGCGTATTGTCCCATTAATTTTTCCGATTGTAGATGTTTTGTCACCGTTCTAAATTCTACACCTAAAATCTCCGCTGCGTCGTTTAAAGTAGACGCTCATACTGTTTCTCCTTAATCTTTCACTATTTCATAAATACAATTAGTTCAACATCTATTCACCGCTTTACCAGTTACCAAATCTAATTGGCGACCATCCTCCAGATGTCTAATAGTAGGTTTTGCTTTTATTATTGTATCTAGACTTTAATCCGATAGACCTATAGTTTTATTTAAATCTGTGTTTGTAGTTAATCTGTATTTATTCATAGAATACGATAATTCTAAGATTAACGAGATTATTTCCTCTCTCCTATGAATACCATTATATATAGCAGTACTTAAAATTTTAAAATCATAAAAATCTTTACCTTTTTTAGTAATAAACGGCATATTCTCTAAGTAGGGTATTAAATAATTAACTAAGATATTCGTATTTTTAATCGCAAGTACTACTAGTGGTGTACAATTTTTTGAGCTTTTATCTATTCTAAGAATTATCGCTGATGAACTTTTTAATTTAAACATAGAATACTTATCAAACCCTAAATTATTTTCTAGAAATTCTTTAATTTTTTGCATTACAGGTAGTTGTGTTTCAGATTGTACAACTTGAAATAGAGTATCAAACTTAGATCTAAGTAAACAAAATGAACCTTCCCCCTCTATAAACCCTAGTAATAAAGGACCAGATATGACTATTTTGTGGTCTGCAGGTAAATTAAAATAATCCCGGATCTTATTCATACCATTTTTTAATTCTATAATTTTATCTATTAAGATTTCTTTTTCCTTTATTGTCTTATCTCTTTCCAGTTTGTTTCTTTTTTTTCAAAAAAAAAGAAACTGATATAAACAAAAAGCTTTTTTAAAATCTAAATAATCTAGATACTTTGTAGTATTTAGGTTATATTTATCAAAAATATCGATTAATTTATAAATATCTTTTGGATGTGTTACCGTAAATTTACAACTATTACCATACACTGCTATATCATTACCTATATTTAATTTACTTTTTATAGTTTTTAAAGCATCCATGTCATCAACATGTAACTTAATTGTAAATCTGAAAGTTATAGATGAAATTTTATTCGTTTTATCCAGTTTGTTTCTTTTTTTTTGAAAAAAAAAGAAACTTATATAAGACTATAATGAAATTAGATTCTGCTAGGTTTTTTTTTAGTAATTTATTTCAGAAATTACGTCAAAAAAACCAAGAGAAACCTACAAATCATTTAATAAATTCTTCTTAAATGTTGCTTTTATTAAAATCCTCTTGTTCTCCTATTGTATGTAACGACTTTTGAAAGGAATTTAATCTCCCTTGCGTAGCGAAAGTTAACGGTGTAGAAGAAAAACAAAAAAAAACTTAAATAAAGAAAGTTCATTTTTGTATAACATGATTTTAAATAAAAAATCGTTTATAATTAAAAGCACCTTATAGAGTTGGATTCTAACCAACGCGGCATATTTGTTAATACGTTTCGTCACCGCTCCAACGTAGACAAGTAAGTAAGATAATCCTATAAAGTTCAATCCTATTAAAATTAAATAAGCAGATATGCATAAAAATAAACCTATTAAAAATAAAACGGATACAATTGGATTTTTACTAATAATAACTAATATACCTAATAAGATAGCAATAATGTATAATAAGTCTAAATTAAATACATTATAACCATTAAATGTCATTTCATTAACTATATACAACATATAAAATTGTTAGTTACCTTTTCATAACTATTACACAGTTATTATATTAGTAAATAAACACTTAGTCTATCTTACGATTATAATAGCCATTAGCAAAAAATTATGTATATATAAATAGTAGGTATAAACTGTTCTATCTAAATTATAATTAATTTGTAATATTGTTTGAAATAAAATTCTTAAATAGATAATTAACTTTATTGTTATAAATAAAATTCTTAAATAAATAATTAACTTTATTGTTATAAATAAAATTCTTAAATTAAGAATTAAACCCCAGATGTAGAAGCTCTTGGGCTCCCCTTAAATTGCAAAAAGTAGCTGGCATGGACTGTGTTCTATAAATAGTTCAAGCCCTTAAAATGAATCGAACATTTATCAGAATATTAACAGTATTCTGCTCTACCATTGAGCTATAAAGGCTATTAAACCATGTAATATATGTATTAACTTAACTACATAAGAATTATATTTATACTATAAATAAACATTTAATGAATTTTTAGGAGACAAGAGATTCGAACTCTTAAAAGCGTATTACTATTGAGTTTACAGCTCAACCCTTTTTACCAATAAAGGAACTCTCCTTTTTTAATGTAATTAGTTATATTGTCCTTTAAAGTTCAAATTTGTATATATACATGGTAAAACCATCGAAGCAACAGCTACTTATATTTAACACATACAGTTTAACTATTAAAAATTTCTTTATAAAAATTTTAAGTATAATTACAAATAAAATATTACAAAACTAATATGGTAAGTACACATGAAATAGTTGTTTATTACAATAGTGTGCACTCTACTTTTAAAAGGACGTATGATTATTCCCAATAAAATCGAACTAGCATTATACACTTGCACTTTAACACTCCGCTAAGTTGTATCTCTACAGGTGACCACATCTATATCCTAAATTTTAAAGTATTAGTGTGCAGGTGTTACGCCTTTTAACTTGACGAGGTTTTTCATCTACCCTTTATCCGAAGAACGACTTGAACGTTCACGACATAACGTCAACAAAGCTTAAATTTGTCCTGTCTACCAATTCCAGCACTCGGACTTATTATTATAGAATATGGATAAAATAAAACTATGGTTAAAAAAAATTATAAACCAAAAAAAGAAAAAAAAAATAAGGGCTAGGTTTATATAAAAATGGTATTGTGATATTTATTTTTTTTTCTAGTAATTTCGAATATTCGAAATTACGTCGAAAAAAAAAAAGAATTAGGCTGACGCAACCGGCCTAAAGGCAAGCTTGTCTAGCATTAAAAACCCATAGGATTAATAGATAGCAATATAAACTTTTTATGAGCCTGTTTATGGATTTGAACCATATAAATAGATAACAATTTATGCTCCTTGCACAGACTTTTTTTGGGTGTATCGTTAATATTAATTTATCCCGGGCTAGTTCCCCAACCCGAACCGTATTTCGACTTAACACTAATTAGAGTCACGCATACGAAGATATTTCTGCCAAAAGATCTAAACCTGTAAATTTAGACTAGCAATCCGCAGCCACCAAACTTATTGCACATACTCCTTTCAGCGCCTGACGAGTGGTTAGTACCTATCTGAGATAAAATTCACCGTGATATGATTACTCACGATTACTAGTAATTCCTTTTTCATGCAGTCGAGTTTCAGACTACAATCCATGCTTTATCCTATTTTAGGGATTAGCTCCAATTCGCATTATTGCATCCCTTTGTAAAGGCATATGTGGCACGTCTATTGCCCACAATATTAAGGCCATGATGACTTGTCTTAGTCCCTATTATCACATCCAATTGTAAGCGGAGAGCTGCTTTATACTAATAAATAAAACAAGGGTTTACGTTAATTTAATGGACCTAACCAAATCTCACGACATTAACTGAAGACAGCCATGCAACGCATGTGGTCTAAAAATTCAAAAAATTTTTTAGGTCATTCAAATTGTGGTAAGGTTATTCGAGGATCATCGAATTAAATAACATACTTCACTACTGGTTTCAGAAACGGTCTAATGATTTCAGTTCCTGCGTTGCCACATTACTCTTGAGGTGGAGTGCTTCCACTTTCGTTTATAGTTCCGCGTTAAAGCCAACCTATGGCACTCATCATTGTCTGCCCAGGCTACGGGGGTATCTAATCCTCTTCACTATCTGAGCCTTCGTCCCTCAACGTCAGTTATAGTACTTATGTCTCTTTTTTATATAAGCATTTATTTTTCATCTTATAAGAGAAATTTATTCTAACTTGTTCTAGTCTAGAATAACTAAGTACATGTACATAGAGGTTTGCCTTCGCCGTTATCAGTCCTATTGGTATTAGCAAATTTCATCTTTTCACCAACAATTCCGACATATTCCTCTCACATATCAAACTCAAGTGTAACAGGTACTTATTTAAGCCTTTGCACACCGTCTAGGTACCCTATATACCTGTTAAAGATGAATAACACTCGTCTCCCTTGTCTTACCGCGACTGCTGGCACAAGATTTGGTCGAGACCTATGGATATAAAGTTTTCATAATAAGCTTTATCCAGAACTTTATAAGACCTAGTCAAGCAAGTTAATAAACTTATTATATTAACTCTCATTCCTGCAAGTTGCTGGTTCAGCCGTTAGGCCATTGACCAAAATTCCTCACTGCTGTACTACACGCACTGGGGTTTTTTCAGACCCAGTGTGGTCAATAGACCTCTCAGTCCTGACTACGGACACAAGCTAAATATGCCATTACCATACTTACTACTTATCCGATGGTTATTAATAATCAACTAAGAGCGAAATACTATTTCTTTTAAACACATTTATTATTCATATTATTAACCTTTAAATCTAACCTTTTCAATATAATCGACCCCTGGGTGATTAGATTTAGTATGAATAAATTTTAATAAATTGTTATTATAAGGGATTTATTTTGCCTTACTCTTAGGTAGCCATAATACCACTTACTCACCTGTACACCACTTCAATATACATAATTTATACAAATTAAATATTGACGTTCGATTAGCATGTGTCAAGCATTTGCATAGCGTTCACTCAGAGCCATCATCAAACTCAAATAAAACTAAAAAAGTATAAAGTACTTTTCATTATCTAAATATAAAATATTAACTATATAAGGTATATTTAAATAAAATAGTAAACTAGAATCTATTTTTTGGCGATCTTCGTTGTCTAAGACTCGAACTTAGACTAAAATATTAGGAATATCTTGTTCTACCATTAAACTAATAAGAAATATTTTTTTAAGTATAGTTATTACTATAGAAATAGTGATTCTTATCTAAGACTCGAACTTAGACTAAAATATTAGGAATATCTTGTTCTACCATTAAACTAATAAGAAATATTTTTTTTAAGTATAGTTATTACTATAGAAATAGTGATTCTTATCTAAGACTCGAACTTAGATTCAAATATTAGAAGTATTTTGTTCTACCATTAAACTAATAAGAATCTTTTATAGTAATCGCCTAGTAAAAGTATTATAGTTGGTAAATCTAGTATAATTCATTTAAAAGCCTCTATATTTTCACAACTATTAACTCGGGTTTTGTTCTAAAGTATACCCATTACATTACTATTAAATTCTATACAAAATTTATCCAAAATTTATAGAAAATCACCCAAAAACTATCCAAAATTTCTAGAAAATTCTACACATAAAATACTTACTTTTTAATGAAAATTTTTTATATTATATATACCCATTACATTACTATTAAATTCTACACATAAAATACTTTTTATAAAAATATATAACTATTAACCGCAATATCATTGCCTATCAATTATATGTTCTCATAATTATATTACATATTATTGCAACTATAGAGTTTTTTTTCTATATTTTAGACGCTTATAGTAAAGCGATAGGCTAGTACAGATTTAACGTTAAATTTTATAGTGTAATATTGTATTTATATAATTCTAAAAGGAACCAGCTTACATATATTTTGCACTTAACTAAATAGTAAGGAAATAGATCTTTTAGAAAACCTTAAACTACCAAAGATATTTACAGAACTACTGGGTGTTGAAGACGCAGTTTCATCCTTCACTATTTCAGATGGAGCTTTTGGATCTTGTTTTTACTTTGCAACAGGGTTTCATGGATTACATGTGATGATAGGTACAGCATTTTTAGCGGTGGGTCTATGACGGGTACT
>Ga0247816_10001244_pt1 | contig 12653 bp, 4 predicted proteins | sample UWRJL209509C1_FD_179930 | JGI IMG/M metagenome (GOLD analysis project Ga0247816, IMG submission 179930) | Plant litter microbial communities from Arlington Agricultural Research Station in Wisconsin, United States - UWRJ-L209-509C-1 | ecosystem: Environmental > Terrestrial > Plant litter >...
CAACGTCAGCAGCGACGGCAACCTCGGCGATGCCGCAGGCGGCCTGACCTTCAATGGCGGCGTGCTGCAGGCATCCTCGTCGATGACAACCGGACGATCAATGGTGCTGGACAGCGTGGGCGCGCTGCGCAGCGGTGAAGGCAGCACCCTTACGGTCACCGGCCCGATCAGCGGCGGCGGCACCTTGGTGGCGGACGGCCAAGGCACGTTGGTGCTTGGCGGGGTGAACACCCACGTAGGCGGCACGCTGATCAGTGGCGGCACGGTCGTGCTGGCACATGCTGGCGGCCTGAGCTCCGGCGCCGTGGCGATCAATGATGCGACTCTGCGCACGACGGTCGACACCCAAGTGTCGCAGCCGCTGTTTGTGATGGGCGAGGCCACTCTGGATGTGGCCTCGGGCACCACAACGCAGCTGACCGGCATGCTCGACGGTTCGCGCAGCACCGGCTGCTTCATCAAGAGTGGTGCGGGTCGCCTCAACATGGCAGGCACCGCGGTCCTGGCCAATGGCACGTGCGTCAACGAAGGCACACTCAGTGCCAATGGCGTGCTGCTGAGCAATGTGCAGGTGGAACGTGCGGGCACGGTCCGTGGCACGGGCGCCATCGCCGGCAACATGCGCGTCGATGGCACGCTGGCCCCGGGTAACTCGCCGGGCACGCTGGCAGTGACGGGTACGGTCACGCTGACCGACGACGCCACGCTGCAGATAGATATCGACGGGTACGGCACCGGCGCCGGGGCCGGCAACTACTCGCGTCTGCTGGTGTCCGGCGCGGCCGGTCGCTTCGTCGCCAACGGCACCCTGCAGCCCCTGCTACGCGGCATCAGTGGCAATGCGGGCAACACCTTCACCCCGAAGGTGGGCGACATGTTCCGCATCGTCAGCGGCGAAGGCGGAGTGACCGGTACGTTCGACAGGCTCCTGCAGCCGACCGAGGGCCTGGCCGCTAGCACGCGCTTTCAGGTGTACTACACCACCGGTTTCGACATCGATCTGTACGTGACACCGACGGCCTACAGCTCTGACCTGGTGGGCAAGGTCAACGGCAACGGCCTGGCCACTGCGGCTGCACTGGATGCCTTGGTGGAAGCCAGCGACGCCGGCACCACCACCGCAGAACAGACCGATCTGCTGCGCGCGGTGTGGCAGCAGGATGCAGTGGCACTGCCGGTGCTGGTGACCGCCCTGACCGGCGAGAACCACGCCAAGCTGGCCGCGCTGGCGCAGTCCAATGCGACCGCACTGGCCGACGATGTGACCGGTCGACTGGACGAGGGTGTACTGGTGGATGCATCCAGCACGCGTATCGAACAGTTGTTGTGGGCCAACATCGGCTACGGAGATGTGTCGGTTGACGCGGATGCCAGCGCCGATCGCTTCGATGCCCGCCAGCGTCGTGCCACGGCCGGTATCGACATGTACCGCTCCTCCAACGTGGCGTGGGGCGCGGGCCTGGGTCGCACGACTTCGGAACTGGAACGCAGCCCGCTGGACAACACGCTCGACAGCAACGCGTTCTTTGCCTATGGCGCCGCCAGGGCAGGTACGGTGGTGCTGGACGGCATGCTGTCCTACTCGGCCGATCGCTGGGAAAGCCAGCGTCCGGACGTTCTGGGTGCCGATGGTGCACTGTCCGGCAAGGCTTCGGGTACTACCGTGATGGCCAGTGCCGGTGTCAGCCTGCCCTTCACGGCGGCAGGCCTGAGCTGGCAGCCCTCACTTCGCGGCAACTGGCAGAAGGTTGAGCGCAATGCCTACCGCGAAGGTGGTGACTCGCTGGCGGCGCTGGACGTTGCACGCCTCCAAGCCGAAGGCAGCCGCGCCACGCTCGGCCTGGCGGTCGGCTCGCTGGTGAATGATCCGCTGGCGGCGCGTGCGACCTGGCAGTTCGGTCTGCAGGCGGGTATCAACCACGGCCAGGCCCGCCAGGCCACGGTGACAACCGCATTGGCCGGCCAGCGGGTGGACCTGTCCGCCGCCGAGGCGGGCAAGGCCTTCGGTCGGGTCCAGCTGCAGGGCACCGTGCGCCTGGGAGCGTCGAGCTACCTGTATGGTGGCGTCAGCACCGAGCAGGGGTCCGGCGTGGAGAACAACAGCGTCAACGCGGGTATACGCATCGCGCTGTGATGCCAAGCAGCGGGAGGGCCCTGCCTTCCCGCTGCGGCATGCAACCGAGGCCGCGCAGCCCACTGGGGTGCGCGGCCTTTTCCATTCACTGGGTCGAAGGCAAGCATTCCGTTTTCTACGACAGACCCGTTTCGGCGGAGCAGTCTTCCGATCGGCTCGCGGTTCACTTCAAGAAGGAGCTGGCGCCCCGCGGCGAGCCGTGCCCGGGCTATAGACACCAGTTCGCAGTCACTGAAAAACGAATTCCCTGTTCAGTCTGCGACGCCAAGCATTCCCATCGCCCACTTCAACTACATGAATCCCACGATCCTCGACGCTGAAGCTCGGTAACTTCAAGCGAGGTACGAGGAATACTGTGCAGCAGCTCCCAATCGCCTTCGATGGCTTTCGCTGCATGCGCGCGGACAGCTGATCCACGCATTCGGTCAGATCGGCCCTGAGGCATTCGAACAAGGTCGAACTCCATTCGATCGTGGGACGGTTGCCAGGAACGCAGGGGGCGGTGGGATTGGCGCCCGACCAGGCATTCCGCCGAGCGTGGCTCGGCGCTACCGAAAGCGCAGTGTTGACGTCGGACTCCGAACAACTTCGCGCTCAATCTTTAGAGGGATATCGGCCTACCTTCGCAGTGATTGATCTCTGACTGATCGCCCATACGAAGCAGGCTCACACTGGTCCCACCACCCCAAGGGACCCACCTCATGAGCCTCGCGCTGGTCCACAGCCGCGCCCGCTCCGGTGCCGATGCGCCGCTGGTTCGTGTGGAGGTGCACCTGTCCGGCGGGTTGCCCGTCACGCAGATCGTCGGCCTGCCGGAAACCACCGTGCGCGAGTCACGCGAACGCGTCCGTGCCGCCCTGCTCTGTGCACGCTTCGACTACCCGCAACGACGCATCACCATCAACCTCGGGCCGGCCGATCTGCCCAAGGAAGGCGGCCGCTTCGACCTGGCCATCGCGATGGGCATCCTCGCCGCCAGCGGCCAGTTGGATCCGCAGCAGGTGGTCCGTCATGAGTACGTCGCCGAACTGGCGCTTACCGGCGAGCTACGCCCGGTAGACGGCGTGTTGCCCGCCGCCATCGCCGCTGCTGAGGCCGGCCGCACGTTGTTCGTGCCACCCGCCAATGCCGCCGAGGCCGCGCTGGCGGAGCATGCGGATGTGCGCGTGGCCCGCACGCTGTTGGAAGTCTGCGCCTCCGTGGACAATCCGGCGCGGTTGCCGCGAGCCGAAAGGGAGAGCATCGAGGCGGATCCACCGCTGGACCTGACCGACGTGCGGGGCCAAGCGCATGCACGGCGCGCTTTGGAAGTGGCTGCGGCGGGCGGACATCACCTGCTTCTGATCGGCAGCCCGGGTTGCGGCAAGACGCTGCTGGCATCGCGACTGCCCGGCATCCTGCCGGAGGCCAGCCAGGCCGAGGCGCTGCAGACGGCTGCGGTGGCGTCGATCAGCGGCAGTGGATTGGACCCACGACGATGGCGGCAGCGGGCGTTCCGGGCGCCGCACCATAGTGCGAGTGCGGCGGCGCTGGCGGGCGGCGGCAATCCGCCACATCCCGGGGAAATTTCGCTTGCGCACAATGGCGTGTTGTTCCTGGATGAGCTTCCCGAATGGTCACGCAGTGCGTTGGAGATCCTGCGTGAGCCGTTGGAGTCGGGCCATATCCGTATCAGCCGGGCGGCACGCAGCGCGGTGTTTCCTGCACGGTTCCAACTGGTGACGGCGATGAACCCCTGCCCTTGCGGCTGGGCGGGTGATCGCAGCAATCGGTGTCTATGTACCAGCGAGCGCATCCATCGTTATCGCGGTCGGGTGTCTGGGCCGCTGCTGGATCGCATTGACCTGCATGTCACGGTGATGCGGCTGTCGCCGGAAGAGCTACGGGAAGGTGCACCTGCGGGCGAATGCAGTGCGGATGTGCGGGCGCGTGTGATTGCAGCGCGCGAGCGGCAGTTGGCGCGAGGGGCGCTCAATGCGCATCTGGACAGCAAGGCGCTGCGGGCGTGTGCGTCGCTGGTGGAGGCGGATCAGGGGCTGTTGGAGCAGGCGATCGAGCGGTTGCAGCTGTCGGCGCGTGCGATGCATCGGATTCTGCGCGTGGCGCGGACGATTGCGGACCTTGCCGGGTGCGAGGGCATCGGGACGGAGCATCTGGCGGAGGCGATCGGGTATCGGCAGTTGGATCGTGGGGGTGGTGTGTAGGCGGGGCGGTGAGGATGCAGGCGATGAGGCATTCCGCCGAGCGTGGCTCGGCGCTACCGGGATGGCAGGTGGCCGACGGGCGTGCGATAGAATGACGCGTGCGGCACACAGGCCGCTTGGCCGTGCTGGAGCCTTGAAGTGAAATCGATCTGGACGTTGATGCTGGTTGGCCTGTCCGTGGCGGCCCCGATGAAGGCGCATGCCGCTGATACCAGCGAGGGGGCGTTGTATGCGGTCAATGCGGCGGCGCTGGCGGCTGCCATTACCCACTGCACCGCGCGTCATGGCGAGTTGCAGCAGGGATCGCCGGGCGCGGCGTGTTTTGTCCGTGCGCGCGGGATCCTGGGGACGTTCGGGTTGAAGCAACGTTCGACGGAGGTGGCGTCGCGGTGCAAAGATCCGGCGCAGTTCAATACGTGCCTGACGCCGGAGATCGCCCGGATGACGCATGCGTTGAATGCGGAATTTGCGAAGAGCGGGATCTGAGGGAGCCAGAGCTGACGGCCAGCAGCCGTCATTGCCGGATTCGCGTGATGCAAGGCAGCGGGCGACGTTGGACGCCGCCCGCTGTGGGTACTTACTTCTGGCCGCTGACGGTGATTTCGACGCGGCGGTCCGGTGCAAGGCAGTTCACCAGGGCGCTACGGGCCAGGCTGTCGGCGCAGTTGCGGGTGACCGGTTCGGCTTCGCCGCGGCCTTCGGCGCGGATGCTGCCGGCGGCTACGCCGTGGTCGGCCAGCAGGCGACGCACGGTGTCCGCGCGGGCCTGCGACAGGCGCTGGTTGCTGTCTTCGCTGCCGATGCGGTCGGTATGACCGACCACGGTGACCTGGCTGTCCTGCGCGTTGCTGATCTGTGCGGCGATGCGCGCCAGTTCGTCACGGCCGTTGGGCTTGATGTCCGCCACACCGGAACGGCCGAAGGCGAACAGGGCATCCGCTGACAGCGAGAAACGCGCCACATCCGGCGCGCCCGCCAACGGGGCAACAGGCGGTGCCGGCGGCTTCAGCATGTCGGCGCACGAGGCCGGGGCCCAATGGAACGACTGGCCGCGCTTCTCATCGTCGAACTTCACCTGGTACTGGCAGGTCACGATGCCGTCCGGGGTGCGGAAGTGGAACAGGTAGTTCCAGGCCTTCGGCGCGAAGCCTTCGCTGAAGTGCGGGCGGCCCAGCAGGTGGTACAGCTGCTCTCTGGTCACGCCGGGGCCCACGCTGCGCAGGTTGGCCACGTTCGGGAAGGTGCCTTCCTTCAGCACGATGCGATCCGGGTCCGGGAACACTGCTTCGCCGCTGGTTTCCTTCGCGGCATGGGTGCTGCAGGCGGCCAGGGCCAGGACCAGCGCGGCCAGTGCGGCGGCTTTGAAGCTCTTTGCTACGTTCATCAAGACGTTTCCTTCGAATTCGAATGGGGTTGCATGGCTGCAGCGGAGCCGGCGCGTGGCCGGCTCCGTTGCGGCATCAGGACGACATCACCACTGCAGGCCGGCGCCGACCGAGAAGCCCCAGTCGCGCATGGTGTTGCCGCTGGCCTGCGCCTTGTAGACCCAGCGACCGTTGTCGGTGATGCCGGACAGGCCCAGTGCCATGCCGTACTCGCTCTGGTACCCACCGAAGGCCATCGACAACATGCTCTTGCCCGGCAGGTACGCCTGCGGCAGGCCGGCCATCGCCATCGCGGCGGCCGTTCCACTGCGGTAGCCACGGTCCAGCTGCCACAGGTCGTCTTCCACCTTGCCGATGCGGTTATCGGTGTACTGGTTGGCCGAGGTGATGGCCTGGTTGACGCCAGCGGTGAGCTGGTTGACGTTGGTCGCGTCGGTGCCTGCGATGCCGGCCGCAACGCCGGTCATCGTGCGGCCACCGATGTTGACCTCGCCGGTGGAGCTGCTGGTGCCCACGTACGCGGCGTTGTAGCCGGTCTGTGCGCCCACCGTGGTCTTCGAGCCCTGGCCCAGTGCCACGCTGTTGTCGTGGCTGGCGACCGCGCCCTGGCCGATGGCGGTGCTGTTGGCGCCGCTGGCCACGGCCTGGTTGCCCAGTGCGGTGCTGTTGTTGCCCGATGCCACTGCGCCCTTGCCGCCGCCCACCGCATTCTGGCCGGTGACCTGCGGCTTGTTCAGATCGCCATCCTGACTGACCTGGAACATGCCGTCGGCACCGTACTCCATGTTGGTGATCTTGGCGGCCGTGTTGCCGGCGACCATGTTGGCGTTGTTGAGGTCACGTTCCATCGTGTTCACGCGGCCATCCAGGTTGGTGATGTCGCCCTGGATATCCACGACGTCGTTGCGGATGTCGGTGATGTCACCGCGGATGTCGATGATGTCGCCTTCCACGTTGGTCACGCGGTTGTCGATGCCGTCGATGCGGGTGTTGACCGTGCTGATCTGCGTATCGGTGTACTGGTTGGAATCAGACACCGCGCTGGCTACGCCGGCAGTAAGCTGGCTGACGTTGACCGCATCGGTCGCGGCCGAGCCCGCCGCCACACCGGTCACCTGGCGACCGCCCAGGTTCATTTCACCGCTGGAGCTGGAGTTGCCCACGTAGGCACCCTGATAGTTCGCCTGCGCGCCCACCGTGGTGGCCGAACCGGCGCCCATCGCGATGCTGTTGCCATGGCTGGCCACGGCACCGTTGCCGAAGGCCAGGCTGTTCACTGCCTGCGCCCGTGCACCGGCACCCAGTGCAACGCTGCCGTTGCCCGCTGCCTGAGCACCCAGACCCATCGCCACGGCCTGATCACCGTCTGCTTCGGCATCGCGGCCCGATGCAATCGCATCCGCGCCGGTCGCGCCGTCATTGGCTTCGTTGCCACCGCCGGTGGAGTTGACGCTGTAGTAGCGGGTGCGACGTGCTTCGATGGTGTCGTCCAGCTGATCCACGTTGACCGCATCGCTGCCGTCCACGCCGGTCGCCACGTTGGTGATGCGCGTGCTGCCCGCATCGATGCCCGCGCTGGTGATGCTCGGGCCGCCGACGATGGTCAGCCCGGTGGTGTCGATCCGGGTGTTGCCAACGGTCACGCTGCCGGCCACCGCCAGGTCATCGGCCAGCGCGAACTCGACGTCGTTGCTGGTCGCCGACTTGGACACCACGATGTTGCCGTCGCTGGAGCGCAGGTCCACGTTGTTGCCGGTGGCACTGCCCACGGCCACGTTGCTGCCATTGGCACCTTCGGCGGTGACATTCCAGCCCGCGCTCGCCACATCACTGACCTGCTTCAGCTGGTCTTCGCTGGCCGCCTGGCCGCTGGTGAAGTTGTTCGGGTCGAAGGTGGTGTTGGTCAGGCCACCGATGGTGCCGGTGGCGCCATTGATCAGCAGCGGGTTGGCGCCGCCGACGTTGATGCTGGTCGCACCCACGGCGGTGCTGTACGTGCCGTCGCTGATGGCGACGTTGCCGGCGGTCACGGTGGTGGTGGAGGTACCGTCATTCACCGCAACGCCCGCGTTGTCGACCACGGTGTTGCCGGTGGTGACGCTACCGGTGGCGCCCAGGTCGATGTCCTTGGCCAACGCGAACTCGACATCGTTGCTGTTGGCAGCCTTCGTAACTACGACGTTGCTGTCTGCCGAACGCAGGTCGACGTTGCTGCCGGTGACGCTGCTGGGGCCGACGTTGCTGCTGTTGGCTCCGTCCACGCTGATGTTCCAGCCCGCGCTGACCGTCTGGCTGATAACGGCCAGCTGGTCTTCACTGGCGGCCTGGCCGCTGGTGAAGTTGGCTGCGTCGAAGGTCTTGTTGGTCAGGCCATTGACCGTACCGGTGCTGCCGTTGATCACCACCGGGCTGGTCCCGCCGACGGTGATGCTGTTGCCGCCGATGGCCGTGGTGCCGTTCGCATCGGTCACCGCGATGTTGCCCGCGCCGATGGACGAAGACGAGACACCGTCATTCACCACCACACCGTTGTTGCTCACCTGCGTGTTGCCGGTGGTAACGCTGCCGGCGGTGCCCAGATCGATCTGCTTCTTCAGGGAGACGCCCACCACGCCGGCGTCCTGCGCGCCGGTCTGTGCGACGGTCAGGTTGTCATCGCCGATGAACGCGACCTGGCCATTGGGGCCGATATTGGCGGTGTTGCCGTTGGCGTCGGTCACGTTCCAACCGGCGGTGGCGGCATCGTTGACCTGCTTCAGCTGGTCTTCGCTGGCCGCCTGGCCGCTGGTGAAGCTGTTCGGGTTGAACGACTTGTTGGCCAGGCCGTTGACGGTGCCGGTGCTGCCGTTGACCACCAGCGGGTTGGCGCCTCCGACGGTCACGCTGGTCGGGCCCACGTTGGTGATATTGGCGCCACTGCCCACGGACACGTTACCGGCGGTGATGCGTGTGCTTTCGACACCGTTGGTCACGGCCACGCCCGCGTTGTCGACCAGGGTATTGCCGGTCTTGACGCTGCCGTTGGTGCCCAGGTCGATGTCTTCAGCCAGGGCGAACTCGACGGTGTTGGTGTTGGCGGCCTTGCTGACGCCGATGTTGCTGTTGACCGAACGCAGATCCATCGTGGCGCCGACGGTGCTGGTCGGGCCGACATTGGTGCTGTTGGCGCCCTGGGCCGTCAGGTTGATGCCGCTGGCAGCGCGCTGCAGCGCTCCGTCAACGGTGGTGTAAGTGGTGTTGCCCAGCTGCAGGCGGGTGACCACCTGATGGGTACCGGCGTTATAGAACGAGTCACCGCCCAAGCTGCCGGCGATGGTGCTGCCCACGCTGTCCAGGTTGTTGCCCAGCAAGTCCACTGCCGTGTTGGTCGCGAACAGCTGGCTGCCGTTGATGGCATCGGTGCTGGAGCCATTGATACGACCGGCGGCCACGTTGGTGATGGTGCGCTTGATCGTATCGGTACCGACGCTTACCGTACTGCCCGGAGCAGCGCCAGCAAAGGTGTAGCCGCGTCCATCCACTGTGATGCCGGTGGTCGGCGCCGCCGCTGCGGTCACCGAATTGTGGCCCAGCGCCACCGAATCGGTGAAGGACGCCTGCGCGTCACGACCGAAGGCGATGGAGTCGATGCCACTGGCGCGGCTGCCGCGGCCCAGTGCATACGCATCAGCGCCTGTGGCCTGTGCATCGAAGCCGCCCGCGAAGGCACGGCTGCCGGTGGCCTGGCTGGTCGAACCGACCGCCACGCTGTCTGCGCCAGACGCGACCGAGGTAGTGCCGACGGCGATGGCCGAGGTACCGCTGGCGTCCGCATCAGTGCCTGCGGCGAAAGCCGAGGTGCCGCTGGCTGCAGCGCGGGTGCCCACTGCAGAGGACTGCACTGCCGTAGCGCTGGCGCTGTCGCCCAATGCCATGGCCGAGCGTGCGGTCGCACTGGCCGACGGACCCATGGCAGTGGTGTTGCGCTGGTTGGCCAGAGCCCCGTTACCGATTGCGGTGGCGTTGGTGTTGTTGATCAGGTCTTCCGGACGCGGGCTGGCGATACCTGCCACTGCGCCGGTACCGATGGCCACCGCGTTGGAGGCATAACCGCGGGAGTTGGTGCCGTTGGCGATGGCATCGGTGCCGCTGGCTTGCGCGGTGGTACCGCGTGCCTGCGCGTTCTGGCCGCTGGCGACGGACTGGGTGCCGCTGGCCTGAGCGCTCACGCCGGAGGCCAGCGCGTTGCTGCCCTGTGCGATGGAGTCCACGCCGGTGGCCTGTGCCTCGAAGCCCTGTGCAACGCCGCGCACCGCCGACGCCAGCGCGCTGTGGCCGATGGCTACGCCGTCATTGGCAGTCACTTCGGCGTCGGTACCGATCACGATGGCATCGTTGACGGTCGAACCGGCCTTCGGATCTGCCTGCGCGCGGGTACCCATCACCACCGAGTTCACGCCGGTGCTGCGTGCGCCGCGGCCGATCGCCACGCCACCTTCATCCTTGGCGTAGCTGTTGTCACCGATCACCGACGACGAAGCGCCTTCGGCTGACACGTTGCGGCCCATCGCCACCGAACCGGCACCGATGGCATGTGCCTGGTAACCGGCTGCCGTTGCACCGTCACCGGCAGAATCGGTCAGTGCGCCGATGGCCACGGCGTTCTCGCCGATTGCGCCGTCGTTGCTGCGGTTGCCGACGGCGGTGGAACGCACGCTGACGTACTTGCTGCTGTTCGCCTCAACCGTTTCGTTGAGCTGCTGCACGTTCACCGCATCGCTGGCCACCTGGCCGGCGGCGATGTTGTTGATGCGGCCGTTGACGCGGGTCACCGCTTCCGGCGGCAACGCCGTGGTGGCGCCACTGCTGACGGCGCTGAGCGCTTCGGTCACCGTGTTGTAGGTGTTGTTGCCCACCTTGATGGGCGAGAACGAGCCGTTCGAATTGAGCGAGACATCGCCGCCAATCAGGTTGGCCACGGACGTCTGCGCGGACTGCAGCTGCTTGACGTTGACGGCGTCGGTTGCATTGGCACCGGCGGCGACATTGACGATGCGGCGGGTCTGGCCGGCCACGGTATTACCGACGGAAACGACCGAGCTCGGCGCGACGTCACCGGTCAGGTAGGCCGAACCCAGCGCGTCGGATTCCAGCGCGGCCGAGTTGAAGCCCAGCGCGACGGTTTCCTTGTCGGCGCGGGCGTTGCGGCCCAGGGCCACGCCGGATTCGCTGGCACGGCTCTGCGAGCCGATCGACACCGAGGCCACGCCTTCAGCCTTGGCGCCATAGCCGAGCGAGGTGGCGTCCGTCGCAGCGGTGGACAGGCCGCCGATGGCGACGGTGCGGTCGCGCTCACTCGCGCTGCTGTTGGCTTGGTAACCCAGCGCCACGTTGTAGTCACCTTCCGCCGCGTTACCGGCCTGCGTACCGATGGCGATGTTCTGGTCACCTTCCACGCCGGTGCCGGCCTGGAAGCCGATGGCGGTGGTCTGGTTGCCGATCACGCCGGTGCCTGCACCGGTGCCGATGGCGATGTGCGAGGTGCGGTCGCCGGCGGCGTTGCCGGCCGTGCCGACGCCTGCGCCGGTACCCAGCGCGATGCTGTCCGCGGTCGCCACGGTGGCGCCACTGCCGGCTGCCAGCGCACGTGCGCCGGTTGCCGTTGCACGGCCGACGGCCACGCTTTCAGCGCCGCCTGCAACCGAGTTGGCGCCCACTGCGGCAGCGCCATCGCCGGACGCGGTGGTGCCTGCGCCCAAGGCCACGCCATCGACGGCAGACACAGTGGCGGCATGGCCGATGGCAATGCCCTTCAGGCTGAAATCACCGGTCACCGCGGCGGTGGTACCGATGGCGATGGTGTCCTGCACGTTCAGGTTGCCGGCGTTGGCGCGGTCACCCAACGCGATGGATCGGGCAGCGGCGGTGGTCGCCAGACGACCCACGGCGATGGCGGCTTCACCATTGAGCGCGGTCGTGGCGCCGTCACCGGCGGCGATGCTGTGGAAGCCATCGGAGACGCTGTTCGGGCCGATCGCAACGGACTGGCCGCCGTTGGCGATGGAATCCGGTGCGGTTGAATTGGCATGGAAGTACTTCACGCCGGCGCCGACGGTGTACAGCTCGTCGCGCAGCGTATAGATCTGGCCGCCGTTGACCGCTTCCTTGCTGTTGGCGGCGATGCTGCCATCGGCCACGCCGGTGACCTTCAGGCCGCCGGCATTGATGCCGGTGGTGGTCACGCTGGGGCCGTTGGTGATGCGCAGGCCGGTGGCGGTGACATTCGTGGTCGCAGCACCATTGGTGACGGCCAGGCCGGTCGAGGTGACATTGCTGCTGGCCGCGCCGTTGCTTACGCCCAGGCGGGTGCCGTTGACCACGGTGGTGGTGGCGCCGCTGGTAGCGGTCAGGCCGGTGGTGTCCAGACGGGTGGTGCCGACGGTCACGGCGGTGCCGCGTACCAGCACCGAGCCCACGTCGAGGCCCTGCGCCGACAGCGATGCACTGTCTGCGCCGTTGCTGACGGTGACGGCGTTGGCGCCGATGGCCACGGTGTTGCCGATGCGGATGCCATCGTTGTCCAGCACGGTCTGGCCAGCGGTCACGCTGCCGGTCGGGCCGACATCAATATTCTGGTCCTGCGCATGCGCGCCCATGGACGCCAACGCCAACGCGACGGCGGCCACCAGACTGGCGTGCGCGGTGCCGCGCGAGGTGCCTACTGCGCCGACGGTGGTGCCGCCGCCATCGCTGCTCGCCAGCTCCGATGCGACCACGATACGACCCAGGGCTTTGTTCCAGACCTTGCGATAAATCTTGTTCACTGAGAGTTCTCCACGAAGTTCACGATGTCGACGGCATGCTGCGAAGGGCCGCTTGGAAGAGCGGCCGCGCCTGCACGGGGCAGGTTGGGTCCGCGGTTACGCCGGTTGGCGAAGGGATCCGGTGCCT
>Ga0247816_10001245_pt1 | contig 12647 bp, 10 predicted proteins | sample UWRJL209509C1_FD_179930 | JGI IMG/M metagenome (GOLD analysis project Ga0247816, IMG submission 179930) | Plant litter microbial communities from Arlington Agricultural Research Station in Wisconsin, United States - UWRJ-L209-509C-1 | ecosystem: Environmental > Terrestrial > Plant litter >...
AGGGCCGGCGGCACCGCACGGGTGATGCGCGGCAGCAGGTAGACGATGGCCATGGTCACCAGCACCAGGCCCGTCATCACGTACAACGGCATGCCGCTGAGCCAGCTTTCACCGTTCTTGAAATGTCCCAACTGGGCCAGGGCAATGATGATCGCCAGGCCGTTGACGAACCCCAGCATCACCGGGTGCGGCACCATGCGCACCAGCTTGCCCAGGCGCAACAGGCCGAAGGCGACCATGATCAAGCCGCCCAGCAGCACCGTGGCCAGCAGGTACTGCACGCCGTGTTGCACCACCAGCGCGACGATCACCACCGCCATCGAACCGGCCGCCCCGGAGACCATCCCTGGCCGACCGCCGAACAACGCGGTGAGGGTGCAGATGATGAATGCGCCGTAGAGGCCCATCAGCGGGTTGAGGTGGGCGACCAGGGCGAAGGCGATGCATTCGGGCAGCAAGGCAAAAGACGTGGTGAGTCCGGCCAGGGTATCGGCGCGCAGACGGGTGAGATTCATGGGGTTACCGGGGAGTTGCGGGGGATGAGGCTGGGGATATTACGGAAATGGGTGGGGTGGGGCTAGTGGTGGGTGAATCAGGGGGACCGAGGCGCGGCCATCGCAGGCAAGCCAGCTCCCACATTTGACCGAGTACATCTCGAGCGACTCGGTCTAGTGTGGGAGCTGGCTTGCCTGCGATGGGCTCAGCTCGGTCTCAAGCGAACATCAAACCATCTCGTTGCGAATCCACTCGACAACGCTGGTCCGCTTCGGCGCCCAACCCAGCAGTTCCCGGGCATGCTTGCCACGCACCCGGCTATTGGAACCCAAACCGTAGTTGGCCATTTCATAGCCCCATTCGGCTTCGGCCTCGGCCAGTGGCCAATCTTGTGGCTTGCCCAGGTTCAGCGCCTCGGCAATCGCGGTGGTCATGTCGACAAACGCTGCTTCGCTGCTTTCCACAAAGTAGAAGGTGCCAGGAATGTTCTTCTCCAGCGCCAGCAGGTACAGCGCGACGACGTCTTCAATATGCACGTTGGACCAGATGTTCTGGCCCGTGCCGACGTGACGCACGACCCCGCTTTTGCGCGCCTGCTTGAGCAAGCGTGGCAACTGCACGCTGTCTCGCTTCACGCCCAGGCTGTGGCCGTAGATCAAGGTGTTGCAGATCACCGCCGAGTTCACGCCGTCTTTGGCGGCTGCGAGGATCAGGTCATCGATGGCCACGCGAGCGGCTTTGTCGACGGTCGGCGCCGGCAGGTTGTCTTCGAAGTAGATGACATCGCTGGATTTACCGCCCGACGCATCACCCACAATGCTCGACCCGCTGGTGTGCAGGAACGGCTTGTTGGAACCACGCAATGCGCCAATCAGGGCTTCGACGGCGCCGCGATGGTCGCTGCTGGCAGCGTTGATCACCGCGTCAGCCTTGCTTGCCTGCTCGGCCAAGAGCGCGCTGTCGTCCAGCGTGCCAACCACCGGAGTGATGCCAAGGGCGGTCATTTCTTCAGCCTGTTCAGCGCTGCGTACCAGGCCGGTGACGTGGTGGCCGGCCTTGACCAGGCCAGTGGCGATGGAACCGCCGATAAAGCCGGCAGCGCCGGTAATGAATACGTTCATGGAGAAATCTCCTGCGTGAGTAATTGATGGCCTCAGTATTACGGACTGATCCCTTGCGAATAAGTCCGTATTGCCCAATTCAATCTTGCGCGTGAGTCACGAATCCCCACCTCCCGTAGCAGCTGTCGAGCCCAAGCGAGGCTGCGTGGGCGCGACTCGGTATCGGACCCACATCCGGGTACAGGGAGCTAGTTGGCATAGCTCGATAACTTGCCCTGGATAAAATCCAGGAAACACTGGATACGCAGGGCCAGTTGCGAGTTGCGGTAGTACACCGCATTGATCGGCTGGCGATAGCCACTGTTGAATTCAGGAAGGATCGCCTGCAAACGCCCGGCGTTAATATCACCGATGGTCATGAAATCTGACAGGCAGGCAATGCCCTGCCCTTCCAGTGCCAACTGGCGCAGGGTTTCGCCACTGGAGGCGGCAATGTCTGGCTGGATTTGCCAGCGGTCACCGTGCACATGGCGCAGGGGCCAATGGTTGAGGGTTTCGGTCTGGGTAAAACCCAGCAGCGTGTGCTCGGCCAGGTCGGCAACGGTGGCGGGTGTGCCGTGACGCTTCAGGTACGCGGGGCTGGCAAGGATATGCAGCGGGCTGCTGCCCAGGGAGCGGGCGTGCAGGGTCGAGTCCGCCAGGGCGCCGATGCGGATGGCGATGTCGGTGCTTTGTTCCAGCAGGTCGATGATCAGGTCGTTGCTGTTGAGTTCCAGCTGAATATCCGGGTACAGGCCGCGAAACTCGGCGATGTACGGCACGATCGCGTGCAGCATGAACGGTGAGGCGGCATTGATGCGCAAGCGCCCGGACGGGGTCTGCTGGCGCGATGACAGCCGCTCTTCCAGGTCGTCCATTTGTTCGAGGATCACCTTGGCCCGCTCGAAGAAGAATTTACCTTCCTCGGTCAGGTCCATGCGCCGCGTGGTGCGGTTGATCAGGGTTGTGTCCAGCTTGGCTTCCAGCCGCGACAAGGTGCGGCTGACCGCCGAGGGCGTTTGCCCGACCTGTTCGGCCGCAGCGGAAATCGACCCGCATTCAATCACGCAGACAAAGATCTGTAGCTCATCGGATCGGGCTTTCAACGTGAATCCTCTCGGTAATGGCTGCCTGGATACTAGCCTGCGCCAGATGCATCTGGCACAGGGTAACGACACAGGCGCCTGGGAGTAAGCCCTGGGCAGGACAAAATACCTTTAACCGAGCGGCACGAATAATCAGCTTATTTTTGCCCTTAGCCGCCAATCAGAAGGTGGCCACCGAGCGCGGCCATGCCGATAAAGAACACGCGCTTGAACAGCACCGCGCTGATTCGCTGGCGCAGCGCCTGGCCGAGCCACATGCCCAGCAGCGCCGGGATCAGCGCCAGGATCGAGGCATTGAGTTCACCACCGCCCAGGGTACCGCGCCAGAACAGTCCGGCCGCCAGCGCCAGGGTGGACACGGTGAAGGACAGCCCCAGCGCCTGCACCAGTTGATCGCGGTTCAAGCCCAATGCCTGCAGGTAGGGCACCGCCGGAATCACGAAGACGCCGGTGGCCGAAGTGATAACGCCCGTCAGCACGCCGCACAGCGGGCCCAGCCAGCGCTCGGTGGCCGGGTTCACCTTGAAAGTCGGCAGCAGCAACCCGCTCAAGGCGTAGACCAACAACGCTGCGCCCAGCGCGCGCACCACCCAATGCCCACCGTCCATGCCCAGCCAGAGTGTGCCGAGCCCGGTGCCGAGGAAAATCAGCAGGAGCATCGGCCACAGGCGTTTGACCAGGTCGCGCAGATGGCCGCCGAATGCCAGTTGCCAGAGATTGGTGACGGTGGACGGAATGATCAACAGCGCCGCAGCCTGTGCCGGGAGCATAGCCAGGCCGAGCATGCCCATGGCGACAGTGGGCAGGCCAAGGCCGATCACGCCTTTGACGGTGCCAGCCAGCAGGAAGGTGCCGATAACCAGCAACGTCAAGGCTGGACCGAGGTTTTGATAGAACGCGAGGAAGGTATTCATGGGGAGATTCTGCGGGTTTGGCCGGGGGTTGGAAATTCGCCATATACTGAGGCTGCCTCTTGTTTTGCATGAGGCTGAAATCGCCATCGCAGGCAAGCCAGCTTCCACATTGACCGAGTACATCTTGAGCGACTCGGTCAACTGTGGGCCGGCCTGCGGTTCAACCGGAGATCCTATGCACTTTGATCTGATCGACCTGCGCCTCTACCTGCACATCCTCGACACCGGCAACATCACCGCTGGCGCCAGCCGCAGCCATTTATCCCTGGCCGCCGCCAGCGCGCGGATTCGGGCAATGGAAGCCTCATCGGGCGTCGAGTTTTTAGAGCGCGGCCGCCGCGGTGTGACGCCGACAGCCGCCGGCAACGCGCTGGCCCGTCACGCACGGCTTCTATTACAGCAGGCCGAGCGCATGCAGCAGGACCTCGCGGAATACGCCAACGGTGTCAAAGGTCAGGTGCGCCTGCTGTGCAACACCACCGCCCTCAGCGAATACCTGCCGGAACTGCTGGCGGATTTCCTGTGCGAGCACCCCAACCTGGACATCGACCTGCAGGAACTGCCCAGCCTGCGCATCACCCACGCCTTGCGCCAGGGTGCGGCAGACCTGGGGATTATTTCCGATGCGGTCGATACCCACGGGTTACAGACCCTGCCCTTTCGTGACGACCCGCTGGTGCTGATCATTCCCGCGGATCACCCGCTGGCCGGCGCAAATGCCGTGAGCTTTATCGACAGTTTGCAGCACGACTATGTGGGCCTGGCTGCCGACAGTGCGCTGGCGGTTTACCTGGAAGAACAAGCGCTGCATACCGGCTTTCGCTTGCAGACGCGGATTCGTGCCGATGGTTTTGATGGGTTGATTCGAATGGTCGCCCGAGGCGCCGGGCTGGGGATCGTGCCGCAGGCGGCGCTGGTGCGCCGGCCCCACGAGCACCGCTTCAAGGCCCAGCCGCTGACGGAGGAATGGGCCTGTCGCAAACTGCTGCTGTGCGCCCGCGCGTTCGAACAGTTGCCCGGTTATGCCACCGAACTGTTAAACGCCCTCGCTCGCGAAAAACGTCCACGATAACGGCGGCTTGCACTGCCCCCTCCGGAAACACCAGCCCCCTGTAGGAGCTGGCTTGCCAGCGATAGATTCACCTCGGTTTGGCTGAAACACCGAGGTGTCCGCATCGCAGGCAAGCCAGCTCCCACATGTGCCCCTCATCGCTCTCAGGTGACGCTGTTGCGCACTTTGAATTGCGGCTGGTCCCACGCCTTCCGATCAAGGATTTCACCGAGGATTTCCACCGCATCCCACACTTCGGTAAAGCCGGTGTACAGCGGCGTAAACCCAAAGCGCATGATCTTCGGTTCGCGATAATCGCCAATCACGCCACGGGCGATCAGGGCCTGGACGATGGCATAGCCTTCCGGGTGCTCGAAGCTGACGTGGCTGCCCCGCCTGGCATGTTCACGCGGGGTGATCAGGGTCAGTTCGTGAGCGGCGCAACGGGCTTCCACCAACGCGATAAACAGATCGGTCAGCGCCAGGGATTTGCGGCGCAGGCTGGCCATGTCGGTCTGGGCGAAAATCTCCAGGCCGCATTCGACCATGGCCAGCGAGGTGATCGGCTGGGTGCCGCACAAATACCGGGCGATGCCTTGGCTCGGCGCATAACGCGATTCCATCGCGAACTGCCGGGTATGCCCGAACCAGCCCGACAGCGGCTGCGTCACCAGGTCGACCAGTGCCGGATTAACCCAGACAAACGCCTGGGAACCCGGCCCACCGTTGAGGTATTTGTAGGTGCAGCCAATCGCGTAATCGGCGCCGGCCTGATGCAGGTCGATCGGCACTGCGCCCGCCGAATGCGCGAGGTCCCAGATCGTCAAGGCACCACACTCATGGCTCAAGGCAGTGAGCGCCTGCATGTCGTGCATGGCGCCGGTCTTGTAGTTGACGTGGGTGAGCATCACCACCGCCGTGTACCGGTCGATGGCCTGTGGCAACTCTTCCGGGCTGTTGACCAGGCGCAGCGAATAGCCCTGTTGCAGCAACTCGGCCAGGCCTTCGGCGATGTACAGGTCGGTGGGGAAGTTGCTGGCTTCGCTGACGATCACCTTGCGGCTCGGCGCGCGCTCACGCTGCACGGTCAATGCGGCGCTGAGCACCTTGAACAGGTTGATGGAGGTGGTATCGGTGATCACCACTTCACCGTCGCCGGCCCCGATCAGTGGCGCCAGCCGATTGCCCAGGCGCTGGGACAGGTCGGCCCAGCCGGCACTGTTCCAACTGCGAATCAACCCATTGCCCCACTCCTCGGCGATCACCGATTGCGCTCGCGCCAGTGCCGTCACCGGACGTGCGCCGAGGGAATTACCGTCGAGGTAGATCACTCCAGCCGGCAGTGCGAATTGGTCGCGCAATGGCGCCAGCGGGTCTTGGGCATCGAGGGCTTGGCAATGGTTTCGGGTGCTCATGGTCGGTCCTGTTGTTGTGGTGACAATCAACGAAATAATGAACCAGGCTTTAGAGAATTTTCGTGCAAAGTGCTAGGCAACAAGGTAATTAAGCCGTAGGAAATTCGAATTTAAACCCAAAATACGCGGATTAATGCCAACCATGATGCTCGACGCTACCGACCTGCGCCTTCTGCATTTCCTGCAACAGGATGGCCGTATCAGCAACCAGGAACTGGCAGAGAAAGTCGCCCTGTCGCCCTCCGCCTGCCTGCGCCGTTTACGCTTGCTGGAGAGTGAGGGAATCATCAGCGGTTACCGTGCGGTGCTGAACGCCGAGCACTTGGGGATTGAGCTGGAGGCTATCGTTCACCTGTCGTTGCGCCAGGATGTGGAGGATTGGCACGAGACGTTTATCAAGAAGGTCCAGGGCTGGCCGGAAGTGGCCAGTGCCTATGTGATCACCGGCGCCAGCAACTACGTGCTGCGGGTGCAGGCGCGCAACCTGAAGCACTTTTCGGACTTTATCGTGAACCACCTGAACCGCACGGCGGGGGTGATGGATATTCGCTCGGAAATCGTGTTGCAGAAGATCAAGGACCGGGATGATTTGCTGGATTTGGTTGTTCGCAAATAAGCTGCCGATGCAGTACCGATCGTTCCCACGCTCTGCGTGGGAACGCCGCCTTGGACGCTCTGCGTCAGCTCTTGAAGTCGTGACGCGGAGCGTCACAGGATGCATTCCCACGCGGAGCGTGGGAACGATCGACCGCAATCAGTCTTCCAGTGCACGCACGCGCTGCATGCGCTTCTGTTCAACAGGCGCCGCCGAAGGCTGCAACTCAAAGTTGAAATCAATCTGCGCAAACTGCCCTTCCACGCCAAACTCACGCGCCAGGTTTGCGTCTTCGCTGAAGCGAATTTCAGCAATCAATTCATCGCGAGTCGCATAGGCGAAGTCATCGTGCAGGTACGGATCATCCGACAGGTTGATCTGCGTGGTCAGGTGGCGGTGACCCGGTGCCGAGATGAAGAAGTGAATGTGCGCCGGCCGTTGTCCGTGACGCCCCAGTTGGTCCAGCAACTGCTGGGTCGGCCCGGTCGGCGGGCAGCCATAACCCGACGGCACGATGCTGCGGAAACGATAGTTGCCCTGGGCATCGGTCTCAATCCGGCGACGCAGGTTGAACTCCGACTGCGTACCGTCAAACCACGAATACGTGCCGCCAGTATTCGCCTGCCACACATCGACAATCGCCCCGGCCAGCGGCTTGCCATCGGTGTCACGCACCTGGCCCTGCATGAACAGCGGCACACCCGGGTCCTGCCCGTCATCCAGCCGCGCTTCATACTTGGACAATGGCGCACCAGCCACATACAGCGGGCCTTCGATGGTGCGCGGGGTGCCGCCGGATTTGCCGGCTTCCTCGTCTGCCGCGTCCATCAGCATGTCCAGGTAGTGCTCCAGGCCCAGGCCTGCGGCGAGCAGCCCGGCTTCCTGGTTCTTGCCCAGTTCGTTGAGGTAGTTGACCGCTTTCCAGAATTCTTCCGGGGTCACTTCCAGGTCTTCGATGATGTTCACCGTGTCCCGCAGGATCCGGTAAATAAGCGCCTTGGCCCGCGGGCTGCCGCCGTCATTGAGGTTGCCGCTGGCTTCTTCGAGAAACTGTTGGGCGTGGGCTGTCTGGGAAAGTCGGATGGTCATGGTGCAGTCCTCATCTTGTAATTATTAGTTTGAAAAACAGACTCAGCGGTCGTCCTCACGGATCGACGATGGATGCCGGCACAGGGCATTCACTTCGATGGCCATGTAAGGATAAAGCGGCAGTTGCATCAACAGGTCGTGCAGCTCTTGCACGCTGTCGACGTCGAACACGCTGTAGTTGGCGTAGAGCCCGGCGATGCGCCACAGGTGACGCCATTTTCCCTGATCTTGCAAACGCTGGGACAAGGCTTTTTCTTCAGCCTTGAGCGCAGCGGCGCGTTCAGGGTTCATGTCGAGGGGCAGGTTCACGGTCATTTTTACGTGGAACAACATCGCGGGTGTCCTCTGGTTATTTGTCGCGACGGAAGAACGCCAGGCGCTCTTCATCGATGGCCAGGCCCAGGCCCGGAGCGGTGGAGACATGCAGGTGGAAATCGCGGTACACCAACGGCTCGGTGAGGATGTCTTCGGTGAGCAGCAGCGGGCCGAACAGCTCGGTGTCCCACGCCAGTTTGTTCAGCGTGAGAAACGCATGGGCCGAGGCCAGGGTGCCGATGCCGCCTTCGAGCATGGTGCCGCCGTACAGGCCGATGCCCGCAGCTTCAGCAATCGCCGCCGTGCGCAGTACCGCGCGCGGGCCGCCGTTTTTTGCGATCTTGAGGGCGAACACCGAGGCTGCGCCTTCGCGGGCCAGGTTGAAGGCGTCTTCAACACATTCGATGGATTCGTCGGCCATGATCGGCGCCGGGCTCGACAGGTTGAGCCGGGCCATGCCGCCACGGTTGTTGCGCGAAATCGGCTGTTCGATCAGGTCGATACCGTTGTCGCCCAGCACCTGGCACGCGCGCAGGGCCACGGCTTCATCCCAGGCCTGGTTGACGTCGACCCGCACGCTGGCGCGGTCGCCCAGGGCTTTTTTGATGGCGATGACGTGGGCCAGGTCCTGGCTGACTTCACCGGCACCGATCTTCAACTTGAAGATGCGGTGGCGGCGCAGGTCGAGCATTTTTTCGGCTTCGGCGATGTCTTTTTCGGTGTTGCCACTGGCCAGGGTCCAGGCCACCGGCAAGGCATCGCGTACACGGCCACCGAGCAGTTCGCTGACCGGCAAATCCAGGCGTTTGCCAAGGGCATCGAGCAAGGCGCTTTCAATACCCGACTTGGCGAAGGTGTTGCCGCGAATGCTGCGCTCAAGGCGCAACATGGCCGCATTGATGTTGTTCGCATCCTGGCCGATCAGCAGCGGTGCAAAGTGCCGGTCGATATTGGTCTTGATGCTGTCGGGGCTTTCGTTGCCATAACTCAAGCCGCCGATGGTGGTGGATTCACCGATGCCTTCGATGCCGTCGGCGCAGCGCACGCGGATGATCACCAGGGTCTGGTTCTGCATCGTGTGCATCGCCAGCTTGTGCGGGCGGATGGTAGGGAGGTCGACGATGATGGTCTCGATCGACTCGATGGCGCAAATCGGCATGTTTATACCCGTTGGGTTCTTTATAGATTTGGCCTGATTTTGTTCCGCATTTTTTCCGGGTTCCAATATAGAATTGGTCTCGAACAATACCTCAAAGGTATGAAAGGAGTCCTTATGGAACTGCGCCATCTGCGTTATTTCCAGGTGCTGGGGGAGACCCTGAACTTCACCCGCGCCGCCGAACGCCTGCACATTGCCCAGCCACCGTTGAGCCGGCAGATCCAGCAATTGGAGGATGAGCTTGGGGTGATTTTGCTTGAGCGTGGTCGACCGTTGCGGCTGACCGAGGCCGGAAGGTTTTTCTATGAGCACGCCAATGTGCTGCTGGAGCAACTGGGTAAGGCCTGCGACAACACCCGACGCATTGGCCTGGGCCAGAAGACCTGGCTGGGCATCGGTTTTGCGCCTTCGACATTGTATGGCGTGCTGCCGGAACTGATCCGCCGGCTGCGCAGCCATGACGGCCTGGAGTTGGAATTGGGGTTGTCGGAGATGACCACGCTGCAACAGGTCGAAGCGCTCAAGGCCGGGCGGATAGATGTGGGGTTCGGGCGGATTAGGATTGATGACCCGGCGATTGTGCAGCGGGTGTTGGTGGAAGACCGGTTGGTGGCGGTGCTGCCGGCCGGTCACCCGCTGCTCGCGGCCCCGGCGACCCTCGCGCAGTTGGCGTCGCAGCCGTTTGTGCTCTACCCCGGCAACCCGCGCCCCAGCTACGCCGACCATGTGATTGCGTTGTTCGACGCCCACGGGTTGAGCCTCAAGGTGGCGCAATGGACCAATGAGTTGCAGACCGCCATCGGCCTGGTGGGCGCCGGAATGGGCGTGACCCTGGTGCCGGCCTCGGTGCAACTGCTGCACCGGGCAGACATCGGCTACACGCCGGTGGTGGAGACGACAGCCACCTCGCCGATCATTCTCAGCCGGCGGATCAACGACCAGTCGCCGGGGCTCAGTCATTGCCTGCAACTGGTGGAAGAGTTGATCTGACAGAGCACCCCATATCCAATGTGGGCTGATGGATCAGGCACTTGATGGCGTTCAGCTGTATTACGAAAAGATTACCAAGGGTAATATCTGCCCCCTCAGCAGGTGTGAGGGGCTGGTACGGTCTGTGATCAACCCTGAAAAAAACAAGTAGAAGGGAATGTTAATGGCGGATGACATAGCTAACCCGGTGGGCCTCAAGCGGGGCCTGAAGAACCGGCATATTCAGCTGATTGCCCTGGGAGGCGCGATTGGCACAGGGTTGTTCCTCGGCTCGGCCGGGGTGCTCAAGTCGGCGGGACCGTCGATGATTCTTGGCTATGCGATCGCCGGGTTCATCGCGTTTCTGATCATGCGCCAACTGGGCGAGATGATCGTCGAGGAACCGGTGGCGGGCTCCTTCAGTCACTTTGCCCACAAGTATTGGGGCAGCTACGCAGGCTTTCTGGCGGGCTGGAACTACTGGGTGCTGTACGTGCTGGTGGGCATGGCCGAGCTGACGGCGGTCGGCAAGTACATCCAGTTCTGGTGGCCGGAGATCCCGACCTGGGTCAGCGCGGTGGTGTTCTTCGTGCTGGTCAACCTGATCAACACCCTGAACGTGAAGTTCTTCGGTGAGACCGAGTTCTGGTTCGCGATCATCAAGGTGGTGGCGATCATTGGCATGATCGTGCTCGGCTGCTACCTGCTGTTCAGCGGTACCGGCGGCCCGCAAGCCTCGGTGAGCAACCTGTGGGACCACGGCGGTTTCTTCCCCAATGGCGGCATGGGGCTGTTGATGTCGATGGCGTTCATCATGTTCTCGTTCGGTGGCCTGGAGCTGGTGGGCATCACCGCCGCCGAAGCCAGCGAGCCGCGCAAGGTGATTCCAAAGGCGATCAACCAGGTGGTGTACCGGATCCTGATTTTCTACGTCGGCGCGCTCACTGTGCTGCTGGCGCTGTATCCATGGGACCAACTGCTGCAAACCCTCGGCGCGTCCGGCGATGCGTATAGCGGCAGCCCGTTTGTGCAGATCTTCTCGCTGATTGGTAATGACACCGCCGCGCACATCCTCAACTTCGTGGTGCTGACCGCCGCGCTGTCGGTGTACAACAGCGGCGTGTACTGCAACAGCCGCATGCTGTACGGCCTGGCCGAGCAAGGCGATGCACCCAAGGCGCTGATGAAGCTCAACAAGCAAGGCGTACCGCTGCGGGCGTTGGGCATTTCGGCACTGGTGACGCTGCTGTGCGTGGTGATCAACTACGTCGCGCCGCACGATGCGCTGGAGCTGTTGTTCGCGCTGGTGGTTGCCTCGCTGATGATCAACTGGGCGCTGATCAGCCTGACCCACATCAAGTTCCGCAAGGCCATGGGCGAGCAAGGCGTGGTGCCGTCGTTCAAGACGTTCTGGTTCCCGTTCAGCAACTACCTGTGCCTGGCGTTCATGCTGATGATCATCTGCGTGATGCTGGCGATTCCACCAGTGCGGGCGTCGGTGTACGCGATTCCGGTGTGGGTGGGGATTATCTATGTGGCGTATCGGTTGCGCATGAATAACGCGAAGAAAGTGACCCTACGCTAAACCTGTAGGAGCTGGCTTGCCTACGATGGCAGCACCTCGGTTTTTCATTAAGACCGAGGTGCTGCCATCGCAGCATGGGTATCTACACATCTTGAGTTGCTGATGCCTGTTGAGTACATATCCGTTGCTGCGGTCGGGGCTTATAAGGGTTCCGCCCTTACGGCGGCTCACTTTTGATAGAGCGCAAAAGTAAGCAAAACGCTCTTGCCCCACCACTTGGCACCTCGCTAATGCTCGGTGTGCCCTCACTCCGGCGTTGGAGCGTGGGCCGCCGCGATGGGCCATCCTTGGCCCAGCGCGGCTAACCTGGCGTCCTGCCAGGTTACCCACGCTCCAAAGCCTGCGTTCGGCCATCGTGGTTTAACGGGGCGCCTAAGATCAAAGTCAAAAGCAAGAGCACGGCGGCCTGAAAGCCGACCTGAGTGGTAGAAGCAGATCAACAGCAGATCAAGGGCGAAAACCGGCTTTTCTGTGGGAGCTGGCTTGTCGGGTCGCCGCATCGCTGCTATGCAGGCACCTCGGTCCACCTGAAAAAATGCAGTCCAAATGTGGGAGCGGGCTTGCTCGCGAAGGCGGTGGGTCAGCCACCACATGTATTGACTGGCACACCGCCTTCGCGAGCAAGCCCGCTCCCACAGTTTGATCCAGTTCATTCAGGTAGGCAGTGGTGAGGCCATCGCAGGCAAGCCAGCTCCCACAGTAGACCGCATTGGCTTTTGATTTTTTCGCTTTTGCTTCTACCACTCAGGTCGGCTTTCAGGCCGCCGTGCTCTTGCTTTTGATTTTGATTTTGATTTTGATCTTAGGCGCCCCGTTAAACCACGCTGGCCGAACGCAGGCTTTGGAGCGTGGGT
>Ga0247816_10001246_pt1 | contig 12629 bp, 16 predicted proteins | sample UWRJL209509C1_FD_179930 | JGI IMG/M metagenome (GOLD analysis project Ga0247816, IMG submission 179930) | Plant litter microbial communities from Arlington Agricultural Research Station in Wisconsin, United States - UWRJ-L209-509C-1 | ecosystem: Environmental > Terrestrial > Plant litter >...
CTTAGCCAAGACGACCAAGAGCGTGCTTTTTTGAAGTATTTTCTTATCTTCTGCTTAGTTCTGAACTTCATTGAATTCATCATAGCAAAAAAGGCTCCGAAACGGAGACTTTGTAGCAATAGTCAAAACCATTTAACGAATAAATACCTTTGGTTATTGCCCGAGATTATACGCTCTCGGGCGGCGTCGTGACCTAGGAGGAAAAGGTCGAGTTGTACATAAGGCGATTCACGAACGCCTGCGCTTCTTCGTCCGTAAGGACAGCGTCCTGACGAAGTGCATGACGCGCATTCATGTCGTCGTAGTTGTCATCGCTCATCAGCTCCCACAGCGTATCGCCAAGCAGCGTTGCCGCTGCATCGTCGTATCGGGGGTTGATACCGATATGGATGATTACGAGGATCGTGGTTGCCTGCTGTTCACCGGCACCAGGCTCTAGCGTGAAGAAGGCAATCTGATCGCAGTAGTAGCCGTGCCAGCTGTTGCAATCAATTAACTGCTGCGGAATGGTGTTCAAATCGATAAGGATCTTGACCACGTTAGCATTGGCGTCCTCGATGTACGTGTACTCAACTGAAGAACTCTCGACATTGCTCATTTTAGCCTCATTCGGTTCATTTTCCAGGAATATCCTGAATCGTATATATTTTAGCATAAGAACGATAATAAGTCAATGTATGCGGTTAGTCAGTGACATACTCCAAGAAACATAGTCCCGGTTAACTATGAAATTACCTCCAAAAAACGAGCGAATAAATCAATTCACCCATAGTGCCCTTTTTGCCATCAATGGCAACAACCGCGCATAGGATAAACAGCAAGATTCCCACCCCAAAAGTTAACAGCTCGCTAAAGCCGCTTATTGGTAGAAGTAATAATGAAAAAAATAGTATGACGATTCCGATTAGGGTTGCGATGGCTGTTGTGGCGATACTTCGCTTTGGTTTTGCAGGAGATTTTATCATACGTATAAAATAACATAAAAAGTGGTATTTGTAAATAGATTAAGCTTGGCTGCTCTTAGCGGACGAGCTTAGAGTATTAATTACTAGCTAATCGTAATAATTTCAACATCTGATATATCAATCTCACCTTTATATAAAATGTGCGGAATGTAGCGATAGAAAAGTCTTATTCTATTTTGGCCACTTTCATGTTCATACTTAAAGTAATCCTTTGTCGACTGCGGAACAACTGCGTATTCACTAACGTCGGCATAACTATATTTAGCAAAGTTATCTATTTCAAATCCACTTTTATTGTTTGAACTCCTGGGCTTAAACAAATAGACTGCGAGTCTCTCTTGGTCGAGTTTAGATGGGTCAATTTTAAAATAGCGTTGCGGCCGAATTTTACCCCAACCGGCATCAGACCTTGCTTCAAATATTTTTTGAGGATGCACTGCGGTCATAAAAATAACATCATTCCAAAGAGAATTGTCTAAGAGGGGTATTCTTTGCTGCGTTATATGCTCACGTCCGTCATATTTTAAAGATTCTTTTTGGTATATTTCTGGATATTTGAATTTTAGAACATTCAAAGGTAACAGTGTTGTGCCTTTAAAATCTTCTGGTACGTGGTGGTAGAAATATTGCATATGCATAATAATAGCAAAAAGCCTCCGGAATGGAGACTATTTAAAACATTAGCTTCTTGGCGGCCCCCGCGATTATTCTAATGGACGAGTTCTGGATTTATTACTAAAATATATTAATCAAAACAACTAAGCATACAAGAAGCACAGGGGCTGCAACTAATATCCAAATAAATACTTTCCTAGGTGCTTTGATTTCTTTTTTCGGTTTTACCGGTATTGGCTCAACATAACCATTTTCTACCGCTTGCGGTATTACAGTCTCAACACTTTGGGTATCATAGCCAAGCATATGATTTTTAATGTCTGCAAGGTCGCGTTGGATTTGAAATGTAGCTGTCTGGACAAGCCATAACCTTATGACGTAAGCAACACAGACGCAAAATGACATAAAACCGAAAATAAAGAAGAATACAGTAAATGGAGTAACTGTCATTAATAAATTTTCAAATGTGTTCGAAGTTGGTGAGTTCATATATGCAGTATAACAACTAAGCAACAATAAATATTAATTTAAATATAGTTTATTTATGTGAATTATGACAGGTACTCTCAAGGGTATGCTTGGCATAACCTACAGTACAGCCTTAGAACTTTTAACTGTCCTTCAAGCGAATGTATTCCTTCATAGTATTAATAAAGCCGCCCGTGAACTTTTTAGGTTCACGCTGCATGAGTTCTTGAATATCATCCAAGTCCATTAATATAACCTCACTCACTTCGTCGTTTGGAATAAACTTCCATGAAGTGTTAGCCGTGCAGGTGTACAGCCCAAACATATGTTGATGCGTTGGGCCTTCGTCTGAATAAAATACCGAGAGTTCTTCTAGGGGCTGAGTGATTCCAAGCTCTTCTTGAGCTTCTCTTTTCGCACCATCAGCATACGTTTCACCTTTAGATATATGTCCGCCTACAGAGTGGTCATAGAGACCTCCGCTTTTCTTATGTACCTGTATATACAGTTGGCCTTGGCTGTTGAAAACGTAGACGGCTCCAACACGGTGAAGTTCGCCATTTTTATGAGCCCTGATTTTATCGGTAGTGCCAATAACTTCATCTTGAAGATTGACGATATCAAACAGTTCTTTAGTCATATTTTTACTATAACAAAAAGCCTCCGAAATGGAGACTTATATATAATATCGCGCCGTCAGCCATTTGCGAGGGATCTTGAAATGTATCTATCCTGGATACCGCTGCCCAACCCTTCATGTAAACATGTTGGTGTTTATGGCCGGGCTAATAACTGCACGAATCTAGTTGTTAGCCTGACCATAGTTTCATGGACAACCAGGCAATTTTATTATACAAATTAACTACGTTAAATCAAAATACATGTACGTAGCAGCCTTAGGCAACGAGCCATGAAGCCTACTCTTCGATAATTCTTGATTGCTCAGGTGACCACGCCGGCGTTGCAATATAACGTATTTCAAGTTCACCATTTGCAGTAAATGCGTAGGGCTCACCAGGTTTAATTAATAATCTATCCCCAACTTCGAGTTCCCTTGGCTTAGACTCTTTAATAGAGATAGTCCCCGCCCCTGATTCGATCGAGATTAGTACCATGGATATGTCATTAACTGCAAAGCCAGCAAGAGGGTATCGGCCGCGAATATTTATTTCAGCATCATTAATTGATTGCTCATCCAAAAAGTTAAACTCGGTGACTTTCACTGCTTCGTTAAAATAGCTATGGGATTCAGCTTCGGACTTTTTCATCTGATTCATATGATTATCATAACAAAAAGCCTCCAAAACGGAGACTTTTATATCATGCTTATGCTTGGCAGCCCCTAGTGGACGGGCTTAGAACTTTTCAGAATACTAAATTATATCAAAAATAAATATTATTCTGAAACAAAGTCGCTTCGATTTCTCTCATTTAGTCTTCGAATAATTTGATTCACATTATTGGTACCGTAATTAAACGTCATAGTCATCTCTTTTGCCAAATCCTCGAATGCTTGGCTATATCCTTTTGCATATGCTGTATATGAATTGGTTTGAGCTGATATATCGTTTGGTATTTTAACGTCTATAATAGCTTCAATTCCTTCTATTCGGACCTTCGATTCAAATTTTACAGTTATATCCATAGCTTCTCCTAATTTGTTTGTAATAGATATAATTATAAATTAACTATATTAGTTATAAAATTACATATCATCTAGCAATAAATAACTAGTCTGATTTGTGTTCATTCAGCTTTTTTATAAAATATTTTCCTTTATCAGTGAGTGATAATTTATCTCCTTTACTGCTGATATTCACAAGTCCGTTCGTATCAGCCAAAGCTAAATCATCCGAAATGACACCCGAAGCCTCAACGTACATATTATTACCATCTCGAAAATTATACAGATTACCGCTTTCGGAATATATTGTATTACTGATTTGAGCAAGCGCTTGTTTACCATTTCTTAGTTTCATAAATTCATCAAATTCAGAATCCCACTCGATATATATTGGATTTTTATCAAGCTTGGCTCTTTCTATAACAACTTCCTTTTCCGATTCGATATTTTGAAGCTGTTCTTTAACTGCCTTACTCTCTCTACTGTTTAGCTTCTCTTCCTGAATAACCTTCATTTCTCTCAATTTATATTCAATAGCCAGTTCTTGTTTATAAGATTTTTCATTTATAAGTTTTGGGATAATCCAAATCATCAAATAGCTTATTAATACCGCTAATACTATTCTGCTTAACTCTATTACAACTGACCATATTCCTAACTGCGTTAGGTAAGATACAATATACTCGCCTTTCAGCTGATTTGTTTTCTCAAATAGTACTGACTGGTCTGTAAAAATTGCTAAAAATATTAAATCAATATGGAGTATTAGTAACCATCCTAGAAATGTAGTGTATATTTTTGTTTTTGCTTTGCCACTAAAAAAATCAAATAAAATTTGTAACATACTTCCTTCATTCTTTTCGTCAAACCTTATAAACTTATAACAAAATTATAACTCTTATCATGCTGTTTTAAGTAATAATTCAAAATACTCCGTCCCTCCAAAAGGTATCTTCTGCTTAATAATCTTCTTCCCCTCCAAACTCGTACCTGCATAAACCGTAAATGTCCCATAAAAATCATTAATCTCATCCACCGCCTTCGTCAGCCAATCCTTCTTCACAACATCCTCAAACATACTCAACTGACTTCGTGATGACGGTGTTAGCTCATAGCAATAGATACCCATTGTTCTTACAATTCCATGTGGTCGTTGGTTAAATAGCTCTAACGCCCGGCGGTATATTTCTTGGTTCGTATAGAAGGTGGTTTTATGCATTCGTTTCCCTTTCCAGTACTCCCCATTTTGGTAGGTTACCCATACGCATATTCCCCTCGCCTCAACCTCACGATACCTTAGCTTCATACCGGTCGTTTCACAAAGGAAACTAAGACACGGTTGTAGGTAAGAATCTTTGTCGGAAGGGTCTTTCACTACCCATTGCCTACCTACCATTCCCAGGTTTGTTTCATAATCATCAATTTCATACCCACGGAGGCGCCGATACCAATAGGTGCCGTTAATACTTTTAAATACCTGTTTCTTAAGTTTAAATTCGTCAGCATTTAAAAACTCCATCGGCGTCGTAATACCGAACGCATTAAGCCGGGCTTCGTTTCTATCGGCAATACCGTTTAAGTCGGTCAGTTTCATCTCTTTGTAATAGGCATACAGGTTAGTATGGTCTAACGTATCCAGACCATCGGGCTTATGCCACCCTGCGGCTTGTTTAGCTAAGAAGCGATTCGTACCAATACCGATATTTATTCTCATCCAGTCACCTATTTCATCTTTGACTCGCTGCTTAATCTCGTAACCTATATCCTCAAGCGTTCTGCCGTTCAGCACAGGCTCTAAACCGTGAAAGTCGATAATTCCTTCGTCGATACTTTTCATCTTCGTCTTGGGCGAGTAGGAGCGCATTATCTTCATCAGCTTTTGATAGACAACGTGATATTTCGGCGGGTCAGTTTCAAGCAGTATAAACGTCGGGCATATCGCCATAGCTTCGCTCCGCCTCATACCGACCTTAATACCTAAATACTTCGCTTCATATGAAGCCGCAATGACACAGCATTCTTTAGATATACGATTCGTGACACCCATAGGCTTACCGCGCAGCGATGGATGGGCTTGTTGTTCTGTCGTTGCAAAAGCACTATTGAGGTCTATGTGCATGATCATGGCTTTTTCTTTATTCAGGTTATTCATTACATACCCTCCACCATACTTACGAGCGTCCATATAAGCCGCTCGGCATCGAACTCAATCCGATAGTCATTCACCCCATCACTCATATCAAATACATGTATCATACGTTTACCTTTTGCCGTTGGGTGTCGCATCCCAAACTTGGTAAAAATAATTTCATGTATTCCATATTTCATTTTCCAAGGCACGCAAACAGTAAGTTCAGGTGCATGCGCACGAAAAATCGGGACGATATCAACTTGTTGATTAATTTGAATTGTCGGGTCCATTACTTAACTCCTTAGAAATAAAAACAACTAAAACGAGAGGCTTAGTTGGACGGGTTTTATTGTATGGAGCTACTCGGTGGCAGAGATAAACCGTTATTATCTATACGCGACGAGGAACTAATGGATATAAGTTTGTGAGTGGAAACGCTGGGCGAGTACTTACATAACTAGGTTTATTATACCTTTTTTAATTTGAATGTTAAAACATAAGCGGGCGCTGTAGGGATGATGGATGGAATGCTTCTATACTAATGATTTGTTACCCTCCCCGTAAAAATAATTACCTGAGCTTTTTAAAATATACCCTTAAGTCGTCTAAGGTATTAATAGCACTAATATCTGTTGTGTCGGTACCTATGCTGTACTGGTACAGCTCCTGCCCGTATTCGTTCTTTTCATTAAACCCAGCGTCTTTGTATACATAGTTTACACCCTGGGAATTCGCACCGGTATTCGCTACGTACTTAAAAACCTTAAGCGCCCTTTCAAGCTCATATACGCTCGGCTCCTCATTTAATGCATCAGTTTTACTGCGTACACCGAGAGTAAGCTCTACATCCTTGCCGAATCTATTAAGCGCTTCGCTTAGCGGTAAAGTGCCGCCTGTGAACAATTCGTAAGACTCCAACTGAGATCCAACCGAGGGTCGGATGGTTAGCTGAAAACTATCGACATCAGGCAGCTCCGTGTTAATAAACTGTTCGACCGCCTCCTTACCCTGCTCACTCCATAGTGTCTCTAGGTATTTATCAGAATAAGCATGTTCATCCAATACATAATTTCCCCTATCCCATACCTTAAATTGTAACGTCGGATCATCTATTGGATACGCGTCGCCTGCCGGGTCGCCCTCTACTGCAAGACCAGACCCTTCAATTCGATAATTACCGACGACAAATTCTTTGCCATATTTTTCCTGAAGGTATTGGCTCATCTGCCGTTCTTCTGACGCATATTCCGTCGACTCAATCTTAATTGGATTTGAGATTGCTATAGCTAAGACTATTAAAAAAGCAATGAGAAGAAAAACACCTATCCAATGGATAATACTAAGTTTCTTTAACGCTCCAGATAAACCTCCGGTGTCGTTAGTAGCATTTTTATTCGCTTCAATCATTTAGGCCCCTTAACTTAAGTAACTTTAATATAGATGAAAATTTTACTACAAGCAATATAATAACTAAGGATATTTCACTAAAATACCATAAAGTCTACGCATAAGTAAAAAGGAATAATTATGATACGTTCAATTGAAGAGCTTCGTTTAACATCGGATAATGAATTGGTAAAAGAGCATGACAAAAAGGCAGCAAACACATCAGTAGGTACGAACTACTACACAGATGAATTAGATAGGAGATCTCGCGATAGAAACCAGCAAGCCACTTATAATCTATCTCTTGCCACGCAGAAGCTTGCCCAGAGGACATATGTGCAATCTTGGGTTAGCGTTAGTGCATCGGTCATTGCTCTTGCTATTAGCGTCATATCGTTAAGTAATTAGGATAGCCAGCGTCCATGTATCAGAGTTAAAAACTAACACCGTAGGTTTGCATTAACAAAAAACGACAGATTTGTATTTGTCGTTTAGTTCGATTATCAGCTCGGCAGTTCCTCGTGGAAGGGTTGAGAACTTTTGATGCTAATAGTACACTATCCAGCAACAAAGCTATATAATAGCTACTAAAGGAGACGACATGGAAATTGTATTTGGAGTTATTGGATTTTTTGCTGGCCTATTCTTATGGTCTAATATATTTGGTAGTATTTTTGCAACACTGCCTGTAGAGAAGCAGATGGCCAAGGCGGGAGTCATACCGTCCGTAAGATGGGCTAAAGTTATTGTACCAATCATATTTGCTGTAATTATTTTAGCGTTAACAGCAATACTAGCAAAGCCTTTTTTCTTCGGGTCGTTAATTGCTGCTTTTATTCTTATATTCAATATCGGAAAATTACGAAACGAAGCATTACAGAATTTCAAAGAAGAAATGGAGCGGGTTGCACCAAAAGGTGCATAGCAGCGTCAAAAATCTTGATAAATTGTCGCTTGTAAATCGGATAAATATGCATGCCGTCTATGCTGTGCTGGATCTGGTGACGAGTACGAACCTATAGACAAACCTAGTTCAACTATTTCTTTGCAACAATATGATACACGTGCCAGTGCTTAGAGTTACCGTTAGCCATTAAGCCTTTTTCATTCACTTCAAGTATTTGTAGTTTTTCGAAATCCTTAAAGATTCTTTCAACTTCCTTACGAGTGCAAAAAGACTTGTTTGTATTTACTGTGTTCCATTCATTATCCAGCCCAAATAGTTGACCCACAAATAAACCACCCGGTTTAACCGAAAGTACGACTTTATCTATAACATTATTAAAGTTAGCTTGACTAACAAACGGTAAAGAGTAATGAGCATTTACTATTTCATACTGACCAAATTTAAATTCACTAAAGTCACTACAGGTAAATTTTAATTTATCCTGATGAGGCAGTAGTTTTAAGTGATTTATTACTTCGGGGTCTTTATCAACCGCCTCCACCTCATAACTTCGTTCTAGCAAAAATTTAGTATCGCGCCCAGCTCCACAGCCAATATCGAGAGCTGATCCGGTCGCTGGTTTGAAAGTTTCTAATGCTTCAATTAGAAATTTTGAAGGTTTGAGTGATTTTGTATTTTTGTAATATTGATTCCAGGATTTGTCCATATTTTTATCATAGCAAAAAGCCTCCAGAACGGAGACTTTTCAAAAAATGAGCTTCTTGGCAGCCCCTAGTGGACGAGCTTAGAACTTTCTATATAGAAAGAGAAAGGCTCCCTGTCTACACAAGAAGCGTTTCGCTTGATATGGAGCTAGGAGCCTAGAAGCCTTCAGAGTGAAGAATTTTGTACGAATCGTCACTTATTTCCACTTGGGTACCGTTACCAAGAACGATAGTTGCGGGAATGGTAAACTCACCATCTTCGTCCCACGACCCTGGTTCTTGACCGATGCTCTGTTTGTTGACGGTGACGATGTCTTCCTTTTTGATATTAACCGGTCTTCCACTTGGAGTGCGAAGTTCCATCTTAACTCATTTCATCGAAGGATTACTCAATTGAGTAGTAATATTATAGTACGCATATAACTAAATGTCAATGCCATAGCACCTAGTGGACGAGCTTCGAACCCTTCAATGCACTAAAGATCAAAAATCGTATATGCAATTGAATTCGCGTCATTTACATCCTTGAGTAAATATATTCGATTGATCTCGAAAACCTTATCGGTTAATTCTTTATCATCGATCACCATTTCACCGTTGAATTCAGCAGTTATGTGTGGAAAATAGTTCGCTCCATCACGTTCAGGAAATCTCGATGAAATCGCGTCTCCCATAAACGATATAAAGTCATTATGAAAATCGACTAAATAACCGTCAATGTCATTTACTTCCACTACTTTAACGGGCATATCTTCCGGTTTTAGTAACTGACCAGTCTTAACCAGAAATGGTGTTCTAGAGTTGCAGTAATTTAATATCATCTCGATAAGTTCATCTTCCGAGATACCCACCACATTAAATCTACGTTTGAGCGCAATTTGAGGATACCAGCCATGTTCACCCTGATAAACAGGTTCGTCGATGTTAGGTTCATCGTTGATGAACGTCGTCAGTTGGTATGGAAACTTTAAATTCATAATGTGAGTATAACAAAAAGCCTCCAGAACGGAGACTTTTCTATAATGCTTATGCTTGGCAGGGGTACGTGGAATACTTCGTCACTTCGTCGCGCTCAGAAAAGCTAAGAGGTAGCTTTTCTACTCTGCTCTCGTGTTCGAACCACGGTCTGGTGTCTTGCTAAAGCAATCCACAAACCGTAGCCAATCTTAGGCAGTCCGTAGCCAAATAAAATAGGCCAGCGGCGAGGCTGACCTATTTTATTTGGCAGGGGTACGTGGAATCGAACCACGGTTTCAGGTTTTGGAGACCTACGCACTAACCGCTGTACTATACCCCTAAGCTACATAATTGTAACAGATTGAATGTCGAATAGTCTACACCCCTGTTTTTGCTAGGCGGCATACTGCTGTATGAATGGTACGACATAGAATATGCCGAATAAAATCATTACCACTCCGATGGTCACTGCGTCGTATATCGCTTCGTGTCGTTTGTGGACGTTTGGGAAGTCTCCTGGTTGGTTAAGGCGGATGGTAATCAATTGCCCTATCATCACAAACAAAGCTGCGGCTATCAGCGTTGTGTACACCACCAGAGTATTAGTAACTGCTTCAAACGGCCGGAAGATCATAATAAGCGCCGAGGCAATCGACAGGGCGATGCCTGTAATACGTACCAAAAGTGCTGTGTCCTCTTTATCTATCATAAAAGTATTGTACCATCACTTATGCAGTCTTTACGCCTAAGCACTACCCTGTTACCATAAACATAATAAGAAAAGGGGTGTTGGGATGCATGTAGTTGTCGTTGGTGGGGGTTTTGGCGGGGTGAAAGCTGCACTAGAGCTAAGCAAAAAGCAAATTGGCCGGGTGACCTTAATTTCTGATGAAACGTACTTTTTGCACCACGCCACCTTATATGCGACCGCTACTGGTAAAAACTTTGCCGAATCGGTAGTACCTTTAAATACTATTTTCGCCAACCACCCTAACGTCGAAATCATCCAAGATAAAATTACCGCCTTTGACCCGAAGCGGCGTTTAATTACCGGCCGAAAAGATTACCACTACGATAAGTTAATATTCGCCCTGGGTTCGGTGACGACTTTCTTTAATATCAAAGGCATGGCAGAACACTCATTTGGCATTAAAAGCATGGGTGAAATTAAAGATTTTCATGAACATATCCACGAAGAGGTTGTTCACAAAAAATTAGATAAAGAATTCTTTGTTATCGGTGCCGGCCCAACCGGTATAGAGATGGCGGCGGCTTTGAACGATTACATTAAGCAACTTATTACTACCTATCGCTTAAAGCAGACAGCTTCTCAGGTAACACTGGTTGAAGCGGCACCTCGTGTTGCCCCACAAATGTCGAAAACTGCCTCAAGAAAAATCGCCCGGCAGTTACAAAAACAAGGTGTTAAAGTACTCGAAAATCACAAAGTTGGTGCTCTTGAAAACAACAAAATTATCATTGAAAGCAAGCCGTTCCCAACTAAAACAGCTATCTGGACATCAGGCGTGGCAAATAACCCATTCTTTAAACACAACGCTGATAATTTCCAATTAGCTAACGACGGTCATGTGCATGTAAACCCTTACCTTGAAGCGTTAGACAACGTGTATGTCATTGGCGACAATAACACTGTTCGTTATAGTGGCAGCGCCTGGCCAACGCTCAAACAAGCTAAGCACGTGGCAAATAACATCACTCGCCTAGCTACAAAGCGCCCACAAGAGCGTTTCCGTCCCACGGCACCACCTTCGGGTATTCCACTTGGGCCAAAGTGGGGCTACGTTGAATGGCACGGACTGTATGTTTCAGGGCGTTCTGGGGCGTTTGCTCGACGTATGATGGAGCTATATGGCTACTGCCAGTTACTCCCATTCAAGCAAGCAGTCCCTGTGTGGCGAGCCCATGAACTAGCGGCTGTGGAAAATTAAACGTCATTCAGAGACTTTAAGCGTAAGAGCTGTTGTAAAAGCCTACGCTTAGAACTATAATCAGGGCAGAAAACGTGGGCAGAAAAATTAAAAGGAGTTGGCAGGTTGTTACGGCGACTTGTAAAACGGGTATGAAATTATTAATGCTGGGCTGGGAGCTTCCTCCACACAATAGTGGTGGCTTGGGAGTTGCATGTTATTACCTCTCCAAGGCTTTAGCTCTTGATGGCGCCGACATTGATTTTGTCGTCCCCTACGCTGCCAAACACGACAATGTCGACTTCATGAAAATTCATGCCGCCACAAAGCTTTCACCCCTTCACAAATTTGGTATGGGTGCTTACGACTCCAACTTCTTGCTTGAAGAGGTTGGCCACGACGAACTTGGTGAGCTTACCACCATTCGTGACGTCCAAAAACGCTACACTCAGTTTGTTGAACAGCTTGTCGATGGCAAACAATACGATGCTATACACGCTCACGACTGGTTAACTATGGAAGCCGGCATGCTGGCTAAGCAATTAACCGACGCACCGCTCATTGTGCATGTTCACGCTACTGAATTCGACCGGGCTGGTGGCAACCAAGGTAATCCTATTGTTCATGAAATTGAATACCAAGGCTTAATGATGGCTGATCGCATTTTGGCGGTGAGTGCCATTACTAAAGATATTATTGTTAAAAAATATGGCATTCCAGCCGATAAAATTGAAGTTGTTCATAATGCTATCGACCCTGAAAGTCTGAATGATGGCTACGAATACGACAACCGCACCTACCGTTACCTCGAAGGCTTGAAAGACGAAGGCTACACTATTATTAGTGCCGTTACCCGCTTTACTATCCAAAAAGGTCTGGCTAACCTTGTACGAGCAGTTGCTAAAGCTTCTGATAAATACGATCGCTTTGCGCTACTACTCGCA
>Ga0247816_10001248_pt1 | contig 12624 bp, 10 predicted proteins | sample UWRJL209509C1_FD_179930 | JGI IMG/M metagenome (GOLD analysis project Ga0247816, IMG submission 179930) | Plant litter microbial communities from Arlington Agricultural Research Station in Wisconsin, United States - UWRJ-L209-509C-1 | ecosystem: Environmental > Terrestrial > Plant litter >...
GCCCCGCCTGGACGGGGTCGCGGCGACCGCGCAGATTCTGGCGGCGAACCCCGAGACCCGGGTGCTCATCCTCACCACCTATGAAACCGACGACCAGATCCTCGGCGCCATCGCCGCCGGGGCCAGCGGGTACCTGCTCAAGGCCGCTCCGCAGGCCGAGATCATCGAGGGTGTGCGGTCGGTGCACGGCGGCCAGACCGTGCTCGCGCCGGTGATCGCGGCCCGCCTGGTGCAACGGGTGCGAGCGGATGCCGCGCCGGCGCCGCGGCTGTCGGCCCGCGAACTCGAGGTGCTCCGGCTGGTCGCCGCCGGCGAGAGCAACCCGCAGATCGCCCGGTCGCTCTACATCGGCGAGGCCACCGTGAAGACCCACCTGCTGCACGTGTTCGAGAAGCTCGGCGTCAGCGACCGCACCCGGGCGGTCACCCTGGCGATGGAACTGCGCCTGCTCTAGCGCGTGCGCTCCTACTCTCCCGGAACACACCTCCGCCGATGCCCACCTCCACCGAGAAGCCAGTTCAGGCCAGTTACGCGCTCCCACACTGCCCCCAACTGACCTCTCGCGCCCGGCACCCTCGTCGACTTGCGCCAAAGTGCCCCATCAGCACGCGCGAAGGGGCAAGGTGCGGCAAGTCGCGACCATCCAGCCCGCTCACGTGCGGCAACGTACCCCTTCAGCGCACGCGAAGGGGCACTCTGCGGCGAGTGGATGAGGGCAGCATCCACCCACCGCAGGCGAACGCAGCACCGGGAAGCCACTTGACGCCCCCTGAATGACCGCGAAGGGGCGTCAACTGGCATCTCGTGGCACGCACCCCCACCGAGAAGCCACCTGAGGCCCGGCGCGGCGCGCCGAAGGGGCGTCAAGTGGCATCTCGCGCCCGGGCGCCCTCGTCGACTTGCGCCAAAGTGCCCCTTCAGCAGGCGCGAAGGGGCAAGGTGCGGCAAGTCGCGACCATTCATCGCACTCACTTGCGCCAGAGTGCCCCTTCAGCGCGGGCGAAGGGGTACTTTGCGGCAAGTCGCACCCAGGCGCGCGGGCGGGCGGGCGCCCTAGCCGAGGGCGCCGGGCTGCAGGGAGCCCCAGGCCTGGGAGGCGCCGGCGGTGTTCCGCTGCTGCGGCACGTTCCACGGGTTGGTGTCCCGCAGCGCGGCCGGCAGCAGCTCCTGCGGCACGCTCTGGTACGCCACCGGGCGCAGGAACCGGCCGATCGCGGCGCTGCCCACCGAGGTCCCGCTGTCGTTGCTGGTGGCCGGGTAGGGTCCGCCGTGCTGCTGCGCCGGGGTCACGGCCACGCCGGTGGGCCAGCCGCCGAGCAGTACTCGGCCGGCGTTCTGGGCGATCCAGTCGATGATCCCGCGCAGGGCCGGGCTGTCCTCGCCGGTGCCGGCGTGCACGGTGCCGGTGAGGTTGCCCTCGAACAGCTGGGCGGCCTGGCCGGCCAGCGCGGCGGCGTCGTCGTACTCGACGAGCACCGAGAGCGGGCCGAAGGCCTCGTCGAGCAGGGTGTCCCGGCCGGCGAGCAGGTCGGTTGTAGAGACGGCGACGATGGTCGGGGTCGCCCAGCCGTTGCCGTCCTCGTCGATGCGCACGGAGCCCTCGAGAATCGGCCGCACCCCGGTCGTCGCCAGGATCGCGTCCCGCCGGGCCTGGTAGCCGGCGGTGATGCCCGGGTTGAGCAGGCGGTGTTCGGCCGGGTCGGCGCCGGTCGCCACCAGCTGGGCGGCCAGGGTGTTGCCGGTCGGAGCGAAGAGGAAGCCGGGCTTGGTGCAGAGCTGACCGGCCGAGCCGGTGACGCTGGTGAGGTACCCGCCGGCGATGGTCTCGCCGTTCTCGTCCAGGGCCGCCTGGGTGACGAAGACCGGGTTAACGCTGCCGAGCTCACCGAAGAACGGGATCGGGGTCGGGCGGGCCGCGGCGATGTCGGCCAGGATCCGGCCGGCGCGGATCGAGCCGGTGAAGCTGCCGGCGGCGATGCGCGCATCCTGCAACATCTGAACGCCCGCGTCCTGCCCGCTGATCAGCTGCAGAATCCCGGCGGGCGCGCCGGCCCCCACCAGCGCTCCGGCGACGACCTCAGCCGTGCGCACCGAGAGCAGCGGATGCCCGGGGTGCGCCTTCACGATCACCGGGCAGCCGGCGGCGAGGGCCGCGGCGGTGTCACCGCCGGCGACGGAGAACGCGAACGGGAAGTTGCTGGCCGCGAAGTTGAGCACCGGGCCGACCGGGATGCGGTAGCGGCGGAGGTCCGGCCGGGCGCCGAGCACAAAGCCGGGGTCGGCGTCGTCGATGCGCACGTCGAGGTAGGACCCGTCGACGACCACCTCGGCGAACAGCTTGAGCTGCACTGCGGTGCGGCCGACCTCGCCGGTGAGACGCGCCTCGGTGAGGCCGGTCTCGGCCTGGGCGATGGCGACGAGTTCGTCGCGGGCGGCCAGCAGGGCATCCGCTGCCGCCACGAGCGCGGCGGCGCGCACGGTGGGCTCGGTGCCCGCCCAGATCGGGGCCGCCGCGGCCGCCAGTGCCGCGATGGTGTCGAGCTCGTCGGGGGTGCTATCGGTGGGGAACGGGGTGGTGCTCATCGAAGGATGCTCCTTAGAACGTGAACGAGTGAAAGGACCGGCGGCTGCAGGGTCAGAACTGGAAGCCGGTCGGGAACGGGTCGGCCGGGTCGAGCAGGTACTGGCCGATGCCGGTCACCCAGGCGCGGCCGGTGATGGTGGGGATCACGGCGGGGATGCCGGCGACGGTGGTCTCGCGGATCAGCCGGCCGGTGAACCTCGAGCCGATGAACGATTCGTTCACGAAGTCCTCGTCGAGGCCGAGCTCACCGCGCGCCCAGAGTTCCGCCATCCGGGCGGAGGTGCCGGTGCCGCACGGCGACCGGTCGAACCAGCCGGGGTAGATCGCCATGGCGTGCCGGGAGTGCGCGGCGGTCGAGCCCGGCGCGATGAACTCCACGTGATGGCAGTGGTCGACGCCGTCGATCTCCGGATGCTTCGGCGGGTTGGTGCTGTTGATGGCGGTCATGATCGCCAGCCCGGCGGCCAGGATCTCCTGCTGATGGGCCCGGTCGAAAGGCAGGTTCACGGAGTCGAGGTCGACCATGGCGTAGAAGTTGCCGCCGAACGCGAGACTGTACGGGATCACCCCGTAGCCGGGCACCTCCACGGTGTCGTCGAGCCGCACGCTGTACGACGGTACGTTCTCCAGTGTTACGGAGTCTGCGTGCCCGTCGCTGACGGCGACCCGGGCGATCACGAGGCCCGCCGGGGTGTCCAAGCGGATGGTCGTGACCGGTTCGACCACCGCCACCATCCCGGTCTCCACGAGCACCGTGGCCACCCCGATGGTGCCGTGCCCGCACATCGGCAGGCAGCCGGAGACCTCGATGTACACGACACCCCAGTCGGCATCCGCCCGGGTGGACGGTTGCAGAATTGCGCCGCTCATGGCCGCGTGCCCGCGCGGTTCGTTCATCAGGAACAGGCGGATGTCGTCCATCTGCTCCATGAAGTGCAGCCGTTTCTCGTTCATGGTCGCGCCGGGGATCACCCCGATGCCGCCGGTGATCACCCGGGTGGGCATCCCCTCGGTGTGCGAGTCGACCGCCGTGTACATTCGCGTGGAGCGCATGGAGCCATCCTGTCAGGCCAAAAAAGAAGGGGAACCGCAACCGAGGGGATGCCGCGCGCGGGTGAGTCCCCCGCGCGCGGCGGCGAAGGCTACGCGGCGGTGGCGCGGCGGCCGGCCAGGAAGTCCAGCGCCTTCTGGGTGTGTGCGCGCACCATGGCCTCGTTCGCCGGGGTGAGCGGGCCGCGCGGCGGGCGGGTCGGGCCGCCGTAGCTGCCGCCGGCCATGTCGATCGACAGCTTGATCGCCTGCACGAACTCGGTCTTGGAGTCCCAGCGGAACACCGCGACCAGCTGGGTGTAGATCTCCAGTGCCTCGGGGATCCGGCCGTCCTTGACCAGGTTGTAGATCTCCACCGCTTCACGCGGGAACGCGTTCGGGTAGCCGGCGAACCAGCCGGTGGCCCCGGCGACGAGGGACTCGAAGAGCAGATCGTCGGCGCCGGCGATGACGTCGATGTCGCAGAGTTCCTTGATCTCCAGCACCCGGCGGATGTCGGCGGAGAATTCCTTCACCGCGACCACCTCGGGGATCTCGGCGAGCTTGGCCACCAGGCTGGGCGTGAGGTCGACCTTGGTGTCGTAGGGGTTGTTGTACGCCATGATCGGCAGGCCCACCTCGGCGACCCGGGTGTAGTGCTCGATGACCTCGGCGTCGCTGGCCCGGTACAGAGTCGGCGGCAGCAGCAGCACGCCGTCGGCGCCGTCTTCCTTGGCGTACTCGGCCCACTTCTTAGCCTGGTGCCAGCCGACACCGTGCACTCCGGCGACCACGAGTCCGCGGCCGTCGACGGCCTCCACGGCGACCTGGACGACCTTGCGGCGTTCCTCGTCGGTCAGGGAGGAGTACTCGCCGAGCGAGCCGTTCGGGCCCACGCCCCGGCAGCCGTTCTCCATCAGCCAGTTGCAGTGCGCGGCGAACTTGTCGTAGTCGACGGCGAGGCCGGCCGGAGCGGACGGGTCTTCCGTGAACGCGAGCGTCGTGGCGACGATGACGCCGCTGAGATCGAATGCCTGCTTGGTCATTTCGGTCCTTTCGTAGGTGCTTGGTGTGAATCGGGAAGTTCGGAATCGGACGGTTCGGGGGCAGCGGATGCGGCCAGCTCGCCCAGCCGGATCGGCCCGGCGATCGGCCGGCGGTCGGTGCTGGTGGCCGCATCGAGGCCGCCGGTGCGCGCGCCGAGCAGAGTCTCGACGGTGCGCCCGCAGATGCGGCCCTGGCAGATACCCAGGCCCGCGCGGGTGCTGAGCTTCAGCGCCCGGAGCGAGTGCGAGTGGGTGCTGTCGGCGGCGGCGCAGAGCGTGCCGTAGCTCACCTCCTCGCAGCGGCAGACGATGGTGTCGTCGGTGAGCATCGTCGGCCAGCCGGCGCGGATGCCGTGGGCCGCCTCGATCCGCCGGGCGAAACCCCGGAAGACGGTGCGCTTGCGGGCGACCGGGGCAACCTCGGGGTCGCCGGCCGTGCCGCCGGCGGCGACGTGTCCGGCGATGGCGCCCTCGGCCAGGGCCAGGTCGACGCCGCCGATCCCGGTGATCTCGCCCGCGGCGAAGACGCCGGGAACGCTGGTCTGCTGGCCGGCGTCCACCTCAACGAAGCGGTCGGCGGTGAGGGCGCAGCCGGCGGCGATGGCCAGGTCCAGCCGGGGCGTGAAGCCGTGGCTGACGCAGACGGCGTCCACCGCGATCCGTTTCTCGGTGCCAGGGATGACCGACCAGTCGGCGCGAACCGACGCGACCGTGACGGCGTCGACCCGGTCGGTGCCGTGCGCGGCGATGACGGCCTTGCCGAGCGCGTACGGGATGCGGTTTCGCAGCTGCCCGGCGACGTAGCCGGCGAGTTCTGCGCCCTTGCTCGCGGCGGGGAACAGCTGCCAGAACTTGGGCAGCCAGCCGCGCAGCAGGGCGGGCAGCCGGTTGGCCTCGTAGACGCCGAGCACGCGGGAGCCGGTGGCGGCCAGGGAGGCGGCGACGGGGAGCAGGAACGGTCCCGCACCGGAGACGATGACCCGCTCGCCCACCGCGAGTCGCTCCCCCTTGGCCAGGGCCTGCGCCGCTCCCCCGGTGAAGACCCCTGGCAGGTCCCAGCCGGGGAACGGCAGCGTGCGGTCGTGCGCGCCGGTGGCCAGCACGATGGCGTCGGGGTGCAGCACCAGCCGGTCCCGGCCGGCGCCGTCGGGTTCGCCGATGACCACGTGCACGGTGCCGGGGGCATCCGTGCGCAGTTCGATCGCCCAGACCTGCGCCGAGGTGACAATGCGGCAGCCGTCGTCGTCGACGAGCGCCGCGCTGATCGACCGGAACGTGTCCCAGCCGTGGTGCAGCATCCGCTCGTTGGCGGCCGGCCGCGATTCGGGCAGGTGCCGCCAGAACTGGCCGCCGAGCTGGTCGGCGGAGTCGAGCACGGTGACCCTGGCTCCGGCGGCGCGGGCGGCCCGGGCGGCGGCCAGTCCGGCCGGCCCCGCCCCGATCACCAGCACGGTGCGCGGCGTAGCGGCAGCGTTCTCCTGGCTCATGCGCCGGCCTCGCCGGGCAGCTCGTCGTGCTGGGTGAGAACCGCGTCGCCGGCGGATGCCCGGCGCTGGCAGGCCCGCACGTCACGTTGGCCGTTGACCTCGACCAGGCAGTCGAAGCACACCCCGATGCCGCAGAACACCCCGCGGGGGGTGTTGCCCGCCGAGGTGCGGCGGAAGCCGAGCGTTCCGCTGGCGAGGATGACGCCGGCCAGGCTCTGCCCGGTGACGCCGGTGACGGGTTCGCCGTCCACGGTGATGGTCACGGGAACCGACGGTGCGGGCCGAATGGGGTCCTGCGCGAAACGAAGAAGTCGGGCAACCATCAGGCGACCTCTCTCAGGTGGGGCGCCAGCGACGCGCGCGAGACCGCGAACGGGTCGGCGTCGATAGCGGTGGGTCTGCCCAGCATCAGGTCGCGGATCAGTTCGGCGGTGGCCAGGCTCAGCCCGATGCCGGCGCCCTCGTGCCCGGTGGCGTGCCAGAGGCCGGGCAGCCGGGCGTCCGGGCCGATGACGGGCAGGTGGTCTGGCATGTACGGCCGGAAGCCGCCATAGCTGCGCATGATCACGGCGTCGGCCAGGAACGGGAACAGGCGCATCGCCTTGGCGGCGATCTCGTGCAGCGCGTCGACCCGGAGCCGGCCGTCGAAGCCGACCTGCTGCCGGGACGACCCGATCAGCACGGTTCCCGCGCCGGTGGACTCGACGACGCTGGAGGTCTGCAGCGCGCTGTCGTCGGAGCCGACGGCGCCCACGTAGTCGGCGTCGTAGACCTTGTGGAAGATGCGGTGCCGCATCCGGCTGGTGACGAGCACCTCGCCGCGGCGGGGCCGCACCGGCAGGTGCACGCCGAGCACGGCGGCGACGTCGGCCGACCACGGGCCGGCGGCCACCAGAACGGCCTGGGCGCGCAACGGGCCGGCCGGGGTGATGACGCCGACGAGGGCACCGGATGCGTCCAGCAGCGGACCGAGGACGGGCGTGTTCTCCAGCACCCGGGCGCCGGAGAGGCGGGCGGAGGACATCAGGGCATCCGTCGCGATGGTCGGTTGCACCTGGGCGTCTTCGGGGTAGTAGACGGCGGCCTGGACCCAGGGGGCCAGGTCGGGTTCGAGCTCCCGTGCCTCGGCGGTGCTGATCACGCGGGCGTCGACGCCGGCGGCGCGCTGGCCGGCGGCGAAGGCGAGCAGCGGCTCGGCGCCGGCCGGGGTGGTCGCCACGACGAGGCCGCCCTTGGGGTCGTATTCCACGTCGGGGAAGGCCTCGCCGAGCTGCTCGGGCAGGTCGCTCGCGGCCCGCTTCCACAGCTCGGCGGTGTACTGGGCGAGCACGAGTTCGTGGCCGGCGCCCTTGTCGGAGACCAGCAGGTTGCCCTCGCAGGCCGAGGAGGTGCCGCCGGCGACGGTGCCACGGTCGATGACCGTGACGTCGACGCCCGCCGCGGCGAGGGCGCGCGCGCACGCGGCACCGATGATGCCGGCGCCAATGATGATCACCGTCTGTGCCATGTCCCACCCCCTTCCCGAATTAGTAATATGTTACACACTACAGGCGTCGGTCAGCGACGCTGCGTCGTGGGCTGCCGCATCCACTGCTCGAGCCCGGTCGCATCCAGCGGCAGGGCGTCGGAGAGCACGTCGGAGCCGTCGGCGGTGACCAGGATGTCGTCTTCGATGCGCGCGCCGATGCCGCGCAGTTCCGGCGGCACGGTCTGGTCGAAGGCGTGGAAGTACAGGCCGGGTTCCACGGTCAGCACCATGCCGGGGGTCATCACACCGCCCTGGTAGGACTCGTAGCTGGACTGCGCGCAGTCGTGCACGTCGAGGCCCAGGTGGTGACCGATGCCGCACACCAGGTAGCGGCGGTGCTGCTGGCCGGTGGGGCTCAGCGCCTCGTCGACCGAGACCGGCAGCAGACCCCAGTCGTGCAGGCCGGTCGCGATGACCTCCATGGCCGCCCGGTGGAAGTCCAGGAAGGAGCGGCCGGGACGCACAGCGGCCAGGCCGGCCCGGTGCGATTTCTCGACCAGGTCGTGCACCAGGCGCTGCTCGGGGCTGAAGGTTCCGGAGGCGGGGAAGGTGCGGGTGACGTCCGCGGTGTAGAACGCGCGGGTCTCCACGCCCATGTCCAGCAGCAGCAGTTCCCGCTCGAGCACCGGGCCGTCGCAGCGCACCCAGTGCAGGGTGGGCGCGTGCGCGCCGCTGCCCACGATGGTGGAGTAGCCGGGTCCGTTGCCGTAGGTGCGGGCGTGCCGGTCGAAGGTGCCCTGCAGCCAGCGCTCACCGCCGCCCGCGATCGCGGTGGGGATCTCGCCGATCACACTCGCGAAGCCGGCCACCGTGGCGTCCACGGCCCGGCGCAGCTCCGCGATCTCCCAGTCGTCCTTGACCATCCGCAGTTCGGCGAGCACCCGGCCCAGGTCAGCGGATGCCCGGCCCAGGCCGAACTCGGGGGGCATGGCGGCCACCTGACCGGCCAGGAGGGCGTCGACTCCGCGGAGGGCGTCGGTGAGGGTGCTGAGCGGCTTGACCGTCAGGCCCAGGGCGTCAGACCACTCCGGCATCCCGGGAGCCGAGCCCACCCACAGTTCACCGTGGGCGGCGTCGGCGAAGAAGCCCACCTCGCCGGGGTAGGCCGGGGCGGGCAGGTAGACGGTGGCGTCGTGACCACCGGCGACGGGCTGCAGCACGAGCACGGCATCCTCGGCGTCGCAGCCGGTGAGCCAGAAGAAGTCGCTGTTCGGGCGGAAGCCGTAGTACGAGTCGTTGGCCCGCACCGGCGCGCGGCCGGAGAGCACCACGATGGCCCGGCCCGGCAGGGCATCGCTCAGACGCTTGCGGTGCGCGGCGGCGGCGGCGGCCATGCCGGGTTCCACCGGAGCGGTGCGGTCCGGGGTGGCCCAGCCGGTGCCCATGTACTCCACGAAGGCCGGCACCTCGTTGAGCCGGGGCAGCCGGGGATCGGGCGCGGCCGGACGGGGCATGGACGTCGACGGGGCGGCGGCCCGATGGGTGCCGGCCTGGTGGGTGCCGTGGCTTCGGTTGTCGGTCACTGTCGTTCTCCGCCTGTCTGGGCGACGAGCTCGGTCAGCCGGGTGAACACCCGGTCGCTTCCGATGCCGTCGTGTTCGTATTCGTTGGTCACCCAGGCCTGGGTGTTGCCCACTCGATGGGCGGTGTCCAGCTGCAGGTGGGCATCCACGTACATGTCGTCGTAGTAGACCGCCGCGGCCACCGGCACCTCGTTGGCGGCGAGCGCGGCCAGGTCGTAGAGCGGGCTCCACTCGGTTTCCGCGGCGAGGAGCTCGACCGCCCCGCGGAAGGGTGTCAACGCCCGGATCTCCTCGAACATCCACGGGTACATCATTTCCCCGGTGAACAGCAGCGGTCGGGCGGACTCGTCGAACTGCGGCAGCCGCTCACGTTCGGCCTGCGCCGCCCACCCGGTCGCCCCGGCGCCGCTGGTGGCGTAGATGCTCTCCTGCATCACCGCGAAGAGTGGATTGTCGGCGTAGCTGCTGCGGGCCTGCACCTGGCTGAGGAAGGTGTCACTGAGCCGGTCGGGTCCGGTGGCGAAGGCCTCGTCGATGAGCCAGTGCATCCGCTCGAAGCCCGGCTTCATGCCGAAGTCGATGCCCAGGCTCTGGAACCGGCGCACGGTGAGGAGGTCACCGTCTGGCAGCCGCACGTCGCCGGCGGCGAGGAGATCACTGATGCGGGCCACCGTGGCCTCGTCGTGCGGGTAGCGGGCGTAGAACTGACGGTTCTTGCCCTCGGTGCGCGGGTACGTGCGCCGGTAGACCTCGGCGGCGTCGGGAGTGACGCTGGCCAGGCCCCCGGTGACGTAGCAGGCGCGCAGCCCTTCCGGCGCGAAGGAGAGGTAGCTGAGGGTGAGGAAGCCGCCGTAGCTCTGGCCCAGCGTCGACCAGGGCTTGCCGCCGAAGACGGTGCGGCGTAGGAATTCGGCGTCTTTCACAATCGAGTCGGCGCGGAAGTGCCGGAGGTACGCGGCGCCCGCGGCGGCGTCGCCGAGCGCGGCGATGACCGTGCCGTCGATGCGGGAGCTGCGGCCGGTGCCGCGCTGGTCGAGCAGCACCACCCGGTGGGTGCGGAGGGCCTGGCCGAGCCAGCCGGCCGGTTCGGTGGGGCGGGGGCCCTTCCCGCCGGGTCCGCCCTGCAGGAAGACCAGGTAGGGCAGATCGTCGCCGCGCCGCACCGGGTCGACGATCTCGCGGGCGAACACGGTGATGCCCGGCGAGCGCGCCTCATCGGACCAGTCCAGGGGCACCTGGACCTCGTGATCGGTGATGTGCAGTCCTGGCACTGTGTAGCTGGCGGTGATCATGCCTGTCCTCCTGTCGTTGCGGCGGCTTCTGCCGCCAGCCGCCGGCGTTCCCATTCCGGGTTGATGCGCGGAACGGCGGCGAGCAGGGTGCGGGTGTACGGGTCCTGCGGGTTGGTGAAGATCTCATCCCGGCTGCCGTGCTCCACGATTTTGCCCTGGCTCATGACTGCGACCGTATCGGCAATCTGGCGGACCACGGCGAGATCGTGGGCGATGAAGATGTAGCTCAGGCCGAGTTCCTGCTGCAGATCGCGCAGTAGGTTGATCACGAGCGCCTGCACCGAGACATCCAGTGCCGAAACGGCCTCGTCGCAGATGACGAGTTTCGGCTTCACCGCGAGCGCCCTGGCGATGCCGATCCGTTGCGCCTGACCGCCGGAGAACTGGCCGGGATAGCGCTGGGCGTGATCGGGGTTCAGTCCCACCCGGTCCAGCAGCTCGCGCACCAGGGTCGCCTTGCCCCGAGGCGGCTTGATGCCCTGGTAGAGCAACGGTGCCGTGATGATCTGCTCGATGGTGTGTTTGGGATTCAGCGACGAGAACGGGTCCTGGAAGACCACCTGCACGTTGTTGCGGAACCGGGCGAGGTCGCGGGTCCCGGCCCGGGTGACGTCCTCCCCCTCGAACTCCAGTGTGCCGCGGGTGGGTTCGAGCAGCTTGGCGGCCAGCCGGGCGGTGGTGGACTTGCCGCAGCCGGACTCGCCGACCACGGCGAGGGTCTGCCCGGCCGGCACGGCGAAGCTGACGTCATCGACGGCGAGAAACCGGTTCTTGCTCGCGCTGAACGCGCCGTCGCCGCGGGTGAGGAATTCCTTGCTGAGATGACGGGCCGTGAGAATGCTCTCCGGCCGCGCGACGGTGTCGCTCATGCGTCGACCCCCTTCAGGTTCTCGAACGGGTCGTCGATCCGCGGCAGCGCGGCCAGCAGCGCCCGGGTGTACGGGTGGCGGGGGCCGGAGAAGACCTCCTCGATCGGGCCGCGTTCCACCACGACTCCCTCCTTCATCACCAGCAGCTGCTCGGCGACCTGGCTGACCACGGCCAGGTCGTGGGTGATGAACACCATGCCGGAGCCGGTTTCCGCCTTCAGGTCGCCGAGCAGCTCGAGAATCTGGGCCTGCACGGTGACGTCCAGGGCCGTGGTGGGCTCGTCCGCGATCAGGAGCTCCGGTTGCAGACACAGGGCCATGGCGATCATGATCCGCTGGCGCATCCCACCGGAGAACTGGTGCGGGTAGTGGTCGACGCGGCGGGCGGCATCCTTGATCTTCACCCGGTCGAGCGCCTCGATCACCACCGCCCTGGCGGCCTTGCGGGAGCCGCCGCGGTGCGCCCGGTACATCTCCTCGATCTGCAGCCCCACCGTGTAGTACGGGTTGAGCGACGACAGCGGGTCTTGGAACACCATGGCGATCTTCTCGCCGCGGATGCCGCGGAGCTGCTTGTCGGTCTGACCGAGCAGCTCGTGACCGTTCAAGCGGATGCTGCCGCTCGTCTGGGCGCCGCGAGGCAGCAGTCCCATGATCGCCAGGGAGGTCATCGACTTGCCGGAGCCGGACTCACCGACGATGCCGAGGGTGCTGTGCGCGTCGAGGTGAACGGACAGGTCCTTGACCACGTCGACCGGACCGGTCGGCGTGGGGAAGGTGATGGTGAGGTTCTCGATGGCGAGCAGGGGCGCGCCGGGACCAACGGGGATGGTGGTGGTCATTGTGTTTTGATCCTCACTCTGGGGTCGAGGACCGTGTACAGCACGTCCACGATCACGTTGCCGAAGACGACGAAGAACGCGGCCAGCAGGGTGACCCCCATGATGACCGGTTGGTCGTTCTTGGCGATGGAGTCCGCCGCGAGCTTGCCGACGCCGTTCAGCCCGAACACGGTCTCGGTGATGAGGGCACCGCCGAGCAGGCCGGCGAAGTCCATGCCGAACAGCGTCACGACCGGGGTCAACGAGGGACGCAGCGCGTGCCGGGTGAGGATGACGGGCGTGGCCAGTCCCTTCGCCCTGGCCGTGCGCATGAAGTTCTCGTCCAGGGTGTCGAGCACGTTGGCGCGGACCAGCCGGGCGTACATCGAGGCGTACCCGAACGCGAGCACCATCCAGGGCATCAGGTAGGACTGGAACCACAGGA
>Ga0247816_10001252_pt1 | contig 12602 bp, 8 predicted proteins | sample UWRJL209509C1_FD_179930 | JGI IMG/M metagenome (GOLD analysis project Ga0247816, IMG submission 179930) | Plant litter microbial communities from Arlington Agricultural Research Station in Wisconsin, United States - UWRJ-L209-509C-1 | ecosystem: Environmental > Terrestrial > Plant litter >...
GCGGTGAATCCGGACCACGTGAAGCTAAACGCGGCGGCTGCCGAAATGACCCTCACTGCCGACGATCTGGCTGTTCTTGATCGTGCCTGGCCGATACCGACCCGCAAGTTGCCACTGGCGATGGTTTGAGGCTGTGAACCCCCGGGGTCGCACATCCCGCGACCCGAAAAGCCGCAACAAAACTGAAATATCCGCTTGTCATGATGCGCACTTCGTCCTTTTGCCACGGACCAGGCGCATCACGGCCAGCGAGCAGTCATGAATCAAAGCATCGTGCAGAACCATCAGGATTCAGACCTCTTCGGCCTGCTTTACGGTTTCAGCTTCAAGCCCGGAGAAGCGGGTCAGGAGATCGGATCTGCGGCCGAACTGCAGCGCCTGGACGCCCCGGAAACCAGCGATGAATTCATCTGGCTGCACCTGAATCTGGCCCACGCTGCCTGTGAACGCTGGATGAAAACCCATCTGCGTCTGCCTGACGAGTTCTTCGAGGCGTTGCACGAAGGCTCACGCTCCACCCGGATCGAACATGTGGATGCCGCGCTGCTGGCAGTGGTCAACGACGTGGTGTTCGACTTCAACATGTTGTCCACCGACATCTCGACCTTATGGGTCTGCACCCACAGCAACCTGCTGATCACTGCCCGGCTGCACCCTTTGCGCTCGGTGGACAAGCTGCGTTCGTCGGTCAAACGCGGTGAGCAATTTCGCTCGCCGCTGGAGTTGTTGGCGCATCTGCTGCGCGATCAGGGCGAAGTGCTGACCCAGTTTCTGCGCAAGACCAGCCTGAGCGTCGACAAGATCGAGGACCAGTTGCTGTCACAACGCCTGAGTAATAACCGCTCGGAACTGGGCGCCATGCGTCGGGTTCTGGTACGTCTGCAACGTCTGTTGGCGCTGGAGCCTGGCTCCCTGATGCGCCTGTTGCATCGCCCGCCCCAGTGGTTGCTGGAGGAAGACGTTCAGGAACTGCGCCAGTCCACCGAGGAGTCGGCCTTGGTGATCAGCGATCTGGTGGCGCTGGGCGAGCGCATCAAACTGTTGCAGGAAGAAATTGCCGCCAACCTCAACGAGCAAAGCAGTCGCACCCTGTTCACCCTGACCGTGGTCACGGTGCTGGCCTTGCCGATCAACATCGTCGCCGGTTTCTTTGGCATGAACGTCGGCGGCATCCCGCTGGCCAGCAACCCGCATGGGTTCTGGGTGCTGGTGGCGTTGGTCGCGACCTTCACCTTCATCGCCGGGCGCTGGGCGTTTCGCAAGAATCGCGATCAAGGGTAAGAATTGCACACACCTGTGGGAGCGGTGCTTGCCCGCGATAAGGTACACGCGATCTGAAATGAATCGTGTCCGAACTTATCGCGGGCAAGCACCGCTCCCACATAAAACGCATTCCAACCCAACAGCTGCCAACCATCTGAAAAACCCTATTCATTGATCTATGTCGTAACCCGGTAACATTTTGTAATGAACATAGGTGCAATACCTTCGCCAACAGGATTGCGCACCATGGCTACCAGCACTTTGGCCCCGGACTCCATTGCCCAGGCCAGCGATTCAAGACCCCACCTCACCCGCAAACCCAGCACGCTCACCATGGTGGCGTTCTTCGCCATTCTGGCCATGGGTCTGTTGTTTACCGCCTACAGCCTGAAACAGGATGTGGACAACATGGGCACGGTGGTCACGACCTGGACGCCGTTTCTGCTGTTGGGCGTCGCGCTGTTGATTGCGCTGGGTTTCGAATTCGTCAACGGCTTCCATGACACCGCCAATGCGGTCGCCACGGTGATCTACACCCACTCGTTGCCGCCGGGTTTTGCAGTGGTATGGTCGGGCGTTTTCAACTTCCTGGGGGTGTTGTTTTCCAGCGGTGCGGTGGCATTCGGCATCATCGCCCTGTTGCCCGTAGAGCTGATTCTGCAAGTCGGTTCCGGTGCTGGCTTTGCCATGATCTTTGCCCTGCTGATCGCAGCAATCATCTGGAACCTCGGGACATGGTGGCTGGGCCTGCCGGCTTCGTCTTCCCATACCCTGATCGGCTCGATCATCGGTGTCGGCATCGCCAACGCCTTGATGCACGGGCGCGACGGCACCAGCGGCGTGGACTGGTCCCAGGCTACGAAAATCGGCTACTCGCTGCTGTTGTCGCCTCTGGTGGGGTTCGGCTGTGCGGCGTTGCTGTTGCTGGCCATGCGCTTTTTCATCAAGAACCGTGCCCTGTACAAAGCGCCGAAAGGTAATTCGCCTCCGCCATGGTGGATTCGCGGCATGCTAATCGTTACCTGTACTGGCGTGTCATTCGCCCATGGTTCCAACGACGGGCAGAAAGGCATGGGGCTGATCATGCTGATACTGGTCGGCACTCTGCCCATGGCTTACGCCCTGAACCGGACCATGCCCGCCGATCAATCCGTACAGTTTGCCGCCGTGGCCGAAGTGACTCAGCAGGCGCTGACCCGCAGCGCGCCACTGCCCGCCCCGGCTGATCCGCGACAAACCTTGTCGGCCTATCTGGTCAGCAAACAGGCCACGCCCGAGCTGATCCCGGCTCTGGCGGTGATGGCTGGCAAGATCGGCATTCAGGTCAAAGGCTACGGCTCATTATCGAAAGTCCCCGCTGAAGCGGTCGCCAACGTGCGTAACGACATGTACCTGACCTCGGAAACCATCCGCCTGATGGAGAAAAACAAGGTCGGCAACTTCGATGCGGATACCCAGGACAAGCTAAAGCTGTTCAAGGACCAGATCGACAGCGCCACCCGCTTCATCCCAACCTGGGTAAAAATCGCCGTGGCCATTGCTTTGGGCCTGGGCACGCTGGTGGGCTGGCGGCGCATCGTGGTGACGGTGGGTGAGAAGATCGGTAAAACCCACATGACTTACGCTCAGGGTGCATCCGCTGAAGTGGTGGCGATGATGACCATTGGCGCGGCCGACATGTACGGCTTGCCGGTGTCCACTACCCACGTGCTGTCTTCCGGGGTTGCGGGGTCCATGGTCGCCAATGGCTCCGGCCTGCAACTGCGGACCTTGCGTAACCTGGCCATGGCCTGGGTGCTGACCCTGCCCGCTGCGATTCTGTTGTCCGGATCGTTGTATTGGCTGTTCATTCAGCTGTTTTCATGACAGCTGCCGGTAACAGATGCGCCTTGAGAAAATCGATCAGGGCGCGCAACTTCGGCGATGCATGCTGACTGGTGGGCCAGAGCATCCACAGGGTGCCGTGACTCAGAGTGAAGTCTTCCAGCACGATTTGCAGCTCGCCTCGTTGCAGGGCCTGATTGACGACGAAATCTGCCAGGTAGGCGATCCCCAGCCCTTGTCTGGCCATGTAGTACAGGGATTGAGTGGTGGTGCAGGTGGCGGCTCTTTTCAGGCTCGGGAGGGGCACGCCATCAACGGTACGCAATGGCCAGGGTTCGATTTTTCCGGTAGCGGGAAACTTGTGCAGCAGGCCGATATGCCCTTCCAGCTCGCCGGGCGTCGACGGCACGCCGTGGGTTTTCAAGTAATCCGGCGAAGCCACCAGCATCAGGCGAAAGTCCCCCAGATGGCGCGACGCCAGTCGTGAATCCTGCAAGGTACCGGTGCGAATCACGGCATCGAAGCCTTCCTCGATGATGTCCACCATGCGGTCTGACAGGTCGATATCCAGTTCGATATCCGGATAGCGGCGCATGAACTCGGTCAACACCGGCATCATCAAGCCATCCTGCAAAGGCACGCTGATGTGCAACTTGCCCCTGGGCTCGCCGCTCAGGTGGGACAGCTCCAGCTCCGCCGCTTCGACCTCACCCAATATCCGCCGACAGCGCTCCAGAAACAGTGCACCCTCCGCAGTCAGCGTGATGCTGCGAGTACTGCGATGAAACAAGCGCACACCCAGGCGCTTCTCGAGCCGGGCGATGCTCTTGCCAACCGCCGAGGACGACACCTCAAGCACCCGCGCCGCCGCCGTGAAACTGCGGGTTTCGGCGACCTGTACGAAAATTCCGATGCCGCTGAGGCTGTCCATTTCAATACTCTATTCAAGGTTGGCAATAGCCTGTGGGAGCGGTGCTTGCCCGCGATAAGAACACCTCGGTTCGCCTGATAGACCGCGTCGCCTGATTCGCGGGCAAGCCTCGCTCCAACGGGGGTCGAGGTGTTCTGTTGGAGCGAGGCTTGCCCGCGAAAAACGATGACGCGATGGACCTGATACACCGCTCCCACAGCATTTCGCCCAATTACGGACATATGTGTCCGCTATGTCTGGAACCTTAGCCTGTTTTTCCGCCAACCACAGCTCATTACTCTGCACGCTTCTGATTTGGGCTGATTGCAGATGACTGATAACTCGCTGGACCTCACTGAACAAACCCCGGCAAATCGTCTGCCGCTCATGGCTCTGCTGGCCTTGGCCATGGCGGGCTTTCTGACCATCCTTACCGAAGCGCTGCCTGCCGGGCTGCTGCCGCTGATGAGCGCCGACTTGCAGGTCTCCCCCACGCTGGTTGGCCAGTTGGTCACGGCTTATGCGGTGGGTGCACTGCTGGCCGCCATCCCCTTGACCGCAGCAACTCGGCATTGGCGTCGAAGACCGCTTTTATTAATCGCCATTGGTGGTTTCGCGGTGGTCAACAGCATCACGGCCTGGTCGACCGACTATTGGCTGACCCTGGCTTCGCGATTTTGCGCCGGGATCTTCGCCGGGCTGCTCTGGTCGTTGCTGGCCGGGTACGCCAGCCGGCTGGTGCCTGAGCATTTGCGGGGGCGTGCGATAGCCGTGGCCATGGTCGGTACGCCGCTGGCGTTGTCCATCGGCATTCCTGCCGGGACGCTGTTGGGTTCGGCCATTGGCTGGCGCTGGACATTCGCCATCATGAGCGTCCTGAGCCTGATCCTGGTGATCTGGGCGCGACTCAGCCTGGCGGACTTTCCAGGCCAGCACCAACAGCAGCGCCAGTCGATTCGCCAGGTGTTCGTCATGCCCGGTATCCGGCCAGTGTTGCTGACCACGCTGACGTTCGTTCTGGCGCATAACACTCTCTATACCTACATCGCACCGTTGCTTGAGCCTGCCGGTCTGGCAGCGCAGGTGGATCGGGTATTACTGGCCTTTGGTGTCGCGGCGTTGCTGGGGATCTGGCTGGTGGGGATTTTGATCGACCGCTGGCTGCGGGAGCTGGTGCTGATCAGCATCGGGCTGTTCCTGCTGACGGCCATCGCCTGGGCGCTAAATGGCGAGAATGGGCAACTGATTTATCTGTATGTGATGCTCTGGGGCATAGCCTTCGGTGGCGCGGCGACCCTGTTCCAGACCGCATCGGCGATCACCGGTGCAGAGGCAGCCGACGTCAGCCAATCCATGATCGTCACCGTGTGGAATCTGGGCATTGCTGGTGGCGGCCTGATCGGCGGTCTGCTCCTTCAGGGCTACGGTGTGCAGTCCTTCAACTGGCTGGTGGCCTTGCTGCTGATCGTCGCGCTGCTGATCAGCGCCAGCGCCCATCGCGCTGGCTTTCCGGCCACCCGACAGCGTCAAGCCTGAAGCGCGAACAACGCTACTTCCGGCGCATCACTGACCCACTGCTGGCTGACGCTCCAGCCAGCAGCCGCCGCCAGGGCAGCAAACGACTCAGGGGTGAACTTGTGAGAGTTCTCCGTGTGCAGACGCTCGCCCTGGCTGAAGTGGAAAGTTTGCCCGGCCACCGACGCGGTTTGCTCACGGCGACTGACCAGATGCATTTCCATGCGCTGCTGCTCTTCGTTCCAAAGCGCCAGATGCTCAAAGCCGTCCACTTCAAACGTGCCGTCCAGTTCGCGGTTGATCCGGGTCAGCAGGTTCTTGTTGAAACGGCCAGTAACGCCTTGGGCATCGTCGTAGGCGGCGACCAGGATTTGCGGGTCCTTGACCAGATCGACCCCAACAATGAAGTGGGCGTTTTCACCCAGTAACGTGCGCGCTGAGCGCAGGAACTTCACCGCCTGCTCCGGGGTGAAATTGCCAATGGTGGAGCCCGGGAAGAAGCCGACCCGAGTCAAACCGTCGGCAGCCCGTGGCAGTTTCAGGGCGCGAGTAAAATCGTCAATCTGCGGCGCCACAGTCAAATGCGGGTACTTGAGGTTGAGCTGATGCGCAGCCTTGTTCAAGGCGTTGGCGCTGATATCGATGGGTACGTAAACCGCAATCTGCGGCGCGGCGTCCAGCAGCAGGCAGGTTTTTTCGCTGGCCCCGCTGCCAAATTCCACCAGGGCTGCGCCCTCTGGGATCGACGCTGCCATTTGCTCAACCACCTCGGTCAGCAAACGGGTCTCGGCCCGGGTTGGGTAGTATTCGGGCGTGTGACAAATCCCTTCAAACAGCTCGGAACCCGCCGCGTCGTAAAAATACTTGGGTGACAGATTCTTCACCGGCGACGACAACCCGGCAATCACATCACGGGCGAACTCGCTTTCGTAGGGGTTGACCATTTCTGGCTGGCGGCTGTCACGGGCCAGACGCAGGCCGGATACCACCCAGCGTTTTTCCGGATGGAAGAAGTTGCGATACGTGGCCCGGGAATGGCTCGGCGAAGTCACGCTGGCACCGCCACGCAACACCATCTGGTTGATCATGAACTTGCCGTTGTACTCCCCCACTGCGCTGGCGGCCGGGCGAAACCCCGGGTAGGCGCTGTAAGAACTTTGCGTCCATTGCCAGGCCACGTCGTCCACCTGTTCCAGCAAACCTGCGACCACTGCCGCTTCCCACTCGGCCTCAGTGGGCAGACGCGCGTCCGCCCAATGGGCGTAGGCTGCGGCTTCGTAATAGCTGATGTGGGTAACCGGCGCGTTGGGATCGATAGCCTCCAGGCCGCGCAAGGTCATCTGCCGCCAGCCGTGGGCCTCGTCGTGCTGCCAGTACATCGGCGCATTCCAGCCATTTTCCTGCACCACGCTCCAGCCTTCCGACAACCAGAGACCCGCCTGACTATAGCCGCCGGCATTGATGAATTTCAGCCACTCGCCGTTGGTCACTAGCCGGTCGCTGATCTCGAAAGATTGCAGGTAAGTGGTGTGGCGCGGGCCCTCATTGTCGAAGGCGAAATCCGCGCCCCGGTGACCGATTTCAGTCAGGCCGCCCTTGAGCGGTTTGTACTGGCCGCGCCGCCCGGGCAGATCCTTGGGCCACTGGGCGTCATAAGCCGGCTTGAGTGAGGAAGTGCTGAACAGATGCAGGATGTCCATCAACAGCAATTCCTGATGCTGCTCTTCATGAGCCAGGCCAAGCTCGATCAGACTGCTCAGCTCTGCTGGCAACGCACTTTGCAGCAGGCGTTCCATGTGCTGGTCCACGTAGTCGCGGTAGGCCAGAACCTGATCGACGCCGGGCCGGGTCATCAAGCCACGCTGCGGCCGGGGGTGGCGCGGCCCGACGGCTTCGTAATAAGAGTTGAAGAGATAACCGAAGGTCGGGTCGAAATGCGTGTAACCGCTGAGGTTTTCACTGAGCAGGAAAGTCTCGAAGAACCAAGTGGTGTGTGCCATATGCCATTTCGCCGGGCTGGCATCGGGCATGGACTGGACCACCATGTCCTCGGCGCTCAGCGGCGCGGCGAGGCTTTGGGTTCGTCCGCGTACGCTCTGATAGCGCTTGAGCAGTTCGTTGGCTGCTGGGATTTGGCGCAGCTCAGGTGAGTGGCTGGTCATCAGTGTTCATCTCCGGCATGGCCGCGGCCTGTTTGGTCAGGTAAGTGCGGCATCGAGCATTTCTATTGCTTTCTAGTCCATGCGCCGGAAGAACCCACTGCCGGCACTACAAAGCCTCGCCCGGACGAAATATCAACCTTCAGCTTTGGGACATCTCGGTATCGAAGGTCTCCCTCGTTTCAAAGGTCACTTTGTCGGCGTAAAACGCCACGTGTCCTTTGATCTGCGCAACCGCCCGGTAAGGGTTTTCATAGGTCCAGACCGTGTTCTGGATGCGCTGTCCGTGGATGTCGAGGCTGAAATAATTGGCATCGCCTTTGTACGGGCAGTGGCTTTGATGTTCGCTGCGCACGTAATGTTCAATCCGTATATCCGAACGGGGTATGTAGATAACCGGCGGGTATTTAGCCTCTGCCAGCAAGAGAGCGGAGTCGCTGCGCGCTACCAGCTCGCCTTGGCACAACACGCTGACGCGACCCTTGCAGGGTGTGATGGTGATGGGGTGATAGTGATCGGGGGTTTTCATGGTCGAAGGTCTCTCAGATTGAAACGCCTGTAGCTGAAGCCGTAGGAGCGCGCTTGCCCGCGATAGCGCCAGACCAGGCGATATTTTTTGACTGATCCACCGCTATCGCGGGCAAGCGCGCTCCTACAGGGTTCCGTGTTTGCTGCAGGACAGTGCGGTGCCTGGACCGCGTATCGAGAGTGGTTCGTTGATAAGTCTAGCCAGCCTTGGCAAGCAGGCAATGACGGGGCTGGAAGGGAACGTTTTCACCAGTGCCGCATCCGAACCCTTTATGCTGTGCACAAAGATTTCCGAGGGCTTGTAATGAATGATTTATCCCGGCTGCTCGATGCCTTGTCCCAGGCCCAGGTCGATGGGCAGGACGCAGTGATCGCGACCGTGGTCAAGGTCGAAGGCTCGGCCTATCGACGTCCCGGCGCACGCATGGTGATTCCCCAGCTCGGCAGCGCGACAGGCACGGTAAGCGGCGGCTGCCTGGAAAGCGATGTCAGCAAGAAAGCCTGGTGGCTGACCGCCGCGGGCAAACCGGTGATTCGTACTTACAGCACCGGGGAAGATGACGACGAACTGGAAGACGCCGAACTCAGCTTCGGCCTGGGCTGCAACGGCACTGTGCACATCCTGTTCGAGCGCACGAGTGAGCGTACGCCGTCGCTGGCAGTCAGTGTCCTGCAACAGGTGCAAGACACTTCACGCCCGGCAGCCTTGGCCACGGTGATTTTTTCCGAAGATGAACAGCACACTGCCGTCGGTGAGCGGGCAGCGATCAGACCTGACGGTCAGTGCGATGTGCAATTGCAGGAGCGGGACCTGGGTGAACTGATTTCAGCCGACTTGCACATCGTGCTGGAATCCGGCAAATCAGCGATTCGCAGCTATCAAGGCAGGGGCGGATGCGTTCAGGTGCTGCTGGAGTACATCCCTGCCCCCAGGCGTCTGGTGATCTTTGGCGCGGGCCATGACGCAGTACCGCTGGTCAGCATGGCCCGCCTGCAAGGCTGGCACACCACAGTCATTGACGCGCGCACGCATTTTGCCCGCCCGGAGCGTTTCGCCGATGCTGACCATGTCGCCGCAATGCCTCTGCAGCCGTTTGTCGGATTGCGGGCGCTTGTGGAGGATGCCGCCGTCGTGGTCATGACTCACAGCTTAGCTCAGGATCGTCATTGGCTCGGCCAGGTGCTCACGCTGAAGCCGCGTTATATCGGCCAGTTAGGGCCACGCAGCCGCACCGAGCGCCTGCTGGATGAACTACCTGACAACCCACGCCATGCACCCGCCTTCGCCGCACTGCACTACCCGGTAGGCCTGGATCTGGGCGGCGACACGCCACAATGTGTGGCCCTGTCGATCCTCGCCGAGATCAACGCCGTGCTGAACCAGCGTCAGGGCGGCATGCTCAAGCATCGTGAAGCAAGCATTCATGCGGCGGATGTGATCATGCCGGGTGAGCCGGCGATGCAGATGATGGGATCTTGAATGTTTGGCGACATACAGACTGTAAGAGGTTCTGTGGGAGCGGTGCTTGCCCGCGATAAGGCCGGACGCGGTTGACTTGAAATCACGTGCAGCCTTATCGCGGGCAAGCACCGCTCCCACAGACTATCGTCAGCCAATAAGATTGCTTTGCCCTTCAGGTCTCATCCATGAGCAGTAAATACCCCACCCGCGAATGGGCACCCCACGAAAAGCCGACCATGCCGGGTTCGCCTTCGACGCCTCTGCATTCCACCGGGAAACGCTGGGCGTTTGCACTGGTCGGGGTGATCGTGGCGTTGACGGGTGGGCTGGGCAACGCCTTGGTGGTTGCCAACCTGCCGTATCTGCAAGGTTCGTTGTCAGCCACCACCGCCGAAATCGCCTGGTTGCCTGCGGCCTACGTGATGACCAACGTTTCCATGAATCTTGTGCTGGTGAAATTTCGCCAGCAGTTCGGTCTGCGCGCCTTCACCGAGCTGTTCCTGGTGCTGTATGCACTGGTGACCTTTGCCCACCTGTTCGTCAACGACCTGAATTCAGCCATCGCCGTTCGCGCGGCCCACGGCATGGTCGGTGCGGCGCTGTCGACCCTGGGCCTGTACTACATGATTCAGGCCTTCCCGCAGAAATGGCGATTGAAAGCGCTGGTGCTTGGGCTGGGCACCGCGCAGTTGGCGATCCCCATGGCGCGGCTGGTGTCAGAGGACTTGTTGCAGATTGCCGAATGGCGCGGCCTGTACCTGTTTGAACTGGGTATGGCTTTGTTGTCCCTGGGCTGTGTCCTGCTGCTCAAACTGCCACCGGGGGATCGCTTCAAAGCCTTCGAGAAACTGGATTTCCTGACCTTCGGCCTGCTGTCCATCGGTTTCGCCCTGCTCTGCGCCGTGCTTTCCCTGGGCCGTATCGAGTGGTGGCTGGAAGAACCCTGGATTGGCCTGGCCTCGGCGGCGTCCATCGCGTTGATCTGCGCAGGACTTGCGATCGAACACAATCGCAGCAACCCGTTGCTGATCACCCGCTGGCTGGGCAGTGGCACGATCCTGCGCCTGGGGCTGGCGGTGATTCTGTTTCGCGTGGTCCTGTCTGAGCAATCCGTTGGTGCGGTGGGTTTCCTGCAAACGTTGAACATGGGCTCAGAGCAGCTGCACTCGCTGTACATGGTGATGCTACTGGGCAGTATTGCCGGGCTGGCGGTCAGCGCCTGGACCATCCACCCGCAGCACTTGATCAAACCCTTGCTGATTTCCCTGGCGATGATCGCCGCTGGCGCCTGGATGGACAGCAGCTCCACCAACCTGACACGCCAATCGAACATGTACCTGAGCCAGTTCCTGCTGGCTTTCGGCGGCACCTTCTTTCTTGGTCCGACCCTGGTTCTGGGCATCAGCAGCGTGATCGCCAATCCGCGCAACATGGTGAGTTTCTCGGTGCTGTTCGGGATCACTCAGAACCTGGGTGGGCTGATCGGCTCGGCGGTGTTTGGCACCTTCCAGATAGTGCGGGAGAAATTCCACTCCAGCGTGCTGGTCGAGCATCTGACCCTGATCAACCCGCAAGTCCAGGCCCGATTGCAAAGCAGCAGCGCCAGCTACGCTTCAGCCATTGCCGATCCGTCGGCGCGAACCAATCTGGGCATCCGCAGCATCGCCAGTATGGCCACCCGGGAAGCCAACATCCTGGCCTACAACGACGTGTTCATGCTGATCGCACTGGTGGCAGTGCTGACCATGCTCTGGATCTCGCTTCGCGTCACCTGGCTGAAAATGACCACCAGACCGATTGCAGGCTTCACCCCGGCACCGGCTAATTCGACTCCCGTAACCTCTTCTTCAACTCCTTCTGCAACTTCAAGCGGCGCTCAATCTTCATGACCGAACCGACCAAGCCTTCCGTTTCGCCCAACAGCGCCCCCTCTTCCGCACCCAATCAACCGGCTTCCGCCGGGGCGCCGCCCGCGCCGGCATCCATGCCTGCCAGCAGCCGGCCGCGCTCGACCCGGGCTCGGGTCATTTCTTCGGCGATCTTTGCCACTGTGGCCCTGATCGGGATTCTGATAGTGCTCTACGCCTGGCAACTGTTCCCGTTCAGCAGCCCCATCGAAAGCACCGAAAATGCTCTGGTTCGCGGCCAGACCACAATCATCAGCCCACAGCTGAGCGGTTATGTGTTTGAGGTGCCGGTGCACGATTTCCAGTTCGTCAAAGCGGGTGACCTGCTGGTTCGTCTGGACGATCGGATTTACCGCCAGCACCTGAATCAGTCACTGGCGCAACTGGGCATCCAGAAAGCAGCCCTGGCCAACAACCTGCAACAACGCCGCAGCGCCGAAGCCACCATCGCGCAACGCAAGGCGGCGCTGGACAACAGCATCGCCCAGAGCCGCAAGTCCGGCGCCGACCTGCGGCGCAATCAGGCGTTGGTCACCGACGGCTCGGTGTCCAAAAGCGAGTTGGACGTGACGCGCGCCGCCGACGCCCAAGCCATCGCCGCGGTGGCCGAAGCCCGTGCCGCGCTGGCTATCGCCCGGGAAGACCTGCAAACCGTGATCGTCAATCGAGGCTCGCTGGAAGCGTCAGTGGCCAACGCGGAGGCGGCTATCGAGCTGGCACGGATCGACTTGACCAACACCCGCATCCTCGCCCCACGTGACGGCCAGTTGGGGCAGATCGGCGTGCGCCTGGGTGCCTACGTCAATTCAGGAGCGCAGTTGATGGCGCTGGTGCCCAAACGCCTGTGGGTCATGGCCAACCTGAAAGAAACTCAGATGGCCCACGTGCGCCTGGGTCAACCGGTGACTTTCACCGTGGATGCCCTGGGCCATCAGAAACTGCACGGCCGGGTGCAACGTATCTCCCCGGCGACCGGCTCAGAGTTCAGCCTGCTGCCCGCTGACAACGCCACCGGTAACTTCGTGAAAATTGCC
>Ga0247816_10001253_pt1 | contig 12598 bp, 7 predicted proteins | sample UWRJL209509C1_FD_179930 | JGI IMG/M metagenome (GOLD analysis project Ga0247816, IMG submission 179930) | Plant litter microbial communities from Arlington Agricultural Research Station in Wisconsin, United States - UWRJ-L209-509C-1 | ecosystem: Environmental > Terrestrial > Plant litter >...
AGGGTTGGAATCTCGAAGAATATAAAAAAGATCTTCCGAATATTGAAATGATTGTGAAAGCACAAAATATCAAATAAGTCCATTAGCAATTTTGGCTATTAGGGAATCAATATGCTATTATCCCGCTGGGATGTGAATTTATTAAATTGTCAGCATATAACTACTTTACCGAATCTGTGATAAAATTGATCCATCTATATTTATCTGCAACAGCTTATTCCTTCCATAAAAAATAAAATTCAATTTTTTTTGCGAAACCGAATAGTTGCGCATATATTTGCAACTGAATAGTTTCATATTATTACTTGCATTTATGAGAAGAGATATTTTCCAGGCCATAGCTGATCCCACAAGAAGAGCTATTCTGACATTAATTGCATTGCAGGCAATGACGCCCAATGCAATAGCCGAGAACTTCAACTCGACGCGGCAAGCGGTGTCGAAACACCTGCGCATTCTTTCCGAATGCGAATTAATTAAACAGGAACATCAGGGCAGAGAAATCTATTATTCACTTGAAGTCGAAAAGATGAAAGAAATAGATCAGTGGCTGGAGCAGTTCAGAGCTATCTGGGAAGCCCAGTTTAACCAGCTTGACGAATTACTATTAAAAATGAAATCACAAACTAAAAAATAAGAACATATGGAAACGAACTTATTATTTGAATTTACCGTCAACAAACCTGAAAAAACGGTATACATCACCAGAGAATTTGCTGCAGAGCTTCCGCTGGTATGGGATGCTTTTACCAAAAAAGAGCTATTGGATCAATGGGTAGCACCAAAGCCCTGGTCGGCCAGAACAAAACACATGAATTTTGAAGTGGGCGGCAAAAGGTTTTATGCCATGGTAAGTCCGGAAGGGATGGAGCGCTGGTCGGTCCAGGAATATACTTCCATTACCCCGAAAACCAACTTTAAAATGTATAATACTTTTGCAGATGCAGAAGGAAATCGGGAACTGCCAGGTTCGGCATGGGATTACAATTTCAGCGATCAAAATGGCATCACCAAAGTAAGTATTAGCATCTATAACGAATCCCTTGACCGTCTGGAAAAAATGATTGAGATGGGATTTGAACCAGGCTTTAAAATGACTATTGATAATCTGGATGAGTTATTGGCATCATTATCAAAAAATGAGCTTAATTCTTAAACCGCTGTACAAATTAAATACATTCTGCCAGCTTACTGAAAATCGTAATTTTACTGGTACTAAAATTTTATAAGTAACACAAAAAGCCCTGCACATCTATTTGCAGGGCTTTTATTTTGTACAGACTTACCACCCGGAATTTTGTACCAGGTTTGGATCTTTGTCTATCTCTGACTGAGGAATAGGCATCAGGTAATGCTTATCAGTGAATATGCGGTTTTGCAGCGTAACTGTTTTGTAAAAGACAGCCACACCTGCTGCTTCTGTGGAAATATCCAGGCCGGTTGTCGCAAGTTCTGCTGCAGAAGGCCGAGCATTGAGACCAAGTGCCGGTACATTATCTACTGTTTTTGCGATCAGCCACCTCCTCACATCCCAGAAGCGGTGACTTTCAAATGCCAGCTCAATCCTGCGTTCATTTTGTAAACGATTACGCATCCCTGCTTTCGTATTATCCTCAGCTAAAATTGGCAGAGCAGGCATGGAAACACGGTTTCTAACCAGATTGAGGTACTGATAGACCGATTGATCAGGTGCATCAAGATATTCATTCATCGCTTCGGCATAACTCAGATAAATCTCTGCCAGACGGAAAATTGGAAAGTTCCGTGTACCCGTCCCTGTATTAGCATTCCGGTCATATCCCGGAGCTAAAAACTTACGGATATTATACCCCCAGGGGTTAGTACCTGGCTTTCCTGTCGCCCAGCCATCGGTTATTCCGTTTCCTGCACCAAACCAAGCCAGTCGCACTGGTCTTTTCGTTGCGTCAAACCTCCAGACATCATACTGAAAAAATACACTCGCATAAAAGCGCGGATCGCGGTCTTTGTACATATTCGATATATTGCTCACTGTCTGAAACTTCAATCCATCCCATAATTGTCCGTTCCAGACCCCGGTGTTTGTATAACCAGAGCCATTAACATTGATCGGGTAACCATTTTTCATTTCATAAGCATCTACAAATTGCTGTAGAGGTGTTAGTTTTCCGTTTCCCTTAAATGGAGATCCGTTGGGCAGATAATTGCCATCTACATCTGTAGAGTTGCCCATTATCCTTGGCAGGATGGTTTCTGTATAATCGCGGGTATAAAACTGAGCGGCATAATTCTGGACCGGATTGTCAGGGAAGGGGCTGTATAACCTGTACATACCCAGGTCTATCACCGCCTTTGCAGCATCTGCAGCTTTTTTCCATTTTTCGCGATCATACGTACGGCCAAACAGGGCTTTGCCATCTTTGTTCTGTATGCCTGCATATAGCGGGTTGCCATTAAATAGCGGGCTTGCAGCGTATAATAAAGTACGGGCTTTTAATGCGAGCACCGCACCTTTGGTGATACGTCCGGTTTGGGCATCCTCCTGTGTTAAGGGTAAAGTATTGGCAATTTCGTCACATTCTGCAGTGATAAAGTTTACCACCTCATCAACAGAATTCCGGGAAATCTGTGTGTCTTCCAAGTTATCAGGGTTCACATCACCGGCAGTAGTTACCAGGGGAACCGCACCATAGCGTTTAAAAAGTTCGAAGTAGAACAATGCGCGTAAAAAGCGGGCTTCGCCTTTGTAACGCGACTTCCAGATGGCGTAATAACTCTCGCGGTCTAGCGGAACAGGAACATTATCTATACGATTAATAAAGATATTGGCCCGCCTGATATCCTGGTATCTGCCCGCCCAGTTACCATATGGATTATCATTTGTGCTCCAGCTGCCGAGGTTATATTTGTACGCATCAATTGCTTCACCATTGTCAAACCAGTGATGGTAAGTCTCATCAGTAGCGGCAGTTAAAGGGGAGGTTAATTCGTTCGGCATCGCGTTGTATAAACGTGCCAGAGCTTGCTCTGCCAGATTGATGTTATTGTACACATCATCTTCGCTGGAATATTCGGCAGGTACCACATCCAGGTATTTTTTACAGGAGGCGCTGCTAATCAGAAGTACTGCTAAGAGCAGCTTATATATATTTCTCATCGTGTTATAGTGAAGCATTTAGTCCAAAATTTATTACGCGCATTTGCGGATAGTCACCAAAGCCATTGGTTCTTTCAGGATCGAAGATTTTCATTTTGGTCCAGGTGTAAATATTTGAGGCCGTGACGAAAGTCCGGATATTGGTCATGCCCATCTTTTTTATCCAGGCTTTGGGGAAAGTGTAGCCAATCTCCGCGTTTTTGAGCCGCAGGTAATTGGACGACTTGAGCCAGAAAGTTGAGTTCTGATTGTTATTTACATTGTTAGACGACGATAACCTTGGCCATACAGCATTGGGGTCGGGATTTTCGGTAGTCCACCGTTCCTCTTTATAATTCGCCAGCACAGAACTGTTGCTCGAGAATGCCCATGCCGAAGTACCGGTTAACCATATTTTACCGCCGGTGGCTCCCTGAAACAGTACATTCAGATCAAAGTTCTTATAGGTATAGGAAACCGTTAAGCCTATAATAGATTTCGGGGTGGTCACTTTGCCCAGATATCCTTCGTCCTGGCTATTGATTACACCGTCACCGTTACGGTCAAAATATTTGATATCTCCTGGTCGCACTACGCCATACTGCTGGGTTGGACTCGCCGCAATGTCTGCATCATCCTTAAACAAACCCAGTGCCGTGAGGCCATACGCTTCATTGATCTGGGTACCTTTTCTTGCGCGGTAGGCCAGGTTGAATACTGGTTCTGCCGCATATTGGATCCGGTTGGTAGCATAAGAATAGGATCCCCTGATCATCAGGTTATGGTTCCCACTGCGTTTGCGCCAGGTAAGTTCGCCCTCAAAACCCTTGTTATCCACAATCCCTGCATTGATAGCCGGCAAATTCTGCACACCGGTCACATCAGGGATAATAGTAGCCGTAGTAAGGATCTGCGAGCGTCTTTCTTTAAATACATCGGCAGTAAAAGCGATCTCACCTTTAAATAATTCGAGATCTAAACCAATATTGGTTTTTTTTGATTTCTCCCAGGTTAGGAAGGAGTTTCCCGTAGCACTTTCCTGTGCACCAGAATAGCCATCGCCATCGCCCGCCAATCCAAAACGGTACCCGCTGCCGTTGCCGGTTTGCCAGGTGCTGAGGTAAGCAAATCGGCCTGCACTATTATCTACCCCCACTATACCGTATGATCCTCTCAATTTTAACAGGTTTACAAATTTTGAATCCTTTAAAAAGGCCTCGTTAGAAAGTACCCATCCTGCAGATGCCGCTGGAAAAAAGCCCATACGCCTGCCGGCCATAAAGTTTTCGGAACCATTATATCCTGCATCAAATTCCAAAACATAGCGCCTGTCGTATGCATAGTTTAGCCTCCCCACCAAACCCAGCTGCTTATAGGGCAGGGCAGCAATCGCACCATCTTCATTTGAAGTGGCCAGAAAACTTTGCGACTGGTTATACCTGAGCATGCCTGATACTGCGTGTTTCTGTGCAAATGTGCGGTCATAATTCAGATAACTCTCAAACGTAGATTTCCTGCTTCCGTTAGCGTTGATTGCAAAACCAAGTAAACCGTCGCCAGTGGTCAGCTCTTCGTACCTGCCTTTACTCAGATCAGTTTCGTTTTCATCGATGATGAACCTGTATGTAGAATAATTGCGCTGCCGGCTGATGTTACGAAAGTTCTGCGCATCATACGCGAAACGGGTCCTGAAGCTTAATCCCTCTGTAACGAAAGGCAGTTTAAGTGTGAAGCCCACGATAGAACTCAATGTATTTTCGAAGAAGCGTCCGTATCCGAACTGGGTAAGCCGGCCATACGGGCTGGCCGGCGAATCTTTCTGTCCCGGTACCGAACCATTGGGGTTAGTTAACGGATACAGGTAGGAAGGGGTGTTGCGTATTTGGGACCAGAACGCTCCTGAAGTTTCTGTTGGGTAATTTCTGTCGCGGACAATGTCTGAAAGGTTGAGCTCTAGTTTTAATATCGGAGTAAGGTCTATATCAATATTGCTTCGGAAATTGTACTTGTTCATGGAGGCGTTGATATTATACGCATTCAAGTCTTCATATTTATATAAACCATCCTGCTTCAGATATGCCATAGACACATAATATCTTGCCGTAGATGAACCTCCGTTAACGTTCAGGTTGGCCTGGTTCATCATGGATGAAGGTTTAATCAGTTCTTTGGTCCAGTCTACATTGGGATATAGATACTGATACGTAGGGTTGCTGCGGTCGCGGAATTTGTTCAGGTACGCATCGGTATAGAGGTTGGCGTTAAGACCGTCGTTATTGAGTGCTTCCCGGAAAAGTGACAAGGCATCAAAAGAATCCAGGTACTCCGGCATATTAAAGGGCCGTTGCTGAGCGGTTTGCAACGTAAGCGATATCACTGGCTTACCTGTTTTACCCCTTTTGGTAGTCACCAGCACCACACCGTTGGCACCTTTCATACCGTAAACAGCAGTAGCCGCCGCATCTTTTAGAATACTCACTGTCTCCACATCATTCGCATCTATACCATCGATACTATTTTCAATTCCGTCCACAAGTATCAAAGGGCTCTTGCCCTGATAAGTCCCGAAACCGCGGATAAATAATGCAGATCCATCAGCCCCGGGTTCACCACTGCTTTGAATGGTTAAAAGCCCTGGCAACCGGCCCGCAAGACTGTTGCTAAGGCTGGCAGTTGGCGATCTGAGTAGCTCTTTCGAAGTTACTGAGGTGAGGGCACCCGTAACGTTGTTCTTTACCTGTGTCCCATAACCTACAACCACCACATCGTCGAGCATTTCAAAGTTCTGCCGAAGCTTTATACTGATAAATTCTCGTGAGTTTACTGCCGTTTCCTGTTTGATAAAGCCAACCATACTAAACACCAGGGTGGCATCTTCGGGTACCCTGATCAGGTAGCTTCCATTAACATCGGTCACGGCGCCATAGCCAGAACGCCCCTTAACACTTACAACAACTCCTGGCAATCCGACACCACTGGTATCTGTAACGCTACCACGTACTTCAATGTCTTTAAATGCTGTGGGATGGCGCAATTCGTCTGAGCCTTTCTCTGGTTTATTTGCCGCCCGGGCTAAGGCCGGGAGCCAGCACAATAGCATCATGATCAGGAGCAAAATATAAAAGCTGCCTGTATCGCGGTAGGTTCCTGCTTTATTGTAGTATAAAAGTTTTCTCATAATTGATTTGGTCTATTTTGATTTGGTTAGTTAAAATTTTTCAGAGGCGTTGAAAAGTTGACGCATGAATGTCCCATCTTGCCCTTATCGGAGCACAGTAATAGAGGTTGAGTTTATTGTTATACTTTATCTTTCAGCAATGGGGCAGGGTATATCTTTACCGATACTGAGGGGGATGCCGAAGTTTGGTGAACCATCAGTGTTCCAGTTGATCTGCTGCATTCTGGATGTTCTGGGCTGGTTGGGCTGATTTGCCTCATTACGCGCATGATAAATAAACCAAAATTCGGTCTGCGTAATCCCTTTTTTGTTCTTTCCCGAACTGGTGAAAAAGCCATTGTGCCCCGGACCGTAGACCGCGTTCTGATCACTCTTAACAAATACCTGTTTTTTATTTATCCAGTTTTCGGCCACCGCAGGATCACTGTTTGCTTTTAGTTCAATTTGCCCGAGGCAGTAGTTGTCGCTGCTGTATCGGCTGGCAGAAAAGATCAGAAATAAAGGGCTCTTGGAATCACGCTGGAGAATTATGGGGCCTTCATTAACCCCGGCACCAAGAAAGGTAGGCTCCCATCTTTCCCAATCGTTGGTCGGTGTAGATATTTGTACCCTCGCAGTACTCAGTGTCCATGGATTAGACATGGCTGCGATGTAGATATTTTGTTTGTATTTTTCTGTATCGTTTTCCCATCCAGACCATACTAAATAGTTTTTGCCATTAATGCTAAGGACAGAACCATCAATAGCCCATTGGTCGTTTGCAGGATCGGCTATTTTACCTTTAAAGTTCCAGGTTCCCTCTGTGGGATCCTGATTATCGTTTTCGAGGACAAACATGCGGTTGCTATCATTTACTCCTTTTCTGGCCGCTGCAAAATATACATACCATTTGCCATCGATAAAATGCAGTTCGGGTGCCCATAAATCCGCAGAATAATCGCTATTGTCAGGAGGTGTCCATATTGTTTTTTCTATAGCGGCCGACAATTGGGACATGGCATTGGTTTTTGCAATCGTTATCCTGTTTCCTTTGGTGGTGAGAAAATAATAATTACCATCTTTTTGAGCCACAAATGGATCAGCATGGTCACCATTTACTACGGGATTCCGAAAGTATTTGATCTTTTTCCCCAGCGTATCTGTATAACCGGAACTTCTTCCCTGCGCATCCTTTTGCGCAGCCTGCGAGAATATCGGTGCCAGCGCTATCAGCAACAAAAATAATTTGTCTTTCATAGAGGTTTTAATGATGTTTATAAATGGTGAATCAAATGTAACTAACAATAGAATGTCTGGTATAGAACAGCCTGGCCATCAAACGAAAATCAAGGTCATAAAATATTTAACACATTGACAATGTATAGGTTAAATTGAAAAATAAAAATTAAAATCTAAACATTTTCAGATGATTTTGTTACGCGTAGTTACTTTTTTACAATTGGTGAAAGCCGTGTGAAACCGCCATTATCACAAAAGATGGTATTTTATTGTATGTTTATAGTTGAGCAAAATTAAGCGCTAAACATTACCAAATGAGAAAAAGTATTTTAGTATTTATCATTTTACTATTAAGTTTCAGTTCAGCTTATCCGCAAAATGTGAAGGTGGATAGTTTGTGGAAGGTATTGAGGAGGGAGCTGGTAAAAGAGGGAAGCTATATTAAAAATAAGAAAAAACATATTCTCTCTATAGAAAGCAAATTGCAGGAGGTGGGTCAGGATCAAATTGGTCTGAGATACCAATTGTTGTCTGATCTGTTTAATGAGTACTTTTCCTTTCGTTTCGATTCTGCAATAGCAGTGGGGCACCGGCTAATAGACCTGTCCAGAAGATTTCAGGAAAAGCGATATCTGATCAAAGCACAAATGGGTTATGCTACTGTGTTGCTTAAATCAGGTTTTTACAAAGAAGCTTTTGAAACGGTCAGTGAAATTGACACCTCACATATGACCACAAAATTTCGCTACGATTATCTGACTTTGCGCGGTTTACTAAATGCAGAAATAGCGGCGTATAATAATGATGCTTACTTTGCTAAAAAATATCGTGAGGCTTCCCTGGCCGATTTCAGTAATGCCGGACGTATGATCGATCCGGATGACCTGGAAAAGACGATCAACCTTGCTTTTTTGCCTGCAAGTGCAACAGAGAAGAAACCTACTGCGCTGTTTTACTACCACTACCTTTTGTCTCACCCCCTTTCTGAACACCAGATTGCCATTGTCGCGACCAGGATCAGCCATGCCTATTCCGGGGACGATAAGCTCATTTTATTAACCCTTGCTGCGATCAATGACATCCGCTCTGCAACAAAGGAAACCTTCGCTATATTTTTGCTAGGGCAGGAGTTGTTTAAAAACAACAAAAACGATGAGGCCTACATTTGTATGCAGGAGGCGTTAAATAATGCGGCATTTTATGGTACGAGGAACCGTGCGGCTCAAATTGAATCGATATTACCGCTGATTGCCGGCAGGCTGATTGAAGAAAAACAGCATGAAAAAGATATGCTGTGGATAGGTATGATCTTATTTGTGCTGGTAGCACTTGTTTTGCTTTTCCAGCTGGTGCTTTTCCGTAAACAGGTCATCAGGATTAAGCTGAATGATAAAATCATTGTTGGGAAGAATACTGAGCTGGAGCATGTAAACAGTAAACTCTGGGAGTCTTCTCGGATCAAAGAGGAACTGATCGGACTGTTTTTTAAAACCTGTTCTTCCTATATAGAAACCCTGGACAAAGTAAAACGTAAAGCGCAGCACAATATCAAACTGGGGAAATACAGTGATGCTACACAGGTACTGGGAAACTTACAGATACAGCAAGAGAAAACACAGCTTTACAGCAGGCTGGATAACGTATTTTTAACGTTGTTCCCAAATTTTGTGGATTCGTTCAATGCATTGTTAAGAGAAGGGGAGCAGATCACTTTGAAAGAGGGGGAGATGCTGACTGCTTCATTACGTATTTTTGCGCTGATTCGTTTAGGGGTAAGTGATACAGAGACGATCGCCAAAATACTGGATTATTCAGTAACTACTGTTTATACCTATAAAGCACGTATTAAGGCTAAGGGCCTGGTGCCGCCTGATCAGTTTGAGCAAAAAATTATGGAGATCAAATTTACTGATGAGTATTGATACGCGTATTGGTATAAATTGATACGGGTGTATGTATAATTAAAAGACTACAGAAAAGGAGAATTTAAAAGCCAATTGCTAAAACAAGGATTTGGTGCCTTTTGCACGTGTAACTTTAACATCTGTTGTGTTTTCAGGAGTAAAATACTTCTTTGAAAATATTATATTTAAACAAATTAAAACATATGACTAAATCAGTTTACCTGTGGTTCACTTTGACACTATTAAGTGCATCGAATCAATCAAAAGCTCAACAGCGAACTTACGTTGATGTGGCTGGAATAGACCAGTCAATAAAACCTGGTGATAATTTTTTTAGATATGTTAACGGGCGCTGGTCTGATACCGTAAAGATTGCAAATGATCAGTCGGGGATAGGATCATATAGTTTCATGAACATTCCGCAAAAACAACTATTGCAGAACATTCTTGATAGTGTTTCAAAGACCAAAAATCCATTGGGTAGCATAGATCAGAAAGTTGGGGACTTTTACGCATCTGGTATGGATATGGCAACCATTAATAAATTAGGATATCAGCCCGTTAAACCAATACTTGCCCGTATTGATGCCATTAGTAATGTGCCATTGCTGCTGAAATTCGTTGGAGCAGAAGTTAAATCAGGGAACGTGTCATTGATCCGCTTTGGGATTTCGCCCGACAAAAAAAATAGCGGGATTAACATTGCTCATGTATATCAGGGAGGGACTAACTTACCTGAAAGGGATTACTACTTTAAAACTGACTCTTCGACATTACATATTCAGCAGGCGTATAAAGAATATATATGCATTTTGTTTCAGTTAACCGGCAGTACTCGTGCCACTGGAATTAAAAACGCAAATATTGTCTTTGATATCGAAAAACAACTCGCCGCATCGCATAAAACGAACATACAACTAAGAGATGTCAAAGCAAATTATAACAAAGTTTCAGTTGCTGCGATCAATAAATCACAACCTAATATTGGCTGGGTGATTTTAATGTCCAGTGTGGGTGCAAAAACTGATTCAATTGATATCCCTCAACCTGCATATTTTGAAAAATTGAATGTACTATTGACAGCCATCCCTCTAAACGATTGGAAAATATATTTAAAGGCCAATACACTGGGCAGCTATGCAGAGACGCTCAGTCAACCTTTTATAGATGCTGCATTCGGATTTAGTAAGGTACTTTCCGGACAAGCAATACAAAAATCGCGCAGACAAGTGATGACCGAGAATGTCGACAACTATTTAGGTCAGGCTTTAGGGCAGCTGTACGTAAAGAGATATTTTAATGAGGACTCGAAAAAACGTGTGCTCATATTGGTAAATAATCTGCAAAAATCCTTTGAAAACAGGATCAATCATCTGGAATGGATGAGTGATAGTACCAAGCAAAAGGCCAAGGATAAATTATATGCTATCACAAAAAAGATTGGCTATCCAGATCAATGGCGAAATTACGATAATGTGCATATTACCAGCAACCGGTACTTCGAAAATGTGCTTTCTATCGAACAGAACAATCATCAGGTTGAGCTGGCAAAATTAAATAACCCGGTTGACAGAACAGAATGGCATACAACCCCGTCAACGGTTACTGCCTATTATAATCCACCGCTTAACGAGATCGTTTTCCCGGCGGGAATTCTGCAGTATCCATACTTTGATTTTTCCGCAGATGATGCGATTAATTATGGTGGCATTGGAATGGTAATCGGTCATGAAATGACACATGCCTTTGACGACCAGGGTGCACAGTACGATAAGGATGGCAATGTAAAGAACTGGTGGACTAAAGAAGATTACCAGAAATTCAGAGAAAAAACACAGCAGTTATCCAGTTTATACAGCTCATTTACAGTGCTGGATACTGTTCATATCAAGGGAGCATTGGCATTGGGCGAAAATACTGCCGATAACGGAGGGGTAGCTATCGCTTATGATGCCTTTAAACTAACTCAACAGGGAAAAGACTCGGTAAAAATTGACGGTTTTACACCGGATCAACGCTTCTTTTTATCAGTTGCCAGGATATGGAGGGTGAAGACCAGAGATGCGTTTCTAAGGACTTATGTGAATACCAATCCGCATTCGCCTGCAATGTGGCGGGTAAATGGACCTTTGATGAATTTTGCTCCATTCTATAAAGCTTTTAACATTCAGCCTGGGGATAAAAATTACAAGTCTGAAGATGAACGGGTGAAAATATGGTAGATGGCTCTCCGAATCCGTTAGACAAAAAAACGCTTCTAGATTATTTTAGAAGCGTTTTTTTTGTTTGGTGATCCCTGAAAGCGTTCAGTCCTGCATATTTCTTGATCAGCCTGTGTAATAAGTTGTTTAAATGCTCCACCTGGTACTTGCCCACAGTAGGTTTAAGGTGCGAATTGCCAATTCCGCTATCATCAGTAATAAAAACATAAGTGCCATTGGTACCCATTGCCATAAAGCGCATTAAAAATTCAGTGTTCTTGTCGATGCCACTAGCCACCACCGGTATTAAGATGATACCTTTTGCAGCAGCCATTTTAACAGACCGTTGCAGGCTTTTAACTTTTTCAGCATTATAGTGTGGAGGGGCATCCAAGATCATGAACATGATCTTTGTTGAAACGATAGATTTTGTCCATTGCTGCACGTTGATGGCATTGTCCATTGCCTCATCTACAGCTTCCTCAAAATCACCGCCACCACCAGCATATTGTCTGGACAAGTTTTGTTTCACACTGGACAGGTTATGATCAAATCCAAAGTCCCTGATCAGGTATTCATCACCATGGTCACGGTAAAAAAGCAATGCTGTCCGGGTATTGAGCTGCTGGTTATTATTTAATCTGCCAATGATATCATCCAGCTCTGATTTCAGATAATTAATCTCATCGCCCATAGATCCGGTTGCATCAACCATAAACAATACATCCAGGTCCCTAATCTTTCGTGCAGTACTGTCCATGGTGATGGTGAGCTCGCGGAGGTTTGGCTGGATCTCTTTTTTATATAACTCTTTGCCATCCGGCGCGCTAACCACGATCGTTATGACTTTCTCCTCATTGTTATAAAAAAATGGCCACAATTCTGCTTTTCCTTCAAAGTTGCTTTGTGCTTTCCAAAGAATAGTACCGTTATCCATTGCAGTAACGGTATAATTATTTAGTGGTATTTGCTGATCATTTTG
>Ga0247816_10001256_pt1 | contig 12584 bp, 13 predicted proteins | sample UWRJL209509C1_FD_179930 | JGI IMG/M metagenome (GOLD analysis project Ga0247816, IMG submission 179930) | Plant litter microbial communities from Arlington Agricultural Research Station in Wisconsin, United States - UWRJ-L209-509C-1 | ecosystem: Environmental > Terrestrial > Plant litter >...
AGCCTTTGCGTATGATGTAATGGTTTCGTCACAACATAAGGAGCATTGTCGGCATCAATCCAGAGTTCAATTTTCCGGGGCTGTAAACCCGAATTTACCGTTACGCCAATTACATTTTTATAAAACAAATCGGCATCAAAATCTTCTTCCAGATAAGGAAGGTTAAAATCATAATCAATCGAAATAATTCGGTCGAGTGCGAGATTACTGACAGGAGCAGTCGCTTTTTTCTTTCCCACCAAAAACCAGCGGTTATTGAATTCCTTCAAAATAAACGGGTGAAAATGAAACTTGTTTTCCTCTCTCGATTTAAACGATTTGTACGTAATCACAAGCGTTACTTTCTTGATAATCGCCTGATAAATCTCATCCAGATAATGCAGCCCTTTCAGATTCTCATTTTTATCCAGATAAATAACCGGTTTCGTATGTGACTTTTCAGAATAAATTTTATCCTCCAGTCGCTGCAAAATATCCGATACATCGCTAAACAAAGAGAAATCCTTAAACTGTTTCAGCATCGAAACCGTTTCGGTCAAAACATTCATATCTGTTTCCGTCAGCGGAATATCCGTTATTGAAAAATCTTCATCTTCATATTTATAATACTTTTTATCATACACCACAATCGGCGCATTATACCCCAGTTTCTCACTCCGCATCAACTGAATATCCATCTGAATCGTTCTTTTACTAATCGGGTTTTCCCGACCTTCATATTCAAACAAAGCTTCAGAACAGCATTCGATCAAATCCTCCAAAGTCCATTGCCGATATTGGTTTTGCAGGCATTTATCAATCGTCTTGTACCGAATTAAAGCATTTTTATTTTGTGACATAGTTTCGTTTTTTGGGCGTGTCCTTCCGGGTCGGGCTTTCCGTTTCAATCTTCTGCTTTTTAAAGAAAAAAGCAAAAGGATTTCCACTGCAATCCCTCACGCAGCTACGTTAATAGAGAAATCTCCTTTTCAATATTCATATAAATTCAAAAATCATCGGTTGTTTAATCCACATATAAAAGCATGTAAAATCTGCTAAATCTGCCAGATCTGCGAGAAAAAAAAACTTTGCGTCTTCGCGTCTTTGCGCGATTATTATAAAATTATCAATTCAACTTAGCAGTAAAATCTCCTTTTCAATATTTTTCCTTGCTTTTTCTTCATATAAATTCCTGAATTCATCAGTTTGAAAAATAAATTCATTCTCCATAAAATGTTTCAGTGCTTTCGCACGTCCGGGTTTATAAAGAAAGTCTGGATAAATGCGATATTCTTTCCGAATCTGTTCAAAGTAAATTTTATAATTGTCCCAGTTTCTAGAAAGCACTTTCAAATCAAAATCAATCAGCCAATTGATATCTTCATTTTCATTATGCTGATGATGCTGAGTAGCCACAATAGCATTAAAAACCATTTTAGATTTCAAATTAGCATCCTTCGGAAGAATTTTAACAGCAAACTCAGCACTTTTCAATTCATTATCTTTTTTCGAACTCACATAAATATAATCGTGATAAAAGATCGAATACAAGACTTCATTCGGAAACTGAAGTTGGTCTGAATACTTTTCATAACTAAAAATCATATCCTGTATATGAGTCAGATTATGATAATGCCTTGATTTTTTCGAATAGGCCTTCTCTAAATCTAGCCAGTGCTGTTGAATATCATTTTCTGGAAAACCAATTTTCAAAAGCAATTCAGTATATTTCTGCTGTAAATACATGGTCTTTTTTACTCAAATATAAAGTTCTTTTTTTACTGCGCAAAATAATTGCGTAGTAAAGTAAAACCTTTGTACTATCAAAATACAAAATCATGAAAACACAAATCAACGGATTTGAATTAATGGAATTAGGATTCCCGGAAGGAAAAATAATCGGAATCGCATTAAAAATAAACAGCAAAAGAAACGGGTTTACGCGTGATGAAATGATAGCAAATTTCAAAAATGTTTTAGCAGCACCGGAAAATTATATAGACGACGCTACTTTTAGCAAACTGGCAGTGGCTTTGATCGAAAAAGCAAATGAAAAACCGGAAGATTTCATCGCTTTAAACCAAAATCCGAATGAATATGCTTCTTACGGAGCCGAACATATCGAAGAAGGTGCCAGAAAACAAATGGAAGTAGCGATGCAATTGCCTGTTACCGTTGCCGGAGCTTTAATGCCGGATGCACATCAGGGTTACGGATTACCAATTGGCGGAGTTTTAGCCACCAAAAACGCCATTATTCCGTATGGTGTTGGGGTTGATATTGGGTGTCGAATGGCGTTGTCGGTTTACGATATTGCGGAGGATTTTTATTTTGAAAACGAAGACAAATTCAAACGCGAATTAGTAGCACATTCGAAGTTTGGAGCAGGTCACGGTTTTCACGGGCAATACAAATCAGATCATGCGGTTTTGGAGAATGATACTTTCAATATGAATCCGTTTGTGAAGAATCTGAAAGATAAAGCCTGGTCGCAATTGGGTTCTTCGGGTGGTGGAAATCATTTTGTGGAATTCGGAATCATGGAATTTGCCAAAGACGATGCGGTTTTGAATATTCCAAAAGGAAAATATGTCGCTTTGTTAACGCATTCCGGTTCACGCGGAATGGGAGCTACAATTGCCGGACATTACACCAAAATTGCCAAAGACGTTTGCAAACTTCCGGACGTTGCCAAAAATTTAGCGTACTTAGATATGAACTCGCAACTGGGTCAGGAATATTGGATTGCGATGAATCTGGCGGGAGATTATGCTTCGGCTTGTCATGATATTATCCATAAAAAAATGGAACGCGCTTTAGGAGCGACAATTTTAGCCAAAGTCGAAAACCACCATAATTTTGCCTGGAAAGAAATCTGGAATGGCGAAGAAGTAATCGTACATAGAAAAGGCGCAACACCAGCCGGAAAAGGCGTGATGGGAATCATTCCGGGAAGTATGACCGCACCGGGATTTTTAGTGAGAGGAAAAGGCGAGGAGAACGCGATCAATTCGGCTTCGCATGGAGCAGGAAGACAAATGAGCCGAACCCAAGCCATAAAAAACATCACGAAAAACGAGATGAAATCGATTCTGAAAGATCACGGCGTAACGCTTATTGGTGCAGGTTTGGACGAAGCTCCAATGGCCTACAAAGATATCAATCAGGTAATGGCAGCACAACAGGATTTGGTAGATGTCGTAGCGAGGTTTACACCTAAAATGGTCAGAATGGCGGATGATGGGAGTCGTGAGGATTAGATTTTTAGTCCAAAGTCCAAAGTCCGAAAGTCCAAAGGTGAAAAAATCCAGAAAATGAAGGTTCAAACCCTTCCTGAGCTGCAAAAAAAAGTCTCAGTAGTTTAAGTTGGAAAAACAGTTGGATTTTACTTTTATTTTTTGACGCTAACTATGTTTCTTAATACATAGTGAAACGCCTTTAAAGACTTTCAAAATCCTATGATTCTATGTGTTTAGACAAACACATAGAATAAAAAAATAATAATAAAAAATAAGTTCCACAGGAACAAAATACAATGAATACATACATAGATATCGGAATTAATTTAACGAATAAACAATTCCAAAACGACACAGACGATGTCGTACAAAATGCTTTAGATGCCGACGTATCACAAATGATCCTCACCGGAACGAGCGTAAGAAACAGTGAAGAAGCTGCTACGATAGCAAAAGAATATCCCGGAATATTATATTCCACAGTCGGAATACACCCGCATGATGCGAAGAGTTTTGATGCGCAGAGCATTTCAAAACTGCGGAATTTACTAAAACACAAACACGTAGTTTCAGTAGGCGAGTGTGGACTCGATTTTGATCGTGATTTTTCGCCCAGAAATATTCAGGAAACCTGTTACAAAGCACAATTAGAATTGGCGATCGAAGTTCAGAAACCTTTGTTTTTGCACGAAAGAGCAGCTTTTACCAAGTTCATAGAAATTACAAAACAGTATTTGCCATAATTGCCAAAAGCTGTTGTACATTGTTTTACCGAAAGTCTGCAAGAAGCCAAAACCTATCTCGATAACGGATTGTATCTTGGTTTTACCGGAGCAATATCCGACAGTAAACGTTTTGAGCATTTAAAAGAAGTGATTCAGTACGTTCCGCTTGACCGAATGATGATCGAAACCGATGCGCCGTTTATGCTTCCTAAAAATGTTCCGAACAGCCTTTTAAAGAAATACCACGAACGAAGATGCGAACCTGCTTTTCTGCCTTTTGTGGCGGGAACTGTGGCGCAGTTTAAAGGGGTTTCTTTGGATGCGGTTGCGGACGAGACAACTAGGAATTCTAAAGAGTTTTTTGGGATTTAAATTATTACTTGAAAGGATATGTAAATAATAAAGACATTCCTTTTTGGACAGAAAGAATCTCAAAAGTTCCATCAAGACTTTCCATTCGAACAGTCATATTGTTAATCCCATTTCCTTTAAGCACAGTCTCTGGTAATCCCATACCATCATCGATTACAGCAATTTTAAAATAATCCGTAGTTTGTTCAAATTTAATGTAGATATTTCTTGCCTGACTGTGTTTGTAAGCATTGTGCACTGCTTCTTTAATTACTAAAAATAAATTTCGTCTTGCTTTTGCCAGTAGATCAATTTTTACATCAATAATGTCTGAATCAAATTGTACCCGAATTGTGGTTTTCTCTAAAAACCGTTTGATGTAAGAACTGGTGTATTCTGTAAAATTACCAATACTGTCGTTTTCTGAATTTAGACTCCATAGAATTTCCCGCATAGCCAAATTCATATCCTTAGAAGTCGTTATAATTGCATCCAAATCTTCAGTATAGCTTTTATTTGAAATTTTATATTTTAAAAATTCAGCCTGAAGCTTTATTGCAGAAATTCCGGCACCCAAATCATCATGCATGTCCTGAGAAATACGTTCTCTTTCTATCTGAATAGCTTTTTGACGCTCTAATTCTTTCTGTAGTAATTGGTTTTTGAATTCACTTTCTTTTATTTTGTTTTCGTGTTGCTGAATCAATTGTTTTTTATTGTAAATAAATACAACCATAATTATAAAACACACAAAAAACAGCATCAGGGCTATTGCAATTATATAAGTAAGTTTTATCTCTTGTGGCAGCTCTTTCATGTATTCAGTTTCTTTGCAATTGTTTCATATTTTGTAAGAGAATAGTAAAAAAAAGTATACATAATTAAATTTACTACATAACCTATCTTTCTTAGAATAATTAAAAAAAACTGATCTTCCTTTTCGAATAAATACATTGGGGTAAATCTAAAAATAATATAGGTGCTCCAAAAAAGTAAAGCCGTTGAAACCCAGAAGTTAGGATCATTCGTGATTTTACCTTGTACAGGAAGTTTTAATTTTTGGAAAAACCATACAATAGCGCTAAAAATATAGAACAAGGCTACTAAAATTCCTAGTTGAGGTACAAACTTCCGACTTAAAAAATCTACAAAAAACAGTACGTATACTAACAGGACTGTAGAGACAAAAATTCCGATTCGTTTAAAATTCCCAATGTAAACTCTCGAAAAATAAAAGCCAAAAAAGAGTATGCAGAATATAGCATATATATTAAAATAAACGGCAAAATCAAATTGCTTTAAATGCGTTTTAATTATTCCGAAAATTTCCAAACAAAGTGTAATAACTAAGTAAAATGCTGAATAGTTTTGAGCTTTAAGTGAATACTTAAAACCCAAAACTATAGCTTTAATCGTTGTTATAGTTAAACAACTGATGTATAAAAGTTGTAATAAATTCATGTATTAAGGATAAACAGATCCGAAGTCGTATCCAATGCTGGTAATCATGTTGGCTGTATTTTTTTGAATAGGATCCTGAACTTCTTCTAATTCAGTATGAACACTTATACCAATTCGATCATTCATTTTAATATTGACATTGTCATAATCTTTAAAAACAAATTGATTAAATATAAGTCCCTTTATGACAAAATTATTAGACAATAAATTTCGTATTAAATATCTAATTACCTGGTCAATTTCGTATTTTACAAATTCAGTATTAGTTTTTTTAGTATGTGTATTTATTTTTAGTAAAGTTCCTTTATTAAATCGGGTTTTATATTTTTTAAATTCTTTTCTGTTGCTTTTGGTTAATTTATTATTATCTGTAATCCAAAAGAAATCTAAATCATTATCGACTGAACCATCTTCTGTTACTCCCTCTTTACAAAAGGAAAGACCAATATTTACACCTAAATCCTGCTCTATTAAATGAACTTTTAAATATTTAGCTCCATTTTTAACAGATTCTAATATTACGTTTTTGAAACTTTCATTTTCTATAAAAATTTTGTTCCTAACTTCTACTTTTTTTTTGAGTTCCTCAAACGCGGTATCATATTTAATCTGGTCTTTTCTAGATATAGGTTCTAAAAAATGCATTATGTCTAAAAATTCAAATAGTTTTTGTAATTCTTCAAATTCCATAATTTCTAATTTTTGTTGTTAAATTTATTAATTGCTTCAATTTTGTTGCTTACCTGTAGTTTTCTGTAAATATTGCCAATATGTTTTTTTATGGTATCCATTGTAACACTTTTTTTATCGGCAATTTCTTTGTAGAGAAGTCCTTGCGAGAGCAATTCGAGAACTTCTTTTTCTGTTACAGTTAATAGTGATAAGGTTTGTACTTGTACTTTTGTTTCCTGAAAATGTTGTAAAACGCGCTTTGCAATACCAAAACTCATTGGAGCACCACCTTTGTGCGCTTCCAGAATGGCCTGTACAATTTTGTCCAAAGGATCTCCTTTTACAAGATAACCACTCGCACCTGCACGCAATGCCGAAAATATTTTTTCGTCATTTTCAAAACTGGTGCACATTATAAAACTGGTTCTCGGCATCAATTCTGTTAGCTTAAAAACAATTTCAATACCCGATAAATCCTTCAGTTGAATGTCCATCAAAACGACGTCTGGTTCTATACCTTCCAATTTTTGCAAAGCATTTTTACCATTAAAAAACTGAGCTACGCATTCCATATTTTGCTGAAAATCGATGATGTTTTTCAATGCCTGATTGTAATTTTTATCATCTTCTACTATGGCTACTCTTATTTTCATGGCGTTACATTTTCTTTTACAAAGTTGTGCAATAAGCTCATTGAGCGCAATTACCCTTTCGGGTGATATTTAAATTAGCTAAAAAGACAAATGTTAATTATCGAATAAACTTACAAAAAAAAACAGGAGAAAAACAAAAAATAAAATATCACCCAAACGGGTAATAGATTGGTATGTAGTTGTGTAAATACATTTGATGCATAACTAAAAACATAGTAATCATGAAAAAAACAGTATTGTTAGGCTTATTTCTATTTGGATTTATTTCCAATAGTTTTTCACAAAATACAGAACAAATCAAAGCTAAATTTTTATCAGACCTGCAATCAGGGAAAGTGGAAGATGGCTGTAAAGTTGTGATTTATGTATTAAACGCTGCTGCAAATGCGGCTTGTTATATTCCAGAACCTATAGTGTCCAAAGTAGCTTGTGCCGCAGCACAAATTATGAATGTTGGGGTGACTTCAGAATTAGATCCTAATATCCCACATCCTATAACGGATTTAGGAGTTGAAGTGTGCAAATTAACCTATGCCTCTACAAATGCCGGAATAACGTACACCTTTGAGTTTGCTAAAAATAAAACTTCCGAAATTAAGAAAACTTGGAATTGGTTAAACACATTAGAAGGGGCCGTTCAGTTTATGTACTACATGTCAAATTAAATCATTATATCATGTTAAACAATAAAATAATTATACTGTTTCTTTTTATCTTTTTTCAATTACAGGCGCAAAATCAATATCCTAAAAGTGTTTCGCCTATCATTAGAGAAAGTGTAAAAGTGCAAATAGGCACCCAGTTAAAAGATTTACAAGTTGGCTATATTGAGTCCTCTTCTGATATGTTTTTTGTGGTTCCGTTGCCTTACGTGGATAATTTTACAGAAAATGTACTTATTAAAAATGGAAGTACCTACGAACCTATTTTTAATGAAGATAAAAAAATTGATTTTCCTTATCGTTCAGAGCCTATCATAAAAGTTGAATTTAAAAATGTTTTTGCAGACCAATCAATTGAAAACGCTGTCATTGCTGCCTTAAAACAAAAAGTTCCAGTTTTAGCAAATAAGCAGGGAAGAAGACTTTCGTTGATATCTTCGGGCAGGATGAAAACATTTCTTGAATTTAATACTCCCTATGGTATCTATAGAGCTGAAGGTGAAGTTCCTTTTTCTTCTTTTACTAATTCTAATTTTAGTGCTTTTATAAGATGCAACGATATACTTGAAATCTTTGGGAATGCGGTGGAAGGGTTAAGTTTATCCGAAGTGTCTATGGGAATTGATATCAACTACACAGCACTTTTTACTAAAAGGGAGTTTTCCCTGAGTGCGCAATTTACTGAAGAAAATTTGCTCTCTAGTCTGAGTGAAGTTTCTTCAGCAGCAGGTAATGAAAAGCTATTGTTTATTCCAATTGGTGGGAATGGAAGCCAAAAAAGCGAACTGTCTAATAGGCTTAGCGATTACATGACCATTGAGGTGATGACATACAAGGAATCTTCCGGAACCGATTCAAAAAGTTTGACAGATAACATCGTTAGCGATTTTATTACCAATTCATTAAAGGACTTCTATGAACAGGTTAATTTAGGAAATGAGGATAATGCCACAAAAATTAATTTGTTAATGAGTAACGGTATTTCACTGGAAACAACCATAGGAAACATAAAATCAGCCGATTTTAATATAGACAAAGAAAAAACATATAAAGAATTAATCGAAAAAGGAAAAGCAAAAAGTGGTTCTACAGGTTTGAATTTTTCAATTCCTCAAAAATTTAGTTTTGGATATAATGGGTCAAAAAGTGGGTCAAACACTTCTAAAAAAGAGACATTTAAACAAGAAATCGAAAAAATAAAGCAAACGTTTACAGGAGATATTCCTGTGATGACAGGTATTTCATTGAATGCCATTAAAAACTTTCAAAATGCAAAATCCAGTGACGTCTATGTGACCAAACACACTGACGCAGAAGAAAAACCGCAAACAACAACAATCTATTTAGACTTTGATACCGATAGGAGATGTAAAAAAAACGATATTAAACGAATTGCTTACAATGTTTTAAATCAAAGTTTACGTTGGGCTCAAGGCGAAAGTTTTCAAATTTTGAATGATTTACCAAAGCGAATTGAATATCAATCACAAGTATTCGATGAACAATTCTTTTCTTCCGATTTAATTCAAAGAATGAATAATACCGATCATCAGAAATTAAACCAATTCAAGACTAATTATCAATACCTCAATGCCCACGGTTTTGTTGAAGACATTCGTTTGAAAGAAAAAAAAGATAACGGAGTCAATACCGATTATACTTTTGAAATACTATTTAGAAATAAGGAAAACCCGGTACACCTTATTTCCGCCTTTCCAAACGGATTTATTCGCACCGATTTTAATGGGAACCCTATTTATCTCTATGAAACCTATCCGAATGGACAATTAATTGTCGATTTTAACGGAAGACCTACAACACCCATAAGAAAAACATTTAAAATGATTATCACCATTACGCCAGACTGTAAAATAGAGACCTGGGGGATGGGGTATGAATAACTAATAAAATAACAGATTATGAAAACAATTAATGTAAAAGTTAGAATTAGTGGTGGATTAGCACCTGTGTCAATTAAAGTTGAAATTAAAAATATTGATACTGATGAAATTGTAAAATGGAAAGATAAAGAATCTTTTAGTAAAGATTTTGAATTAGAAAGTGGTCGATATACTATTCAAATGTTTGGAGTGAATGCGATTGAAGGAAAAACTGAAATTGAAGTATCTGGTGAATTTTCTAAAGGGCCTCTTCATAATGCTAAAAGAATGACAACGAAACCGTTTATTACTGAATTATTTTATTTTGAATTTTAAAAAATCTGATCATGAAAAAATATTTTATATGTTTTTTAACTTTATTGGTGTCAAATATTGTACTTGCTCAAAATGATACAATTCAACGGCTTAGAGAGATGACCGAGAAATCAAAATCTGGGAACTACAAAGATATACTTTCCAGTATTTTTCAATTAGGGGCGACCAATTTAACATCTGACAACAAGAATATCGAATTTAATGCTACATTATTCGGTATTAAGTCTATCTTTAATAGCCATATTTTAGAAGATAAATATTTTAAAAGAGAGCGGTTTTCCAGAAACCTTCAATTTAATGCGAAATTAAATTTAGATGAACAATTTAAATACAATGGAGTTTCAGGAGGAATTACTTATGCCTTAATTAATAAAAGAGATAAAGATGTAGCTGATTTTGCAAACACAGCACTTGAATTTGGATGGAGTTTTTTGGCTGATGAGATATCTGCAATACAAAGTAAGTTTGTTGAAGAAATCACAAATAGCGCAATGGATATAAGTGTCGAAATAGATTCTTTAGATGCAGCAACAAAAATTTTAGTAAACAAAGAGTTTGATAAAATAGACAAGTCGAATATTTATTTCGAAAAAATCATTACAGAGTTTGAAAAAAGAAACAAATCAATAAAACTCAAAAATTATGTAGAGAACCTTCATTTATTAAAAGATAATTTATATTCAGAAATCGAAAAGAAACCGCTTTGGACAGTCTCTTTATTAGGAACAACGAATGATAAAGGTGATAATAAAAAAGTGTCTTTTGTGAGTGTTTTTTTAAAAGGGTTTAAGCATTTTGAATTAGATATACAATCTAAATTAATTTATTCTGACACCTTAATTAATACTAGCCTTAAAAGAATTGAATCGAAAAGTTCAGCTGGTGTTAATTATAAAATGTTCCAAAGAGGAGAGGAAAGCGTGTTTGAAGTAAAACTCTACATGGAGTATAATGCAATATTAAAAAATGTATTTGAAGATGAAAAAAAGAATGCTTTTTTAGCTAGTTCCGATTTGAGACTCCGTGTTACTGATGATCTTTGGATTCCTTTAACTATCAAGTACGATATTGAGAAATCTAATTTTCTTGGGTTTTTAAATATAACCTATAATTTTGGAAATTCGGATGCAAATGGTGATCTCCAGTTAAATAAACTTTAATTATAAACCCTTAATAATTTGATAAAAACCACTGCTGCGCAAAATAATTGCACAGCAGTGGTTTTATTTTGAAACTTCAAATTCAAATCACGTATTATTACCTGCTTTAAAGCTTTGTTGTTTATTTATATTTGAAACCAGCCATGAAAGAAAAAATACTCCGAAAATTAAAAGAAATAGAACTGCAAAAAGACGTAGAAATACTTTTTGCTGTAGAATCAGGAAGCCGTGCCTGGGGATTTGCTTCTCCGGACAGCGATTATGATATCCGTTTTATCTACAAACACAAACCCGACTATTATTTGTCGCTTTGGGAACAACCCGATGTAATCGAATTCATGACCGAAGACGATCTTGACGGTTCAGGTTGGGATTTACGGAAAGCCATAAAATTATTAGCAAAATCTAACGCACCTTTGGTCGAGTGGTTGTTTTCGCCAATTGTGTATTATGCAAATGATGATTTTGTAAAACAAATGCAGGAGATAGCTGTAAAATGTTTCTCCCCAATGGCGGTTTTACATCACTATTTAGGAACAACAAAGAATTTTATGGAAGTCTGTGAAATGGAAGAAGTAAAACTAAAAAGTTATTTCTACGCCTTACGCACTGCTTTAGCCGGAAAATGGATTATAGAAAACAATACTTTTCCGCCCGTAGCCTTTGCTGATATATTACCAATTGCACCGAAAAACATACAAGAAAAAATACTCGAATTACAACAAATAAAAGCCACTCAGGGCGAAAAATACCTGCACCCAAAAGAAATTTTGATAACTGATTTTTTATTGGAAATAGTACGATTTAATCAGGAGAATGCAGGTAAGCTGGGAAGTGGGAAAAAGATAAGTGAGGAGTTGGATTTGTTTTTTAGGGAGATGATTTAATAAAAATTAAAAAAATCACAATACTTTATGATAGATCAAAATGAAAATCAAAACAGCGTAGAAGATATAATTTCTTCTGATGTAATAAATAGCGATCAGACGCATGAGATAAAACTGGAAGTATTATCACCTTTAGATAAAAAAGATGATCCACGAATAAAAAAATATCTTAAACATATTAAAAATGCAGTTGATAACAAGGATATTAAGAATCTTGCGTTATCGGGTGTATATGGTTCTGGAAAAAGTACAATAATAAAATCTTTCAAATCTCAATATTCAGGTTTGGAGGTTTTAAATATTTCACTTGCGTCATTCAATGAAACTAGTGATTATACGACATTCAAAGACCAAATTCAGTTAAATATTTTACAACAAATTATCTACAGCCAAAAAGCAGAAAAATTACCGGAATCAAGAATAAGTAGAATTAGTGAATTAAATGTGCTTGATCCTAAAAACTGGATAAAAGTAAGTGCATTTTTATTACTTTTAATCTCAACGTACTTGTTATTGAGTTTTTATAGTTATCAACTGAATCCTAATAATTGGAAATTATCAGATAGATTTAATTTTAGT
>Ga0247816_10001257_pt1 | contig 12569 bp, 13 predicted proteins | sample UWRJL209509C1_FD_179930 | JGI IMG/M metagenome (GOLD analysis project Ga0247816, IMG submission 179930) | Plant litter microbial communities from Arlington Agricultural Research Station in Wisconsin, United States - UWRJ-L209-509C-1 | ecosystem: Environmental > Terrestrial > Plant litter >...
TGGTGGATGCTGCGGGCCCGGCCGGCCCGGGGCATCCACTGCTCGAATCGGCTGGCTGCACATTTGCGCGGTATGCAACAATGTGAGCCATGGTTGTGCCACCTCCGGAACCGGGTCTGCGGGAGCGTAAGCGCCTGGCCACGCGCCGGGAGATTCAGCGCGCGGTGCTGACGCTGTGCTCGGAGCGCGGCATCGACAAGGTCACGATCGACGAGATCAGCCGGTGCGCCGACATCTCGCCGCGCACCTTCTTCAACTACTTCGCGTCGAAGGATTCCGCGCTGGTCGGCGACGAGTTGGAGCTCGCCTGCGACGAGGAGATCGACGCGTTCGTGCAGGGGAGCGGGGAGCTGCTCGTGGACCTGGCCGCCCTGGTGGCGGCGAGCGTGCGGCCGGCGGAGGCCGACCGGGAGATTCACGAGCTGCGCCGGGCCGTGATGAAGGACAACACCTACCTGTTCAGCATGCGGATGGCGTTCCTGCGGGACTTCGAAAGCCGGCTGCAGGACATCGTGCAACGCCGGCTGCTCGTGGAGGATCCCGCCCTTGCCGCCGATGAGGAACGCTTGAGCCAGCGGGCGCTGCTCTACGCGCTGGTGGCCGTGGCGGCCACCCGGCACGCCTGGCGTAGCTGGGCCGAGAGCGACGACGCGGGGTCGATGTCGGCGTGTGTGGCCGAATCGTTCCGGGAGCTGTACACGGTGACCTCCCGAAGCGACTAAGCTTTGATGCTGTGTCACCGAGCGTCTTCTCGCCGAGAAGCTCGGGGTCACGTGCCGCCTTAGCTCAGTTGGTAGAGCGATTCACTCGTAATGAATAGGTCATCAGTTCGATTCTGATAGGCGGCCCCAGTGCAGTACAGGGATCGGAGCCTTACGGCCCGGTCCCTTTCGCGTTCCCGCGGCGCCCGAGCGAACGGGCATCCACTGAGGTGCGGACTTCGCAGGGTGGCCGGGCCGGCGCACCGTACGATCTCCGCACCTCAAGGCATGGTTGACTCGTCGCATGACTGACACGGGCCGCGCACGGGTGCAAACGGATGCAGACACTCGCGGACTGGAGATCGACATCGTCGAGCGCCCCGCCGCCGACAGCCTCGAAAGCGCCGCCCGGCTGCTCGGGCTGGAACCCAGCGGCATCGTGAAGTCGCTGGTGGTGAAGCGGCACGACGGCGACTACATCTTCGTGCTGGTGCCCGGGGACCGGCAGATCAGCTGGGCCAAGCTGCGCGCGCTCGTGGGCGTGAACAAGCTCTCCCTGCCGCACGAAGACCTCGCCCTGGCGGCCACCGGATACTCCCGCGGCACCATCACGCCGCTCGGCAGCAGCACCGCCTGGCCGGTCTTCGCCGACGAGCGGATGCGCGGCACCCGCGTGGCCATGGGCGCCGGCGAACACGGCTACTCGGCCTTCGTCGACGCGGATGCGCTCATTGCTGCCTACCAGGCCACCGTCGCGGACATCACGGACGAGCTCAAGCCGCGCTCCTAGGGGCGGGTTGCGCGCGGTCGGGCGCAGGGTGCTCCCGGTGGCGCAGGGTGTACCCGGTGGCGCAGGTTGTACGGTGCGCCGGCGCGACGAAGGTGCGCCAAGGTGGGCAGACGGTGCGCCGCGGCGGAACGGCTAGCGGGACGGCGGGAGCCTCCTAGGCTGGGGACATGACCGAGCCGAGCGTGTCCGCCCGCCACCGGTCGCGCCCCGGGCGTTCTCGCGGCGCCCTCGCCCTGGCCGGCGCGGTGGCCGTGCTCGTCACCCTCAGCGGATGCGCCGCCGCGGCACCCGGCCGCCCGGCCGGCGTTCCGGCCACCGAGCCCGCGCCCACGGCAGAGCCTGGGGACACCGTGGCCGTGTTCCTCGGTGACTCGTATACCGAGGGCTGGGGCGCATCCACCCCGGAAAAACGCTGGTCATCGCTGGTCGCAGCGGACGCGGGCTGGGTCGAGCTGAATCAGGGACAGGGTGGCACCGGCTTCGTGACAACCGCGGGGGTCGGCGGCTGCGGCCTGGACTACTGTCCGACCTATCTCGAACGCGTGCCCGATGTGATCGAGACCGGCGCGGACGTGGTTCTGATCGCCGGCGGCCAGAACGACCAGCGGGCCATGGCCGCCGACCCGGGCGCGGTGCACGACGCCGTGGACGGGACCTACCGGCGGATTCGGGAGGGGTTGCCGCAGGCCCGGCTGATCGCGGTCGGCCCGTCGACGGCGCAAGCGGTGGGTCCGGTGATCGAGCAGATCGACTCCTGGGTGCGGGCGGCAGCGACCCGCGAGGACGCCGAGTACCTCAGCCTGATCGACCCCGTGGTGATCACGCCGGACATGGTGACCGTGGACGGGGTGCACGTGAACGACCTGGGGCACCGCGCGATCGCCGATCGGGTGCTCGAGACGGTGGCCCCCGACGCGGTCGGCGGCTGAAACGGGGCGCTGCGGGCCGCCGCCGCCGGACTACTGCTGCTGCGGCTTGCCGGGACGCACCGCGGCCGTGTCGGCGATGTCGATGCGGGTGACCCCGTCGTCGGTTTCGTCCACGGTGACGCGGGGTGCGGCATCCCCTTCGTCGGCCTTGGGCGCAGTGGTGAGCTGGTCGTGTCGCTTCTCGTCGAAGGACTTGTCGGCCGGGTCTTTTTCAGTCATGACCGGCACAATATCACCCCAATCTTGAGGCGCGCCGTGGCGGTTCGCTAGGCTCGCAGCATGACTGATGCACTCCGCTGGGGAATCCTGGCCACGGGCGGAATCGCCCACCAATTCGCCGGCGACCTCGTGAAGAACGGGTTCACGGTGCAGGCCGTCGGCTCCCGCAGCCAAGAGTCGGCGGATGCCTTCGCCGCCGAGTTCGGCATCCCCAACGCCCACCCGAGTTACGAGGCTCTCGTCGCGGACCCCGAGGTGGACATCATCTACGTATCCACCCCGCATCCGTTTCACGCGGAGAACGCGTCGCTGGTGCTCGAGGCCGGCAAGCACGTGGTCGTGGAGAAGCCGATCACGCTGAACGCGGGGGAGGCGCGTGCCCTGGTGGCGCTCGCCGAGAGCAAGAACCTGCTGCTGCTCGAGGCCATGTGGACCCGCTTCCTGCCGCACATGGGCCGGGTGCGCGAGATCATCGCCGCCGGAACCCTCGGCGACGTGCACTCGCTCATCGCCGACCACACCCAGGACCTGCCAGACGACCCCGAGCACCGCATCAACTCGCTCGCCCTCGGCGGCGGCGCGCTGCTCGACCTCGGCATCTACCCGATCTCGTTCGCGTCGGCGCTGTTCGGGCCGCCCGAGACCGTGCTGGCGTCGGCGACCTTCAAAGACACCGGGGTGGATGCCCAAATCGCCACCATCTTCCGCTACCCCGGCGGCCAGATCGCGTCGCTGCTCAGCGCGAGCGACACCAAGGGTGAGAACACGGCCACGATCCTGGGAACCGAGGGGCGCATCCACATTGACGCGGTCTGGTACTCGCCGACGTCGTTCACCGTGTTCAACGGCGCGAACGAGGTGCTGGAGTCGTACGAGACGCCCGAGTTCGTCGGCCGCGGCATGCACTTCCAGGCCGCGGAGGCCGAACGTCTCGTGGCCGCCGGGCTGATCACCAGCGACCTGCTGACCGGCGCCGAGTCGGTGCAGATCATGGAGACGCTCGACACCATCCGCCGCCAGATCGGCCTGGTCTACGCCGGCGACTAGCAGCGGATGCGGGTGGCCGGCCGGGTGCGCGGCCCCCGCTGGTTCTCGCGGCAGGTGTAACTTCTCGCGGCACCCTTAACGTCTCGCAGCACTCGTCAATGCGCCGAATAAGGCGTGCCGCGAACGTTTTGGCGCGCCGCGAGCCGTGAACGGGCGCAGGGTGGTCCCGCGGGCGCAGGCTGGTCCCGCGGGCGCAGGTTACACGGTGCGCCGGCGTGGCTAGCCTGCGCCGCCGGGCCGCCGCGCGCGGGTGGTCGGGAGGCCGGAGCTCCCGGCACGCTCGGGCAGGGCTGACCGAGCTCCCATCCTCGCTGGGTAAAATGCCGAGATGCACACCCCCGAAGATCCGCAGTCGGGCGCGCACGGGAGCGCGCAGCCCGAGCCGACCTCGGGCGAGCCGGCCGACACGACGCCTGCCGACACGACGCCGGCGGGCACAGGCACGACGCCGGCCGACACGACGCCGGCGGGCACAGGCGCGACGCCGGCCGGGCTCGCGGAGCCGACGCGGGGCGGGACGGCGGGCGCGAAGCCGGGCGGGCGCATCCGCCGGCTGCGACCCGTGATCGCCGCGGCCGTGGTCTTCGGCCTGCTCGCGGGCGGGGCGCTCTGGGCCGGAGCGGCCACCGGCGCCGGGGACCCGCAGCCGTTGGCCGCAGTCACCGAGACCCCCAGCCCCACGCCGACGCCCACGCCCACCGAAACCACCCCGCCGCCGCGCGCGGCACCCGCCAACGTGACCGCGGCCAGCCCGCTGCGCAGCTGCTCGGTGGCCGACCTCGCCGCCGACTCCCGGCTGGGCGAGTTCCAGGCCCAGGTGGTCAACGCCGGCACCGGCGAGATCCTCTTCGACCGGGGCGGCGACACCCCATCGCGGGCGGCCAGCGTGCTCAAGGTCCTCACCTCCGCGGCGGCGCTGAGCATTCTCGGGCCGGACTATCGGGCATCCACCACCGTGGTCGCCGGCAGTGAACCCGGCCAGGTGGTGCTGGTCGGCGGCGGTGACCTCACCCTGTCGAGCACCCCCACCGGCGACGAACCGTTCTATACCGGCGCCGCGCACCTCGACGCCCTCGCCGAGCAGGCCCGCACCGCGATGGGCGGCACCCCGATCACCTCGGTGGTGCTCGACTCGTCGTACTTCGGCGAGCCCGCCTGGGAGCCGAGCTGGAACCGCAAGGAGCAGACCCAGGGCTACATGCCGCCGATCACCGCACTGCAGGTGGACGGCGACCGCAACAACCCGTACAACAGCACCTCCCCGCGCGGCGACGACCCGATCGGACGGGCCGGCACCGCGTTCGCGGCCGAGCTCGGCGGCGACGTCACCGTCACCCGCGGCACCGCCCCGGCCGGCGCCGAGCAGCTCGCCCTGGTGCAGTCCCAGCCGGTGTCGACGCTCATCCAGCAGTCGCTGATCGTCTCCGACAACGCCCTCGCCGAGATGCTCGCGCGCCTCGTGGCCGTGGAGGTCGGCACCGGCAACACCTTCGACGCGATGCAGGAAGCCGTGCTCACCGGGCTGGCGCCGTACGGCATCGACACCACCGGCATCCGCATCGTGGACGGGTCGGGGCTCTCCGACAACAACGCCGTGCCGCCGGCCTACCTCACCCAACTGTTCGAGAAGATCAACGCCCGCGAGGGCAACCTCGGCGTCATCTTCGACGGCCTGCCCATCGCCGGCGGGCCGAGCGGCTCACTGTCGTACAGCGACCGGTTCAGCGGCGCCAACGCGGATGCCGACGGTGCGGTGTTCGCGAAGACCGGCTGGATCGACACCGGCTACACCCTCTCCGGCATCATCAACGCCGCCGACGGCAGCACCCTCACCTTCGCCGTTTACGCGCTCGGAGATGTGGGCGATAATGCGAAGCAGGCGATCGACACCATCACGACCGGGTTCTTCCACTGTGGGAACAACCTCTCGAACAACTGATTTTCCGCTCGCCAACCGACAGGAGTGATCCGTGACCCGCGCACTGTTCATCATCGACGTTCAGAACGACTTCACCGAGGGCGGTGCCCTGCCGGTCACCGGCGGCGCCGCCGTGGCCGGGTCGATCACCACGCTCCTCGCCGAGCACGCGACCCAGTACGGGCACATCTTCGCCTCCCGCGACTGGCACAACGCCGAGGGCGGCAACGGCGGCCACTTCGCTGACGACACCCCGCCAGACTTCGTCACCAGCTGGCCGGTGCACTGTGTGGCCGACACCGACGGTGCCGCCTACCACCCGGCTCTCACCCTGCCGGAGACCACGGTGCACATCTTCAAGGGCCAGGGCGAGGCCGGCTACTCCATCTTCGACGGCGTCGACGCCGACGGGCAGCGCTTCGGCGAGCTGCTCACCATCGCCGGGGTCACCCACGTCGACCTCGTCGGGCTGGCCACCGACCACTGCGTGCGGGCATCCGGTCTCGACGCGCTCAGCCACGGCCAACACGTGCGGGTGTTCACCGACCTCGTCGCCGGGGTGGATGCCGACGCCAGCGACCGAGCGCTGGCCGAGCTCGCCCACGCCGGCGCGGTTCTCGCCACCTCGGACCAGGTCGCCCAGGCCTAAACCCCCTCCGCCCTCCAACCCCCCTCCGCCCACCCCTTCCCGGCCCTCCCCGGCCCGGCGGGAGGCATAACTCCTGCAGAATGTGCCGGCCGGGCGGCGCTGCCGCGTGTTTCCGGGCATCCGCTCGCCCGGTGGGAAAAATTGCAGGAGTTATGCCCCCCCACCACGGTGTCGGCGGCGTCGCGCCGAAAAGTTTTTGGGGGCGGGTGCATCCGAACCGGGGGTCGGCCGGGAAGTGATGGGTAACGGGACCGCGAGGTTCCCGCGCTCGTTCCACTGACTGGAGGAAACCATGCGAAAAACCCTTCTCGGCGGCATCGCGGCCGGCGCTCTTGTGGCCCTGGCCGGCATCGTCCCCGCCCACGCCGCCGACGGCGACGCTCAACTCTCGGTGTTCCACGGGGTGCCAGACACCCCGGTGGATGTCTACGTCAACGGTGACCTGACCCTCGACGACTTCGAACCCGGCGACGTCGCCGGCCCTCTCGAACTGCCGCCGGGCACCTACTCGGTGGCGATCACCGCAGCGGATGCCGCCGACGCCAGCGCCCCCGTCATCGGCCCGATCGACCTTCCGCTGGAGGGCGGCCGGAGCTACACCGCCGCCGCGCACCTCGACGCCGCCGGCACCCCCACCGCCACCCTGTTCACCAACGACACCGCCACCCTCGCCGCCGGGGAGGGTCGCCTGACCGTGCGGCACGTCGCCGCGGCCCCCGCGGTGGATGTGCTCGCCGGCGGTACCGCGGTGATCACCAACCTGGTCAACCCCAACGAATCCCTGCTCACCCTGCCGGCCGGCACCGTGTCGGCGTCGGTCGCCGCGACCGGAACGACCACCCCGGTGATCGGCCCGGCCGATGTGAACGTGGCCGAGGGCGTCAACACCATCGTCTACGCCTGGGGCAGCCTCGAGGCCAACAACCTGGCCCTGGCCGTGCAGACCGTCGACGGCCTGCATTCCAACCCGGGCGGGGTTCCGGCCGGCAGCGCCGGTCTCGTCGCCACCAACCAGCCCGGCGACACCGGCGGGCTCTGGTGGGGCGCCGGCGCCCTGGTGCTGGTGCTGGGCATCGGCGCCACGGTCTTCGGAGTGCGTCGCGCCGAGGCGCGTCGCTGACGGCGGCCGACCATGAACACGCGGGACACGACGCGACTTTTCGGGTTGTCGGCCGTGTCCCGCGGCAGCCGACCGCGGGGCCCACAGCCTCGCGGTCGAGGCCGGCGGCGCACCTCCGCCGGCCGGGTCGTGACGAGCGGGCTGTTGGTGGCCCTGCTCAGCGGATGCGGAGCCACGGCCGCCGGGCCGGCCGGCACTGATCCTGCCGCCGGCACCTCCAGCGGCCCGGCGGGCGCCGCATCCGCCACGACCGCGATCTCCACGCCCACGCCCACCGCAACGCCCGCACCCACCCGCGCACCCGCAGCGGATGCCCCGGCACCGCCGCCGGACATCCCTCGGCGCAGCGCGAACCCCGCCGACCAGCCGGCCCCGGTCAGCGCGCCGGTGAGCATCCGGGTGGCCGACCTCGACATCGACATGACCATCGACGCGGTCGGCCTCGCCGACGACCAGACCATGGCACTGCCGCCGAACCCCGCCGTCGCCGGCTGGTACCGGTACGGGTCCGGCCCGGGCAGCGCGGCCGGCGCCACCGTCGTCGCCGCGCACGTGGACTCGCTGGCCTACTCGCTGGGCCCGTTCGCCCGGCTGGCCGACGCCCCGGCCGGCACCGAAATCGTGCTGGGCACCGCCGACGGCGGCACGCACCGGTACGCGCTGGCATCCACTGAAAGTCTGGAGAAACCCTCGGTGCCGTGGGCGGCGGTGTTCGACCGCACCGGGGCGCCGCGGCTGACCCTGGTCACCTGCGGCGGCGAGTTCGACTACGCGGCCAAACGGTACCTGTCGAACGTGTTGGTGACCGCGGTGCCGGTGCCATGAGAGGGCCCGAACAGGGACTGCCCGGCGCGGATGGGCGCGGTTATGCTGGTCGCACCCGCGGCCGGCCGGCATGAGCGACGGACCGTGACATGCCGGACCCGACGACCGATCGACCACCCCGGAGGCATCCCGCTGACGTGAGCGCATCCAGTCCCAGCAGCACCGACGACAACCGCGACCAGGCCCGCCTGGGCGCGGACTTCCGGGCGGGCGAGGAGCGGGCGCTCGCGGAGGCGTACGCGCGCTGGTCGGCGCTGGTCTACACCCTGGCGGTGCGGTCGCTCGGCGACACGGCCGAGGCCGAGGACGTCACCCAGAAGGTCTTCATCGCCGCCTGGCGCGGCCGGGCCGGTTTCGACGAGGAGCGGGCGGCGTTGCCCGCCTGGATCGTGGGTATCGCCCGGCACACCATCGCCGACGCGCACGAGGCGCGCGCCCGCCGCCGTCGGGTGGAGCAGAGCCTGGCGGAGCAGGCTGAGCTGATCAACATCGACGAGTCCGCCGACGTGGCCGAACGGCTGCTGCTCGGTGAGGAGCTCGGCCGGCTCGACCCGGTGCCGCAACGGGTGATGCGGCTCGCGTTCTACGACGATCTCACCCACGTGCAGATCGCCGATAGCCTCGGATTGCCGCTCGGTACCGTGAAGAGTCACATCCGCCGCAGCCTCACCCGGCTGCGCACCCGATTGGAGGCGAACGATGACGCATCTTGACCGCGACACGCTCGCCCTGCTCGCCCTCGCCGAGCTCGACCTCAGCGCCGCCGAACGCGACCACCTCGCCGACTGCCCGGAGTGCGCCGGCGAGCTCGACGCCCTGCGGCGCACCGTGCTGATCGGCCGCAGCGCCGGCAGCGTCGACCTGGCCGAACCAGCGGACGCCGTGTGGGGACGCATCCACTCGGCGCTCGGCCTGTCCGACGCCGTCGCCGCGCCGCCGCGCCCGGCTGATTTCGCGGCCGAGGACGCCCCGACGCCCGCCGCCGCTGAGGAGAAGCCGGCCGACGTCCCTGCCGCACCCGTGACCGAGCTGGCGCCGCGCCGGCGCCGCAGATGGCTGCCCGTCGCCGCGGCCGCCTGCGCGGTGGGGCTGGTCGGCGGCCTCATTGGGGGAGTGTGGTGGCAGTCGACGCGGGAGCCCGCCGCGGCTCCGGTGCTGTACGAGGCGGAGCTCGACCCGTTGCCCGGCTGGACCGGCGGCGGCCGCGCCTACGTGGAGCAACTCGCCGACGGCCGCCGCGACGTGGTGGTGGATGTCGACGCGACCGGCGCCGACACCGGCCTGCGCGAGGTGTGGCTGCTCACTGACGACGCCACCGGCCTGGTCAGTGTGGGGTTGCTCGACGGCGAGTCCGGCCGGTTCGCGATCCCGGCCGACCTCGACCTGACCCGTTACCCGCTGTTGGACGTGTCGGCCGAGCCCGACGACGGCGACCCCACCCACTCCGGGGACTCCATCGTGCGCGGCGCCCTGCAGGCGTTCTGACCGCCGCCGGCGGCCCGGCGCGGCGGCCGCGGATGCGCATCCACTCGCCCAGGCGGCCCCCATGGGCGAACGGGTAGGTTGGGAGCGACGACCACAGGGAGGCATTGTGCCGCACGTAACCGAAGCCGAATTGCTCCAGCACGTCCCCAACGAGCTGTATATCAACGGCCAATGGGTGGCCGCCTCCGACGGCGCCACCCTCACCGTGCACGACCCGTCGACCGGCAAGGTGATCAAGACCATCGCCGACGCCACCGAGGCCGACGGCAAGGCCGCGCTCGACGCCGCCGTGGGCGCGCAGGACGCCTGGGCCGCCACCCCGCCCCGGGTGCGCGGCGAGATCCTGCGCCGCAGCTTCGAACTCTTACAGGAACGTAAAGACGAATTCGCCCTGCTGATGACCCTCGAGATGGGCAAGCCGCTGGCGGAGTCCTACGGCGAGGTCACCTACGGCGGGGAATTCCTGCGCTGGTTCAGCGAGGAGGCCGTGCGCATCACCGGCCGGTACGGCACCAACCCCGAGGGCACCGGTCGCATGATCGTGTCGCAGCATCCGGTCGGCCCGTGCCTCTTGATCACCCCGTGGAACTTTCCGCTGGCGATGGCGACCCGCAAGATCGCGCCGGCGCTCGCCGCCGGGTGCACCGTCGTGATCAAGCCCGCCGAGCTCACCCCGCTCACCACCCTCTACCTGGTCAAACTGTTCGAAGAGGCCGGCGTGCCCGCCGGCGTCGTGAACGTGCTCACCACCTCACACTCGGCGGATGTCTCCGGCCCGATCATCGCCGACCCGCGGCTGCGCAAACTCAGCTTCACCGGCTCGACCGCGGTGGGCCAGAAGCTGCTGCAGCAGTCCGCCCAGAACGTGCTGCGCACCTCGATGGAGCTCGGCGGCAACGCCCCGTTCCTGGTCTTCGACGACGCCGACCTCGACAAGGCCGTCGAGGGCGCCCTGGCCGCGAAGTTCCGCAACGTGGGCCAGGCCTGCACCGCCGCGAACCGGTTCATCGTGCAGAAGTCGATCGCCGCCGAGTTCGCCCGCCGGGTCACCGACGCCGTCTCCGGGTTCAGCGTCGGCCGCGGCACCGAGACCGGGGTGAAGATCGGCCCGCTGATCAACGAGGCCGCCGTCGCCAAGGCCGACGCCCTGGTGCAGGACGCCCTCGGCCGCGGCGCCACACTGCTCACCGGCGGGCACCCGGTCGACCGCACCGGCACCTTCTACGAACCCACCGTCATCAGCGAGGTCGCCGCCGGCAGCGACATCCTGCGCGAGGAGATCTTCGGCCCGGTGCTGTCGATCGTGCCGTTCGACGACGAGGACGACGCCGTGCGGATCGCGAACGACACCGAGTTCGGCCTGGTCAGCTACGTTTTCACCGAGAACCTCGCCCGCGGGCAGCGGATGATCGACCGGTTGCAGACCGGCATGATGGGGCTGAACGTGGGGGTCGTGTCCAACGCCGCCGCGCCGTTCGGCGGGGTCAAGCAGTCCGGGCTCGGCCGCGAGGGCGGCACAGAGGGCATCCACGAATACCTCTCGACCAAGTACACCCTCACGCCCGACCCGTTCGCCTAGCCCGCGAACCGTGAGCTTCACCCCGAAACAGCGCGCTTTTCGGGGTGAAGCTCACAGCTCGCGGGCTTGTTAAGCTCTCTGGATGCCCGTCATCGAGATTCACGACCTGAGCGACCCACGCCTGGCCGACTTCACCGTCAGCACCGATGTGGCGTTGAAGAAGGCCCGCGACACCGAGCACGGCCTGTACATCGCCGAGTCGGCGCTGGTGCTCGAACGGGCGCTGCGGGCCGGGCACCGGCCGCGGTCGGTGCTCACCCTGGCCAACACCCTCGAGGAGGCCGTGGCCCTGGTCGGCGACGAGGTGCCGGTGTTCGTCGGTGCCGGCGAGCTGCTCACCGACCTCACCGGCTACGTGCTGCACCGCGGCCTGATCGCCGCGATGCACCGGCCCGTTCTGCCCGACCCGGCGGCTCTGCTGGCGGATGCCCGGCGCATCCTCATTCTGGAGAACGTCACCGATCCCACCAACGTGGGCGCCATCTTCCGGTCGGCCGGAGCGATCGGGGCCGACGCCATCCTGGTCACACCGCGCTGCTCCGACCCGTTCTATCGGCGGGCGATCCGGGTGTCGATGGGCACCGTGCTGCAGGTGCCGTGGACCCGGGTGGGCGACTGGGCGAGCACGCGGCAATTGCTCGACGAGCACGGTTTCCACGTCGCCGCGCTGGCCCTCACCGACGACGCGGTCAGTCTGCGCGACTTCCACGGCGAGGGGCACGCCCGGCTGGCCCTGCTGCTCGGCGCGGAAGGGGAGGGGCTCACGGTCGAGGCGCTCGCGGCGGCGGACTCCGTGGTGCAGATCCCGATGAAACACGGCATCGATTCGCTCAACGTTGCGGCGGCCAGCGCGGTCGCCATGTGGGCACTGTCCAGCTGACGGCGCGCGTTCACCCCATCCCGGGGTCATGACTCCTGCAGAATGTCGGCCGGGCCGTGCGGCGCCGCGTGTTTCCGGGCATCCGCTCGCCGCGGCGACAAAATTGCGGGAGTTGTGCCCACCCGACCCGGATCGGACGGGTTCCGTGCTGACCCGCGGCGGAATCCGCCCGACCGCGGCCACCGAGCCTAGGCTGAGGGCATGAGCAATGATGCTGTCATCGTCGACGTTGTGCGCACGCCGTCCGGCCGGGGCAAACCCGGCGGGTCGCTCGCCGAGGTGCATCCGGCCGACCTGCTGGCCGGGGTGCTTCGTGAGCTGGTGCAGCGCAACGATCTCGACCCGGCGCTGGTCGACGATGTCATCGGTGGATGCCTCACCCAGGTGGGTGAGCAGAGCACCAACATCACCCGCACCGCGCTGCTCA
>Ga0247816_10001259_pt1 | contig 12564 bp, 9 predicted proteins | sample UWRJL209509C1_FD_179930 | JGI IMG/M metagenome (GOLD analysis project Ga0247816, IMG submission 179930) | Plant litter microbial communities from Arlington Agricultural Research Station in Wisconsin, United States - UWRJ-L209-509C-1 | ecosystem: Environmental > Terrestrial > Plant litter >...
ACCGGCAAGGTCATCTGCGGCCTCTCTGGCGGCGTCGACTCCGCCGTCGCGGCCGCCCTGGTGCACAAGGCCATCGGCGACCAGCTGGTCTGCGTGTTCGTCGACCACGGCCTGCTCCGCGAGGACGAGCGCCGCCAGGTCGAGGAGGACTACGTCAAGTCCACCGGTGTGCGCCTGGTGACCGTGGATGTGCGCGAGCAGTTCATCCAGGCGCTGGCCGGCGTCAGCGACCCGGAGACCAAGCGCAAGATCATCGGCCGCGAATTCATCCGCACCTTCGAGCAGGCTCAGGCCGAGCTGATCAAGGAATCCGCCGAGATCGACGGCGACCCGATCCGTTTCCTCGTGCAGGGCACCCTGTACCCCGACGTGGTCGAGTCCGGCGGCGGTAGCGGCACCGCGAACATCAAGAGCCACCACAACGTGGGCGGCCTGCCGGAGGACCTGCAGTTCGAGCTGATCGAACCGCTGCGCGCCCTGTTCAAGGACGAAGTACGAGCCGTCGGCGCCGAGCTGGGCCTGCCGGCCGAGATCGTGCAGCGGCAGCCGTTCCCCGGACCCGGCCTGGGCATCCGCATCGTCGGTGAGGTCACCCAGGAGCGTCTCGACCTGCTGCGCAAGGCCGACGCGATCGTGCGGTACGAACTGACCAACGCCCGCCTCGACGGTGAGATCTGGCAGTGCCCGGTCGTGCTGCTCGCCGACGTGCGCTCGGTGGGCGTGCAGGGCGACGGCCGCACCTACGGCCACCCGATCGTGCTGCGCCCGGTCTCGTCTGAGGACGCCATGACGGCCGACTGGACCCGACTGCCGTACGACCTGCTGGCGAAGATCTCCAACCGCATCACCAACGAAGTGGATGGCGTCAACCGCGTTGTGCTCGACGTCACGTCGAAGCCGCCGGGCACCATCGAATGGGAGTAGGCCTCACGCCGCTCCGCTAGCTTGACGGAAGCACCCTCGCCGCGGCGGGGGTGCTTCCCTCGTTAACCCCCGTGGAGAGGCATAACTCCTGCTGAATTCCGGCCGGGCCCGGTCAGACGGCAAATCCGGAGCTGGTTTCGGAGAATTGCAGGAGTTATGAAACCCGGGGGAGGGACGGGCGGCACGGGGAGGGCTAGTCGGGGAGGGGTGGGGGGGCAGACGACGAGAGGGCCGGCCCGTGGTGGGCCGGCCCTCTCGGGTGCTGCGATGGCGCGTGAGCGCCGGGGGAACTACTCGCGGGCGATCATGAAGATGCGCAGCATCTCCACGTACAGCCACACGACGGTGACCATGATGCCGAACGCGGCGGTCCAGCCGTACTTGCGGGGAGCGCGGTTGCTCACGCCCTTCTGGATGAAGTCGAAGTCGAGCACCAGCGAGTACGCGGCCAGCAGCACAGCAAGGACGCCGATGATGAGGCCGAGCTTGATGTCGAAGCCGGCGATGGAGATGGTGCTGCTGCGCATGCCGAAGGCACCGTCGGCGGCACCGAAGATCATCATGCCCACGTTGATCAGCGAGAACACGGCGTAGCCGATCATCGCGATCAGGAAGATCTTGGTGGCCTTCTTGGACGCGCGGATCTTGCCGCTGCGGAACAGCGCCAGGGTCACACCGACGACCACGAGAGTGGCGACGACGGCCTGCGACACGACGCCGGCGCCTCCAGCGCTGTCCTCGAAGATGCGGGAGATGCCACCGACGAAGAGACCCTGCAGTCCGGCGTACGCCAGGATCAGGCCGGGCGACGGCTCCTTCTTGAACGCGTTGACCAGGCCGAGCACGAGCCCGCCGATCGCGCCGAGGATGAGCAGGAACGGCACGAACGGGGTGAGCACCCACGAGGCCGCCGCGGCGACCAGCAGAATTGCGAACGACAACACCGACTTGCGGATGGTGTCTTCGTACGTCATCCGGTCGGTGTCCTGCGCGCCCGCGGAGGGCGAGTTGTACAACGCCTGCAGGTCGTTGTCGGAGAGCTCCTTGGACGTTGCAACGGCGCCGGGAGCGCCGAACGCGGCGTTTCGAAATGCGGGGTTGGAGGTTGCCATGGATCCTGCCTAACAATCAGCTGGTGGAGGGGGATGCCCGACGCGAAGCTCGCGCGAGTCTGTACAACAAATCTACTGGAACAACCCCGGGATTGCTGAGAGTCTACTCAGGGTCCATCGGGACCGCCCGGAGCGGTGTGGATGCCACCGGCGCGGCCTGGAGTGGAGCCGGCCGACGGGCCGCGCGCCGTCGCATCCGCCAGCCGGCCAGACCCGCGCCGGTCCAGGCGCCGGCGACGGTTGCCAGCGCACCACAGAGCAGGCCGATCCAGTTCTGGTCGTAGTCGTTCAGCACCGCCTTGAGCACAAAACTGAGCACGATGACGGGCAGCACCGTGACGTAGCTGAGCACCGGTCGGTGCCGGGCGAACAACCAGCCCGCCAACAAGACCGCGTACGCGCCGACAAAATCGGGCCCGGCCACCAGCACGAGCGCGGCCACCAGGCAGGGCAGCAGCACGAACACGCGCCGCCACAGCGCCCCCGGCAGCACCAGCCAGCCGATCAGCTGCACCGCCGGCCCGAGGTAGAGAAACCAGAGGGTGTAGGTGCTGATCAGGTTGGTCAGCGCCGCCCCGGCGACGATCAGGGTCAACCCCACCAGATACCGCCACCGGAACCCGCCCCAGCGCACACGCGCGCCTGCCGGGCTGAATAACGTCATAACCAGTGATTCTGGCAGTCTCCGGTTACCCTTTGAGCATGAAACCCCTCGTGATCGGTCATCGTGGAGCGAGCGGCTATCGCCCGGAACACACCGAGGCCGCGTACCGGCTGGCGTTCGCGCTCGGCGCCGACGCCGTCGAGCCCGACGTCGTCGCCACCCGCGACGGCGTGCTGGTTGTGCGGCACGAGAACGAGATCTCCGGCACAACGGATGTCGCCGAGCACGCCGAATTCGCCGACCGCCGCACCGAGAAGGTCATCGACGGTGTCGCCCTGACCGGCTGGTTCACCGAGGACTTCACCTGGGCCGAGCTCGCCACCCTTCGCGCCCGGGAGCGGCTGCCCGCCCTGCGGCCGGCCAGTGCCAGTTTCGACGGGCTGCTGCCGATCCTGCGCCTGCGCGACCTGTTCCGCCTGGTGGACCTGGTCGAGGCGCCGTTGGACCGGGAGCTGGGCGTGGTGGCGGAACTCAAACACGCCGCCTATTTCGCGTCGATCGGCCTGCCGCTGGACGAACTGTTCGCCGCCGAGGTCAACGAGGCCGGCTGGAACACCGGCGAGGGCCGGCTCACCATCGAGAGCTTCGAGCAGACCGTGCTCGCCCAGGTGCACGCCCGCGGCATCTTCGGCCGCCGGGTGTTCCTGGTCGAGGCGACCGGCGCCCCGGCCGACCTGGTCGAACGGTTCGGCGATCGCGCCACCCCGTACGCCGATTTCCTCACCGACCTGGCGCTGTACCAGCTAGCCCAGCAGGTGGACGGGATCAGCGTGCCCAAAGCGCTGATCCTCAGCACCGATGACGAGACCACCGGCGCGTCCAGCCTGGTCGACGCCGCCCACGCGGCGAACCTCGAAATCTTCTGCTGGACCCTGCGGCCGGAGAACCGGTTCCTCGGCCCGCAGTTCCGCGTCGGCACCCGCAAAGCCGACTACGGCAACTGGTTGGGCGAGTTCCAGACCATCCTCGGCACCGGCATCGACGGGGTGTTCGCCGACCATCCCGATCTCGCCGTGTTCGCCCGGGACGGCGAGCAGGCCGGGGTGCCGCATCCGCTCTGGTTGAGCTGACGCTCGGCGGCAGTCGCACCGAGGTGGATGTCGGTCGCTGCGCCTAGAATTGCTGGGCCATGACTTTGTCTTCAGACCTGCCCAACACCCCTGCCACCAGGTCGTCGGCGACCCCGATCATTCTGGACGGCCACGCCGGCCCCGACGACGGCTCGCAGCAGAGCCCGCTGCTGGACGGCCTCAACCCGCAGCAGCTCGAGGCGGTGCAGTACCGCGGCCCGGCCCTGCTGATCATCGCCGGCGCCGGCTCGGGCAAAACCAGCGTGCTCACCCGCCGGGTGGCCAGCCTGATCGAGAGTCGGGAGGCCTGGCCCAGCCAGATCCTGGCGATCACCTTCACCAACAAAGCCGCCGCCGAAATGCGCGAACGGGTGAAGGCGCTGCTCGGCCAGGCGGCCGACGGCATGTGGATCAGCACCTTCCACTCCTCCTGTGTGCGCATCCTGCGCCGGGAGGCGGAGAGCGCCGGCCTGTCGACGAACTTCAGCATCTACGACTCGGCCGACACCAAGGTCACCATCAAGCGCATCATCAAGCAGCTCGACGCCGACACCCTCGGTTTCACCCCCGGCAACGTGTCGTCGAAGATCTCCAAGCTCAAGAACGAGCTGGCGGATGTCGACTCCTACGCCCGCAACGCGAACATGTCCGACCCGCAGGAGGTCATGTTCGTCGAGATCTTCCGCCAGTACACCCGCCGGCTCCGCGAGGCCAGCGCGCTGGACTTCGACGACCTGATCGGCGAGACGGTGTTCCTGTTCCGCGCCTTCCCGAAGGTCGCGGCGCTGTACCGACGCCGGTTCCGGCACATCCTGGTCGACGAATACCAGGACACCAACCATGCCCAGTACGCCCTGGTGCGGGAGCTGACCCGTGCGATCGAACCCGACCTGGCCGACGACATGGAAGACCAGGGGCTGCACGTCAAGAACCTGCAGGATGCGTCCGGTCAGATCCCGGGCGCCTCGCTGACGGTGGTCGGTGACTCCGACCAGTCGATCTACGCCTTCCGGGGCGCCTCCAGCCGGAACATCACCGAGTTCGAACGCGACTTCCCCGGCACCAAGGTGATTCTGCTCGAGCAGAACTACCGGTCCACCCAGAACATCCTCTCCGCCGCGAACGCCGTGATCGGCAACAACTTCGACCGCCGGGAGAAGCGGCTCTGGAGCGCCGGCGGGGACGGCGAGAAGATCGTCGGTTACACCGCGTACTCCGGGCACGACGAGGCCCAGTTCGTGGCCGACGAGATCGAGTCGTTGCACCAGAAGGGCATGGCCTACCGGGACATGGCCGTGTTCTACCGCACCAACGCGCAGACCCGTGCGTTGGAAGAGATCCTGGTGCGCGCCGCGGTGCCGTACCGGGTGGTCGGCGGCACCAAGTTCTACGAGCGCGCCGAGATCAAGGATGCGTTGGCGTACCTGATCGCGGTCGCCAACCCGCAGGACGAACTCGCTCTTCGCCGCATCCTGAACACCCCCAAGCGCGGCATCGGCCCGGCCACCGAAACGGCCCTGGCCAGCTTCGCCGAGAACAACGGCATCAGCTTCCGTCAGGCGATGCGCGACTCCGGCGGTCTGGGCCTCGGTCCCAAGGTGACCGGCGCCATCCTGCAGCTGGCCACCCTGCTCGACCAGGCCGCGCTCACCCTTGACCCGCAGCATCCGGGCGGGCCGTCGAACGTCAGTGACCTGCTCACCTTCCTGCTCGCCGAGAGCGGGCTGCTGTCGGTGCTGCGCGGCAGCCGGGCCGCGCAGGACGAGGTGCGCGCGGAGAACATCGAGGAACTCGTCGCCCAGACCAAGGACTTCAACCGGGAGAACCCCGACGCCGGCCTGGTGGACTTCCTCACCCAGGTGTCCCTGGTCGCCGCCGCCGACGACCTCGACGATGCCTCCGGCACCGTGTCGCTGATGACCCTGCACACCGCCAAGGGCCTGGAATACGAGGCCGTCTTCCTCACCGGTATCGAAGAGGGGCTCCTGCCGCACCAGATGTCCGCCGGCGAACCCGGCGGTCCGGCCGAGGAACGCCGACTGTTCTACGTGGGTATCACCCGCGCCCGGCAGCGCCTCTACCTGTCGTTGGCGATGACCCGCGCCCAGTTCGGTGACGTGAACGTGGCCATGCCCAGCCGGTACCTGCAGGAGATCCCGGCCGACCTGATCGACTGGAAGCAGTCGCCCGGCATGGCCAACTCGCGCGGCGGCACCCAGTCGCGGGCGCTCAACGCCCGGCCGGGAGGCGGCGGTTTCGGCAGCCGCAGCGGCACCCCCGGACAGCTGCCGCCGGCGCCCAAACCGAAGACCGAGTGGGCCAACCGGGTCACCGCGCAGGTGCGCGACAACGGCGACCTCACCCTGAACGCGGGCGACCGCATCCGTCACGTCGATTTCGGTGACGGGCGGGTGAACCAGGTCACCGGGGAGGGCACCAAGCGCATCGCCCACGTGGCCTTCGACACGGCGGGGGCGAAGAAGCTTCTGATCAAAATCGCCCCTATCGAGAAAATCGAGTGAGCACCGCCTCTTCCGACGAGTCCGCGGCCGACCATAACCGGCCCGAAAGCCTGCGGCAGTGGGCGCGTTCGTTGCGCGCGCTCGATCTGGAGGTGGCGGGCCGGGCGACCCTGGCGATCGTGCTGCCGCTGATCGTTCTGCAGCTCATCGGGCGCAGCGAGTGGATGGTCTACGCCACCTTCGGCGGGATGACAGCGCTGTTCGGCCGTGACGAGCCGTACCGGCTGCGCGCCCGCTCGGTGAGCGTTGCCGCGGTCGGGATGGTGTGCAGCATCGCGTTCGGCGTCGCGATGGCCGCCGTCGGTGCGACCCTGCCGCTGCTGACACTGGGCCTGGTGGTCGTGATCGTGCTCGGGGTGCTGCTGATCAGCACGACCGGCCTGTTCCCCGGCACACCGTTGTTCTTCGTGTTCGCCTACGCCGTCTGCGCGCAGGTGCCCACCCAGCCCGGCGCGGTACCAACACTCGTGCTCGTCGGCCTGGCCGGTGCCGCGTTCGCCTGGCTGATCACCCTGTCCGGGTGGCTGCTGCGCCGGTCGGCGCCTGGCACCTCGGGCCGCCGGTTCAAGCAGCTGCCGCGGCAGCCGCGGCTCAACCTGCGGGCGTACCGCGACCGGCTGGTGTGGCTGTCGATCCTCGAACTGGTGGTGGGGGTGATCATTGCCGGCGGCGTCGCCGTGCTGCTCGGTGTGGGGCATCCGTACTGGGCGGTCGTGAGCGTGGTCGCGGTGCTGCCGCCGCCCGGCGCGAAGCACTCCACCTCGCGTGCGTTCCACCGCATCTTCGGCACCGTCGGCGGGGTGCTGATCAGCGCGCTGATCCTGCTGCCCGGCCCACCGGTGTGGGTGCTGATCCTCGTCATCGGGATCGGCCAGTTCGGGGCGGAGATCCTGATCGGCCGGCACTACGGGGCCGCCCTGCTGTTCATCACCCCGCTGGCGCTCACGGTCGCCCATCTGGGCAGCCCGGCCGCGGTGTCGACGCTGCTGGTCGATCGGGTCGTCGAGACCGTGATCGGCGGCGTGGTGGCGCTGGCGCTCGTGCTGATCACCCGAGCGATGATGCGGCGTGCGGCCGCGCGGCGGCCCGAACCGGCCTGACCGGAGCGGCGCACGGACGTTGACCGGCCGGGCTGCGGCATCCGCCGCCCGTCTCGCGCGCAAGCGCCTTGTCGGCTGCCGGTGACCCGCGTACGGTGTCACCGCATCGGGCAGCACGAGCAGAGGAGGCAGCCATGGTGAGTGATTCCGACGACCTGTGGCCGGGGGAGAGCTTCGACGACAACCGCGCCGTCGACGACCTGGAAATCCCCGGCGACGACGACGACATTGTCGACGATGAGATCGACATCGACCCGGATGACGACGACTGGTCCGCCGACGCGGACACCCGCGAGGTGTCCCTGGACGACGATGACGAGATCGACGACGACGAGTAGCTGACGGGCGCGGCCCGGCGGTCAGCGGCGGACGCGTCGCACGAGCGCCGCGATGCCGCGCCAGCCGATCAGGAAGACGCCCACCACGATCAGCGTCACGATCGCGAAACTCAGCGGCGCACCGTCACCCGTCACGATCCGCAACAGCATGGCCACGGCCACGGTGATCAGCCAGATGCCAAGGCCGGTCCACACGATGGTGAGCGGATGCCGCCACGCTCGCATGACCAGCCAGCCGACGACCAGCCCGGTCAGGAAGGGCCACCAGGTGCCCAGCGCGCCGAGGAGAGTCTCGTTGTGGTTGGCCCGGCCGATCAGCACGAAGACCAGCAGGAGGGCCGCGTCCAGACCGGCCGCCGCTGCGAGGACGGTGGGGCGTACAGGGGATGCCGGCATGTCTCCAGCCTACGGCCGGTGCTCGAGCGTTTCGTGGCCCGATCCCCAGGGCGTGCCCCGATCGCTGGTCGAGCCTGTCGAGACCCGGTGACCCGTCCTGGGTGTCGGGTGCGTCGGCATGCCGGCTTGCGGGGTCTCGACAGGCTCGGCCCCCGGGGCGGGTGCGTTCGCGTCGACTGGCGCGGCCCGATCTGCGGTGGCCTCCGATCGGTGGTCGAGCCTGTCGAAACCTGGTGACCCGTCCTGTGTGTCAGGTGCGTCGGCAGGTCGGCTTGCGGGGTCTCGACAGGCTCGACCCCCGGGACGGGCGCGTTCGCGTCGACTGGCGCGGCCCGATCTGCGGTGGCCTCCGATCGGTGCTCGAGCCTGTCGAGACCTGGTGACGTGTCCTGTGTGTCGGTCGCGTCGGCAGGTCGTCTTGCGGGGTCTCGACAGGCTCGACCCCCGGGACGGGTGCGTTCGCGTCGACTGGCGCGGCCCGATCTCCGGGGCGTGCCCCGATCGGTGGTCGAGCCTGTCGAGACCTGGTGACCCGTCCTGTGTGTCGGTCGCGTCGGCAGGTCGGCTTGCGGGGTCTCGACAGGCTCGACCCCCTGGGCGGGTGCGTTCGCGGGCCGGGCGAGGAGGGAGCGTTCCGGGCGGCACCGCGCCCGGCCGGCCGATCTGAGAAGGTAGAGTTTGAGATGGTCAGCATCTCTCGACGTCGAGTTACTTTTCGCGCCGGGAAGCCAGACCTTATATTCCCCATGCACGGAACGCTATGACGCGGATTGGAAGAGCAGCGTGGATCTTTACGAATACCAGGCCAGAGACCTGTTTGAACAGTATGGAGTGCCGGTTCTGCCGGGCATCATCGCAGACACGCCCGAGGAGGTGCGCGCCGCAGCCGAGAAGCTCGGCGGTGTCGTCGTCGTCAAGGCGCAGGTCAAGGTCGGCGGCCGCGGCAAGGCCGGCGGCGTCAAAGTAGCCAAAACTCCCGACGACGCGGAAGCCGCCGGGCAGGCCATCCTGGGCCTGGACATCAAGGGCCACACCGTGAACCGTGTCATGGTCGCCGGGGGAGCCCGCATCAAGCAGGAGTTCTACTTCTCGGTGCTGCTCGACCGGTCCAACCGCTCCTACCTCTCCCTCGCCAGCTACGAGGGCGGCGTGGAGATCGAGGTGCTCGCCGTCGAGAACCCCGACGCGCTCGCCCAGATCGCGATCGACCCCAGCGCCGGCATCGACCTGGCCAAGGCCCGCGAGATCGCGGTTGCCGCGAAGTTCCCGGCCGACCTGGTCGAGAAGGTCGCCCCGGTCTTCGTGAAGCTGTACGAGGTCTTCACCGGTGAGGACGCCACCCTGGTGGAGGTCAACCCGCTGGTCCTCACCGAAGAGGGCGACATCATCGCGCTCGACGGCAAGGTCACCATCGACGAGAACGCCGACTTCCGCAACCCCGGCCACGCCGCCCTCGAGGACAAGGCCGCGGCCGACCCGCTCGAGGCCAAGGCCAAGCAGAACGACCTCAACTACGTCAAGCTCGACGGCGAAGTGGGCATCATCGGAAACGGTGCCGGTCTGGTCATGTCGACCCTCGACGTGGTCGCCTACGCCGGTGAAGACTTCGGCGGCGTCAAGCCGGCCAACTTCCTCGACATCGGTGGCGGAGCATCCGCTGCCGTCATGGCCGCCGGCCTCGACGTGATTCTGGGCGACCCGCAGGTGAAGAGCGTGTTCGTGAACGTCTTCGGCGGCATCACCGCCTGTGACGCTGTCGCCCACGGCATCGTCGGCGCGCTCGCCACCCTCGGCGACACCGCCAACAAGCCGCTCGTCGTGCGTCTGGACGGCAACAACGTCGAAGAGGGTCGCCGCATCCTCAACGAGGCCAACCACCCGCTGGTCACGCTGGCCGCCACCATGGACGAGGGCGCCGCCAAGGCCGCCGAACTCGCCTACGCCGCGAAGTAAGGGAACTCACCAGAATGTCTATCTTCCTCAACAAGGACTCCAAGGTCATCGTTCAGGGCATCACCGGCGGCGAGGGCACCAAGCACACCGCCCTGATGCTCAAGGCCGGCACCCAGATCGTCGGTGGCGTCAACGCCCGTAAGGCCGGCACCACCGTCACCCACGGTGACGTCGAACTGCCCGTGTTCGGTACCGTCGCCGAGGCGATGGCCGAAACCGGTGCGGATGTCTCCATCGCGTTCGTGCCGCCGGCCTTCACCAAGGACGCCGTCATCGAAGCGATCGACGCCGAAATCGGCCTGCTGGTCATCATCACCGAGGGTGTCCCGGTGCAGGACTCCGCCGAGTTCTGGGCCTACGCCCAGGCCAAGGGCAACAAGACCCGCATCATCGGCCCGAACTGCCCCGGCATCATCACGCCCGGTGAGGCTCTCGTGGGCATCACGCCGGCGAACATCACCGGCAAGGGCCCGGTCGGCCTGGTCTCCAAGTCGGGCACCCTGACCTACCAGATGATGTACGAGCTGCGCGACCTGGGCTTCTCCACCGCCATCGGCATCGGCGGCGACCCCATCATCGGCACCACCCACATCGACGCGCTCGCCGCGTTCGAGGCCGACCCCGAGACCAAGGCGATCGTGATGATCGGCGAGATCGGCGGCGACGCCGAGGAGAAGGCCGCGGAGTACATCAAGGCGCACGTCACCAAGCCCGTCGTGGGCTACGTGGCCGGCTTCACCGCACCCGAGGGTAAGACCATGGGCCACGCCGGCGCCATCGTCTCCGACGGAGCCGGAACCGCGCAGGGCAAGAAGGAGGCCCTCGAGGCCGCCGGAGTCAAGGTCGGCAAGACGCCGAGCGAGACCGCCACCCTGCTGCGCGAGGTTCTCGCCGCGCTGTAAGCGAAGCATCCAGTCAGGGCCCGCCGATTCGGCGGGCCCTTTCTCGTGCGCCGGGCGACGAGTACGATGCCCCCAATCGACCGTCGCCAGAGGGGCGGTCGAGCGTGTCAGCCGACGGATGCCGATGCGCCGATGGGAGGAGCATGTCCCGCAACGATGCGACGGTTCCGGTGCGACCGGAGCCCAACAATTCCGCCGGTAAGGGGCTCGCCAGCGGCTCGCTCGGCCTGGTCGGCTCGACGGTGATCGGACTCGCCTCCACCGCCCCGGTCTACTCCCTGGCCGCGACCCTCGGCTTCGTGGTGCTCGCGGTCGGCGCCCAGGCACCCGTCGTGTTCGTGATCGCCTTCATCCCGATGCTGCTGGTGGCATTCGCCTACCGGGAACTGAACCGGGACATCCCCGACTGCGGCACCACTTTCACCTGGGCGACCAAAGCCTTCGGCCCCTGGGTGGGCTGGATGGGCGGTTGGGGAGTGGCGGTGGCCGGCATCGTGGTGTTGGGCAACCTCGCCCAGATCGGCGGGCTGTACTTCTGGTTGCTGGTGGCGCCAGACCTGGCCGAGAGCACCCCGATCGTGACCCTCACCGGGGTGATCTTCATCATCCTGATGGTCTGGGTGAGCTACCGGGGGATCGAGATCGGTGAGCGGCTGCAGAACGTACTGCTGGGGTTCCAGTACCTGGCGCTGGTCCTGTTCACCGTCTTCACCCTGTGGTCGGTGTTCGACGGCAGCGCCCCGGCCGGCTCCACCGTGCCGCAGTTGGAGTGGTTCAACCCGTTCGCCCTCACCTCGTTCCCCGGACTGGTGGAGGGGGTGCTGCTGGCACTGTTCATCTACTGGGGCTGGGACACCTGCCTGTCGCTGAACGAGGAGACCCGCGACCCCAAGCGGATCCCGGGCCAGGCGGCGGTGCTGACCACGATCATCCTGTTGGTCACCTATGTCGGTGTCGCCGTCGCCGCGATGGCCTACGCCGGGCTCGGCACCGATGGGCTGGGCCTGGGCAACGAGGGCAACGCCGACGACGTCTTCTTCGCTTTGAAAGACGCCGTGTTCGGGCCGTGGGCCTGGCTGCTGGTCGCGGCCGTGATGATCTCGGCGGTCTCGTCCACCCAGACCACCATCCTGCCCACCGCCCGTGGCACCCTCGCCATGGCCGTGTACAAGGCGCTGCCGCGCCGTTTCGGCCAGGTGCACCCGCGGTTCCACACCCCGTCGTTCTCCACCTTCGTGATGGGCGTCGTCGCGGTGGTCTTCTATGTGGGCATGACGCTGATCAGCAACAACATCCTCAATGACACCATCCTCTCGCTGGGTCTGGCGATCGCGTTCTACTACGCCATCACCGGCTACGCCTGCGTCTGGTACTTCCGGCACGATCTGTTCACCAGCTGGCGCAACGCGTGGATGCGGTTCGTCTTCCCGTTGCTCGGCTCCCTGCTGCTCACCGCGGCGTTCGTGTTCTCGGTGATCGACATGATCCGCCCCGACTACGGCTACACCGTGATTTGGGGCGTCGGCGGCGTCTTCGTGGTGGGGGTCGGGTCGTTGCTGGTGGGGGCGCTGTTGATGGTGATC
>Ga0247816_10001260_pt1 | contig 12563 bp, 12 predicted proteins | sample UWRJL209509C1_FD_179930 | JGI IMG/M metagenome (GOLD analysis project Ga0247816, IMG submission 179930) | Plant litter microbial communities from Arlington Agricultural Research Station in Wisconsin, United States - UWRJ-L209-509C-1 | ecosystem: Environmental > Terrestrial > Plant litter >...
TTATGACTGATGCCCAAACCGGAATGCGAGGCTATTTGGTAACCGGAAATGAAGATTTTATTTCAAAGTTCAGTGATTCTGAAGAAAAGGCGACTGCTTTTTTAGGAAAAGTAGAAATCTTGACACAAGATAATGTGCAACAACAACAAAGTATAAAAGCACTAAAACCATTAAAATCTGATTTTTATAAATATCTCAAACAGCGAATTGATGATAAGAAAAAAGGCTATATAGTTTTAGCCGAGAATTTAGACAAAGGAAAAATTTTAATGGATGAAATTCGCAATGTTTTAAAAACGATGGAAAATCGGGAGCAAATTTTGCTGGGAGAACGAGTTTCTGAATCAAAAACATACGGATTATATAGCTCTGTTTTGATTGTTGCGGCAGCGTTAATTGCTTTGCTTGTGAGCGTTGTGTTTTTTATGAGAATCTTAAAAGATTATAATGAGCGAACAGAATTACAGCGAAAACTAGAACTTAGTGAAAAAGAAACAGCTGAAAGGATAATAATAATCAGTGATATTGCAGAAAAGGTTTCAAATGGTGATTATACCGCTAGAATTGATGATGCGCAAAGCGATTCCTTGGGAAGCATGTCTTTGTCCTTGAATAATATGGCTAAATCATTAGGCACTTCCTTTAAATTGCTTTCTGATAACGAATGGAAACAAACCGGAATTGCAGATTTGAACCAAGTCATGATTGGTGAAAAAACGATTGAGCAACTTTCAAAAGATATCATTGAGCATTTGTCAGTTTATTCAGAAAGCAATGCCGGCGTTTTATATACCTTAAACGATCAAGAACTCCAGCTTTCTGCCGGATATAGTTATATTGGAGATAAAAACAGAGAATGGCTAAAAGTGGGTGAAGGTCTGACAGGTCAAGCGGCTTTGTCTAGAAAAATCATGAAATTAAATTCGCTTGAGCCAAATGATATTAAATTATCATATGCTTTGGGCGAAGTGAAACCTAAAAATGTGATTGCAATTCCTTTGATTGATGATAAGGTTGTCGGTGTTGCTGAATTGGCCAGTTTAAAAGAATATTCTCAAAAAGAAATTGAGTTTTTCCAAGTCGCGGCAAACAACATTGCCATTGCCTTAAAAGCCGCACAAAATAGAAAACGCGTTCAAGAATTGCTGGAAGAAACCCAAGCACAATCGGAAGAATTAAACGCACAGCACAGCGAATTAGAAAGTATTAATGCCGAATTAGAAGCGCAAACTGAAAAACTTCAAGCTTCTGAAGAAGAGTTAAGAGTCCAACAGGAAGAATTGCAACAGACCAATGAAGAACTTTCAGAAAGAAGTGTTTTATTAGAAGAAAAAAACATGGAAATTCAAAAAAAATCTGAGGATTTAGAATTGACAACACGTTATAAATCAGAGTTTTTGGCGAATATGTCTCACGAATTGCGAACGCCATTGAATTCCATTTTGTTGTTAAGCAGGCTTTTGTCTGAAAATAATGATCAGAACATGAACGGCGAGCAAATTGAATTTGCAAAAGTAATTCAAAGTTCAGGAAACGGACTTTTAGGCTTGATTGATGAAATTTTAGATCTTTCAAAAATTGAAGCAGGTAAAATGGAACTGGAAGTTTTGGATGTTTCTGTAAAAGAAATTTCAGGAAGCATGCGCGATTTATTTACTGAAGTGGCCAAACAAAAAAATATTGAATTTAAGATTGTTGATCAAGATGCGCCAGTTGTCATAAAAACTGATAAAATGCGATTGGAACAAATTCTTAAAAATTTAATTTCAAATGCAATCAAATTCACGTCAGAAGGTTCAGTAACCTTAGAAATTAAAAAAGACAAGTCAAATGAGAAACTGATTTGTTTTGCCGTAAAAGATACAGGAATTGGTATTCCGCATGAAAAACAGCCCCTTATTTTTGAAGCTTTTCAGCAAGCAGACGGATCTACGAAAAGAAAATATGGAGGAACCGGTCTTGGCTTGTCAATAAGTAGGGAATTGTCAAAGTTATTGAACGGCGAAATTACCTTGAAGAGTTATATTGGAGAAGGAAGCGAATTTGTTCTAAAAATTCCTCAATCAATAACATCAGTAGTTGTTTTTCCTGAAAAAGAAACCAGAAGTGAGTCAACTCCCGAAATGATTAAAAAAGAAGCAGATGACAAAATAATCGAATCTAATAAACAATATATAAGTGCATCAATTCCAGAAGACGTTGAGGATGACAGAAAAAATATTACTTCTGGCGATAGAATAATTCTGATCGTGGAAGATGATGTTAACTTTGCAAAATCAGTATTAGATTTCACTCGAAAACGCGGTTATAAAGGCATAATTACCGTTCGTGGTGATCATGCGCTGCATTTGGTTCTAAAATACAGACCTATTGGAATTTTGCTTGACATTCAGCTTCCAATCATGAGCGGATGGCAAGTTTTAGAAGAATTAAAAGCAAATACACAAACAAAACATATTCCGGTTCACATCATGTCATCTCACAGCGTGAAGAGAGAAAGCATGTTAAAAGGAGCGATAAACTTTTTAGACAAACCAGTGGCGTATGAACAAATGCCAGAAATTTTTACCAGAATTGAGCAGATTATTAACCGAGAATCACAAAAAGTGTTGATTTTTGAAGACAATCCAAAACATGCCAAAGCACTTGCTTATTTCTTAGAAACTTATAATATCAATTCAGAAATTAAAAGTGAAATTACAGAAGGAGTTGACACTTTGCAGAAAACTGAAGTGGACTGCGTAATTTTAGATATGGGAATTCCAGATCAGCAAGCCTATCAAGTTTTAGATAATATCAAAAAAAATCCAGGACTGGAAGATCTTCCGGTAATTGTTTTTACAGGAAAAAGCCTTTCCATGAAAGAAGAGCTTAAGATTAAAAAATATGCAGATTCGATTGTGGTTAAAACAGCGCATTCGTATCAAAGAATGTTAGACGAAGTTTCACTGTTTCTGCATTTAGTAGAAGAAAATAAAAAAGAAGGCAAAAACGGCAACTTAAAAAAGTTTGGACTTCTTAATGATGTTCTTAAAGACAAAACCGTACTTATTGTTGATGATGATGTTCGAAATATTTTTTCTTTGACAAAAGCGCTTGAAGTATTAAAAATGAAAGTTCTCACGGCTATTGATGGAAAAGAAGCGTTGAAAGTCTTGCATGAAAATCCAGAAATAGATATAGTTTTGCTAGACATGATGATGCCAAATATGGACGGATATGAGACGGCTACAATAATTAGGCAAAATAATAACTGGAAAAGCCTTCCGGTAATTGCCGTTACGGCAAAAGCAATGACTGGTGACAGAGAGAAGTGCATTAATGCCGGTGCTTCTGATTATATTACAAAACCAGTAGATGTTGACCAGCTTATGTCGTTATTGAGAGTTTGGTTATATGACAGGCAATAATTTTATTTTAAAAAAAAATTTTTTTACATGGAGAAAAAAAGAATTTTAATTATTGATGATGATTCGCGAAATATATTTGCATTAACTGCCACACTTCGTGCCAAGTCCTATGAATGCCTTTCAAGTTCAAGCGCAACCGAAGGCATTAAATTGCTAGAAAGTGATGAACACATTGATGCGGTTTTGATAGACATGATGATGCCAGAAATGGACGGATATGAAGCGATTCCATTGATTAAAAATATTTCAAAAAGAAAAGGAATGCCTGTGATTTCAGTAACGGCGCAAGCCATGACAGGCGACAAAGAAAAATGTCTTCAAGTGGGTGCTGATGATTATATTTCAAAGCCAATTGACGTTGACAAGCTTTTAAGAGTATTAAGCCAAATTTAAAAAAATAATGACTGATGACCGTGAGCTAGAGGTGCTGATTAATGATGTTTTTGAATATCATGGTTTTGATTTTAACGGCTATTCTAAGGCTTCTTTTAAAAGACGAGTAGATAGGCTGATGGATCTTGATGGATTTGTCCATTTTTCAGATTTTCTTTATAGAATTAGATCTGATAAAGAATATTTTAAGCGATTAGTTGAAGAAATTACCGTAAATGTTACTGAAATGTTTCGTGATCCTTCTTTTTACAGCGTTTTGCGAAAAGAAATTATTCCGCAATTGGCGACCAAGCCATTTATAAGAATTTGGCACGCGGGCTGTTCCACTGGAGAAGAAGTTTATTCTATGGCAATCTTGCTTCAAGAGGCAAATTTGCTCCAGAAATCAATAATTTATGCTACAGATATAAATCCAATTGTTTTAAATAACGCAAAAAAAGGTGTTTTTCCGCTTAAAATGATGAAGCAATATTCTGAGAATTATATCGCTTCAGGCGGTAAAAATGATTTTTCAAATTATTATACTGCCAATTATGGTCATGCAAAATTTGGAGAAGATTTGTCTAGCAAAATGGTGTTTTCGCTTCACAATTTGGTTTCAGATAGTTCTTTCAATGAATTTGACTTAATTTTATGCAGAAATGTTTTGATTTATTTTGATAAAGATTTGCAAGAAAGAGCTTTAGGGCTTTTTGACGCGAGTCTTTCAAAATTGGGCTTTTTAGCTTTAGGAACAAAAGAAACCATAAAATTTTCTCCAATGCACGGATGGTTCCAACAATTTAACAAGGAAAAAATATGGAAAAAAATACAGTAATTCCAGACTTAAAAGTTGTTATAATTGGAGGTTCTGCCGGAAGTCTTGAAGTTTTGTTGCAAATCTTGCCAAAAATAAAACAAGCCCTGACTTTTGCAATTGTAATAATTGTTCATAGAAAAGGTGGCGAAGACACGGCTTTAGAAGAGTTGCTTTCATTTAAAGCACAGCTTCCAGTTGCAGAAGTAGAAGACAAATCGCCTTTGCTTCCCGGATTTATTTATATTGCACCTGCAAATTATCACCTGCTTTTTGAAAAAAACAATTTATTGTCGCTTGATATTTCTGAAAAAGTAAATTATAGTCGTCCAAGCATTGATGTTGCTTTTGAATCTGCAGCTGATATTTATCGAAAATCACTAACAGGAATTCTGCTTTCAGGAGCAAATTCTGACGGAACAAACGGATTAAAAGCAATTAAAAATTTAGGAGGAATTTCAATTGTACAAAATCCGCAAACTGCAGAAATGCCTTTTATGCCAAATAATGCAGCAGAACATGCAGATCCAGATTTTATTTTAAATGTGGAAGAATTATTGGAATATATAATTTCAATTGATTCAAATGATCAAAAATTTAGGAACTCAAATTGAATTGCAAATGAAAAATAACAAAATAATTCGAATCGCGCTTGTTGATGATGATCCAGACGAGGAAGCTTTCTTTCAGATTGCTTTAGATTTTATGGAGATTGATTATGAATTTAAATTTTTCATCAATGCTTTTAATTTTATTTCAGCAATTGAAAAAGAAAACGCAATTCTTCCAGACATAGTTTTTGTAGATATGAAAATGCCTCAGATTAGCGGTCAAGAAATGGTTCGCCAATTAAGGACTAACAAGGCTTTTGACAGCATTCAGGCAATAATTTACACTGCGCACATCGGCGATAAGGAAAAAGAAATTATGGGCGCTATGGGGATTTTTGATTTTTTTATAAAACCAACAGAGTTTGCTGATTTGACAAGCATGTTAAAAGGAATTATTAAAGATCGAATGCAGTAATTTTGATCTTAAACTAAATAAAAATAAAAAACCCTGTAATCTATTGATTTACAGGGTTTTAGTGACCTCGACTGGATTCAAACCAGTAACCTCTTGAGCCGTAATCAAGTGCGCTATTCAGTTGCGCCACGAGGCCTTAATGCGGGTGCAAATATAAGTAAATATGTTTATCTTGCAAGACAAAATTCAATAAAAATTAAAAAAAAATGTCAATAGAAAACTACATCCGTGATATTCAGGATTTTCCAAAACCAGGAATTGGTTTTAAAGATATAACGCCGCTTTTAATTAATCCAGAAGCCACAAAAGAATGTTTAGATTTATTGCTTAAAGGTTTAGACGGAAAAAAAATTGATAAAGTAATTGGAGTGGAAAGCAGAGGTTTCTTTTTCGGAACGCTTCTTGCCCAAAAGTTAAATGCTGGTTTTGTGCCGGTCAGAAAGCCTAAAAAACTTCCTTTTCAAACCATTTCTGCAAGTTATGATTTAGAATATGGAACAGATACTTTAGAAATCCACATCGATGCCATTAAAAAAGGAGAGAAAGTTTTAATACACGACGATGTTTTGGCAACTGGAGGCACAGCAAAAGCGGTTTGCGAATTGGTAGAAAAATTAGGAGGTGAAATTGTTCAGTGCAATTTTATAATGGAACTTACTTTTCTTAACGGAAAAGATAAAATAAGCGATTATCAAGTTTATTCGCCATTAAAATATTAGTCTAAAGCTCTTGTGGTCACAAAATATTTCCAGGCAATAATAGCTTTTTGAAACTTTGTGGCTTTGGTTAAATCAAGCTGTTCTTTAGTATAATTTGGCAAAAGCCATTTGTTTATCTTTGCTAATAATTTGAACATAATTCCTATTTTTTATTTTAAAGATACAAAAAAAGCTGTCATTCCTGACAGCTTTTTTGATTTGATTAAGTCTTAATTAGTTGTTTTTTGATTTATTTTCTCTTGAAATATTTCCATTTCAGCTTCAAATTTTTCCATCTTTTTTTCGAATTCGGCCATTTGCTTTTCAAATTCTGGAGAGAAAGCTTTTTCCATTTGCTCTCCATATTTTTCCATCTCTTTTTCAAATTTGGCAAATTCACCTTCTTTTGATTTCATTTGAATTTCAAATTGTTTCATTTGTTCTTCAAATTTTTTCCAATCTTTATTATTTTCGTCATAAGCTACGCTTGGTGTAATTGGAGCAGGCGGCATTACTGGAGCCACAGGAACTGGAATGTTTCCAATGTTTGGCATTTGTGGCATTATTGGCGGAGTTGGAGGAACAGGATAGTCTGAATCTGCAATTCTTAAAGAAGTTTTGTTGCTTTTTGAACTTTGACGGATCGAAGAATTTATACTTCCGATCATTACTTCATTGTCATTAGAAACAATTTTAAAAGGCTGAATTGGAGTGCCACTTTTTTGGTAATTATCAGCACTTTTTCCGTTTTTGTCTTTGTAAGAAGTCTTGATTGCAATAATTTCATTGTTTGAATTTCTTTTTACTTTTGAAAATTTCAAAGTAACTCCTTCTTTTTTAAGCGCTTTGCATTGTTCTTTTAAATAATTGTCTGATGTGTTTTTATCCACAACAATTTCGATTTCATGGTAAGCGGTTTCTTGTTCATTTGATGGTTTTTCTTGTGCCACAGTTTTCACTTGAAATTGCAACATAAAAACAGTTAGCAACGGCAAAACGGCCAAATACTTCAATGAATTTCTTCTCTTAGATTGATTTTTGTTTAACATAACGATTCGTTTTTTGATTAATGATTGAAAAAAATGATTAGTGATTGGAATGCATTGATGAGGTGCACTTACTTTTAATAATGTTTTTTGGTAAATTATTCGATCTGGAACAGCTTTTAACGCTTCTGAATCTGCAATAAATTCTAAGTTTTGGGCAATTGCTTTTTTGTGAAACCAAGCGAACGGGTTGAACCAAAAAACGATGCAAAACAATTGGCTCAAAATCATGTCGGCTGAATGATACTGTGAACTGTGGACTTTTTCGTGTTCCAAAATATTTTCTAATTCTACTTCTTTGAACTGGCTTGAATTGAAAACAATATAGTTGAAAAATGAAAAAGGCAATTGTATTTTAGTGGTATCCAAAAGCTTAAATCTTTCAAATTCTTGTATTTGCTGATTCTTTAAAATCTTAGATAATGCCCATAAATCTTTTATAAATTTGGACAAAAAGAAAAGGATTCCGGCTAAATAAATTCCGATTAAAACATGAAACCAATTGATTTCAAAGGTGTTTTCTGGTTGAGAAACAATAGAATTGTAAGCTATATTTTGTTGCATCGGAACAAATTGTCGAACGATTGGCTCCACCAAAATTACTTTTTTGAATAGAACAAACGGAAGGGCAATTGAGGTCAAAATCCCAGCCAAAAGATACCATCTGTTTGCATTGAAAAAAGTTTCTTTTCGCAACAAAAAAAAGTAAGCCAAAAAGAAAATGCTCAGCAAAACAGATACTTTTCCTAAATAGAATACGAAATTTTCCATATTATTTCTTTTTTTCGATCATGTCTAAAATCTCACGTAATTCATCGGCTGAAATTTTTTCTTCTTTGGCAAAAAAGGATACTAAATTTTTATAAGAATTGTCAAAATAATTATTGATGGCCGTGGTCATAAAACGTTTTCTATAATCTTCCATCGCCACAATTGGGTAATATTGATGTGAATTCCCAAAGGCGTTATGAGCCACAAAATCTTTTTCTTCAAGGATTCTAACAATAGTAGAAAGCGTATTATAATGTGGTTGGTCTTCCTTAATTTCGGCCATGATTTCTTTTACGAAAGCTTTTTCAAGTTTCCATAAAATTTGCATAATCTCTTCTTCTTTATTCGTTAACTTTTGCATGGTTTTTTCTATTTTTTCGGGCTTTCATTCCAGAGCCAAATATTTATGACTCCAGAATTATTGCCCACTAACTTAAACGCATTACAAATATATAACTATTTTTTTAGTTTACAAACTATTTTTTTAGTTAATCAACTTTATTTTTAGTTTTAAATGTTTAAGTATTTGATTTTTATTTAGTTATAATTTAAAAAAGCGATAGTGTTAATCTGAAAATATTTTAAATATAACATTCAAAGTAAAAAAAGAATCTTGAAAATGCTCGTTTTTAAGAAATTCAAATCAATAAATTTCCTTATTTTTGCACAAACAAAATACTATGAAAAATATACTAAGTCTTCTCATTTTATTGGTGACGACAATTTCTTTTGGTCAAAAAAGATATGTTCGCGATTCAGTAATTGCTTTCCAAAATAAAATTAATTCAGAATATGCAAATCCAGAGGAAAGTCCGCTAAAGCCAAAAGATTTGAAAAAATTTAAGTCTTTGGATTTTTATCCAATCAATGAAAAGCTGATTGTTACTGCAAAATTCATAAGAACTCCTGACGAAAAGCCTTTTGAAATGCCGACTTCAACAGATAGAAAGCCAATATATGTAAAATATGCAGAAGCCCATTTTTCAATCGGAGGAAAGCCTTTTAAATTAAATATCTACCAAAGCCAAGATTTGAAGAAAATTGAAAAGTATAAAAACAGTCTGTTTTTGCCATTTACTGATTTAACTTCTGGAGTTGAAAGTTATGGCGGAGGCCGATATATTGATCTGCAAATTCCTTCAGGCGATGAAATTGTGATTGACTTTAACCAAGCTTACAATCCTTATTGTGCTTACAATCACAAATATTCTTGCCCAATTCCTCCTCAGGAAAATGACTTGGCAGTTGAAATCAAAGCAGGAGTTAAGAAATTCAATAAATAGTTTTGTATTACAATCTTCACACGCACAAAGCCACGAACCAGCCCGATATTTTTGAATTGGTAAATCAATATCCGCAAGAATTTGATGCTTCAATTCTTAAATTTTCTATCGGAATTCATCCTTGGTATATTGTTGAAAATCGAGTGGAAGAAGATTTGAAAATTATAGAGGAGAAAATTTCTGATGAAAATTGTCTGGCCATTGGCGAATGCGGTTTGGACAAAAGAATCGAAATTTCGTTTAATTTACAGGAAGAAGTTTTCAGAAAACAATTGGCTTTGGCTGAAAAATTTAAAAAGCCGGTTGTAATTCATTGCGTTGCATCTTTTCAAGAATTAATCAAGATAAAAACCGAAATGAAAATTTCAGTTCCGATGATTATCCACGGATTTTCAAAGAAACAAGAATTAGCAAAACAGCTTTTGGATAATGGATTTTATCTTTCTTTCGGAAAATATTTATTGCGAAATCCCGAATTAGAAATTGTTTTTCAAAGTATTCCAAACAACCGATTTTTGTTAGAAACAGATACCGTTGAAGAAAAAATTCAAGAAGTTTATGAAGTCGCTTCAAAGTATAAAAACATCGAAATAAATAATTTAAAAAATATAGTTGAAAACAATTTCAGAAGGATTTTTTCTGAAAAATAAAATATAATATTATGGCAGAATGGACGGAAAGAGCCGAATTATTGTTCAAAAAAGAAGGATTAGAAAAATTAAGAAACGCTAACATTTTAATTGTTGGAGTAGGTGGCGTTGGATCATTTGCAGCCGAATTTATTGCAAGAGCCGGAGTTGGAAAAATAACGATTGTTGACGGAGATGTTGTTGATATAACGAACATTAACCGTCAATTGCCAGCGTTGCATTCCACAGTTGGAGAACCAAAAATTGATGTTGTCGGGAATCGTCTTTTAGACATAAATCCAGAATTACAACTGACGAAAGTAAAAGAATTTTTATCGCCAGAAAGAGCATTTGAAATCGTTTCTGACGAATATGATTTTGTGATGGATTGCATCGATAGCGTAACTCCAAAGTTGAATTTAATCATCGCAGCAAAGCGTAAAAAAGTGAAAATTATCAGCAGTATGGGCGCCGGCGGGAAAATGGAAGCTTCAAAAGTAAAAGTGGCGGACATCAGCAAAACGCAAAATTGTTTCTTGGCAAAAGCCATCAAAAAACGCTTGAAAGAAGTGAAAATTGATAAAGGCGTGAAAGTAGTTTTTTCATCTGAAATTCAAGACGAATCTAGTTTGAAAACTACCGATGGAAAGAATTACAAAAAATCTTTTTACGGAACAAACAGTTATATGCCGGGACTTTTTGGGCTTTATGCTGCTGAAACGGTGATTAGACATATTTTGAATAAATAATATTTAGTTCGCTCTGAAACAAAATTATTGGAGCCATTTTTTTACCGATATATCATTCCTGCGGAATATTTGTATTGTTGGTAAAAAATTGAATTAAATATTTTTAGATGTATTTTGTAGGGAATTAACATTGGTAAAAGTATAGTCCCTAACGGGACAAAAAATATCGCGATATTAATTTTCTACCGATATTTAATTCCTACGGAATAACTTTGATTTCCAAAATTTTTTCATAAAATAGCAGCGTTGAAATCCATTGGGAATTAATTTCGTTAAAATATTCCAACAATTATAGATTTTGTTTCAATAAATTATCGTCAAGTTGATAAATTCCATAGTAATTGTACATCGGTAGAAATATGTCTAAAAACGGATAAATTATAAATTTAGTTCTAATAGATATCGTTAAGGTTTATAAATTCCGTAGGAATTATATATCGGTAAAAAATAATTTAACCAATCAAAAATGTCCCGTAGGGACTATATATATGTTTAAAAAAAGACAACAATTATAATTTCGTTTCAATAAATTATTGTCAACGTTGATTAATTCCGTAGGAATTATATATCGGTAGAATATATTCACACCAATCAAAAATGTCCCGTAGGGACTATATATATGTTTAAAAAAAGACAACAATTATAATTTCGTTTCAATAAATTATTGTCAACAATGATAAATTCCGTAGGAATTATATATCGGTAGAAGATTATATATGTTTAAAAAAAGACAACAATTATAATTTCGTTTCAATAAATTATTGTCAACAATGATAAATTCCGTAGGAATTATATATCGGTAGAAGATTATATATGTTTAAAAAAAGACAACAATTATAATTTCGTTTCAATAAATTATTGTCAACAATGATAAATTCCGTAGAAATTATATATCGGTAGAAAATTATATATGTTTAAAAAAAGACAACAATTATAATTTCATTTCAATAAATTATTGTCAACAATAATAAATTCCGTAGGAATTATATATCGGTAGAAAAACAATTTAACCAATCAAAAATGTCCCGTAGGGACTAAATATATGCCAAACACATACACACAAATTCACATTCATTTTGTATTCGCTGTAAAATTCCGTCACGGACTAATTACTGAAAATTTTAAAAATTCACTATACAAATACATAACTGGAATTATTAAAAATAATGACCACAAACTTTTAGCAATTAACGGAATGCCAGATCATATCCATATTTTGGTAGGATTTAGGCCAACACAATCCCTCTCGGATTTGATGAAAGATGTAAAACAATCCTCTTCAAAATGGATTAATGAAAATAAGTTTGTAAACGGACATTTTCAATGGCAAGAAGGATTTGGAGCCTTTTCGTATAGCAAATCACAGATAACCGAGGTCATAAAATATATTGAAAACCAAGAAATTCATCATCAAAAGAAAACATTCAGAGAAGAATATTTAGAAATTTTAAAGAAATTTGATGTTGAATTTGATGAAAGATATATTTTCAATGAACTAATTTAGAAACACAACTATCATAAACACAACACAATGATTAAAACAGTAATTTTCGATATGGACGGCGTAATTGTCGATACAGAACCAGTTCACAGATATGCTTATTTCCACCATTTTGACGAATTGAATATTCCGGTAACGGATGAAATGTTTGCTACTTTCACAGGAAATTCAACACGAAATGTGTTCCAAAAGCTTAAGGATATTTTCAATTTAGAACATGAAGTGGAGAATCTAATCCAAAGAAAAAGAAACATTTTTAAC
>Ga0247816_10001261_pt1 | contig 12560 bp, 11 predicted proteins | sample UWRJL209509C1_FD_179930 | JGI IMG/M metagenome (GOLD analysis project Ga0247816, IMG submission 179930) | Plant litter microbial communities from Arlington Agricultural Research Station in Wisconsin, United States - UWRJ-L209-509C-1 | ecosystem: Environmental > Terrestrial > Plant litter >...
CGACCAACGCACAAGCCTGCACCGTGGCGCCGGCTGACTGCACCGCGTGCAGCGCGTCCAGTAACCCAAAACCCACTCCCTCCATTACCGCATACCCAAGCATCGCCGGGGTGCAGTCGTGGCCGAGGTTCATGAAGCCACCACGCAACAAGGGATCGTTATGGGGCGTACGCTCCCCCGCCAGGTACGGCAGGAACAGTGGGTTGCCGAGCGGCACCGCCTGTTGAATCGGCAGCGTGGCCTGCACCTGCTCCAGCAGCGTTTGTTCGTCAGCGCTGCCGGTCAGGCGCGTGACCCAGCGCAGGCAACTGGCACCCGCCAACATGGCGCCCATGGTGTACCAGCGGTCGGGCAGCGCATGGCAAAAACTGTGCACGGCGCTGGCGGGATTGCCCGCCGCGTGGTCGGTGATTGCGACGATGGCAGCGCTGGTGCCGAGGGTGATAAAGGCGTCACCGGCGTTCACTGCGCCGATGCCGACCGCCGCAACAGGGTTGTCTCCGCCACCACCTGCAATCACGGTACCCACGGGCAAGCCAAGGCGCTTCGATGCATCGGCACTCAGCCAGCCGGCGGCCTCGCCACCCTCCACCAGCCTGGGCATTTGCCCAAGGGAAAGCCCGGTGGCATGCAGCATGGGCTCAAACCAAGCCCGATTGGCGACGTCCAGCCACAAGGTACCTGCACCATCAGACACATCGCTGATGCGTTCATCGCTCAGGCGCAGGCGCAGGTAATCCTTGGGCGACAGTACGCACTCAATGGCGTTGAAAACGGCGGGTTCATGCTCGCGCAACCACAGCAATTTAGGCGCGGTAAGGCCGGCCATCGGCAGGCTCCCGGTAACTTCGGCAAACCCTGGGTGATCACGCCCCAACACCTCGGCTTCGGCCATGGCGCGCGAGTCATCCCAGAGAATCGCCGGGTAAAGCACACGGTCACCATTACCCAGCAATACGGCGCCGTGCATTTGCCCGGACAAGCCAATGCAGGCAACGCGGGAAAACGCCTCGGGTTGCTTCAGGCGCAATTGATCCACGGCGCCAAGGCAGGCTTGCCACCAATCCTGCGGGTCCTGTTCGGACCAGCCGCTATGGGCGCGCGATATCGTCAGGCGCACGCCGACATGCGCGAGCACGCTGCCGCGCTGATCCATCAAGATCGCTTTGAGTTCCGAGGTGCCAAGATCAATGCCGAGGGAAACAGGGTCGCTCATATCAGGGGCAGCCACATGAATTACGGATCTTCAGCGTGGGCGCCAGGCGCTCGCTGTGTGTTTTACGCTCGGGTGAAGCCATGCGCTCCAGCAACATGTTGACCGCACGCGCGCCCAGCGCCTTGACCGGTTGTGCAATCAGGGTCAGGCGCGGCACGAAAAAATCCGCCCAGTCAAAATCATCGAATCCCACCAGGGCGATTTGCCCAGGCACCTCGACCTGTGCATCGCGCAAGGCGTTCATCGCGCCGAGGGTCATCAGGTTGTTGCCGGCCATGATCGCCGTGGGAGGTGACGCCAGTGCCAGTAGCTGCCGGGTCGCCGCCCGCGCTGGCTCACTGTTGGAGTCACCGTTGACCAGCAATTGCGGATCAAACGCCAGCCCCGCAGCGCTCAACGCGGCTTGATAACCGGCCACACGCTCATTAGTGGTACCCAGCCCGGAACGCCCGGCAATAAAGCCGATGCGCTGGTGACCGTGCCCGATCAAATGCGCGACCAAGGCCTGGGTCGACTGGGTGTTTTCCACACCCACCTGATCAAAGCGCTCGCTCGTCATGCGGTCCACCAGCACCGTCGGCACTTCGTTGGCCTGCAAATATTCCAGGGCGCGCGAGTCAGTGGACGGAGCCAGAAGAATCCCGTCCACTCGCCGATGATGCAGCGCGGTGACCACCCGCAACTCCTGCTCCGGGTCATCATGAGGATCGACAAACAGCATCATGAAGCCGTGCTTGGCGCACTCGGTTTCAATCGCGTGCACCGTTTCACTGAAATAATGGTTGGACAACGCAGAGATCGCCACGCCGATAGTGTTGGTAGTCGAGCGCGCCAACGAACGGGCCAGGGTGTTGGGGATATACCCCAACACCTGAATCGCCTGTTGCACCGCGTGCACTGTGTCCGGGCTGACTTTGCGTGTGCCGTTCAATACGTGGGAGACGGTCGACGTCGAGACGCCGGCCAGCCTTGCCACATCCTCCATGGTTGCCACGGTGCTTACTCCAGCGCGTTTTAATGTTTGCTCGACCAACCGCTGTAGGAACCGACATTGTCGCGGGTGATCAGTTTGGGCGTGAGCAGGGTAACGGTTTGGGCAGGTGCTTTGTCGTTGAGAATGTCATTGCCCACGTTCACGGCAGTCTGGGCCATGGCCCACGGGTCCTGGCTGGCCGAGGCCTGGATCTGCGATTCAGTCTTCAGTGCGTTCTCGATATCCGGCGCACCGTCCACCGAAGTAATAATGATGCCGCTGCGTTTCAACTGGCGGGCCGCCAGGTCGCTGCCGATGGCTTGCGGGTCGTTGATCGCAAACAGGCCGTCGATTTTCGGGAAGCGCGTCAGGTAGCCCTGCATCACATTCAACCCACCTTCGCGGGAGCCTTTGCCGTCCTGGTCATCAGACAGCACCTTGATATCCGGCGCGCCAGCCAGTGCGGCTTTACAGCCTTTCACGCGATCGGTCACCGCGGTTACCTGCGGGCCGTTCTGGATGATCACGTTGCCCTTGCCCGAGAGTTTGTCGACGATGAACTGGCACGCCAGCTTGCCGGCCTCGACGTTGTCGGTCTGCACCGTGGCATTTACGCCCTTCGCGTCGACGTCCACCGCCACCACCACGATCCCGGCGTCGCGGGCTTTCTTGATCGCCGAGGCCATGGCCGAGGGGTCGACGGCGTTGAGCAGGATCAAATCGACCTTGGACGAAATGAAGTTATCAATCTGCGAGAACTGTTTGCTCAGGTCGTAATCGGCCGATACCGAAGTTACTTTGACTGCCGGATTGATCTCCCTGGCCCGCGCGGTGGCACCGTCTGCCAGGGTCACGAAGTACGGGTTACCCAGCGAACCCATGCTGATGCCCACGGCTTTCAGTTCGCGGGCTTCAAGGGTTTGGGACATCAATGCGGCAACGCCCAAGGCGGCGACAACGGGAAAGATACGGTTGAAGTTCATGATGACTCTCTTGTGATTGTTGTTTGAGTGAAATCAGGTCCGTGCACCGGACTGGCGATAACGATCCAGCGCCACCGCGCCAATGATCACGATGCCCTTGATGATGTACTGCCAGATATCGGAAACCCCCAGCAGCACCAGGCCGTTGGTCAATACCGCGATGATCAGCGCACCAATCAGCGTGCCACCGATGGTGCCGACGCCGCCGGTAAAGCTGGTGCCGCCAAGGATCACCGCGGCAATCGCATCCAGTTCATAGGACTGCCCGAGTTGCAGGCCGTTGGCCGCGAACAGCCGCGAGGCGCTCATCACCGCACCCAGCCCGGCCAGCGCGCCCGACATCGCATACACGAACAGCAAGACCTTCCACACTTTGATCCCGGACAGCCGCGCCGCCTCCGGGTTACCGCCCACGGAGTAGATCTGCACCCCCATCACCGTGCGGCGCAGGATGAACCACGACAGGGCGATAACCGCCACGGCAATGATCACCAGCCACGGCACGCCGAGCACTGAATCGTTGCCGATAAAGGCGAACGGCAAGTCCGGGTTAAACACGGTCTTGTCGTCGGCCAGCAAACGCGCCAACCCGCGCATGGCCGTCAACGCACCGAGGGTGACGATAAATGGCGGCAGGCGCATGAAGGCGATCAAACCGCCATTGACCAGCCCCAGCAGCAAGCCGAAGCCGATGCCGGCGAAAATCCCGAGCATGCCCCATTGCGGCGACATCGAGGCCTGCAACGCAACTACCGCCGACGCGGCGAGGATCGCGCCCACCGACAGGTCGATGCCGGCGGTGAGGATCACAAAGGTCATGCCCGCCGCCAGCACCACATTGACCGAGGCTTGCTGGGTGATGATCGACAGGTTCTGCACGGTCAGGAAGTTTTCACTGGCCAGGGCAAACCCCACCAGCAGCAACACCAGCACCGGCAACATGCCGACCGTGCGCATCAGTTCCCGAATGCGCTCGCGCTTGCCGATCCTTGCCACGGTGGCTGGGGTGTCCACGGTCATCGTATTGCTCTCCAGATTGTTGGGGTTAGCCATGGGCGGCCACCTGCTCGCCACCGGTGGCCAGGTCGATAATGGCCTCCTGGGAAATGTCGCGGCCCGAGGCTCCGCCGACTTCGGCGACCAACTGGCCTTCACGCATGATCAGCACGCGGTCGCAGGTGCCGATGACTTCCGGCAATTCACTGGAAATCACCACGATACCCACGCCGGCCTTGGCCAGTTGGTTGATGATTCGGTAGATCTCGGATTTGGAGCCGATGTCCACGCCACGGGTGGGCTCGTCGAGGATCAGCACATGCGGCTTGACCTCCAGCAGCCGCGCCAACAGGACCTTTTGCTGATTGCCGCCAGACAGCGCGCCGACATTGACCTTGCCCGACGCCACGCGAATCGACAGGGATTTGATCGCAGCAGTGGCACGCTGCACACCATGGCCACGGTCCAGTACTCCCCCTGCATGGGCATCCGGCACGCAGGCGCAGACGTTGATGTTGTCGGCCACGCTCATGTCCAGGAACAGGCCCTGGGCCTTGCGGTCTTCGGTGAGGTACACCACGCCTGCACGAATCGCGTCCGCCGGGTTGCGCAGTTGCGTCACGGTTTTACCCACCACTTGCAGGGTGCCGGAGGTGCGCGGGTCGGCCGCAAAGATCAGCCGCGCCAACTCGGTGCGCCCGGCGCCCACCAATCCGGCGATGCCCAGCACTTCACCGGCATGCAGGTCGAAGCTGCAGTTGCGCACGCGCTTGCCGTCGGCCATGTCGCGCACGCGCATCACCACCGCACCGGGATCGTAGGCGGCATGTTCTTTCTTGTAGAAGCCGGAAAGGTCACGCCCCACCATCATCTTCACCAGCACTTCGGCCGACAGCACCTCGCGGGCCAGTTCGCCGACGTACTCACCGTCGCGCAGTACCGAAACCCGGTCTGACAGCTCGTAGATTTCGGCCATGCGGTGGCTGATATAGATGATCGCCAGGCCCTGGCTACGCAGCTGTTTGATCAGCGCGAACAGGCGGTCGGTCTCGCGTGATGATAAAGGCGTGGTCGGCTCGTCCATCACCAGGATCTTTGCGTGGGCATGCAGCGCTCGGGCGATTTCCACCAGTTGGCGCTCGGCAATCGACAAGCTGCTGACACGGGTCGCGGGCGTGAACTCCGCGCCCAGCCTGGCAAGCACTTCCACGCAACCCGCTTGCATGCCCTTGCGGTCGATGGTCCAGCCACGGCGCAGTTCACGGCCGAGGTAGATGTTTTCGGCCACGCTCAGGTTCGGGCACAGGCTCAGTTCCTGGTAGATCACGGCAATGCCGAGGGCTTTGGCGGTGGCGGGGCTATAACTGGCGACAGGCTGACCGTCGATGCGAATTTCACCGCCGTCATCGGCCTGATACGCGCCCGACAGGATCTTCATCAAGGTGGATTTGCCGGCGCCGTTCTCACCCATCAAGGCGTGGATTTCACCGGGATAGACTTTCAGGCTGACGTTTTTGAGTACGCGCAGGCCGTTGAAGGTCTTGCTGATGCCGCGCATTTCAAGCAAGGCAGTGGGGCTGGGTTCAAGGCTCATGACTGAGCTCCTGCATTTATTATTTTTGTGTCCGGGTCAATGCCAATTATTGAAATTGCACGCCCTGATTGCAGTCGACTCTAATCAGATACATTTAGTTACGCAAGCGCTTGCGTGCCCCGTTTGTCGCCTGATTAAACGTTTAATCAGCCGGTTTTTGATGAAAAAAAGTTCATGAAGTATGGGCTTGAGGGCTATCAGGAAATCAAATAGTACGAATAAACAAATACGCCTTTCCCACCTCCGGCAACTCATCAATGATCCGCACAAACTTCCTCCCACCACCTGCAGGTCGCACCCCCATGACTACACCTAACCAGAACCTTACCTTGCTGTTTGGCCGTGCCTTGCTGGTCGCGCTGTTTCTGTTCAGCGGGATCGGCAAGTTGATGGCGCCGTCGGCGACCATCGCGTACATCGCCGCCTCCGGTGCGCCCTTACCGTCCCTGGCCTATGCCATTGCACTGTTCGTTGAACTGGGCCTGGCCACGGCATTGCTGCTGGGCTATCGCGTGCGTCCGGTGGCGCTGTTGATGGCCGCGTTTACCCTGATGACGGCGTTGCTGTTCCACAACCACTTCGCCGACAAGGGTCAACTGATCAACTTCCTGAAAAACCTGGCGATTTGCGGCGGCCTGTTGCAGGTGGCTGTGTTTGGTGCCGGCACCTACAGCCTCGACCATCTACGTGCGCAGCGCCCTGCCCTGAATTAATGCTATCCAATTGAGGGTTGAAAGCTTCCGGGGGGATGTTTTCAGCCATCAAAACGCTAGTTTTCTGCTATTGTCCAAACACCTCATCTCCTCCTCGTCGCCCCTGCGCGACCTTCTGTGAGCATGCTCTGCGACGCCGCTAATCACGGTGTCGGGCCTGAAGTTCATGGAACGCCTTTGCGATGGATAACACCCCAACCGAAAGCCCGCCCGAGCCGCAATCGCGCGCCGAAAAAATCGTTGAGTTCAAACGTCAGAAAACCTTGCTCAAAACCGGCGCCCTGCAAGACGCGATTTTCAACAGCGCCTACTTTTCGAGCATCGCCACCGACGAAAAAGGTGTGATCCAGATTTTCAACGTCGGCGCCGAACGCATGCTGGGTTATGCCGCCGCCGATGTGCTCAACCGCATTACCCCCGCCGATATTTCCGACCCCGCCGAACTGATTACCCGTGCCGCCGCCCTCAGCCTGGAGCTGGACACGAAGATCACCCCCGGCTTCGAAGCCCTGGTGTTCAAGGCTTCGCGGGGCATCGAAGACATTTACGAGTTGACCTATATCCGCAAGGACGGCAGTCGCTTGTCGGCAATGGTCTCGGTGACGGCCCTGCGCAACCGCAACGACACGATCATCGGTTACCTGTTGATCGGCACCGACAACACCGCGCGCAAGCAGGAAGAGGCCGAGCGCAAAGGCTTTGAGCGCGCCCTGGAAGAAAAGAACCTGGAGCTGGAACATGCCAACCACATGAAGTCCGAGTTCCTCGCCACCATGTCCCACGAACTGCGCACGCCGCTGAATGCGGTGATCGGGTTTTCCGAGGCCTTGAAGGATGGCCTGGTGGGCGACATGAGCGATATCCAGCGCGAATACATTGGCGACATCTTCACCAGCGGCCAGCATTTGCTGTCGCTGATCAACGACATTCTTGACCTGTCCAAGGTCGAGGCCGGGATGATGGAACTTGAGCTGGAAGCTGTGGAGCTGGCAGGTCTGTTGGCCAACAGCCTGCTGATCGTGCGGGAAAAGGCCGCGCTGCAACGCATCCAGTTGAAACTCGAAAGCCAGGGCGACTTTGGCACCCTGGAGCTGGACCTGCGCAAGACCAAGCAGATCATCTACAACCTGCTGGCCAACGCCGTGAAGTTCAGCGAGCACGGCAGTTCCGTGACCCTCGCCGTGCGCCAGGTGGGCCGCGATCAGGTCGGGCAGATTCCCGGCGACTGGCCAATCCACGGCTTCGCCCTGCAACCCAACGACCACCAGCAGTTTCTGGAGTTGAGTGTCAGCGACACTGGCATCGGTATCGCCGAAGACAACATGAGCAAACTGTTCAAGGCGTTCAGCCAGATCGACAGCAGCCTGGCACGCAAATTCGAAGGCACCGGCCTTGGCCTGGCGATGGTCAAGCAACTGACCGACCTGCATGGCGGCAGCGTGGCGGTGGCCAGCCGTGAAGGCGCAGGAGCGCGCTTTGTGGTGTGGCTGCCGCTGCATCGGGCACGCAACCCGGAGGGCAGCCCATGGCACACATCCTGATCGTCGAAGACAACGAGGCCAACATGCGCCTGGCGCGCCTGCTGCTGGTGAATGCCGGCCACAGCGTGTTGTGGGCCGCCGATGCCGAGACCGGCCTGACCATGGCACGGGAACACCAACCGGCACTGATCCTGATGGACATCCAGCTGCCGGGCATGGATGGCCTCGCGGCAACCTCGCTGCTCAAACAAGACCCCAACACCGCGCACATCCCGGTGATCGCACTCACGGCGATGGCCATGAAGGAAGACCGCGAAAAAACCATGCGCGCCGGCTGTGACGCCTATGTGATCAAGCCACTGCGCTACAAAGAGTTGTACGAGGTGATCGACACCTTGCTGAAAAACAACAGCACGCCATAACAGCCACTTACTTGAGTCCTTTACATGGCCAGCTCACCCGCAACGCTTTTGATCGTTGATGACGAAGTTCAGGTTCGCAAACTGTTGGAAACGCTGCTCAGGCACGAAGGCTATCGCACCCTCACCGCCAGCAGCGGCGAAGAGGCGTTGTTACTGGTGGCGCAGCAACCGCCCGACTTGATCCTGCTGGATGTGATGATGCCGGGCATGGATGGCTATGAAGTGGCCAACCAGCTCAAGGGCAACCAGGCGACGGCCAATATTCCGATCATCATGCTCTCGGCGCTCAACGAGTCGGCGGCCCGCCTCAGTGGCCTGCAAACCGGTGCCGAAGAATTCATCAGCAAGCCGGTGGAACGGGCCGAATTGTGGCTGCGGGTGCGCAATTTGCTGCGGCTCAAGGTGCACGGCGATCAACTGAAAACCCACAGCCTGATGCTTGAAGAGCAACTGCTGCACCGCACCAGCGAAACCGCGCGGCTGAGCGTGCATGACCTGGCCCGCCTGGACCTGGAGAAAGCCCTGCGCCAGGCGGTTAAGCAGGATGAATTTGTGCTGTATTACCAGCCCAAGATCGACTTGGCCAGCGGCCAGGTGTGCGGCCTGGAAGCATTGCTGCGCTGGGAGCGGCCCGGCTACGGCGCCGTTTCCCCGGCGGTGTTTGTGCCGGTGCTGGAGAGCCTGGGGTTGATCGTGACCGTGGGCCGCTGGGTGATCGAGAGTGTCTGCCAGCAGATTGGCATTTGGCAAAAGAGTGAGGTCGGCGAGATTGAGGTGTCCGTCAACGTATCGGGGCACCAATTGATCGAGGGCGACCTGATTGCCGACATCGCCCGCACGCTGGTGCGCACCGGGATTGAACCGCACTGGCTGGAAGTGGAGTTGACCGAAGGCTCATTGATGGAAAACACCCCGCACACCATCGCCCGGCTGCACCGATTGCGGGCCATGGGCGTGAAGATCTCCATCGACGACTTCGGCACTGGCTATTCGAGCCTGGCGTACCTGCGGCGCTTTCCGGTGGACACGCTGAAAATCGACATCGCGTTTATCCGCGAAGTCACCACCAACCCCCAGGACGCAGCGATCACCCGCACCATCATTGAACTGGCCCATGGGTTGCGCTTGCGGGTGGTGGCCGAAGGCGTGGAAACCCAGGCGCAATTGGCGTTTCTGCGCGAAGCCGGCTGTGACCAGATTCAGGGCTACCTGTTCAGCCGGCCGCTGCCGGTGGACGTCCTCGAACAATGGCTACTCGAACACCGCTCCGCCGCCGCCGCCGCCCTCGTCGTAGCAGCTGTCGAGCTTTAGCGAGGCTGCGTTGGCCGCGACGCTGATATCGAGCCAGGCGCTGGACCGAGGTGGTCCCGACGCTGATATCGAGTCAGGCGCTGGACCCAGGTGGTCCCGACGCAGCCTCGCTTAGGCTCGACAGCTGCTACGGGGGTGGGGTTTGGGGGGTGGAGTGGAGGTTGGAGGTTAGATGCTTGCGTGATGTGAGATTTCTGCGCGCAGGAATTCGATCAGGCCTTGGTGCGTTGGACCCAGTTGTTCGTTGCCGCTGATCAACGCCAATTCCGAGGGTGGCACTGAGGGTAGCTCGCTGCACACCCGATGGCTGTCCAGCACCGCACTCACCGGCAATATGCTCAGCCCCAGACCGGATGTCACCGCGGCCTGAATCCCCGTCAGGCTGTGGCTGCCGAACGCCACGCGCCAGCTGCGTTTGGCCTTGTCCAGCGCACGGGTGGCGCGTTGACGGTAGATGCAGCCTTGGGGAAACAGGGCCAGCGGCAAGGTGTCCAGGTTTAAGTCCTGCTGCTGCCCGCTGACCCACACCAGCGGCTCCGGCCAATGGGCGTGACAGTCGCCGCTGCCGACTTCGCGCTTGATCAACGCAATATCGATTTCTCCCGCTTCCAATTGCCGGCGCAGGTCGGTGCTCATGCCACTCACAGTTTCCAGGCGTGCCTCTGGGCGAGCACTGACGAATCCCGAAAGCATCGACGCCATGCGCGCCGCGTCGAAGTCTTCGGGTACCCCCAGGCGCACCGGCACCACGCTGGCTTCGGTACTCAGGGCTTCGCGCGCCTCGCGAGACAGGTTCAACAGACGACGCGCGTAGTGAGTCAGCAATTCGCCGTGTTCGGTGGGGCTCACGTGCTGCCCGGAGCGATCGCGCACCAGCAGGGTTTGCCCAGCACTTTCTTCAAGCTTGCGAATCTGCTGGCTGACCGTGGATTGGGTGCGATGCACCCGCTCGGCAGCACGGGTGAAGCTGCCTTCATCCACCACGCAGACCAGGGTGTGCAGCAGTTCCAGATCAAACATGGGGCGACCTTTGATAGTTGCTATTCAACTGAAGTGCAGAGGTTAATTTAATTTCCAACTGACAGCCACGACTTCTATGCTTCAGGTCACGCTTTCCACAAGACGCAGGTGCCCCATGCCACTCGAACACTCCCCTCGCCCGCTCTGGCTGACCTTTGACTGCTACGGCACCCTCATCCAATGGGATGAAGGCCTGCGCGCAGCGGTCGAGCAAATCCTCAAGGCCAAGGGTGATCACCAGGTTGACCCGCAAACCTTGATCAACGTCTACGACCACCATGAGCACACCCTGGAGCAAACACCGCCGCACCGCAGCTTCCGTACCCTGGCCGGCCTGAGTTTGCAGTTGGCGTTCAAGGAACTCGGTCTGCCGGCCAATGAACACGACGCGGCGATCCTCACCGACAGCATCAGTGCCATGCCGCCGTTCCCGGAGGTGGTCGACACCCTCAAGCAGCTCAAGGTCTTGGGCTACAAGCTGTGCATCGTCTCCAACACCGATGACGATGTGATCGCCGGCAATGTCGCGCAATTGGGCGGCTATATCGATCGGGTGATCACCGCGCAGCAGGCCGGTGCGTACAAACCCAATCGCCAGCTGTTCGATTATGCCCACCAGCAACTCGGGGTCAGCCTGGACCAGGTGGTGCACATTTGTGCCAGCCCGCACCTGGATCACGCCGCCGCACGGGACATCGGCTTTCGCTGCGTGTGGATCGACCGTGGCACCGGCCGTCAGTTACTGGCCGACTACACCCCAGACGCCATCCTGCCGACCCTGGATCGGGTGCCTACCCTGTTTGAATCCCTGGGGTGGTGAGCCATGGCCCATACCTTCACGCCAACCTCATTGAGTCCACGTGCCGGGCGGATTGACCTCGACAGCGAAGCCGCGATCCAGGCCCGCGTGGAGTTGGCCGCCTGCTTTCAATTGGCGGCGCTGCACGGTTTGGAAGAAGGCATCTGCAATCACTTTTCGGCCGTGGTGCCAGGCCAGGACCAGCTGTTTTTCGTCAACCCGTACGGCTATGCCTTTGACGAAATCACCGCCTCGCGTTTGTTGGTGTGCGACTTCGCCGGCAACGTGATCGACGGCGAAGGCACTCCCGAGGCCACTGCGTTTTACATCCACGCCCGCCTGCACCAGCAGCAACCGCGGATCAAGGCTGCGTTCCATACCCATATGCCCAACGCCACGGCACTGTGTCTGCTGCAAGGCCCGCCGTTATTGTGGCTGGGGCAAACCGCGTTGAAGTTCTATGGGCGTACGGCGGTGGACGAACACTACAACGGCCTGGCGCTGGACAACCGCGAAGGTGACCGGATTGCTGCGGCCCTGGGCGATGCGGATGTGCTGTTTTTGAAGAGCCATGGGGTGATGGTGGCGGCGCCGAACATTGCTCAAGCGTGGGATGACTTGTACTACCTGGAACGGGCGGCCGAGGTGCAGCTTAAGGCCATGGCGAGTGGGCAGGTGCTCAAACCGATTGATCCGGGCATTGCGCAGCGGGCGTATGAGCAAATGCGTGAAGGTGACCCGGCGAGTGCGCGGGCGCATTTGGAGAGTGGGATGCGGCGGTTGCGGCGGCGTGGTTGTGAGTTTGAACATTGAACCTGTAGGAGCTGGCTTGCCTGCGATGGCCATGGGTATCTACACATCTTGAGTTACTGATGCTTAATGGGTGCATATCCGTTGCTGCGGTCAGGGCTGGTATGGGTTCCGCCCTTACGGCGGCTCACTTTTGATAGAGGGCAAAAGTAAGCAAAACGCTCTTGCCCCACCACTCGGCACCTCGCTTGGGCTCGGTGTGCCCTCACTCCGGCTTTGGACCGTGGGCCGCCGCGATGGGC
>Ga0247816_10001265_pt1 | contig 12540 bp, 8 predicted proteins | sample UWRJL209509C1_FD_179930 | JGI IMG/M metagenome (GOLD analysis project Ga0247816, IMG submission 179930) | Plant litter microbial communities from Arlington Agricultural Research Station in Wisconsin, United States - UWRJ-L209-509C-1 | ecosystem: Environmental > Terrestrial > Plant litter >...
TCGGCTTCGTTAATAGCCTGAAGTAAGTTGTTTTGGTTATCAGCAATATCACTTAAAACGCTTGTCATGACAGACCAGACGGGTTTCATTTTTTCGATAAGCTCCTGCCCTTTTGGGGTTAATTGAAGTAATCTTTTGCGTTCGTCGATTTTGTCTTTTTTAGATTTAATCAGTTTTTGTTTTTCCAATTCTTTCAATAAACTGATGGTTGAAGGATGTGTGTAACCAATTTCGTTGGCAATTTCAACCACGCTCAAAACTTCTTTATGATATAAGGTATAGATTACAGGAAACCATTTCGGCTCAAAGTCAATTCCGTATTCTTTATAAAGCAAAGCTCCGTCTTTACGCAATTGCTCGCTCAAACGCTGCAATCGCGTTGAAAGGGCTAAAATTCCTGATTCATCTATTATATTCATTCTTCTTATTTTAAAGGTAAATGACGGAAAACATGGTCTGGTTTCATTAACGGAAATTTCTCCGGAAGCAATTCCTGTTCGATGGCAACAAAATGATTTCGCTCATAAAAACGCAAAGCCGCTTCTAGTTTAGAAATGGTTCCCAAATATATGTCATCGATTTCGTTTTCTTTAGCATATTGAATTAAAGTATCTAATAATTTTTGGGCAATCGAGAATTCTTTTCCGCGATACTCTTTCTTTACAAACATTTTTCTAATGGCTGCTTCTTTTTCATCAAACTTTATTAAAGCAATAGTTCCTATCAATTCATCATTTACAAAAGCACCCCAAAAACCTCCGCCTCCGGCATGATAAAAATCCTTTATATTTAGTAAATCCGGCTGGTCTTCTATGGTAATCGGAACATTAAATTCTTTCTGCTGAATGTTTAATATCAAATCTATAGCAGCTTCTGAATATTCATTTTGGATGGGAATAATTAACGGTTTCATATCTTTTATTTTTTTTACAATACAAAACTACGTAGTTAACTACATAAAAACAAATTTTATTGATAAAATGTGTGTGAGGTTTAGAATATTAGGTTAAATTTGTAGTATGCAGCCAAGAAAAAATCAAAATCATGAATATTACATGAACAAATGCATTGAACTTGCAAAAGTGGCCAAACTTAATGGCGACAGTCCGGTTGGTTCTGTTTTGGTGCTAAATGGTGAAATTGTTGGTGAAGGAATTGAAGGCGGAAAAACATTTAAGGACATTACTTTTCATTCAGAAATTGAAGCTGTTCGAAATGCCAGAAAGCTGCTTCAAACTCCGGATCTTTCAGATTGCATTATGTACACGACACATGAACCGTGTATTATGTGTTCGTATGTACTGAGACATCACCAAATTAACACTATCATTATTGGTTTAGCTTCGGGAGATATTGGTGGTTTTAGTTCGCAATATCCTTTACTAAAAGATGAAACTATCAAAAAATGGAAAAAACCGCCCACACTTATTTTTGGTATCCTGGAAGAAGAATGTAAACAATTGTCTTTATAATTTGAGCTTATATTTCTCCCGTCATCAAAATATTTTCTTTTACACCTTTGTTTTTTAGCATTCTAAAGTGCGATCGCACCGCATGATAAAAAGGATAAGAAGTATACGGAAGATCATATTCTGCTGCATAACGCCTGATTATTGGAGTGATGTAAGGATAATACGTATGCCCAACGCCCGGAAAAAGATGATGAGCCACATGATGTGTAAATCCTCCATATAAAAAATTAGCGAGTTTGCTATTTGTACTAAAGTCCTTTGTCACAATCATTTGATGTAATGCCCAGGTTGCAGAAAGATTTCCTTCTTGATCTGTTACAGGAAAATTTGCATCTTCGTCTACATGTGTCGATACCAAGGCAACTACCCCTAACATGCTTCCGCAGAGATGCATTGCAAACCATGCACTTAATACCAAATACCAAGGCTGATTGAGAATGATCATCGGAATAAAAAGCAAATAAAAAAGATTGATGGCCTTTGCGGCAAATAACATATAGATTTCTTTTTTCGGAATCTGATCAACTACTTTCTTTACATAATTGTCTTTCTTCCCAAAAAAATCTTTAAAATCCCGAATGTAAATCCAATTCAGACTATAAAGCGGATAAATAAACCACATATAAATGTGTTGGTATTTGTGATAGCTGAACAACGGACTAGTTGGAAAAATCCTGATAATGTCGCTCTGTTTAATATCAATATCCCAATCTGGAACATTTGGATAGGCATGATGAAGACCAACATGACGACGTATCCAAAGCCAGTGATTACTGCCAAAAAGTTCTAACGCGTAAGTAAACCATTCGTTATGTTTTGGCTTCTTAAATAGTGCCCCGTGTGCCGCATCATGAAATGCATTGATAAAAAGTACAATCATGTTTATACCGCACAAAATATAGAAGCTATAAAGTAAAGGCGTGCTGTTACCAAATAACAGAATGCAGGCATAAAATAAAAAAAAGAGTACTAAAAGTCCAATAGACTTAATGATATTCAATCGGTACAAAAATGAATTTTTCAAAACTGTTTCTCTCACTTCTCGTTGCAACATTTTAAAAAAATCATCGGTACCAGGTTTTAGATAAACCGGGCGTTTTAATTTTTCCATAATGGTTATTGGATAGAAATTCTTACATCAAATTTATTAAAAATCTTAAAAATAAATAATAAATTTTGCAATTATTTAAGGATAAACCATTACTTACTAGCTTTTACATCTATTCACTAGCAAAATACTTTATCAAACAAAAAATAAGTTTAGTAGTAAAAAAAATGTTAATTTTGATTGCCCCTTTACCACAATCTACTAAAAATAACTTATGAAAAAAAATTTACATCTTAGATTAAATCAGATGAAAAAATTAAAGCCGCTATTCATTTATGCTTTCTTTTTACTGATTTCATGGCAGGCAAATTGCCAGTACATTACACAAACCCTCGCTCCTACGGCGGTTATTAAAGAAGGTTTGTCATTAGAACAATCTTCAGACGGTCGGATTTTTATTGCTGAAAGAGGCGGAATTGTCAAGGTTTTTCAAAACAATGCTGTTTCAACCGTTTTTACTGTTACTACTGTTACAGATGCTGAACAAGGACTTCTTGGACTTACATTGCATCCTGATTTTGCTACAAACGGTTACATTTATGTTTTTTATTCTATTGATGATGCAGGTGTAATCAGACACCGAATTGAAAGAATACAAATCAATGCAGCCAATCAGGTTTTAGGGAGACAGGAAATTTTATTGTTAGAACCTATTGGAGGTGGATTTCATAACGGTGGAGATTTAAAATTCTTTAACGGTTTTTTGTATGTAACTGTTGGAGATAGTCAGCAAAATACAAACTCTCAGGATTTAGATACTTATAAAGGAAAAATTTTACGTTTGACTGAAAACGGATTGCCAGCACCCGGAAATCCTTTTTACGGAAGCGGTTCTATACAAAGACAAAGCATCTGGGTTTACGGTTTTAGAAATCCGTGGCGATTGGTACCAAATACAACAGCCAATAAATTATTTGTTTTGGATGTTGGAACTTCATGGGAAGAAATCAACGAAATCAGCAATCCAACAATTCGCAATTATGCCTGGGGACATCCTCAGGGCGGTGACGGAAAACAAACGGAAACGAATTTGTTTACCAATCCCATATTTACTTACGGAACCGGAACTATTGGAAATGCGTTAACAAACGGACTTTTATACAACCCAACAACGCCGCGTTATCCTAATCTTGCAGGCAAATTTATTATTAAGGATTTTGTTCGAAATGCCATTCGGTCTTTTGATCCCAATGTTGAAGATCCTGTTTCTACCGAATTTTACGAAGCTCCGCAACAGCAGGCACTTGGAATGATGCTAGGCAACGACGGTTATATTTATTACTGCGCTTACGGAAACAACGGTTCTTTAATCAAATTAGATTATATCGAAACTGCAGCGCCAACAATTGTAAATCATCCGCAATCTCAAAGTATTATGGCAACAAAACCGGTTACTTTTGAAGTTACGGCAAGCGGCGTGGGACAAACGTATCAATGGCAATTTAATAATGTAAATATCAACGGAGCAACGGCTGCCAGTTATACGATTGCAAATGTAACCAATGCAAATGCAGGACAATACAAAGTTATTGTAACTAATACTGCAGGAAACGTAACGAGTAATCCGGCAACACTTACGGTAACACCGTTTAGTAATACACCAACGGTTGATTTGAAATTTCCGTTAGCGACTTTAAAATGGAATGCTGATGATGTTGTTAATTTTGAAGCTACAGCAACAGATATTGAAGATGGCGTATTGCCTGCAAGTGCATTTTCATGGAGTATGGATCTTTTTCACGAAGATATTCCCGGAGCTGGACATTCACATCCCGGTGCAAGCCCGCAAGGAGTAAAATCAGGAACTTTTGTGGCATCTAATCAAGGTGAAAAAACACCAAACGTTTGGTACAGGTTTACCGTAAAAGTAACCGACAGCAACGGCTTAACCGCAACAAAATTTGTGGATATAAAACCCAATTTGGTTGATGTTACTGTAACAAGTTCTCCAGCATTACTTAATTTAGAATTCAATCAAAAACCGGTTACTGCACCTTCGACCAAACAAGTTGTGGCCAATGCAAAACTACAAACGCTTAATGCACCAACTCCACAATATGTTGGTAATATTAGATATGATTTTGACCATTGGAGTCAGGGCGGAACTGTAAACCAGACTTTTCAGGCACCAGTAACGGGAACCATAACCTATACAGCATTTTATACAGCAACAGCGCTTCCTTCTGCACCATACCAAGGATTAATTGCACAAATTCCAGGACTTATTGAAGCTGAAAACTATGATATTGGACCTTCTGCTTTTTTTGACATTAATGGCGGTGGAGACATGGCTTACAGAGCAGGAGACGGCGTAGGAACCGAAGTTTGTAACGAAGGCGGATTTAATATTTCGTATGTAGCTAAAAACGAATGGCTTAAATACACCGCAAAAGTGAATACAACAGGTAATTATGATGTAAAACTAAGAGTTGCAACACCATACAATAATAAAGCACTTCACATTGAGGTTGATGGTGTAAATGTTTCCGGCCGATTTGCGGTTCCTAATACAACCGGTTTTCAAGCCTGGCAAACGATTACGATTCCAAATATTCCGTTAACTCAGGGCGTTCATGTGATCACGCTTTGGTTTGACGAAGCCGATGTCAATGTCAACAAAATGGAATTTTCATTATCAGGAAATGCAACAACTCCGGTTGCTGATTTTGAAGTTAATCAATCAATGGGATGTATCAATAGTGCGGTTACTTTTACCTCTGTTTCGATTGGTACAGTGGATACTTATCTCTGGAATTTTGGCGAAAATGCAACACCAACAACCGCAACCGGAGTTGGACCACATACTATATTATATGGCACAGAAGGCGACAAAACCGTTTCTTTAACCGTGACTAATACAGCAGGAAATAACAAAAAAGAGATTACTTATATGGTTCATAGTTGCACTCTTGATGTTGATTTCCCATTAGAAGATTCAAAAAAAGTAATCGTTTTCCCGAATCCTTCAAAAGGAGTTTATCATCTCTCAAAGGAAATGGAATGGAAAATTTATTCCTCATCAGGAGCTAAAATTCAGGAAGGAACAGGAAATCTGATTAACATCTCTGATCAGGCTTCGGGAGTATATTTCATTAAAAATAATGAAAGCAGTAAAGCTATTCATATTGTGAAACAGTAGCATTTATAAAACAAAAATTTCACTAATTTTCACTAATTTAAATTTGTGTTAATTAGTGAAATTCGTGTTTAAAAGAGAATTTAATATCTTTACTAAATGATAGAAATAGGAATAGACAGTTTTGCTTCGGCAATGTATGGCGACAATAATACGCTTAGTAGTGTTGATGCTATGGAGCAATTGCTTCAAAGAATTGAGCTTGCCGATCAGGTGGGCCTTGATGTTTTTGGAATTGGAGAACATCATAAAAAAGAATTTTTAGATTCGGCTACCGCTGTTATATTGAGTGCGGCGGCGGCACGAACAAAAAACATACGACTGGCAAGTGCCGTAAGCGTTTTAAGCGCTGCAGATCCGGTTAGGGTTTATCAGGAATTTGCTACTTTGGATTTAGTTTCAAAAGGAAGAGCCGAAATCGTCGTAGGCCGCGGATCTTCTATTGAAGCTTATCCCCTTTTCGGATTTAATCTAAATGATTATGATGCACTTTTTAAAGAGAAATTAGAGTTGTTATTACAAATTCGTGACAATGAATTTGTAAGCTGGTCAGGAAAGTTTCGTCCGGCAATAAATAACTTGCCTGTTTACCCGAGAGCCTTACAGGAAAAATTACCAATCTGGCTTGGCGTTGGCGGAACTCCCGAATCTTTTGTACGTGCGGGATCGCTTGGTTTGCCTTTAATGGTGGCCGTTATTGGCGGACAAACGTATCGTTTTCGCCCGTTGATCGATTTATATCGCGAAGCCGGAAAAGCAGCCGGTTATAAACCGGAAGAATTAAAAGTAGGTTTGCATTCTCCGGGTTATGTTTCAGTATCTACCGAAAAAGCAATCGAAGAATATTATCCGGGTTACGCTGAGCTTTGGACAAAATTAGGACTGGAACGCGGCTGGCCACCTGTAACAAAAGATAAATTTGATGGCTTAATTGATGATAAAGGTGTTTTAGTTGTGGGAAGTCCGGAACGTGTTGCCGAGAAAATTTTGACTCATAGCGAATCGCTTGGAGGTATTTCGAGATTTACGTTTCAAATGGATAACGCGGGACTTACGCACAATCAATTAATGAGCGCCATAGAATTCATTGGAACAAAAGTTATTCCTTTAGTTCGTAAGGGTTAAAGTTTTTTACCGCAAAGGCGCTAAGTTTTTACGCAAAGTTCGCAAAGTTTTTAAATAAATGCTTTGCGAACTTTGCGGTTAAATATAAGCCACGAATTCACGAATCTGCACGAATTATTTTATCATTAATTAGTATAAAAACTTTGCGAACTTTGCGAAAACCCTTTGCGATCTTTGCGGTTAAGCCTTGCCTCCTACTCCTCATACATTTCCATCCACAAACGCGTTTCTTCCAAATCAAGTTCTTTTTCTATTTTTCTGAAAATTTCCTCGTTTACAGAACCTGATTTATGCATTGTTTCCAGTTTTGCTCGTTCTACATTCAGCAAATCGATTTGCAATTTGGTAAAATCGTTAAAAATCTGCCCTCCCATTACATTTCCTTTTCCGAAGAAATTCGCCGGAAGTTCTGTTTTTTGCAAACGATTAAATTTTACTTCGTATTTACTCTTGATATTATGAAGCAAATCATCATTCAATAAAGAAAAATTATCTTCGATATGTGTAATAGTTTGAGAAACAATACTATTTCGAATTTCATATTCTTCAGCTAAAATAGAATAACGTTCAATTTTTAATTTTTTAATTACCCACGGAAGTGTCAATCCCTGAATTACCAAAGTCGAAAGTATCACACAAAAAACAAGATAAATAATAAGGTTTCGTAATGGAAATACTTCACTATCATTATTAATTGTTAACGGAAGTGCCAATGCAGCCGCCATGGATACAACGCCACGCATTCCGGACCAACCGAAAATAATCATATTGCGATAATCGAATTCTTCTTTTTGCCTGATTTTTTTACTGAGAAACCTTGGAACCAATGTTGCCGGAACTACCCATAAAAAACGGACTAAAATAACCACAGCACTCACAGAAGCTCCCCAAATAAACAATGACAGACCGGAATAATCGCCAATTCCCGAAATAATCTGACGCAATTGAAGTCCGATTAAAATAAAGATTAATCCGTTTAGAATATTCGTAAGCACGCTCCAGATTGTATTGGTCATAATACGGCTTTCGTGTGTGAAAATAGTTCCTGATCTGGCCGAAAGAAACAAACCGGTAGTTACAACCGCCAAAACTCCCGAACATTCAAAATGTTCTGCTATTAAATAAGAAGCAAAAGGCGTTAAAAGTGTTAAGGTAGCCTCGATAACATCGTCGCACACAAACCTTTTATGAATGATACTCATCGCATACCCTACAACTAAACCAATGGCAATTCCTAATGTCGACATGATAAAGAAATTTAATCCTGCCTGCCAAAGCACAAAATTACCCGCTGTAATAGCTGCAAGAGCATATTTGTAAGCTACAAGTCCGCTTGCATCATTCAGCAAACTTTCGCCTTCTAAGATCGCAATAAGGCGTGGATGTAAGCCCAGTCCTTTTGTTATGGCTGTCGCCGAAACAGCGTCGGGAGGTGAAACAATCGCACCCAGTAAAAAAGCCAACGGCCAGGAAATATCATCAATAAGATAATGTACAGCTACTGCAACAGAAACTGTTGTAAAAAGAACCAGCCCAACAGCCGCAAGCGTTATGGGGCGAATGGTTTGTTTAAACTCAGACCAGCTTGTATACCATGCGGCATGATACAAAAGCGGCGGTAAGAATATAATAAAAACGACTTCGGGATTTAATGCAATAACCGGAAGCCCTGGAATAATACTAATTGTAACACCACAAAGAACCAATACAATAGGAACCGGGAAATTATACCTTTTACTTAAAAGACTCAGGAACGCAACCCCGAATAACAACATGATGATTACTGTGATATTCTCCATTTTTTAAATTTACTTTCGTCTGATTTTATAACTCATTTGAAGAGTACGAATATAATATTTTACAAAATAACCGCCAATCTTTGTCAAAGTTTAAAACTTTGACAAAGATCACTCAGATACCAAACAAAAAAAACGCCTCATTTCTGAGGCGTTTTTCAAGTCATGTTTTTTAATTAGTGGCGATCATCGTGGCCATGATCCTTATTTTTATCGGAATTATTTCCTTTTGAGTTTTTTGAATTACCTTTTTTTGCATTATCCTTTTTTGCATTATCCTTGTTCGGTTTCTGCTTGCTGTCAGGTTTGTTTCCTCTGGTTTTCTGAGGTTTTCCTTTATAACCTTTTGGATAATTGGTAACGTGTTTTTTATGATATGAATAAGGAGAATCTCCTCTGTAATCATTCAAAACTACTTTGTAACCATCGTAAAGATCATAATTTCTATATCTTGAAGGCAATCTTTTATCACGAACCCATTTACCGCTATTTTCATAAATATACTGGCTTTGAGCAACATCATAATAGATATCAATATCCGGTAAATAGTAATATCTGCTTTCATCATTTCCTTCAGGTCCCCAACTTGGCGGTGTACCAATATTTACGTTTATTGATACTTGTGCATGTGCAAAAACACTCATTAAAAGCATTAAAGCAAGTCCTAATTTTTTCATTTTTTTAGTTGTTAAGTTTAAATTTGATTTGAATAAAGCGAAAGTAATGCCATTTTTCAGGTTTATCGAACTCATTATACAGAATCTCTAAACCAATCGACGAACACCGCTTTTTAACCGATACTATTTATCAAATTTCAATCTTCAACTCAATATTTTTAAGAACTTTATTTCCATCCACCGCCTAAGGCGCGATACAAATCGACCAAAGCCTGCAGCTTTTGCAAATTATCATTTATACCGTTCAATTGTGCCGATAAAAGATTTTGTTCTGAGGTTAAAACATCAGTATAATTTGTCGCTGAACTGTACTCTAAAAGCTGTTGTGTAAAATCAACTGCTTTTACTAAAGATTCAATTTGTTTTTCTCTCGAATCTTCTTTTTCAACCGCCATTTGGTACGAATACATCGCATTCGAAACTTCCTGTCCGGCAACCAAAAGACTCTGCTGAAAACTATTTAATGCTTGTAATTGTTGCGATTGCGCCGTTGTTAATCTTGCTTTGTTTAAACCCTGATTAAAAAGTGGCTGTGTTAATCCTCCAATTATCGAATAAAAAATAGAATTATCGAAGAAGTTTTTCAACTCTAAATTCGAAAACCCACCACTAGCCGTAAGCGTCAAGCTTGGATAAAAATAGGTTCTGGCCAGATTTGTATTTTCAAAAGCAACTCTGAAATTAAACTCTGCCTGACGAACATCAGGACGATTTTGTAATAACTGAGACGGTAAACCTATCGCCAGATTATCAGGAGTTTGCTGTTCTCCTAAAACGCCTCTTTCGATTGTTCCCGGAGCTTGTCCTAATAAAATATTCAAAGCGTTTTCGGTTTCACGAATGTTTTGCTTAATGTCCGGAATCAATACTTCGGCAGCATAACGATTGGCTTCACTTTGTACCACTGCAGCACCTGTAACAATTGCACCTTCTTTTAAGGCTTTGATTGTTTCTACATTTTTAACACGGGCTTCTAAAGTTTGCTGTGTAATTTCAAGAGACTTATCATAAGACAACAATAAAAAATAATTGTTGGCAATATCAGCAATCAATTGGGTTTGAACCGCTTGTTTTGCAGCATCTGTCGCAAGATAAGTGGCCAAAGCTGCTCTTTTAGTACTGCTAAGTTTTCCCCAGATATCTGCTTCCCATGACGTACTTAAACCTAATTTATAAGTTGTGGTTAAAGTATTAATGTTAATTCCTGCCGGAAAGTTAAGTCCTGCTTCTGATTGTTTGGTTCGTGTTACATTGGCATCCAAATTCAAATTTGGATAATAAGCCAATTTGCTTTGGCGTAAGCTGGCACGCGCCTGAACAATGTTTTCAATGGCATTTTTCAAATTCAGATTCTGATCCAGACCTTTCTGAATTAAAGCACTCAATTTTGCATCTTTAAAAACACTTTGCCAAGGCATATTCGCCAGATTTGTAGAATCGGCAGCGGCCTGATCACGAAACAGCTTATCTGTAGAAAGTGTCGTGGGACGTTCGTATTTTTTGGTAACGCAGGCACTTAAAAGTGTGGCTGCGATTACCATTAAAATATATTTATTTGAACTATGAGTCATTTTTTGTCTTTTAAATTACTACTCTTTATGAGCTTCTATCAATTGAACTTCTTCATCATCATCTTCATCGTAACCATCTTTTGCAGGTCCGCTCACTTTTTCCTGTAAAGTCTGGAAAACGATAAACAATACCGGAATTACGAATACTCCCAAAATGGTTCCGATTAACATACCTCCAACTGCTCCCGTACCAATCGATTTATTACCAACAGCTCCGGCTCCTGAAGCAAACATTAAAGGCACAAGTCCTAAAATAAAAGCAAAAGAGGTCATTAAAATTGGTCGCAAACGCGCTACAGCTCCTTCAATAGCAGCCTGAACAATTGGCAATCCTTTTCTTCTTCTGTCCAAAGCAAATTCGACAATCAAGATACCGTTCTTCGCCAGCAATCCAATCAACATGATTAAGGAAATCTGCAAATAAATATTACTGTTTAGTTTGAATATAATCGAGAACAGATAAGCTCCGGCCAATCCAAAAGGAATGGAGAACAATACAGCAAAAGGCAAAATATAACTCTCGTATTGAGCACTTAACAAGAAGTAAACAAATACAAGACATAATATAAAGATGAAAATAGTTTCACTTCCTGATGCTAACTCTTCACGCGTTAAACCTGAAAATTCATATCCATAACCTGCAGGTAAATTTTCGGCCGCAACTTCCTGAATCGCTTTAATGGCATCTCCCGAACTAAAGCCCGGATTTGGCGCTCCAGTAATAGAAATCGAAGTAAACAAGTTAAATCTTGAAATAGATTCCGGACCAAAAACCCTTGTCATTTTTACAAACTCTGTAATTGGCGCCATGTTTCCTGAAGCGTTTCTAACAAAAATTTTATTTAGTCCTTCTGTATTAGTTCTAAATTCTGGTGATGCCTGAATCATAACACGGTATTGTTTCCCGAATTTATTGAAATTCGAAGCGTACAAACCTCCATAATACCCTTGCATTGTAGACAAAATCGTATTGATTGGAACTCCTGCATCTTTGGCTTTTGCCAAATTTATATCCATCATATATTGAGGAAAACCAGGGTTAAATGGCGTTGTAGCATATTGTATTTCAGGACGTTTTGATAATTTCTCCAAAAAATCAACATTTACTTTATAGAATTCGGCCGTTGTATGCCCTCCTTTATCCTGTAATTGGAATTCGAATCCACCACTTTGCCCAAATCCCTGAATGGTTGGCGGTGAAATGAAGAATATATTAGCTTCACGAATACCGCTTGTTTTGGCAAAAAGCTGACCAATTACATCATTAACACTTAATTCACGTTTGTCCCACGTTTCCAGTTTTACAATAACCATACTGTAAGCACTACCCGCTCCGGCTGTAAAGTTTTGCCCCACAATACGAAGCGTATTTTTAACTCCCGGAATGGTCTTAGCAATACTATCGACTCTTTTGGCAATTACATCAGAACGTTCCATCGAAGCTGATGGCGGTAAACTAATGTTGGCGAAAACAGTTCCCTGATCTTCCGCCGGAACGAAAGCAGACGGCGTGGTTTTCATCATATAAAATAAAGCTGCACCGGCAATTAAAATCGAAGCCAATACAATCCATTTTTTAACAGAAAGGAAACTTACCGAACGTTTGTATCGCTCTGTTACATTATCAAATGCAACGTTAAACGCGGTATAAAAAC
>Ga0247816_10001266_pt1 | contig 12535 bp, 12 predicted proteins | sample UWRJL209509C1_FD_179930 | JGI IMG/M metagenome (GOLD analysis project Ga0247816, IMG submission 179930) | Plant litter microbial communities from Arlington Agricultural Research Station in Wisconsin, United States - UWRJ-L209-509C-1 | ecosystem: Environmental > Terrestrial > Plant litter >...
CCATTGAGCCCTGATGGCGGAATTGGTAGACGCGGCGGATTCAAAATCCGTTTTCGAAAGGAGTGGGAGTTCGAGTCTCCCTCGGGGCACCATCTAGAGGTTTCATGTTGATCTAACATGGACCTGATACACAGCAAAGCCGGCCACTGCGCCGGCTTTCTTGTTTTTGCATATTCCTTCTTTTCCCTCTATGTTCCTTGTGTATGGCGCTATGTATGGTCGCCAAAATCACGAATTCGGCCATACAAGAATTGAAGCGATCAGACATCAAGCGCCGCTCTCTTGCGGACACCGTCCTGTCATCACTTGAACCCGAAGCGAAGGAATAACGGCATCGACCGTATTTACTTCGTGGTGTCCCCCAATGGGCGCAAGCGCTGGGAGTTCCGCTACAAGCGCGTGACCGATGGAAAGTGGACGTGGCTTGGACTTGGTGGGTATCCGGAGTTTTCCGCCAAGCGTGCCAGGGAGAAAGCCGCCGAAGCGCTGGGCATGCTTGAGCGTGGTGTCGACCCGGGCAACCACAAGCAGGCAGCCAAAAAAGCCGTGGAGGTTGCAACAGCCGGTACCTTCCGCGCAGTGGCCACCGCCTGGCTTGAGAAAAAAGAAAGGGATGGGCGATCAGACTCAACCCTCGACAAGATCCGCACCTACCTGGATAAAGACATTTTCCCGGCCTTGGGCGACCTGCAGGTCAGTGCGGTAACTCGACGTCACTGCGCCGATCTGCTGGCCAGCATTGAGGAACGCCAGGCTTTCAACGTCGCCAAGAAAACCCGAGATTGGTTGAAAGAGATTTTCAGCCAGGCTGTTGCCAAGGGAATGATGGAATACAACCCCGCCTCTGAACTGCTGGTCATCGCCGCCGAAGCCCCGCCAACAAAGCAATACCCTCACCTGCTGGAGCATGACCACCGACTCCGTATGCAGGCTGTCGTGCACATGATGGCCCACGATTTTGCGTGAGTACGCATCGGTTATCAGGCTAACGTAAGCGACACTTTCCCGCGTTGGGAGATAGGTAATGTCTGCAACCCAAACCTGCTCAGGTCTGCTGGCTACAACTTGTTGCGGGCCAGCTTTGAGTAGGTTGGGGTGACGGCGGAAGCGATGATGGCTATGCGTGGTTTTATGATAAGCACGTTTGCGAGGGACCAGCTCTCGCGCCTCTCGCAAGATGGAAAACAGGCGGTCTCGACCGATACGTAGCGCCGCTGCGGCTTCAATTACCATCAGATGGTGCAGTTTGCGCGTACCAAGCCTCGGCTGGCGGCGACGCTTTTCCAGAACGAATTCCACTACCTGCTGGTCTTGGCAAACCCTCGCGTCAAAGGCTCGGTTGCGCTTGTAATACGCTTGGCGCGAAATGCCCATAAACAGGCAAGCCCTGGTAAGGCTCAGGTCTTGGATTTGCCCTTGCGAGAGGACTTGCCGGGTCGCTTTTTTACGATGGACATACCGTAATCATTTTTCAAGACGTTCACGACAGCTTCAAAGAACTGGGCCTTCTGATTGCTCAGCGCCAACTGTTCTTCAAGCTCTTTGATCCGCTGTTCGGGTGTCAGCGGGAGGTTGGGGTCGGTCATTGGCCTACTCCGCGGCGCTCGGATTGAGGCGCCTTGGCCCCAGTCCTGTCGGCCATGCTTGCGTAACCAAACCAGTACCGTGGACCGGCCTTGAATGCCAAAACGCCGTTGAGCCTCTTTATAACTCAACTCGCCTTTTCGACTTGATCTACGACTGACAATTTAAAAGCCAGCGTGTAATCGCGCTGGCTCCGCCTTTTTCCCGTATCCATTGAATCCTCCTGAAGAACGGTCAGAAGGTGTAAACCTTATTCAGGACGAGACACCAGATGCAAAAAAAGCCCAGCACGAGGCTGGGCTTTTACTGGTCACTCAAAACTAGGCGTCAGACGTTTTATTTCCGACAGAATCACCAGCGGAGAGTGAGCATTTGATTTTTGCCGCTTGCGCAACCACCTCACGCTGGGAAGCGCTTGCCTTGTGAAGCACCTCCCGGAAAACCTCACGTTTGGTCTCAGAGGAGGAATTACTGAAGAAGTCCGCCAGTAGGCTGGAGCCTTCGGTGTTGGTTTTACGCATGACGATCTGCCTCAGTCAGTAGCTCAATGAGCTGCTGGTAATCATAGGTCTCTGGAATTAGGGCGTCAATCCGCTCTACTGTTAGCCCTTCCTCATAGAACTCTTCAGAGCAATCTGTGTTTTTTACAAGCAAATCTATGTACAGGTCCTGCCCATAGGACCGCCTTAACTCAACAATATTCCGACGCACTGCCAAGTATTGTTGAGCAAATTTCTCCATGGGAATGTTTCTTCCCTCGGTTATTTCCCGTGCTTTCACGAACTCCCAAGCAAGCTCTGGGCGCTGATAGACGTACATTATAAAGGCAGCCCTACCCCCTTTCAGAACCCTATCAACATTCCGCTTTGCAACATCTAGATTCGACATTGTTCCATCAAGGAGGAATGAAACGCGCTTCTCGAAGGTCCGGTCCAAAACCTTTTCGAGGATCTTTGTCACAGCCCGCTGGAAAAGGTAAGAGTTCCCACCCGAGTAACCAGGGATAAGCTCTCGAAAATCATCCGGATCAATTCGGAGAACTCGACGCCCCTCGCCCTCTGGATGCCCTTTCTCCAGAGCCTCCACCATTGCCTTGGAAATCTCCGTTTTTCCAGCGCCAGGGGAACCTGCCATAAAGACCGTGAGCGGATCGCGCTCTGGAATAAAAACCTCGGTGTCGACGATCTTCTTTGCCAGAGGTCGGCGGTGCGCGATGGCAAACTGAAAAGCAGCCTCTTCTAGCTCTATTTCTTCAGGGGTCATTAGTGGCTCGAAATTCGTTTTTCAAAAACTAACACTTTGCTTGGCCTTAAACCACGCAACCTTGAGGCAAAACAATAGCCCGGCGCTAAGGCCGGGCTCTCCTCACTGTTAACAGCCTTTGGCCCGTCCGCTATTGGCGGTTGCCTTGTTGGGGACCGGCATCAGTTTACATAGAGAGTAAGCAATGATATTTTATGGCCACTACGAGTTACACGCTAATAGCAGCAGTTAAGATACTCGACAAGCTAAACCAGGAGACAGGGCAAGAATGGAGAAGATAAAATAATGGCTTTTAAAGATAAAGGAAAATGTCCGTTCTGCTCCGAAGTAATGACACCCGAAGTTGTTGAAGAAAACAATATTCGTCGCGACCAATGTAAATGCATCAATTGCAGTAGACTTGTTTATGTTTGCCGTGCTCCGGGATGCAGAGATTACGCAAGAGGTGGCGACGTATATGATGATGAATTTTGCATGACTTGCTCTGACAAAATTGCAGAGTTTGGAAAAAATGCAACTGAGAAATTTGGAACTGCTGCAGTGATAGCTGGGACAACTCTTGTTACTGCTTGGTTAACAAGTCTAAACAAAAAATAGATGCTCTCACAATGCTGCGAAAGGAAGTACCTTCCCCCCCTTGAAATGAAACGAAAACGGGTCAAGTGTCTCTCTCGCGTATACACATACGTGTGCGTGTGTCTTGATAACCTCAGGGGTTTCCGCTTTGCTCTTAACTCTCAGCATTGTCGCGAAGCGGCTTCGCCTTTACTCGGCAAAGCTGCTCCTTCCTACCCAGTAAAAACGAATAATTTCGTTCTCTGAACTCTCAGAATTATAGTGGTCACTTACCAGTAGCATCACGCCCCCTCCAAAGGAAATGCGGTCTACCTCATCACCTTGTTCCAATCTATTTCGTGCCCCGCTTCTTGAAGCTCCCGGCCCGGCGCCTGCTGTCAATTACCCTCCATCGACTCATAAACTACGCCAGCGTAATCACTCGGAATTTCCAACGCCCCCCGCTTGAGCGCGCAGACTTTCCCCCGTCCAAGTCGACCAATGAAATACCCAAGCTCCAAGATCACATTTTGGCGAGCGCGTGGTTCGGGCGCCTCACCCCGAACACAACCCTCATCATCAGGAGTTAGCAATACAACAGCGAAACCTACATCCCCGTATGCCTCAACCGTCTCGATGACGGTCCGCCCCTGATTAGCTTGCTCATGCAAAATGACTGCTTCGAAACCTAGCTTTTCAAGAAAGCGGGCTACGGTTTCACGAGAACCGTCATCATGACCATGCACTACAAACACTCGCCGCGAGAGGCCTTCAGAAACGGGGCCCTCAGAAGGAGTACCTTTAGATTCGTTCTCATAATCTGCAAGATCCTCTTTTAGTGTCTGCTGGGCTTGGCCAAGTAGGGCTACAGCCGTTTTTATATTTTTTTCGATGGGCCCGATATAGCCCGGTGAAGGTGAATCGGTAGTCCAAAAACGCGGGTAATAAGTAAGGCTAGCTGCGCCTTGGAAGTGATTGTAGGTGGAGGTGCTCTCGCCGAAACACCGCGCAAGAGTGTCCTTGATAGCAACTTCTAAGCCTTGAAGCTCAGGTGTAGAGCCACGAAGCACAGAATTCAGCTCGAACGCTTCGAGCTCTAAAAATCGACCCTGGAGGCGCTCAATTCCTCGCTCAATGCTTTGTCTGGGACATTTGCGGTTTTGAATCGACAGGAAGCGCTGGGGGTTTAGCTCGGGCCATCGAAGATGTACTCCTTTAAGTGGTGAAGAGCAGTATCCCATATAATGAGAAATCAGCCTGCATCCAACAGCTTGTATCCCTGACTATGTAATCTGGCCGCAAGCCACGTTATATATGGATCTCGACAGTCTCCCTCGGGCGCCATTTACAGATCTCAAGGCGTTGCTCAATGCGCTTTGAACACAGAGAAACCGGCCATTGGGCCGGTTTTTTTGTGCCCGCTTTCCGCGCTTTGAATCAGCTTGTTCCGCCCTCTCCCTGCTTCCTGAAACATACCTTAAGGCTTATGACGCCTCTACTAATGCTAATGCGTCCGCCTGAAAGAGAGAGCTTCCCACTGCCCGGAAAGCCGGACCCAGCCGGACGTGGAAAACGAGCCCGTGGTCTGCGGCGCCACATGTTGGGGTTACGCTCGTCTGCATGTTTAGCAAGCAGTTGCCATGCATAGCTTATCGGTATACGATCAGCATACTGGTATACAACGTATACAAACGAAAGTGAGGAGTCTATTATGGCATCGCCTGTGTTGTCATTTCGTGTCGAAGATGTATTGGTCGAACAGCTTGATCGGTTGTCAGCAGCAACGGATCGTGACCGCCAGTACCACCTCAAGCGCGCCTTGGCTCGTTACGTTGAAGCCGAGTCATGGCATATCAATGCAATTGCTGAAGGTATCGCTGACGCGGAGGCAGGTAACCTGACAGATCTTAAAGCCATCAAGGCTAAGTGGGTAAACCGTGCCAAACATCGCGTTGACGGACAAAGCGAACAGTGATCTAGAATCGATTCATGAATACTATGAATCTCGTATGGGCGCTGCAGCCGCAGATGGCGTAGTGGCTCAAATCATCGAGACACTTGAGCAGTTGGAAACCTTTACAGGCTTGGGTAGACCCTCTCAAAGTCCCGATGTCAGAGAGCTGATTCTGTCCAAGTTTCCCTTCATCGTGCCCTACCGCCTTGCCCATGGCGAGGTGCAACTCCTCCGTATTCTTCACCAACGTACAGAGCGACCAGAAGACTGGTAACGGCCCTTCGACAGGCTCCCTCGGAGCACCAACATTTTCTTTAAGTTCAATCACTTACTAGCTGAAGACTTCAAAGAGCAAGCAGTAAGTTCTGAAGGTTTTCAAAGCTTCCAGAATCAAAAAAACCCGGTCATTGACCGGGTTTTTTATTGCCCAAAATTCGCTCCTGGCCTTTGCTCAGCGCGTGAATATCTGCGCCGTGGTAATCGCCATATCGCCACCCGGCAATTTGATGCTCCCGACCTGCTTCATGCTGTCGGCATCAAAAACCGCCACGTCGTTAAACGTTCCGGCCAGGTAGATTTTGCTTCCGTCCTTGTTGAACGAAATACAGTAGTAGGAATGCTCAAGCGTGGCCGCTTGAAGCATTTTCTTCTGCTTGATGTCGTACTTGGCCAGACGGTTGAGCACGCCGAACATCAGGTTCGGGTCCTTGGGTGAGCGCATGCCGCTGAAATAGATCTCCGTCAGCGGGCCAAAGTCGGTGGTTTCGGTCTTGCCGGTTTTCAGGTCGACGCTGAATAGTCCGTAGAGGTATTCGGCGGTAGTCGGGTCCTGTTTCTTGTCCTTGAATTTGGCGGTGGTGTACAGCAGCGAGAAGTCATGACGGTAGGTCTGCTGGTTCCATACATAGAGCACGTCCGGTGCGCTGTAGTTTTCCCGCTTCCAGTGACGGCTGGGAATCAGCACGTCGAACTTGCCGGTTTGCACATCGACCTTGTAGATGTCGGCGCCTGCCACATACAGCGTGCCGTCGTCGCCGCTTTGCATGATGGTCAGTTGCCGGGGCGCAGGGAAGCTACGCACCGGCTTTGCATTCATACCGGCGTCGGTGGCGTACACATCGAGCCTGGGTTGTTGCACTTCGTAGCGGTCGTTGAGCATTAACGTTGGGTTGGCAATGGTAAACAGTTCCTTGCCGTCATGGCTCAGGGTGAAGGCGAACATAGAGCGCGCTTTCTCTCCCGGTTTCTGGGTGATGCTGGCGTGGAACACCTGTTTGCAGTTATCGAGTTCGATGCCGTAGACATCGGCATAGTGATTGTTCAGCACATAGGCGGTCTTTCGGTCTGGTGCCAATTGGACGCTGCCAGGCCCAAAGGCGTCCGGCAGTTTGCAGGTCTTGAGCAAGGTGTCGGTGGCCAGGTCAATCACATGCAGGTTGTTCGGGTAATTGGTGGTCACCATGTACTCGTGACCGGCTTCAAGGGCGGTATTTTCATCGGCCTGAACACTGAGCGAAGACGCGCTCAGGATGGCAAAAGCGGCCAGGCCGCAGGCGTTTATGCGATGCATGCTGGAATCCTTCTTGTGTTCGATCACTTGTCTTTTGGAAAGACAGTCCCGAGGTTGCGCCAGTTGTCATTGGACGCCTGGGCATCCTTATTCCAGTCGGGGTAGGTGCTCATCATGTCGGGCACCTGGGCCGGCCACCAGCAAGGGTCGGAGCAACCATAAAGGTCAGCTTCCATGGGCTGGCACAGCGACGACACACCGCCAAACGCGTCGATCTCCCAACCTGGGTCAGTGGTCGAGGCGCAGCCTGCAACGGAGTTCATCGCCACCACTTCTTCGATGCGGTTCTCGGCGGCTGCCTCATCGAGTTTCAACGCCTTGTTATTGATTGCCTTGAGATGTTTCATATCAGTGAGCCTTGCGCGGGGTGATGTAGCTGCTGATAAACGCAGGGTTGTTGGCCATGATCCGGGTGTAGACCTCAATGCCGAAGTCGACCCAGTCACGCATCAGTTCGCAATAGTGATAGGTGGGGTGGGTCGGGTCGCCGTAGCGGGCGTAGCTCTCGTGGTAGCAGCCGCCGGAACACAGGTTGCGGATCTGGCAGTCTTCACACCCGGTGTTGGTACGGTCCAGGCGCTGCGACAGAAAGTCGTTCAGTTCGACCTGTTTCACGCCGCTGTGCACGTTGCCAAACGTCGGCAGGCTCGACCCAGTAAACCGGTGGCAAAGGTTCAGCTCACCCTTGTGGTCCACTGCCAGCATCTTCAGGCCCGCGCCGCATGGCAGGGCTTTTTTATGGCCTTCGTGAATGTCGGTGATCAACTGGTGCAGGTTGGAGAAACCGATGTTGCGGTGCTCCAGCGCCGCTTCCAGGTAGCGCCGTCCCAGCTTCTTCATGTTGGCAAATACTTCGATCAGTTCGTCACTGCTCAGGTTGAACGTGCTGATGTCGCCGGACGTGACCGGCGCAAAGCCGACCTCGGCAAACCCCAGTTCGTTGAACAGGTGATCCCAGATGGTTTCAACATCGGTGACGCCAGTGGTCAGCGTCACCCGTGCCCCCACCGGGCGACTGTTGTAGCGTGACAGCAGCATTTCGGCCTTGCGCCGCACCACGTCGTACGTGCCCTGCCCGCCCACGGTAATACGGTTGCGGTCATGCACGGTCTTGGGCCCGTCGATGCTCACGGACAGTCCAAAACGATGGGCATTCAGATAGTCCACGGTGTCTTCTGTCAGCAGCGTGGCGTTGGTGGTCATGACGAACTCGACAAACTTGCCGGCCTCGCGAAAACGCTTCTCGCAATAGTCGACCATGTACTCAATCAACTTGCGGTTGCTCAACGGCTCACCGCCAAAGAACACCACCGTGAAACGCTCTTCATCCGGAGACTCGCGCAGCAGCATTTCCACCGACGCGATGGCTGTATCAATCTCCATTTTCTTGCCGGCCGACGGCTTGTCGAGGTCTTCCTTGTAGCAGTAGGTGCAACTCAAATTGCAGCCGGTGTTGACGTTCAGCACGACGGTATTGATCGCGGTGCGCTCCACGCGCTTGGTGCCGATATCTGGCGTCAGCGGTGAGCCGTCGCTGACCAGTTCCAGGGACATCAATTCGCGCAGGGTCTCGGTGATTTCTTCACCGTTGAAACGCGCAGACAAGCGCTGGATCAGGTCATCCGACGAGCAACCAGGCCCGCGCAATGTATCGATGATGGTGCCCGTCAGCTCATCGCTGGCAAACAGCGAACTGCTGGGGATGTGAAACAGCATTCTGTCGGCATCCACATGCACTTCGTGCAGGTTCCGCTCAACCAGATTCAAAATAGCGCCCATTGCAACCTCCTGTGCAAACCCCGCCTGGCGGGGCTCGCGTGCATTCCAAAAAAGTGTCTGAAGCCTTTGGTTCCAGACCCACTTACGGAATGGGTGGATTGTTCCAGCGTTGCACGGTGACGATCATGTGGCCTTCGCCAGTAAGGGATTTGCCAGCGTCATCAACCGCAGCGATCACCTTCAGGTTGCCCGCATTGTTGGTGGACATTTTGCGTTGCGGGTTCGGTCCGGCATCGCCCGGTGTAAATACCCCGCTGTCTGCCTGCATGGTGCCGGCGAACTTCACGTCCTCATCTTCCCTGGCACGCTCGTCGAAGGCTTCAACCTTCCACTGCGCAGGGAACACACCGATTCGATAGGGTTTGCCGTCGGCACCTTTGCCCCAGGCTTCAGCATCGAAACGGCCCTGCACTTTCGGCGTAGAACCGCCACCTTCACCGATACGCGCAACCGAGAAAGCCGGCACCACTTTGACTTCGGCGATGGTGCTGTAGACCGACAAGGTTGGGCCTTTAAGCGAACCCACGGTGACAGTGCGCAGGCCTGGCCGGGCATTGGCGGCAGCCTTGAGCCTGACCTTGATCCGCTCAGGGCTTTGTTCGACGACTTCGAGCACTTCCACGCCGTTGCCGAAGTTCGGCTTGCCGGTGAGGCCGCTGCCGATCAGCGTCACTTGCGTTTCAGCCCCAGCCTTCAGATACCCCGGTTGCACCGCCAGCAAACGGCTGCTGCCTTGCCTCGCGGCAACAAAATCCAGACCGCGCTCGTCATGGTCGGCTTCGAACATCCGGCCCTGCATCGCATCGCCCTGGGCTGCGAATACCTGGCGCATGGTCACGCCGTCGATGGTCACGTTGCCGCGCCATTCGTAACCGGTATACAGAATCGCGCTGCCGTCACCGTTGAACGGGCTGCCATCGGCGTACTGGCCCTTGACGCTGACCTTGAACGTGTCGCTGCCATCGGCCGTCACGCTCATCACGCCGGCCAGTTCACCTTTACCCGGCAGGTGGCCACTGAAGCTCCAGTCGCCGACCAGCGCGTCACCTTTCGGCGCGGTGCCCAGCCATTTTTTCCAGGCGGGGTTGTCCAGCGGATAACGCTTGGCCAACAGCGGCACCATGTCTTTGCGGGCAATGTCGAACCAGTCGCGGTCGCGGGCCAGGGCCTGGTACTCCAGCGACGGCCACTGCCCAAGGTGGAAGTTGACCAGCCGCTCCCATTCCTGGGCCGGACGCCGTTGCAGCGCAACCCGCGCACCGGAGTGGCAGCGGCCACACATCTGGCTGGTCTGGTCATCAAAATGCTCGACGGTGTTCAAGCGTCGCTCCAGCGCATACCGCACGCCGTCCGTTTCGCTGGGTGCCAGGCCTTGTGTATCGGCCAGGTACTTGACCAGCGTCCGGCGGTCGTCATCGCTGATCTGCAAGTGGTGCATGGTCTGCATTCGGGCGATGGTCATCAGCCAGCCTTCCGGCGTTTTACGCTGGTGGCTGATTCGGCTTAGGCCGCCATCGGCTTCGGGGGTATGACAACCCTGGCACGTTTCCTTGAGGATCGTCTGGGCGTCACGGGCTGCCAGGCTTTGAGGTGAGTGCAGCGCCATACAGGCGGCTACCGCCAGCAGGCTGGCGCTCAGGCCTGATCGGAGTTTTCTCTTCATCAACGTCGAACCTCGCACGGTGCTTTCTTATTTTTGTGGCTTCTCGTTTTTATGGTTTCTGCCGTCGGCTGCGTGACTGCTGACGGAGGCAAGAGAAACGTCTGAGATGAGCAATACACGGAGCGTGCCAGCTTGCGCATAGTTCTATTTATCAAATAGTTACGCGAATAAAGCGACGGTCTTTACCGTTGCAGAGGCTGCCCCGCGTCTAATATCGCGACAGCTGTTGCAGTCTGAGACAGATTTTTCAGTCAACGCAGCCTTCGGTCAGTCGAGGTCTCATCGCCCAACGCCCGCCAGCAACGGGCTATCCGGCTCTTGCCCACAGTTGGCACAGCCATTGCGAAAGCCCCGTTCTCACGAACAACAAGAGGCCTCGCTATGTCCCTTTCCAATCTGCTTCCCGCCACCTCGACATTCATTCAACGCGCACCGCGCATGCTCATTGGCGGCGACTGGGTCGAAGCCGCCGATGGCCAGACCATGCCTTTGCACAACCCGGCCACCGGCCAAGTGCTGTGCGTGGTACCCCGTGCAACACCCGAAGACGTTGACCGCGCCGTGCTCGCGGCGCGCCAGGCGTTCGACGATTCCGCCTGGACCCGCACCCGCCCCCGTGGACGCCAAAACCTGCTGTGGAAACTCGCCGACCTGATGGAGCGCGACGCAGAACTGCTGGCGCAACTGGAATGCCTGAACAACGGCAAAAGCGCGGCCGTCGCACAGGTCATGGACGTGCAGCTGTCTATCGACTTCCTGCGCTATATGGCGGGCTGGGCGACCAAGATCGAAGGTTCCACGGTTGACGTGTCACTGCCACTGATGCCAAACGATCAGTTTCACAGCTTCATCCGGCGCGAAGCGGTGGGCGTGGTCGGCGCCATCGTCGCCTGGAACTTCCCGCTGTTGCTCGCCTGCTGGAAACTCGGTCCGGCGCTGGCCACGGGTTGCACCGTGGTGCTCAAGCCGGCTGATGAAACACCGTTGAGCGCACTCAAACTCGCCGAACTGGTGCTGGAAGCCGGCTACCCGCAGGGCGTTTTCAACGTGGTCACCGGCACCGGCATCACGGCAGGCTCCGCACTGACCCACAACCCGCTGGTCGACAAACTGACCTTCACAGGCTCCACCGCCGTGGGCAAACAGATCGGCAAGATCGCCATGGACTCCATGACCCGCGTCACCCTGGAACTGGGCGGCAAGTCCCCCACCATCGTCATGGCGGATGCCGACTTGAAGACAGCTGCAGCCGGGGCCGCCAGCGCGATTTTCTTCAACCAGGGCCAAGTGTGCTGCGCCGGTTCGCGGCTGTATGTGCAGCGCAAACACTTCGACAATGTAGTGGCGGACATCGCGAACATTGCCAACGCGATGAAACTCGGCAATGGCCTCGACCCGAGCGTGGAGATGGGCCCGTTGATCTCCGCACGTCAACAAGAGCGGGTTTATGGCTACATCGAAAAGGGTCGCGAAAGCGGCGCAACGATTGCCTGCGGGGGCGAGCAATTCGGACCGGGATTCTTCGTCAAGCCGACGGTGATTGTCGATATCGATCAAAAGCACCCATTGGTCCAGGAAGAAATTTTCGGCCCTGTACTGGTAGCCATTCCATTCGATGACGAGGCCGATGCAGTGCGCATGGCCAATGACAGCCCGTATGGATTGGGCGCGAGTATCTGGTCGAACGACCTGGCGGCCGTGCATCGGATGATCCCGCGAATCAAATCAGGTTCGGTATGGGTCAACTGCCACAGCGCGCTCGACCCGGCGCTGCCCTTTGGCGGCTACAAGATGTCGGGGGTTGGACGCGAGATGGGCTATGCGGCGATCGAACACTACACCGAACTCAAATCCGTACTGATCAAGCTCTAACCGTCGCCGCCCACAGGAGATGTACACCACACACATATCCTGTGGGAGCGGGCTTGCTCGCGAATGCGGTGTGTCAGTCATGCATGTATCAACTGATCCACCGCATTCGCGAGCAAGCCCGCTCCCACATTTTGAACTGCATTTTTCCAGGTAGACCGAGGTGAGGCCATCGCAGCATGGGTATCTACACAACTCTTGCGGGCTGATCAAAATCCTTTGTGGGTGGGCTGGGTGGTGGGGGACATATCCGTTGCTGCGGTCAGGGCTGGTATGGGTTCCGCCCTTACGGCGGCTC
>Ga0247816_10001268_pt1 | contig 12532 bp, 13 predicted proteins | sample UWRJL209509C1_FD_179930 | JGI IMG/M metagenome (GOLD analysis project Ga0247816, IMG submission 179930) | Plant litter microbial communities from Arlington Agricultural Research Station in Wisconsin, United States - UWRJ-L209-509C-1 | ecosystem: Environmental > Terrestrial > Plant litter >...
TACCCCCTTTCATGCCACCGCCGCACTGGCACAGCGCCTGGAAGCGGCCGGTTTCCAGCGCCTTGACGAGCGCGAGACCTGGACCACCGAAACCAACGGTCGCTATTACGTCACCCGTAACGATTCTTCCATCATCGCCTTCAAGCTCGGCCGCCATTCGCCGCTGCAGGGCGGGATTCGCCTGGTCGGCGCCCACACCGACAGCCCATGCCTGCGGGTCAAGCCCCAGCCTGAGCTGCAACGCCAGGGCTTCTGGCAGTTGGGCGTGGAAGTGTATGGCGGCGCGCTGCTGGCACCGTGGTTCGACCGCGACCTGTCCCTGGCCGGCCGTGTCACCTTCCGCCGTGACGGCAAGGTCGAAAGCCAACTGATCGACTTCAAGCTGCCCATTGCAATCATTCCCAACCTGGCCATTCACCTGAACCGTGAAGCGAACCAGGGCTGGGCGATCAATGCCCAGACCGAACTGCCGCCGATCCTTGCGCAGTTTGCCGGCGATGAGCGCGTGGACTTCCGCGCCGTACTCACCGAACAACTGGCCCGCGAACACGGCCTGAACGCCGATGTGGTGCTCGACTATGAGCTGAGCTTCTACGACACCCAGGGCGCCGCAGTGATTGGCCTCAATGGCGATTTTATCGCCGGTGCCCGTCTGGACAACCTGCTGTCGTGCTACGCCGGCCTGCAAGCCTTGCTGACGGCCGAAACCGACGAAACCTGCGTGCTCGTATGCAACGACCATGAAGAGGTCGGCTCGTGCTCGGCGTGCGGTGCCGACGGCCCAATGCTGGAGCAGACCCTGCGCCGCCTGCTGCCCGAAGGTGATGAGTTCGTTCGCACTATCCAGAAATCATTGCTGGTATCGGCCGACAACGCCCACGGCGTGCACCCTAACTATGCCGAGAAGCACGACGCCAACCACGGCCCCAAGCTCAATGCCGGCCCGGTGATCAAGGTCAACAGCAACCAGCGCTACGCCACCAACAGTGAAACCGCCGGGTTCTTCCGCCACCTGTGCATGGCCGAAGAAGTACCGGTGCAGAGCTTCGTGGTGCGCAGCGACATGGGGTGTGGCTCGACCATCGGCCCGATCACCGCCAGCCACCTGGGTGTGCGCACGGTGGACATCGGCCTGCCGACGTTTGCGATGCACTCGATTCGCGAGTTGTGTGGCAGCCATGACCTGGCGCATTTGGTGAAGGTGTTGAGCGCGTTTTACGCGAGTCGCGATTTGCCTTGATCGTCTGACCTCCTGTAGGAGCGAGCTTGCTCGCGAAAATCGCCAACGACCACGCGAGCATTCTGGATGCACGCAGTGTTCTCTGGTTTTTCGCGAGCAAGCTCGTTCCTACAGTGGGGGGAGATCAGTTCAGTACTTCACTCAACGGAATGAAGTTGACCCGATCACCAATCTCCAGTGTCGTCCCCTCCAGCACTTCCACCAGCCCCTCAGCCCAGGCCGCACTGCGCAGCACACCCGAGCTCTGGTTGCGGTAAATAATCGCCTTGCCATTCTCCAGCCGACCGCGCAAGTATTCACGCCGATTGCCAGGCTTGCCCCAGACAAACCCCACGGGCACTTCAAAGCGCAACGGCTGCACGTCTTCAACGCCCTGGCGACGCAACAGGTAAGGCCGCGCCAGCAAGGCGAAGGTCACCAGCGTCGAGGCCGGGTTGCCCGGTAAACCGATCACCGGCACTCCGCGAAAATGACCAAAAGTCAGGGGCTTGCCCGGCTTGATGGCCAACTTCCACAGCGCCAATTCGCCCTCCTCGCGCAGGGCAATGCCGAGAAAATCCGCCTCACCCACTGACACGCCGCCCGTGGACAAAATCAGGTCGACTGACCCCAAGGAGCCCAGCCGCGTTCGGGTTTGCTCCAGGTCGTCCGGCAGGATACCGGCGTCCACCACTTCACAACCCATGCGTTCCAGCCAGCTGCACAGCACCCGACGGTTACTGTTGTAAATCTGGCCCGGCCCCAAAGGCTGCCCCGGCTCGATCAACTCATCGCCCGTGGACAGCACCGCCACCCGCGCACGCCGTACGACTTCCAGGCGGTCATGGCCCAGGGACGCGGCCAGCCCCAACTCGATCGGTCCCAGGCGTGTACCGGGCGGCAATACCAGCTCGCCGACGGTGGTTTCCTGCCCTTGGGGGCGGATATTTTGATCGACGTGCAACGCTTCGGTGAAGCTCACCCGCTCGTCGGCGTGGACCACCACGTTTTCCTGCATCTCCACGCAGTCCGCGCCTTGCGGCACCGGGGCGCCGGTAAAGATCCGGGCGCACGTGCCAGGCGCCAGCGGCTGCGGCGCTTTACCGGCAAAGATACGCTGGCTCACCACCAACGGCTCGCCGGCCCAGTCAGCCAGCCGCAAGGCATAACCGTCCATGGCGCTGTTGGGCCAGGGTGGAAGGTCCAGGGTGGAGACCAGCGGCTGCGCCAGCACGCGACCATCGCATTCGGCCAGGGGCAGACGCTCCTGCTCACGAATCGGCGCCGCTTCGGCCATCGCCAACAGGCGTTCCAGCGCGTCCTCCACCGGCATCAATGCGCCGGTTTTTCCCGGCTTATCCACGGGATTCACAGGGCTCGGCCTGTTTCAGATGCGGGACGAAGTTGCAGGGGCGGTGACGGTTATCCAGTTGCTCGGCGAGAATCCCGTCCCAACCGGTGCGTACCGCGTTAGTGGAGCCCGGCAGGCAGCACACCAGGGTGCCATTGGCCAGACCAGCCAGCGCACGGGACTGCACGGTGGAGGTGCCAATATCGGCCACGGAGATTTGTCGGAACAGCTCACCGAAACCATCTACCTGCTTGTCCAGCAGGCAACTGACCGCTTCAGGGGTACTGTCACGGCCAGTGAAACCGGTGCCGCCTGTGATCAACACCACTTGCACCACGTCTTCGGCAATCCAGTGCGCAACTTGCGCACGGATTTTGTACAGATCATCTTTAAGCAGAACTCGCTCGGCCAGGAGGTGGCCGGCGGCGGTCAGGCGATCGACGAAGACCTGGCCCGAGGTGTCGGTTTCCAGGGTGCGGGTGTCACTGACCGTCAATACAGCAATATTCAGGGGTACAAAGGGCGCATCAGCCTTGGCTTTCATGGCGAGGTCCGGTTGTCGAAGGAACAGCCCGATGTTATATCACAGGCCCCCATTTCACTGCCTGCAGCGGAGCCGTCATGCCACTGAATTCTTCTTCCTTGCCGTGTTCGATCCTGCTGCTGGCCGGTGGGCGCGGCCAACGCATGGGCGGCCTCGACAAGGGCCTGCTGGATTGGCATGGCCAGCCACTGATTGCGCATTTGTATCAACTTGTGCGGCCGCTGACCGATGACTTGATCATCTCCTGCAACCGCAATCAGCCGCACTACACGCCCTATGCGGATCGGTTGGTCGGCGACGACAGCCCGGACTTTCCAGGCCCATTAGCCGGTATCCGTGCGGGATTGGCGGTGGCGCGGCATGCGCATCTGCTGGTATTGCCGTGCGATGTGCCGCAAATCGATGCGCAATTACTCGCCGACCTGCGTGAAACGGCGCAGCGAAACCCGCTGCTGCCGCTGATGGTGCGTCATGGCGATTTCTGGGAACCGTTGCTCTGTATTATCCCCACCGACCTTCGGGAAAGCGTCGAACAGGCCTGGCAGGCCGGCGAACGCAGCCCCCGCCAGATCATGCAGGCACTCGGCGCCAGAGCCCTGGAATGCCCCGCCAACGACCCACGCCTGGCCAACCTCAACACTCCAGAGTTGTTGCACCACCGGCCCAGCGTGTCAGAATGAACGTTGCACAAGGAACTTTGCCGGCGTCGCATACGTCACAAGGTCAGTACTTAAAAAAGCATTCTCTCGGAGACAAACTCATGACTCAACGGACAATCGCCGCTCTCATGCTTGCACTGGGCCTCGCTACTTTGGCTGGTTGCGCATCGCCAACAGTGATCACCCTGAATGACGGTCGCGAAATCCAGGCCGTCGACACCCCTAAATTCGACAAGGCTTCGGGCTTCTACGAGTTCGAACAACTTGACGGCAAGCAGACCCGTATCAACAAGGACCAGGTTCGTACCGTTAAAGACCTGTAAGTCCTGTTGTCAGATACGACAAAGCCCGCTTAATGCGGGCTTTGTCGTTTTCGGGGTTCACCAATCCAGCGTGATCTCGCTACGAAAACTGCGTTCCTCGCCACTCACCGGATCGATAAAGCGCACCCCTTGGGCCAGTAGCTTGAGCGGGTTGGCATAATCATCCTCGGCGTCCTTGATCACATCAGGGTAGAACGGGTCGTTGCAGATGCTGGCACCCAAGGCCGTCATGTGCACCCGCAGCTGATGTTTCTTGCCGGTGACCGGAAACAGTCCATAGCGCCACAGGCCAGCATTTTTCTCGCGAACTTCCACTGCCGTCTCGGTGTTGCTTAAACCGGGCCCTTCCTGCATGCGAAAAAACGGCTCGCCATCCACCAGCCGGCTTTTATGCACCAACGGAAAAGTCAGCCCAGGCAGCGCTGGGGCAATGGCTTCGTAGAACTTATCGATCTGGCGTGTGGGAAACAGTTGCTGGTACGCCGAACGGCTTTGCGGATTCGCGGAAAACAACACCAGCCCCGCCGTATGCCGATCAATGCGATGCAGCGGCACCAGCGCCGGGTTGTCCAGACGCCGGATCAAACGTCGCAAAAGGGTCTGCTCGACATATTCGCCCGCCGGGGTCACGGGCAAAAAATGTGGTTTATCCGCCACCACCAGATGCTCGTCGGCATACAGAATCGTTTCCTGGACCGGGATGGGCTTTTCGTCCGGCACTTCGCGAAAGTAGTGGATACGCAAGCCTTCGCGATAGGCCAGGTCGAGGCTGATGGGCGCGCCATTGCCGTCCAGCACCCGACCACGGGCGATGCGGTCCAGCCATTGCTCCCGGCTGATGGCCTGGAAGTGCTCGCACAGGCAATCCAGTACCGTCGCCCAAGGTCCAGGCGGCAGGTACAAGGTGCTGGCTTGATGCTGGGAAGCGGAGAAACCGGAAGCGGACATGAGTAGGTTCAAAGCCTGGAAATACACTTGGGCATTATCCCGCATGCGGCCGGATCAGGCCCAGCATAGATTCAAGCCTTGACCAATTCCGCGCGCAACACCGGCGACGCACTGGCCGCCTCGGTGAACTCCTTGAGCCAGCGCAACACGTCCACCGCTTCCCAGCGGCCGGGGTCGTAAAGCGCATACAACAAACCCTGGTAACCCACCACATCCAGCTGCTTGTGATAGCCGGCCCGCTGGAAAAGCGCCTCGATCTCCGCAAAACAGGTGTTGAAATGCACTTTGTTAAACGGTGTCTTGCCTTCCGTGACCAGGCCATCGAGGCGCAGCTCGTTCACCGCGTCGCGCACGACATCGGCGGACATGCGATTGACGCTGCTTTTCAGTTGTTCAACATTCACCACGGGCCTTCCCTCTCATTCAATCGCTGTACAAACATACAGTAACGTAATAATCGGAAACCCGCCATCGCAGACTGCTAGAGAAGAAAGGCCACTACCTGCTCCGTGTCGAACGGCCAATCCAGTTCAGCCCCGGTATCCACCCGGCGCAGCACCGGAATACGCAGGCCGTAAGCCTCAAACAGCGCCTCGGAATCGGCGATGTCCACCAGTTCCACCAACAAGCCGTGTTCGACCAACGGCATGACCTCGGCTTCGGCAAGTTCACAAAGATGGCAACCCAGGGTGCCGAATAACTGGCATTCAGGAGGCATAGCGAAGGGACCTGAGAAGGAATAGACATTCATTCTAGGTCGCAGGTAAAACCTCGTCGAGTCACCACGAACACCTTGCCATCACGTCTCGGAACCCGCCGCAGCCTGTGCACAGGCTCCCGTTTGCGGCATCAGGCGAATATCAACCCGACGGTTGGCCGCCCGCCCGGCCTCGGTGTCGTTGCTGGCGACCGGTTGGCTCGCGGCAAACCCCTGCACGGCAAAACAGCTGTCTGCGATGTCGCCCATGCGTTGCATCCAGTCACGAACAGCGGACGCGCGGGCGTGGGAGAGTTGCAGGTTTTGCTCCACGGCGCCGGTCGTGTAGGTATGCCCAGCGATGACAATCAACCAGCCCGGCTGCGCCTTGATGTCGACCAACGCGCTGACCAATACCTTGGTTGAGCCGGGCTTTAGCTCGGCGCTGCCGGCGTCGAACAGTGAAAGACTATTGAGCCTTACAGGATCGGGTAGCAACCCGTCGCGCTCCACACTTGCCCGCCATTTGTTCGCCCAAAATCCACCGCCCAGGGCAATCATCACCAACAAAGCAGCTAGCCAGAAATAGCCACTGCTACGGGATTTCACCTCGGGCATGCGGGGAGATGGAAGGATCACGACAGGCCTGACAAATGCTGGTTCAACCATCCTCACGGGCTGAAGTACCCTGTTGCCAACAGTGCCGTGCCGCTCAAGGCGCTGGACCACACCCGCAACCTGCTGCTCAAGCGCCTGAAGCGTGAGCAAAGGGATTTGCGCCTGGCTGGCCAGCCGCAGGTCTAACCGTTGCAGCTCGGTCTCCAGTTGGAGAAGTGCCGTCAGGTTCCAGGCATTCATCTCACGGCCCCGGATCAACAACTGAAGTTGGGCAAACAACCACCCCAGGATGTCCAGCTTGGCTGAGGCCATCGGTGGCCACAACTGCGACCACTCGCCGGTCAGCGCCTCCAGCAACGCCAGCCCCTGTGCCATGCCATCCACACCGTGAAGGTGGCTACGTGCCAATACGTACGCGCACGCGGTTTGCAGTTCCGCACCGTTCTGATGGAACAAGTTCAGGCACAACTGCTCCACCTTCGCCCAGTCCACATCCGGACAGGCGGGATGGCTCAACTTGGCGAGTTCATCACGCACGGCCATAAATTCGCTGAAGCCGCGCGGATCACCGCCGACTCGAATACGCATTTCAAACAAGGCTGTCATCGCGCCTCCATTGCGTTAAAAAATTACGACTTGGCCAAATAGTTCTGCCGTTTCATATGGCGAACCAACACTTTGCCCTGCGCCCCGAGCGTCGTACCGAACCTCACCCATTGGCCTGCCTTGAATTGCACATCCAGGGCGTACTCCAAATGCCCCGGCAGCGTCTGAGGCAACAGCTCGATATTGACCGCAGCCAGGCGCGGCTCGTACTTGAGCAGGGTGTTGGCCATGGTGTTCATCAAGTCATGAGCCGTGGCGGGCAGCCCTTGCAGGATCAAGCCCATGTCTGGCAGACCGTAGTCCGGCAAATGGCTCAGGGTGCCCGCCCGGCTGTTAAGGATGCGCTGCAGGTTGTCCAGTACCGACAACGTGTGCTGGTCCTCTTCGCTGACACGATGCAACTCAAGCTCGCCGTCAAAATTTTGCAGCAGCATCTCGTAGAGCGAGGGATTCAGTTCGCTCATGGCTCACTCCTCGGCCAACGGCCGCAGGGTCAACCGGTTATCGCCCAGCTCGATGACCCGCGCCCGATCCGGGTCCAGGTTGTCGCGAGGCAATACCACACGCCAACTGCCCGCCTGCGCCTCGGGTGTGCGAAACAGAGCGACCACCACCACCCACTGCGCATCCGGGTCCATGGGCACGTTCAGTTGCGCACCTTCATCGGGCTTGACCACTACAGAGCGCTTGTCCAGAAGGTTGGCACTCAGCAGGTGTTCGTCATCGTGCAACCAAAGGTCGTAGGTGGCCTGCTCTGCTGCCTTGGCATTTCGCAGTTGGTACACCCGCACCAGTGTCGGCACTGACAATGCATTCATCTGCGAGGTATCAGTGTTCAGCGCGGTTCGAGCGCTAAAGTCCAGGTGCAAGGTTTTTACCTGCTTGTAGAAGATTGCCCTGGCGGTGGACGCGGTGCCATCGGCCACAGTTTGGGCCAGCCCGCACCCGCCGAGTAACGCCGCGAGGGCCACGGCCACCAATGAGCTAAAAACGATACGCAACATGCTGTATTTCCCTAATCCGAGGGTTTTTATGCAGGCCTTCATAGCGGCCCAGGTTGATCGTGATGGTGTCGTGCGGCGTGACCTGCCAGGCCTCACAGCCCAAGCCGAGGACAGCGGTCATCCCCAGACGCACCGGAGCTCGCCCGAGTAAAGGTTCGGGCAAGCTGAGCACCGGTAAAGAGAGCTCAAGCTTTGCCGTGCAACGCCAGCCCAGGTACACACGCAGCAGCGCCAGCAAGTCGTTATGCAACTGGCCATCAGGCAACCAGCCGCGAGCCTCTTCAAGGTCCTCGGTGAACAGCGCAAGGTGCAGCTGGCTGTTGGCGTCGTACCCGGTACTGCCCAACGGCGTGCCTTGGGACAAACTCACCGGCCAATGCGTGGACAGGCTGGCTGCTTGTTCCAGCGCAACCTTGCGTGGCCGATTTGGCGTCACGTGTGCACGCGTATTCGGCGCCAACAGCCTGACCAGCGCCGTGATGCCTTCGGCATTGCGGGTGGGCAAGCGCATTACGCCAAGCAGTGCCAGGAAGCGCGAAATTGGCGTAGCAATCTGGCGGGTGGTGCCAGGAATCCCCAAACCAATCAGCCCCAGCAAACACTGTGATGTAGCATCCCCGCCGCCCGCCTCGAACGACGCTGGATACGAGTATTTGCGCCGAATACGGTAAAACTGGGTAAACAGTCGATGGTTGAAAATATCGAGGAAGGCCTCCAATGCCTCATGCCCTTCCCTTCGTTGCGCGATGTCATCCAGAAAGGTCGTCGGCAACGGCGAATCGATGCCGTACAAACCCAACAAGCGGGTGCGCACCGTGGCCGGACGCTCGGGATGGCGCTCATCGAACTCAATAGACTTCAGTTCACCGGCAGGGAATCCCATGCCAGGGTCTGGCCGAAAACGCACCGGGTCGTCTGCCGGGTGCGCCGTGCTCCCCAACGGCGGATGATTGGGTGAGGCCTGTTCCAGCAACTGGCAGAAGCGATACAGGTTCGCCTGCGCCACTCGCCCTTTTAGTGCTTGCAGCAAATCGTCGGCGTTCAACCGGGAATACGCTGGCTGTGATTCTCGTTCCATCGCAGGCACTTTCCAGTGGGTTGCAGGATCAGCGTGAGCTGGTTGTACAGGTGAATGTCGGCATACAAGCCAAAGAAGCGATGGAGCATCTCGCCGAACAGGCTGATGTCGCCTTCACCCGAAAAGCCGTTGGCATCCAGCGTGACTTCGATATCCACCCCGCGCAGCAGAAAGCCTTTTTCAAAACGCTGAACCAGGTGATGGCGAACCTCGACGATAGCTGCCAGACGGCGCCGATTCAGCTCACTGCCGGTCCAGTCATAAAGCGCCAAGGTGCCCCTGAGCACCTCGGCGCTGTCGAGCATCGGCAGGAAATTCGAACCCAGGTGGCTGAGCACGCGCCAGTGGAAACGATCGCGATTGGGCGGGTAACTTGGCAAGGTCGGCGCACACAGGTTGCGCACCCGCAATCCGATCATCGTGGGTTGCGCCACGGTATCGAGCATCGTGCTTTGCAGTGCCTTGCGCGGGAGCTGGCCGTGGGTGCCGGTCAGGCGCAACGAGAGGCTTGAGCGCGTGCTCAGCCGGTCCTGGTCGAAACCCTCTCCTCCCAGGATCAGCCAGGTGTCATGCAGGCCGTTGGCGCCACGCTTCAAACGTGTATGGAAGTAATGCTCAGGTGAATCGTCGCGCAGCATGCCGCCCTTGTGACGGAAGCTGGTGAACGGCACATAGTCGTGCCTCAACGCATTCTTCGAGCCCGTGACGCGATCGACCGAATAGATTTCGGTGTGGCCATCCTGCAAGCGCATGGGACGTAACAGGTAGTCGGTTTGCAACGGCTCCAGGGTCAGCGGGTCGGCCTCCAACGGGAACAAATTGATGACCGGCACGGCATGCAGACGAATATGCTCAGCGCTCAAATTGAACTCATGGGGCCACGGCTCGCGTAGCACCACTTCCAGTTCGAACCAGGGGGTATCCGGTGGGACGTTCAAGTGCTCCAACCCGTGGAGGGTCACGAACATGAACTTCTCACGGAACGTGAAATATTCCAGCAGCAACTGGTAGCCGCTGAAGGCGCCATCGCCCTTGGCCCACAGGCGATCTTCCTCGCCGAATCCTTTGGGCGAAAAGTGGCCGTCGAACACCCGGCGGTCCTCTCGCGGGATCCGCACGTACATCGCCTGCATGTTTAGGGTCAGTGCCTGGTGCAGCGCACTGGCCAGCGGTGCGTCGGCATTCAAGTAAAGTGGCAGGCGGCTAAGGTCGAGCTGCTTCCAATCGGTCAGCGGGCCACAGGTAAAGCGCAACCGCAGCACCGAGCGACCGTCAGGTGCGTGAGCATGCCCCACTGACTCCAGGGCAAGCGGTTGCAGTGTCAGATCCTGAGTGGTGGTGTAACGGCAACGGGTGTGTTGCAGCCCGATGGGTTGCGAGAGCACCTCAAACCCTCGTTCGATCAACTTGCTGGTGCTCATCTGGGCAAGTTCGGGCACCAGCTCAATGACCGACAGGGATGGAATCGTACGCAGGTAATGCGGCCACAGCAGGCTGACCAGGCCTTCGGTCAACTCGGGCAAGTCATCGTCGAGTTTCTCGCGCAGGCGCCCCATCAAGAACGCGAAGCCCTCGAACAATCGCTCTACGTACGGGTCTTGTGCCCCTGGCTTATCAAGGTTCAGCAGTGCCGCGCGATCTGGGAATGCTTCGGCAAATTCCTTACCGGCCTCGCGCAAATAGCGCATCTCGGCATCGTAGTAACGCAGTGTCAGATTATCCATGCTCAAAAATCCTTAAGGGTGGGGTTAGCCGCAGAGCACTGCGGCGCGTACCGGATCGATAGCCACCAGCGCCGCCAACAACGCTTCCATACGCCGGGCCAGAGTGGGTTTGTCGGCATCGTTGCGCTGGGCCTTCAAACGCAACAGCTTGAGCAGGCGCGCCTTGACCTCGAAATACAGCTCGGGCTCCCACTCAGCCAGGGCTTGGCGTTGTGCGATGGCATCCAGTTCACCCAGCAAGTGGATGGCCAAATCGCTCTTGCCGTATTGCTCGGCCACCCGCGCCATCAGCAGGCGCAATAGCCAGCGCTGACGGCCGGTGTGCACGTCCGGGCGCGCGGCGAGCCAGGCCAACGACTGCTCCACCCCGTCGCTGTCGGCCTGCGCCAGGGCCTCGCCCTCAAGGGACAGGACGTCAGCCTCTACGGTGTTGGATGCCGGTGCAGCAGCCGGTAGCCACTGCTGAGGACGATTGCCGCTGACATGCTGGGTAATCCACTCACGGGTCGTCTCGTCGGCGAAGGGCGTGCCATCGCTCCAGCACAGCACTTCAAGGCCCGGCAGACGCTCCAGGAACATCCCCAGGTCGCGCTTGGCGATATCGGCCCATCGGTCTTGGGGGGCGGGTTGCTTGCTCAGCGCTTGAAACAGATACCACTGCAAATCCAGCCAGAAATGGTTAACACCCTCGGCGTAGATCCGCTCGACCTGATCGAGTAGCTCGGTCCAGCTCTGTTGCAGATACAGCCGTTTGAGCTGCGCGCGATAGTCGCCACGGGGCGGTGCCAGACGCGTATTGCCATTGGCCTCTTGGGGCGGTGCCTGATGCACCGTGTCCCAGCGCAGGCTCTTCATCAGTCGATGAGCAGCCAGCCACCCCAAAGGTTGCTCGCGTAGATAAGCTGCCAGGGCGCGGCCGCTGTCCAGCAGGTCGCGCCCGGACTTTATGGCCGCACCGGACGGTGGCGTTTGAGTGTTCGATTCGTGACTGGCGGTGTTTTGCGGCACCAGCGCGTCCAGCCCACCGGATTGCGCCAACCGAGCGGACAACGCTGCGTACAGTGCGCCCAGTTCCGGGCGCTGATCCTGCGGCCATGCATCCAGACTCCGCTCCAGCCACGCCAACGCTGCGGCTGTGCGCTCGGCCTCAACCTTGACCACTTCCGGGTACAGCGACAGGCTGCCCAGCACCTTGGCGCTGGTCAGCCACTCCAGGGCCATCTTGCGGCTATTGGGCCGGGTGGGCAGCACCTCGACAGCGAAGCGCTCCACCAAGGCTGCCAACAAATTCAGGCCTTCGGCCAAGCCCGACTCGCCGTCCATGTGCAGGCGTGCCCACAGGTAATACGTGGCTACGCGCAGGTCCTTGCAGGTGTGGATGAGTAGCTTCTCTGCCAAACGGACGACCTGTTCAGCGTCCGCACCGGAGAGCTTGTTGACCTCTTCGCGCATGCGCTGGAAGTCATCGTCGTAGCCTGGGTCCTCGCCAACCGGCAAATCCGCGCTAATCGGCTGCAACCAAGGTTGCCAGCGCTCTGCCTGTTCGCGGGCAAGAGGCAGGGCATCGCGTTCACCCAGGCAGCGGGCAATCAAACTGCGCAGGCTCATTCGAAATCTCCGTTTTGTGCGTACGACTCGCCCGCCAGAAATATCTGCGACGGCAACGTAAAGCCCCGCAGCTTGAGCAACGCCAACGGCCCCGCCTGCAGCTCGGTGCGCAGGTGCCAGGTCAGGTCGATGCCGTCCGGGGCCTTGAGCACC
>Ga0247816_10001271_pt1 | contig 12508 bp, 13 predicted proteins | sample UWRJL209509C1_FD_179930 | JGI IMG/M metagenome (GOLD analysis project Ga0247816, IMG submission 179930) | Plant litter microbial communities from Arlington Agricultural Research Station in Wisconsin, United States - UWRJ-L209-509C-1 | ecosystem: Environmental > Terrestrial > Plant litter >...
TTGCTCGCGAATGCGGTGGGGCAGCCAATACATGTGGTGGCTGACCCACCGCATTCGCGAGCAAGCCCGCTCCCACCGTTTGATCCAATCCTTTCAGGCACACCGAAGTGTCTGCATCGCAGCGATGCGGCGACCCGACCGGCGCTGTCTTACAGCGAACTCATAAGGTCGCACTGGCGGTCCTGTAGCTCCTCGGCAGAGGCCAGGTTCCATTCCCTGAGTGTCAGCCGTGTGGTCAGCAGCACAAAATTGCCATTGGCGCCCGGAGCCAGCAGCAAGCTGTAGCTGGCCATGGCGTCGTTTTGGGCCTGCACGTAGTCATTCAAGAGGGTCAGCGGGTCGCTCAGGTCTAAGTCCGCCGCCGACAAGGTGCGGGCACTGTAGGTATGCCCCAGCAGTTTTACCGGCAGGGTTTGCCAGTGCTCGTTTAGGGTGGCAGCACGTTCGTTAAGGGTGTTGAAAATGTCGGGGCGCAGGCAGGCGATATGGATATGCAGCTGGTTTTGCGAGCGGCCATAACGAGAGTTGATGGCCAGCGAAACATAGCGGTCGGCTATCGGCGTTTGCAGGCCGCTGGAGAGCACGTCGTGGTGTTTCCAGGCCTGGGCAAAGTAATGCGGCAACAGGTTCCGGGTCAGCGCGATGTCTTCGATGCCGGTGACTTTATCGGTAGGGATCAGTAGGTCCTGATAGGGACCGTTGCGGTCCTTGAGCAACGCAAAGCCCTTGTTCGGGTCAACCTGGAGGCAGGGGCCAGGGTTGTGGTGCTGTTGCTGATCGGGCACACATTGCTGGCTGACGATCTGCCACAACGCATTGGGGTTGCCCCGCCATTGCCAGGCGCTCACCAGCACGGCCCCACACAGCAGCCCACCGGCGATTTTGAATACGGTACCGCGCTTCATGCGAAAAACCTCAACGTTGCAGGGATGTCTTTTTTTGTGCAGCAGACATCCATGTCGCCAGGATTAACGTTTGGCGGGGGCACTATATTCCATGGCACGTGGATCTTTTATTGCACAGACCCCTATCCGCCCAAACTCACTTCAATCCTTTTGAACCACCCGCGCAGCCGCCCTCTCCAAACCCTTGAAACCACTGGAGCCGTCGATGACTTTCATTTTATGGATGGCTGTGCTGGGCAGCGTGTTGCTGACCCTCGCCCTCACCTCTTCCTACCTGCGCTGGATGCCGGTCACCACCTCGGCGGTCTGCCTGTTGCTGGGTGTGGGCATCGGCCCGTTGGGACTGGACCTGCTGCACCTGGATATCAAGGACTCCGCACGCTGGATGGAGCACCTGACCGAAGTCGCGGTGCTGTTTTCACTGTTCGTCAGCGGCCTGAAACTGCGCCTTCCGCTCAAGCACCCGACTTGGCGCATCGCATTTGGCCTGGCCGGGCCAGTGATGTTGCTGACCATTCTTGGCACTTGCCTGGTGCTGCACTGGGTGTTCGACCTGTCGTGGGGCGTGTCTTTGCTGGTGGGCGCAATTTTGGCACCGACCGACCCGGTGCTGGCGGGGCTGGTGCAGGTCAACAACGCCCAAGACTATGACTCGCTGCGCTTTGGCCTGTCCGGTGAAGCGGGTTTGAACGATGGCACGGCCTTTCCGTTTGTGATTTTTGCCCTGTTGTTCATGCAGCACGGCGGTTTCGATGGCGACTGGCTCAGCGGCTGGGTTCTGAAAAACCTGCTGTGGGGTGTGCCCGCCGGGTTGCTCACCGGTTACTGGATGGCTCGTGGCCTGGGCCGGGTAACGCTGAAGATGCGCATCACCAATGACGACAGCACCCTGTCCCCCAACGACTACCTGACCCTGGCCTTGATCGCCCTGGCCTATGTGGTGGCTGAGGCCATCGGCGGCTATGGCTTTTTGTCGGTGTTCGCCGCTGGCCTGGGATTACGCCAGGCCGAGTTCAAATCCACCGGAAAATCCCAAACTCCCGCCGAGCATCTGGCGCAGCCCGTGGTGGGTCACCTGGAAGTCGCGCCAGAACACGCGCTGCACGGTGACCTCGGACAGTTGAAAGATACGCAAATTGCCGCCGGCGTGATGATGGGCGACATGCTCGCCTTTGGCGGCCTGGTGGAACGTTCGATGGAGGTGTTCCTGGTGACGCTGCTGGGGATCGTGCTGATCAGCCATTGGGATTGGCGGGCGCTGGCGGTGGGCATGCTGCTGTTTTGCGTGATTCGGCCGCTGAGCGTGTTCGCGATGCCGTGGGGCAAGCTGCTGGACGGCAATCAGCGCGGGTTGATGGGTTGGTTCGGGATTCGCGGCATAGGCAGCATCTACTACCTGTTCTATGCGCTCAACCATGGGTTGATTGGTACCAGCAGCGCCGTGGCAGTCAACCTCACGCTGTCAGTGATTGCCCTGAGCATCGTCGTTCATGGGGTCAGCACGCAGCCGATGCTGGCGTGGTATGAACGGCGTGCCCAGGCACAAAAATGATCGTCAGTCCTGACGCTCGGTATTACCTACGTCTGCCGCATCATCCAGATCGTTGAGCGGCACTTGCGCATCGTCCATCAGTGAACCCGGGTCTTCATTGCCCGGATCATTGATGGGTTCTTCTTCGATTTGACCGGCCATGACCGTCTCCTTTTAACCGCCCTGGGTGTCGATATCGGCATCGGTTTCAGGCTTGGGCTCGCGCTCGGGCTTGAAGTCGGGGCTGAATTCGTTGTCTTTGGCCTTTGGGTCGGCGCCAGCCTTGGGGTCTTTGGGCGCAGCTGCGCCGGTGCCGGGAGCCGGTTCACCACCATCAATGGCCGGGTCGTTGCGGCCGCTGAGTTGCGGGTCGTCTTTGTCGGTTGTGCTCATAGTCACCTCTTCGCAGATTTGGGGAAAACACATCGTGCGTAACCGTAAGGCTCTGCACAGTTAGCGCAAGTTCCTTCCGGTTGGCTATGAGCCTGGATTATCCACCTGGATATAGAACGCGTAGGCCCCCAGGAGCATCCAGAACACCATGAACAGCCACGGCGTGCGCACCGAAAACAGCAGGGATTTTCGATAGCCCTTATGGGAAGACTCGGTCTCACTGAACAGCGGCGATTCATCGTAGGCCAGGCCCATCACCGGCTCGCTGCGCAGCAATTCGCTTTGCTTGTAGTGCCAGTGATCGATGATGTCGTAGGCCGCGCGGATGCCAGGCCAGGCATTGAGCGAGCTGAGAATCCCGAGCATGGCCAAAAACGCCGGCACCACCAGGGTAAACAGCTTGCCCCATTCCGGATTAAGGTTGGACATGCAGGACGCAAAGGCGATCACCAGGAACGACTGCGCCGTCAGGTAGGCGTCGGTACGGTTGGCGAGGATGGTAGTTTCGTATTGGATCTCGCGGCGATAGAAGTCCAGGCGATCCTTGGGCGAACCGAACATCTTGGCGCTGTGCTCGGAGTGGTCGGTCAGCGTCGACTCCGGGTTTTGCGGGGAAATGATTCTGGACACATTCGGCGCTCCGTGCAGGTTCAAGTCTCTTTAGAAGAGTTGACCTGACCCGAAGTTCAAGTTCGTTCAATGCACCGTCCTGGCGCATGCCCGAGGCAAAACATGCACTGCGATTGAACACATCGCCTGCGGCGACCGCTGCAGGAGCGAGCTTGCTCGCGAAAGCCGCAAAGGCGCCGCGTTAATTCAGGATGCCAGCGTTATCGTTGACGTTTTTCGCGAGCAAGCTCGCTCCTACAGGGGGCATCGTCGGCGCTTTTAACCTGCCAGGTGCGGTTTCGGCACAGGCATTGCTTTAGTCCTTCAATCACCCACCTGCCCCGCGTGAATACAGGAGCAACCGTTACCCCCCGACCCAGAGCCCACCCCAAAAGAAAGTAAGGACCAGGCCTGCTGGCACCATCAGCCACGGGCTCATAAAAAAATGCGTTTTTTAAAGCGGCAGTGCCACCGCCCAGCGGTTTCCCGGGGCACTGACAAGGTACTGGAATGGCTCGATCTTTCTTTGATGAAATGAATGACGCACAAGGCGTTTGCCGTGCGCATTATCAGGAATTCTCCCGCTGGCTGGCCAATACGCCGCCAGAACTGCTGGCCCAGCGCCGCCGTGAAGCCGACTTGCTGTTTCACCGCGCCGGGATCACCTTCACCTTGTATGGCGACGAGCAAGACACCGAACGCCTGATCCCCTTCGACATCATCCCCCGCAGCATCCCCGCCAGTGAGTGGAGCGTGATCGAACGCGGCTGTATCCAACGGGTGAATGCGCTGAACATGTTCCTCGCCGACATCTACCACGACCAGCGCATCATCAAGGCCGGGATCATTCCCGCCGACCAGGTGCTGGGCAACGAGGGTTACCAGAAGGCGATGGTCGGCCTCGACCTGCACCGCGACATCTACTCGCACATTTCCGGCGTCGACCTGGTGCGTGATGGCGACGGCACTTACTACGTGCTCGAAGACAACCTGCGTACGCCAAGCGGCGTGAGCTACATGCTCGAAGACCGCAAAATGATGATGCGTCTGTTCCCGGAAGTGTTCGCCAAACAACGCATCGCCCCGGTAGACCACTACCCCAACCTGCTGCTCAAGACCCTGAAAAGCTCCAGCCGCCTGGACAACCCCAATGTGGTGGTACTGACGCCTGGGCGCTTTAACAGCGCGTTCTTCGAACATGCGTTCCTGGCCCGGGAAATGGGCGTGGAACTGGTAGAAGGCGCCGACCTCTTCGTGCATGACCTCAAGGTGTTCATGCGCACCACCGATGGCCCGAAAGCAGTGGATGTGATCTACCGCCGGATCGACGACGCATTCCTCGACCCGCAGGCCTTCAACCCCGACTCGATGCTCGGCGTGCCCGGCCTGGTAGCTGCCTATTGCGCTGGCAACGTGGTGCTGGCGAATGCCATCGGCACCGGTGTGGCGGACGATAAATCCATCTATCCCTACGTGCCCGAGATGATCCGTTTCTACCTGGATGAAGAGCCGGTATTGCAAAACGTGCCGACCTTCCAGTGCCGCAAGCCGGATGAGCTGTCCCACGTGCTGGCCCACCTGCCCGAACTGGTGGTCAAGGAAACCCAAGGCTCGGGTGGCTACGGCATGCTGGTAGGGCCTGCCTCCACGGCCGCCGAGATCGAGGACTTCCGTCAGCGCATCAAGGCGCGTCCGCATGCCTACATCGCCCAGCCGACCCTGAGCCTGTCCACCTGCCCGACCTTTGTCGAAAACGGCATCGCACCCCGGCATATCGACCTGCGCCCGTTCGTGCTTTCCGGCAAGGAAACGCGCCTGGTACCGGGCGGCTTGACCCGGGTGGCGCTGCGCGAAGGCTCATTGATCGTCAACTCGTCGCAAGGCGGCGGAACCAAGGACACCTGGGTGGTGGAGGGCTGATTATGCTGAGTAGAACCGCCGCAGATTTGTACTGGATGTCGCGCTACCTGGAACGCGCCGAGAACCTTGCTCGAATGCTGGAGGTCAGCTATTCGCTGTCGCTGATGCCCCAGGCCGGGCGCAGCGACGGGCTGGATGAACTGGCGATGTCGTTGCTCAGCAGCGGCACCCTGGAAAGCTACCTGGAGCGCCACAAGCAGCTGGACGCCGAGCGCATGTTGCACTTCTTTGCCCTCGACGAAGAAAACCCGGCCAGCATCTACAACTGCCTGCGCGCCGCGCGGGGCAATGCCCACGCGGTGCGGGGGCGCATCACCGCCGACATGTGGGAAAACCTCAACGCCACCTGGCTGGAGATGCGCAGCATCGCCGCCGGCGGCCTGGCACGCCACGGCATCAGCCACTTCTGTGACTGGGTCAAGCAGCGCTCGCACCTGTTTCGCGGCGCAACCTCCGGGACCATCATGCGCAATGACGCGTATCGGTTTATCCGGCTGGGCACCTTTGTCGAGCGCGCGGATAACACCCTGCGGCTGCTGGACGCGCGGTACGAGATGTTTGGTGAAGAGTCCGAAGAAGTCAGCGATCTTTCGGCGCGCGGCTATTACCAGTGGAGCGCGCTGCTGCGGGCGCTGTCGTCGTTCGAGGCGTATACCGAGCTGTACCCGAATGCGTTGAATGCCCGTTCTGTTTCGGAACTGCTGCTGTTGCGCAGTGACGTGCCGCGCTCGTTGCACGCGTGTATCGAAGAGTTGAGCCACATTTTGGCGGACTTGCCCGGCAGCTATGGGCGTACGGCGCAGCGCCTGGCGGCGGAGTTTGAGGCGCGGCTGAGGTATACCGGGATTGATGAAATCCTGGAGGACGGCCTGCACAGCCGGTTGACGGAATTTATCGACACCGTGCGCGAATTGGCGCGGGCGATTCATAGCTCGTATCTCGAAGTCGTCTGAGCCTGACGATCGTTCCCGCGCTCTGCGTGGGAATGCCGCCCTGGACGCTCTGCGTCCGCCCTTAAAATCGTGACGCAGAGCGTCACAGGATGCATTCCCACGCGGAGCGTGGGAACGATCATAGCTTGCTCGCGAAGGTCGTTAACGATAACGCGCCCTGCCTGGATGAACTGGGCGCTCTCGGGTTTTTCGCGAGCAAGCTCGCTCCTACAGGATTACCGGATTACCGGTTTTCCGGTTTACCCGATTTTCCGGGGTTTCCGGGTTTGGCGGGTTTGGCGGGTTTGTGGGGTAGCGAGTGTTGATGCGTTATTGGTTTTTCACCAGCACAGGCTCTGCGCGGTATTGATCCGGGAATAGCTTTTTCAGCTGCGCCACCTTGGGCAGGTCGTTGACCACGATGTACGGGTACGACGGGTTTTCCGTGAGGAAGTCCTGGTGGTACGACTCGGCCGGGTAGAACGCTTTGCCCATCTCGATCCTGGTCACTATCGGCTTGTCGAAGGATTTGGCCGCGTCCAGTTGGTCGATGTAGGCCTGGGCGACTTTTTGCTGGTCGGCGTTCTGCGCGAAGATCGCCGAGCGGTACTGGGTGCCGGTGTCCGGGCCCTGGCGGTTGAGTTCGGTGGGGTTGTGGGCGACCGAGAAGTAGATCTGCAACAGCTTGCCATAGCTGACTTTGCTCGGGTCGTAGATCACCGAGACTGATTCGGCGTGACCCGTGTCGCCCCCACTGACGGTTTCGTACTGAGCTGTGCTGGCGGCGCCGCCGTCATACCCGGACACGGCGTTTTTCACCCCTTGCACATGCTGGAACACGCCCTGCACGCCCCAGAAGCAGCCGCCCGCAAACACGGCAGTTTGCAGGTTGCCGGAGTCGGCAGGCATGTCCAGTGCCGGTGGCGCGATGACCACCGCGTCGTCGGAGGGACCAAAGGAAAACGCCGAGCTTTGGCCGACGAATGCGGCGAATGCCAACGCAGGTAAGTACTTAAGCAATTTCATTTCATTCACTCCTAACGCGGTCAATTGTGGGAGCTGGCTTGCCTGCGATGGCGGTGGTGAATCCAACATCGCTATCGCAGGCAAGCCAGCTCCTACAGTTGATTGGGTTGCCAAATCAAAACAGTGGTAATTGATCAACCGAAGGTGAAGGCATAGGCCGCCACTTGCGGGTCCAGGAACTCGATGGTGAAGGTCCGGTCCTTGACCGCGCCTGGCTGGCGAACAAGCTGATACAAGCGCTGCTCGGTCACGGTGCCGCTGCCATCCGGCGCGACGTCGGTGCCGTGGGCATCTCCTGGAGCCTGGCCGTCAATACTGACTTTGAACCGCACCGGCTTGCCGTCCGCGCCGGGACCCAGTACCAGGTGCAGGTCACGGGCATGGAAGCGGTACACGATCCGCCCGTTTGCAGCGCCCAGAGTGGCTTGTTGGCCACCCACGTTCCATTGGCCTTCCAGGGTCCAGTCATTGAGCGCCAGGTTGCCGGCGACCGGGTAGTTCACAAGCTTGTCGGTGGCCAAGGTACCAGTGGAGACGAAGTGTTCCGCGCGCTGGAAGCCCAGGTAGGTTTCCGGCGATTGCACTTCGTTCATGTCCGGAGCCTGTTCCACGCCCTTGGCGTCGGTCTCGATCAGGCCGCCCGCAACGTTGGTAGCGCCCGCTTCACGCAGCAGTTGCTGAATCACTCGCTCGGACTCGGCGTAATCACCCTCGCCAAAATGGTGGTAGCGAATCTGGCCCTTGGCATCGGCAAAGTAATGCGCCGGCCAGTACTGGTTGTTGAACGCGCGCCAGACCTTGTAGTTATTGTCGATGGCCACCGGGTAGGTGATGCCCAAGTCCTTCATGGCCTTGGTCACGTTGTTTACGTCGCGTTCGAAGGCAAATTCGGGCGCGTGCACACCAATCACCACCAGCCCCTGGTCGTGATACTTCTCGGCCCAGGCCTTGACGTACGGCAGGCTGCGCAGGCAGTTGATGCAGGAGTAGGTCCAGAAATCCACCAACACCACCTTGCCCTTGAGGCCTTCGGCGGTCAGCGGCGGGGAGTTGAGCCATTGCACGGCACCGTCCAGCGACGGCAGTGTGCCTTCCACCGGGAGCGTGTCGCTGTGGTTGGCCGCCATCATTGCGCCGCCGGCCATCATCGCCCCGCTCTTCTGTTCAGGCTTGGCGCTCAGCTTCTCTACCAGGCTTTGTTCCAGGCCACCGGTGGACGCGGTTGACAAGCGCGCCAGAATCCCGGTGTCCAGGCCCAGGGCAATCGCCGCCACGCCCGCCAGCATCAGCGCGCCCAGGCCACGACGCAGCCATTCGCCAGCGCCCAGCGAGCGCTTCATCACGCCAAAGACTTTACCGCCGACCAGCAGCGCCAAGGCCAGGGAGGTGGCAGCACCGGCGGCGTAGGCCAGCAAGAGCAAGGTAGTGCCGATGCTGGCGCCTTGCAGCGCTGCGCCGGTCAAGACCAGCCCCAGGATCGGGCCGGCGCACGGCGCCCACAGCAAACCGGTGGCCACGCCGATCAGGAACGATGCACCCGGACGCGGCCGAGCGTCGGCCCCGGCGGCTTCCGACAGGCGACTGCCCGCCGCTACCAGGGGTCGCGTCAGGCGTTCCGACAGGCTGGGAAACAGCAGCGTCAGCCCGAATAGCGCAACAAACAGCAACGCGAGCCAGCGACCGTACTGATTGACTTGCACCACCCAGCCGCCGCCCACCGCCGCCAGCGTGGCGACCAGGGCGAACGTCAGCGCCATCCCCAGTAGCAGCGGCAAGCCACTGCGCAAAAACGGCTGCCCGGTGCGAGCGAAGACAAAAGGCAGAACCGGCAGGATGCATGGGCTGACAATCGTCAGCACGCCGCCCAGATAAGCGAGAACCAAAAGCCACATGGGGTAGACCCTTATAAGTAGACATCGAATTAAGCTGCGGTAAACGTCATGGCCGCGCCGTTCATGCAATAGCGCAGGCCGGTGGGGCGTGGGCCGTCATCGAACACATGGCCCTGATGACCACCACAACGGCGACAGTGGATTTCCTTGCGCACCACGCCGAAAGAGGTGTCGACGTGACTGGCCACCGCGTTGTCCAGCGGCTGCCAGAAGCTTGGCCAGCCGGTGTGGCTGTCAAACTTGGTGGCTGAGGAAAACAGCGGCAGCGCACACCCGGCACAAGCGAAAGTGCCGTCGCGGTGTTCCTGGTTCAGGGCGCTGCTGTAGGGACGCTCGGTGCCCTCTTCGCGCAGGATCGCGTATTGCTCGGCGCTCAGCAGCGTGCGCCATTGGGCTTCGGTGTGGCTGACCTCGAAGCTTTCGGCGGCCTCGGCCGGGGTGATCATGTTGATCTTTTTCAGCATGCCGCCCGCCAGCAACGCAACCCCGAGGCCGCCACCGGCCAGCAATATCTGTCGACGTGAATACATAACCCTCTCCCAATGCGATCACCACTGTAGGAGCGAGCTTGCTCGCGAAGATCGTTAACGATGACGCGCCCTGCCTGGATGAACGCGGCGCTCTCGGGTTCTTCGCGAGCAAGCTCGCTCCTACAGTGAGTGAGTAGATGCCGCTAAAGCTACGCCCTGGCTGGTCGCGGAATCCTCACGCAGAGTTAAACAATTCGTGATAACTACACTGTTGCAAAACCCGCACAATGCGCGAATCACGAGAAAAGGTTTTGCCAATGGATCAGCCCAAACGTGTCCTGGTGGTCGAGGACGATGCGCACATTGCCGATTTGATCTGCCTGCACCTGCGCGACGAGCAGTTCGAGGTGGTGCACAGCGCCGACGGCAACGAGGCCGTGCTGCTGCTGGAGCAAGGCGGTTGGGATGCGTTGATCCTCGACCTGATGCTGCCCGGTGTGGACGGCCTGGAAATCTGCCGCCGCGCCCGTGCCATGACGCGCTACACGCCAATCATCATCACCAGCGCGCGATCCAGTGAATTACACCGCATCCTCGGCCTGGAGCTGGGCGCCGACGACTACCTGGCCAAACCGTTCTCCATGCCCGAGCTGGTAGCAAGAGTCAAAGCCCTGCTGCGCCGGGTGGATGCGATGGCCCGCAATCTGAAGATGGACGCCGGCAGCCTCGACCTCGGCCAGTTGTTCATCAACCCACTGACCCGCGAAGCCACCCTGCAAAACCAGCGCCTGGACCTCACGCCACGGGAGTTCGACCTGCTGTACTTCTTCGCGCGCCAGCCGGGCAAGGTGTTCTCGCGCATGGACCTGCTCAACGCCGTGTGGGGCTACAGCCACGAAGGCTATGAGCACACGGTCAATACCCATATCAACCGGCTGCGGGCCAAGGTCGAGACGGACCCTGCCAACCCGGCGCGCATCCTCACGGTGTGGGGCCGTGGCTACAAGTTTGCCGAGCAATCGTCATGAAGCTGACCCTCACACAACGCCTGTCACTGGTGTTTGCGCTATTGCTGCTGATCTGCAGCGGCACCTCCGCCTGGCTGCAAGTACGCTCAAACCACATGCATGAACTGGAGGTGGTGCAAGGCCTGTCTCGCGACCTGGCGGCGCACATTGCCCGCGACACGCAATTGATGGACGCCGACGGCCTCAAGCCCGATGCGGTACGCAACCTGTTCAGCCAGTTGATGTTGGTAAACCCCAGCGTCGAGGTGTACCTGCTGGACAATAATGGCCGTGTGGTGGGCAATGCCGCGCCCAGCGGACACTTGCGCCGCGACCAGGTCGACCTCGAGCCGATCCGTCGTTTCCTGAGCGGCGCCCGCCTGCCCATCGTTGGCGATGACCCACGCAGCGTGGATGGCATGAAGGTGTTCAGTGCCGCGCCGCTCAAGGTCAACGGCCAGCAAACCGGCTACCTGTATGTGGTGCTGCTGGGCGAAGCCCATGACCTGTTCGATGCCCAGGACGCCACCAGCGTAGCCCTGAATATCGCACTGTGGTCCATCGCCCTGGTGGCGTTGCTGTGTTTGCTGGCCGGCTTGACCGCCTTCGCCTGGATCACCCGGCCACTGCGCCTGCTGACCGAAAAAGTCGGCCAGTTCGATATCAACGGTGCGCCGAAAGTCCCGCAGCCGGTGGCCACGACCCCGTCGAGCCAGGACGAAATCGCGGTGCTCGACCAGGCTTTCAACCAAATGGAAAACCGCCTGGGCGAGCAGTGGCGCGCCCTCACCCACCAGGACCAGGAACGCCGCGAGATGGTCGCCAACATCTCCCACGACCTGCGCACACCGCTGGCCTCGTTGCACGGCTACCTGGAAACCCTGTCGCTTAAAGACGCAAGCCTGAGCCCTGAAGACCGCCGACGTTACCTGGGTATTGCGTTGGACCAGAGCCGCAAGGTCGGCGGCCTGGCCCAGTCGCTGTTGGAACTGGTACGCCTGGAACACGGGTTTGTGCAGCCGGTGATCGAAGGGTTTTCCCTGCCGGACCTGGTGCAGGACATCTTCCAGAAATTCGAACTGACGGCCGAGGCGCGCGGCATCACCTTGAGCGCCAGCTTGCCGCCGGTAGTGCCCACGGTGTTCGCGGATTTGGGATTGATTGAACGGGTGCTGACCAACTTGCTGGATAACGCGCTGCGGCATACGCCGGTGAGCGGGGATATTCAGGTCACGCTTGCGCCCAACGGTGATCGCGTTGAAGTGACCGTCAGCGATAGTGGGCCGGGGATTGATAACGAGCTGCATGAAGGCTTGTTTCTGCGGGCGTTTACCATAGGTGGCGCACGGCGGGACGGGGGGTTGGGGTTGAGGATTGTGCATCGGATATTGCAGTTGCATGGGCGAAGCATTCGGTTGGTGGATGTGCCAGGCCGTGGGGCGACGTTTACGTTTTCTCTTTCACGTCAAAGTTAAAGCGGCCTGGGTTAGGCCGCTTTTATTTACATTACAAAGGGGTTAAGCACCACGCCGGTAGAAATTGATTAGCGTTCGCACTAATTGCAAACACACCTCTGTGTAGGAAAACAAACCAGTTATTAATAGGCTCATATCTGCTACATAACCAATAGAAATTTTCTCGGAACGGAAGAGGTAAATAAACTCTATTCACATCTACAAGAACCTGATTATCGGGGGTGACCCCGAGAAACATCAGATCCACTAAAGATGTACCGCCTATTGACTCCATCCATTCAATCGATTCAGGGCCGCTCATTAGTGTTTCATTAACATTCAAACGCCAAACATTGGTCACCTCTACGG
>Ga0247816_10001272_pt1 | contig 12503 bp, 11 predicted proteins | sample UWRJL209509C1_FD_179930 | JGI IMG/M metagenome (GOLD analysis project Ga0247816, IMG submission 179930) | Plant litter microbial communities from Arlington Agricultural Research Station in Wisconsin, United States - UWRJ-L209-509C-1 | ecosystem: Environmental > Terrestrial > Plant litter >...
GAAGTCGGAGGCGGTGAACGTGGTGACATTGTCGGCCACGCCCAGTTCCACGGTGCTGGCGTGAAACGCGGCCATGGCGTCGGCCACGGTTTTCATCAGCACCGGGTGGGACGTCGCCATCTTGTCGTGCAAGTCGAACCCGCCCAGCGAGACAAAGAACACCTGGCGCTTGGCGCCCAGCGCCGGGGCGGCGGCGATCATGCGCGCGACCATCTTGAGCTGGTCGCCCAGGTTGTTCGATGCAGGATAGGGAGTTGCCAGCGCGGCCCCCGTGGCCAGGGCGGAGGTCAACACGGTATTCGCGTCGACCGAGCGCTTGGCCACGCGGTTGTATTCGTTTTCCAGCACGTGCGTGCGCGGCTGCGTGATCAGCGTGCGCAAGGCCTCGGTCGCGGCGGAGGAACCGAACAGCGGGCTTTTCAGGCCGTTCAGCGGCACCGAGCCGTTGGTCGAAACCTGGTACTGCACGGCTGAATTGCCCGACATGAAAATCGCATTGCCCGACACATTCACGCAGGTGAAGGTGGAATTGGTATTGCCGGCTTCGAAAATATCGCCGATGCGTCCGCCCCAGCCGGAGACCGCCCCTTCCGGCGCCGACGATTGCCAGGTCGATTGCTGGTCGTTGTGCGAAAACAGTTTGGCTGGCAGCCGGACGGATTTGTTATTCCACTGCAGCTTGGTGGTCGGCTGGATCAACGTGCCGATGTTCATCAGGACGCCCAGCTTGCCGCTGTCGAACAGCGGCAGCAAGGGCGCCAGGCCGGGCGCCAGCGCGTATTGGTGCGCGACGCCGGCCGAGTCGACCGGTGCGCTCGCCGGCGCCAGGACCGTGGCGTCCAGGCTGGCGCGCGCGTGCGCAAAGCTCGGGCGCATCGACTGGTAAGTGTTGTAGCTGGCCGCGTCGTACGGGACGACGGTGTTGGCGTAGTCGTTGCCGCCGTAAAGGAAAATGCAGACCATCGCCTTGTAATCGGACGCGCCGGCGGCCGACGCGTCGGCCATCGCGGCCAGGTTCAATGCCCACGGGGCGGCTGCGCCGGCAATCGACAGGGCCGATGCGCGCTTCAAGAAAGCGCGGCGCGATGGGTTGGTATCGGGTTTCAAAGACATGGTATTCCTACTTCTGGATGATGAATTCGGGCGCAGCCAGTACCAGCACCAGGGCGGTGTAGATGCGGTTGAGTTTCTGCGCGTCGGTACCGAAGGCCATGCTGTCGAGCGCACCCTTGATCAGGGTGAGGGTGGCGGCAGAGAGCTGGCCGGCGGCCATCACGAGATTGAGTTCGTCGAGCAGTGCCTGCGACGTGGCGGCCAGCGGCAGCAGGGTGGCGTACACCGATTTCACGTCGCCGGCGCCATTCTTGACGACGTTCTGCATGTAATTGAGGTAGCCGACCACGCTCGATTCATTGGTGATCTGGAATTCGGGCGCGACCATGCCGGCATTGGCCACGGCGCTGTTGGGTGGCACGTAGCCGGGCCGGAAAAAATTGAAGACGCTGCCGGACCGCAGGGGGCTCTGGCCCAGGCGGCTGGCCGGATCCGACGTGTTCCCGACGGTCCAGGTGTCGGCCAGCGAGGTCGCGCCGGTGGCGCGCACCCAGGCGGCCAGGCGCAGGATCGGTTCGCGCTGTTTGCCGAACGCCGGGTTGGCGATGTGGGCGCTGTTCCTCGCTTCGTCGTCGAGCAGGATGGCCTTGATCACGGCTTTCAGGTTGCCCTTCACCCCGGCGCCGTCGTTGTTGAAGACGCTGGTGACGCGGCCCACGTACGCCGGGCTGGGATTGCTGGTGACCAGGCGCAGGATCAACTGGCGGCTGATGTTGGGCGCCAGGTTCGGATGCGCGAAGATGGTGTTCAGCGCCATGACCAGGCTGTTCTCGCCGCTGGTGCCGGCCGGGATGGACGTGCCGAGGAAGGCCTTGGCGCCGGTTTCGTGGCGGCTGGCGGTCATGACCATCGGGCGGCGCTTGAACTCGGGCACGTCGGCGGTGGTGCCGGTCATGTCGTAGCCCCAGCCGGTGAACACGCGCGCCAGGCCCGTGATGTCGTCCAGCGTATAGGTTTCCTGCTGCGCGCCGTTGAGCAGTTTCGGCGTGCCGTCCTGGTTCAGCTGGACCAGGCCGATGGTAAACAGCTGCATGATTTCGCGCGCGTAGTTCTCGTCGGGCATGGCGCCGGTGGTCATGTTCTGTTTGACGTTGCCGCGGTAGGTCAGGTATTCGCCCATCGGTGCGCTGGTCGATACTTGCTGGAGCAGCGTGCGGTAATTGCCGAACGCGTTCGCTTCCAGCAGGTCGAGGTAGGCCGCGCTGGAAAAGGCGACCCAGCCGCCGTTAAAACCCGACACCGACGCGACCAGGATTTCGGACAGGGCGAACGTGACGCGCTGGCGCAAGGTATCGGTCCCGGACAGCATCTTGCGCCAGATGGTTTGATCGGCGCCCATGTCGCCATTCTTGTACGTCAGGACGTCGAAGCCTTTCGACACGAGCCAGTCCCAGCGCGTGGTGGTGGGTGGCAGGGCCATTTGCTCGTCGATCCAGGCGCTGTAGCCGAGCGCCTGCACGCGGGCGATCTGCTCGCGCGTGGCGCCCATCGCGGCTTGCGCCAGGAAGCGCGACGCCAGGGCCGGCGTGATGGTGTCAAGGCCGGGGGCGGCCGGGGCGGCAGGTGCTGCCGGATTGTCGGGAGTGGCCGGTGTGGCGGGCGCACCAGGGGTGGCAGGGACGCTTGGCGCGACCGTGCCGCCGGCGGTGACGGTGCCAGGGTCGCTGCCGCCACCACCGCCGCAAGCGGCCAGCAGCGCGCCCAGTGCGATCACCGTGGACGCCATCGGCGCCTGGCTGGTGGTGGACTGCGGCGCGCTGCCGGCGCTGCTTGTTTGCTCGATCACTTCCATGCCTGCCCCATTTACCTGAAGTATTTACCAGGTGAAATCGTAGAGCAGGACGCGAAACATTCCTAACGGCAAGTATCTATTTCTTGCTTTTGGTGCTGTAGTGAATCTTTAAAGCAACATAAAATAACTGTACTGTCAACAGAGATGACGGTTTTTTATCACTTTTTTGCCTGGCTCAGCGCTTGCGCACCGGGCGCAAACGATGCCCGCACGATGCGCCCGTCGTTCACTTCATACACGCACAGCATTTCCAGCGTGCCGACGCCTTCCGGAAAATTGCGCGTGATGATTTCGGCATCGACGACCATATTGCCGATCGCCGTGCGCGAGATGAGGCGTGCATGCAGGTCCGGTTCGGCAAAGCGGATGGCATAGCGTGCGCGCAGGGCATCGTGCCCCTGCGCCAGCATGTCGCCGTGCAGCGCGAACTGCTGCGCGTCCGGCGCATACGTCGCCATCAATGCGTCCAGGTCCCTGGCGTTGAAGGCGGCCAGTTGCGCTTCCACGACGGCGATCGGCGACATCATTGCGCCCGCAGCGACAGCAAGACCGGCTGCAGCACGGCCGCGCCCAAACGGGCACTGCGTGCGCCGTCCCAGCCGACCTGCTCGTCCGGATCGTTGGCGTTGTCCTTGAAGGGCAATTCCAGCGTCAGCGACAGGCAGCCGAATGCGTGCGTGATATGCGGCGACCCCATGGTCAGCACTTCATCCGTGTACGGCGCCGGCGGGTAGCCGTGCACGTCCTGGAAGTCGGGGCTGGCGATTTTGAAATCGTCCATGAAGCGGCGCTGGGCGGCGGCCTGGTCGGCGCTGAAATTGGGCAGGGCTTCGCTGCCGGCCACGAATACGTACGGCAGGCCTTCGTCGCCATGCACATCCAAGAACAGGTCGCAGCCCGTTTCCTTCATTTTTTGTTTGACGAGGAAGACTTCCGGGCTGCGTTCCATCGTCGGATTCAACCACTCGCGATTCAGGTTGGCGCCCGCGGCATTGGTTCTGAGGTTGCCGCGCGCGGCGCCGTCCGGGTTCATGTTCGGCACCACGTAGAACACCGATTCCTTCAACAACTGGCGGCCGAACGGGTGGGCCGGGTCGAGCAGGGCGTCGAGCATGCCTTCGACAAACCACTCGGCCATCGTTTCGCCCGGGTGCTGGCGTGCGATGACCCAGACTTTCTTTTGCGCGGCCGGGTCGCCGATGACCAGCATGTTGAAGTCGCGCCCGTCCACCGTATTGCCCAGGTCGACCATGCGCACGTTGTCAAGCATCTGCGCGCGGTCCATCAATTCCAGGTGGCGTTCGAACGAGTACGGCTCGAAGTAGGCGTAGTAGACGCTGTCCATGGCCGGCGTGTGTTCGATGGTGAGCACGTCGCCATCGAAGCTGGTCGGCACGCGGAACCAGTTGACGCGGTCGTAGCTGGCGCAGGCGCGGTAGTCTTCCCAGCCGGCCGGATAGGCGCTCTGGCCGGCGTTGAGCAGGCGGATCGTGCACGGCTCGCCCTGCGCGCCCTGCAGGCGGAAGTAGAACCACTGGGTGATGTCGGCGTGCGAGTCCTTGCGGATGTTCAGGTCGATGGCGTTGGCACTTGTGGCGCTGACGATGTCGATGGCGCCAGCGTCGAATTGGCTGCTGATCTTGATAGACATGGTGTGTCCTGGTTGAGGAATCGGAGAAGGGCGATGATACTAAATTTCAGAGGCCGCCGAAACGGGCGAAGTACGCGCTGTCGGCAAGCGGGGCGTCCGGTTCTTCGGCGCGCAGGACCTGCAGCACGTGGTCTTCGGCCGGGCCGGCCACCAGGCGGTAGATGGCGCCGGCCAGCGCATACGCGTCCGAGCCGGGCCACGGATCGGGCAGCAGTTCCACCGGCAGCATCGGGTCATGCAGCTGCACGCGCCGGTAAGCGTGGATCAGCAGGGTCCTGATCGCAAAGGCGGCAGCGCGATCGGGCGCGCCGTCGCGCTGCAACCCGGCCAGCAGCGGCGCGAACGTCGCGATGAATTGGCGGTAGCTGTCGATCTCGGGGCGCAGGTCCCAGCCATCGTCGACCAGTTCGCACAAGGGCCGGCTGGCGCCGCCGGGCAAGGCATGCGCCGCGCAGAGAAAGACCTTGCCGGCGGCGCCCGTGCGCGCCAGGATTTCGCCCAGGCTGTCGGCGTTCGGCGCCGGATGGGCCAGCACGCCGGGCGCCAGCATCGCGAACCCCTCCCACTCGAGTTCCTTGCGCAGCGCCGCGCGCAGGGGCGCGTCGATGCTGCCGTTGGGCGCCAGCACCAGTGTCCAGCGCCCGTCCCAGTGCAGGCCGGGCGCAGCGTAAATGCGGCCGTTGGCGCGCTCGAGGCGCGGCAATGCCAGCGGTTCGATGGCGTACAGGCTGCGCCGGCCGTCGCGTTTGGCGACCAGCCAGCCTTCCTGCGCCAGGCGAAACACGCTGGTGCGCAGCAGGCGGTCGGTGACGCCCAACGGGGCCAGCAACGCGATCAGGCTGCCCAGCCAGGCGCGGCCGCCGTGCGGGGCGATGGCGTCGCCGATGACGGTCATCACGAGCGATTTCGAGCGCGGCGGTTCACTCGCCAGGAAGGCGGCGACCCATTCAGAAGCAATTTGCATGGTGACAAGGATACGCGAAGGCATGACATGATTCAAAATTTCGGTGTACATTCATTTTTCTGTATCGTATTATGAAAGCTTACGGGGAGACACGCCATGTATGCACAACTGGTAGAAACCGGCCTGAACAAGGTCCAGAGCATCGACGACATGAGTCTGGAAGAACAGACTTTCCAGGCGCGCATCGACGAGGGCATCAAGATCGAAGCGAAGGACTGGATGCCGGACGCGTACCGCAAGACGCTGATCCGCCAGATTTCGCAGCACGCGCACTCGGAAATCGTCGGCCAGCTGCCCGAGGGCAACTGGGTCACGCGCGCGCCGACGCTCAAACGCAAATCGATCCTGCTGGCCAAGATCCAGGACGAAGCCGGCCACGGCCTGTACCTGTACAGCGCGGCCGAAACGCTGGGCGTTTCGCGCGACGAACTGCTCGCGGCACTGCACTCGGGCAAAGCCAAGTATTCCAGCATCTTCAATTACCCGACGCTGTCATGGGCCGACATGGGCGCCATCGGCTGGCTGGTCGATGGCTCGGCCATCATCAACCAGATTCCCCTGTGCCGCTGCTCGTACGGGCCGTACGCGCGCGCCATGGTCCGCGTCTGCAAGGAAGAGTCGTTCCATGCGCGCCAGGGCTACGACATCATGATGAGCCTGGCGAAAGGCACGCCGGAACAAAAGGCGATGGCGCAGGATGCGCTGAACCGCTGGTGGTGGCCATCGTTAATGATGTTCGGCCCGTCGGATGCGGAGTCGGTCAACAGCGCGCAATCGACCAAATGGCGCATCAAGCTGTTCTCCAACGACGAGCTGCGCCAGCGCATGGTCGACCAGACCGTGCCGCAAATTGAATATCTCGGCTTGACCGTGCCCGATCCAGATTTGACCTTCAACGCGGAGACGGGCCACTACGAATTCGGCGCCATCGACTGGAGCGAGTTCCACAACGTTTTAAAAGGCAACGGCCCGTGCAACCGCGAACGGCTGCAAACGCGCGTGACAGCGTGGGATGACGGCGCGTGGTTTCGCGAGGCGCTCGGTGCGTATGCGGACAAGCAGGCCGCGAAGAAGGAGGCAGCATGAGCACGCATGTCACCAAGGAGTGGCCATTGTGGGAAGTATTCATCCGCAGCCAGCACGGGCTGGCGCACAAGCATGTGGGCAGCCTGCACGCGCCCGACGCCGGGATGGCCGTCAATAACGCGCGCGACGTCTACACGCGCCGCAACGAAGGCGTGTCGATCTGGGTGGTGAGGGCAAGCGATATCGTCGCCAGCAGCCCGTCCGATAAAGGTGCGCTGTTCGAGCCGGCCAACAGCAAGGTCTATCGCCATCCGACCTTTTTTCCAATGCCTGAAGAAGTCAAGAACCTGTGATGGCGAATTTTCCCGATCCCAAGCTCACTTACCTGCTGCGCCAGGGCGACAATGCATTGATCCTGTCGCAGCAGCTGTCCAAACTGTGCGGCAAGGGCCCGGCGCTGGAAGAGGACATGGCGCTGACCAACGTCGCGCTCGACCTGCTGGGCCAGACGCGCATGTGGCTGGGGTACGCGGCCGAACTGCGCGGTGAAGGCGACGAAGACACGCTCGCCTTTTTGCGCGATGCCCAGGACCTGCGCTGCTGCCTGCTCGTCGAGCAGCCCAACGGGAACTACGCCGACACGATGATGCGCCAGTTTTACTTCGACACCTGGCATTACTTTTTGATGCAGGGTTTGTTGACGTCATCCGACCCCCGCATCGCGGAAATCGCCGAAAAGTCGATCAAGGAAGTGACGTACCACCTGCGCCGCAGCGGCGACCTGGTCGTGCGCCTCGGTGACGGCACGCTTGACAGCCACGCCAGGATCCAGCACGCGGCCAACGCGCTATGGATGTACAGCGGCGAAGTGTTTCTCTATGACGCCGCCGACCTGGCAATGGTGGAGCAGGGCGTGGCGCCGTCATCCGACTCGCTGCGTGCGGCGTTCCTCGAACACGTCAGTGAGATTTTCGCCGAGGCCACGTTGACGATGCCTGACCCCGACGCCTGGATGCAGCGCGGCGGCAAGCAGGGCCGCCACACCGAACACCTGGGTTTCATCCTGGCCGAGATGCAGTTCCTGCAGCGCGCGTACCCCGGGGCGGAGTGGTAGCAGTGAATGTCGCGCAGGTCTGGTCCTGGCTGGGTGAAGTCGCCGACCCCGAGATCCCGGTGATCTCCATCGTGGATCTCGGCATCGTGCGCGCGGTCGCCTTCGATGGCGACGCCTGCGTCGTGACGATTACGCCAACGTACTCCGGCTGCCCGGCCATGCAGATGATTGCCGAATCGGTGCTCGATGCGCTGCATGCGCATGGCCTGGATGACGTCCGCCTGGTCAACCAGTTGTCGCCGGCATGGACCACCGACTGGATGAGCGATGCCGGCAAGGCTGCGTTGAAAGGCTACGGCATTGCGCCGCCCACGCAGCAGGCCATCGACATCAGCGGCTTGCGCGGTGGCGTCAAGCGTGGAAAAAGCGGGGGCGGGTTCGTGGTGCCTGACGTGACATGCCCGAACTGCGGCTCGACGCACACGCAGTTGACCAGCCAGTTCGGTTCCACGCCGTGCAAGGCGCTCTACAAATGCCTGGACTGCCGCGAGCCGTTCGATTATTTCAAATGCCACTAGGGCGCACATGAGCAAATTCTATCCACTGACGGTCGCGCAGGTAAAACAGGAAACGCGCGACGCAATTGCCGTCACGTTCGCCGTGCCGCATGCGCTGCGCGACGCCTTCGCCTACCAGCAGGGCCAGCACCTGACGCTGCGCGCGCAGATCGAGGGCATTGACGTGCGCCGCTCGTATTCGATCTGCTCGGCCGTGCAGGACAAGCTGCTGCGCGTGGCCATCAAGCGCACGCCGGGCGGCGCGTTTTCCAGCTGGGCCAACGAACATCTGAAAGCGGGCGCCGTGGTCGACGTCATGCCGCCGATGGGCCACTTCAACGTGCCGCTGGATGCCACGCAGGCGCGCCATTACCTTGCGTTTGCGGCCGGCAGCGGCATCACGCCGATCCTGTCCATCATCAAGACCACGCTGCTGGCCGAGCCGCACAGCCGTTTTACCCTTTTCTACGGCAACCGCGCGTCGTCGTCGGTGCTGTTTCGCGAAGAGCTGTCCGAGCTGAAGGACGTCTTCATGGAACGCCTGAAAATCTCGTACGTGATGAGCCGCGAGCAGCAGGACATCGACCTGTTCAATGGCCGCATCACGGGCGAAAAATGCGCCGACTTTTTGCGCCACTGGATCCACCTGGCCGATATCGATGTCGCCTTTATCTGCGGGCCGGAAGACATGATGCATGGCGTCTCGAAGGCGCTGCAGGACGCCGGCATGCCGAAAGAGCGCATCCGCATCGAGCTGTTCGCGGCCAGCATCCCGAAGCACGAACACAAGCCGCGGGCGCTGGTGGCGGATGCGTCCGCGCTGACGGAAGTGACCGTCATCATGGACGGCGCGCATGCGAGTTTTACGATGGACCGCGACAAGGAATCGATCCTCGACGCCGGCCTGCGCGCGGGGATCGACATGCGCTATTCGTGCAAGGGCGGCGTGTGTTCGACGTGCCGGTGCAAGCTGGTGGAGGGGAAGGTCGACATGGACGTCAACTACGCCCTGGAAGACTACGAGATCGCACGGGGGTTTGTGCTCAGTTGCCAGAGTTTTCCAGTGACGGGCAAGGTGATTGTGGATTTTGATCAGGCTGAGTGATTAGCCGCAGACGACACGAAATCAGCATGGGTACCGGCGTTCGCCGGGACCCATGCTGAGTAGCAGAAACCGAGAAAGCATCAACCCGATAACGCGATCAAAACACGCGACCAGGAGACAAAATGCACTTCGATTCCATCCAATATGAAGTAAAAAGCGGCATCGCCATCCTCACCCTGAACCGCCCCGATAAACTCAACAGCTTCACCCAGGCCATGCACCTGGAAGTGCGCGCCGCATTGACCGCGCTGCAGGAAGACAAAACCGTGCGCGTGCTGGTGTTGACCGGCGCCGGTCGCGGCTTTTGCGCCGGCCAGGATCTAAGCGACCGCGCCGTCGCCCCCGGTGATAAACCCGTCGACCTGGGCGACTCGGTCGAGCAGTTCTACGCCCCGCTGGTCCTCACCCTGCGCAACTTGCCGATGCCGGTGATCTGCGCGGTGAACGGCGTCGCCGCCGGCGCCGGCGCCAATCTCGCCTTGGCCTGCGACATCGTCATTGCCGCCCGGTCGGCCAGTTTCATCGAAGCGTTCTGCCGCCTCGGCCTGATCCCGGACACGGGCGGCACCTGGCATTTGCCGCGTTTGATCGGCATGGCGCGCGCCACGGGCCTGGCCATGCTGGGCGAAAAACTGACCGCCGAAAAAGCCGAACAATGGGGCCTGATCTGGCGCTGCGTGCCCGACGCCGACCTGATGACGGAAGCAATGGCCATGGCTGCGCACTTCGCCACAGCGCCCACGAAAGGGCTGGCCTTTACGAAAAAGGCGCTGCAAACCAGTTACGCCAACACCCTGCCGGAACAGCTGCAACTCGAAGGGGCCATGATGCGCGAACTGGGCAACAGCCATGACTACCGCGAGGGCGTCGCCGCCTTTCTCGCCAAGCGCCCCGCCAACTTCACCGGAGAATGAGATGACAACATCCCTGGAACGCGGCACGACGGTGGGCGTGATCGGCAGCGGCGCCATGGGCAGCGGCATCGCCCAGGTGGCGGCTGCCGCCGGCCACGTGGTGCGCCTGTTCGACACGCGCCCCGGCGCCGCCCAAAGTGCGATTGCCGACATCGGCAAGGTGTATGCGCGCCTGGTCGAGAAGGGCCGCATGACGGAGCACGATGCCCAGGCTGCCCACGCGCGCCTGGAACCGGTCGCCAACCTGCACGACGTGGCCGATGCGGCGCTGATTGTCGAGGCGATCGTCGAGAGCCTGGAAGTCAAGCGTATGCTGTTCACCGAGCTGGAAAGCATCGTGTCGGACGACTGCATCATGGCCACCAACACGTCGTCGATTTCGGTCACCGCGATTGGCGCGCCGCTGCGCCGCCCGGAACGCCTCGTCGGCATGCACTTCTTTAACCCGGTGCCGCTGATGGCGCTGGTCGAAGTGATCAGCGGCGTGGCCACCGATCCGGCCGTCGCCGAGACCATATTTGCCACGGCCGCCGCCTGGGGCAAGAACCCGGTGCACGCCAAATCGACGCCCGGTTTCATCGTCAACCGCGTGGCGCGCCCGTTCTATGCCGAGGCGCTGCGCCTGCTGTCCGAGCAGGCCGCCGACGCCGTCACGCTGGACGCCGTCATGCGCGACTGCGGCGGCTTTCGCATGGGCCCCTTCGAGCTGATGGATTTGATTGGCCACGACGTCAATTTCTCGGTCACCCAGTCTGTCTTCAACGCCTACTTCGGCGACCCGCGCTTCACGCCGTCGGTGCTGCAGCAGGAACTGATGAACGCCGGTTTCCTGGGCCGCAAATCGGGCCGCGGCTTTTACCGCTACGGCGACGGCGCCGTCAATCCGCCGTTGCAGCAGGAAGGCGCGCAACTGCGTCCTGCGTCAGTCGGCATCAGCATCGATCCCGGCACCAAGAAGCTCAACACCGAGGCGCTGGAAGCGCGCTTTGTCGACGCCGGCTACACGCTCACGCACCGCAGCGCCCTGGCCGGCGCCACGCACGAAGCGCCGGCCTTTCACTGCGACGGCGCTGCGATCTATCTGACCGATGGCCGTACCGCCACCGAGCGTGCCGCAGCCAACAACCATCCGAACACGGTGCTGTTCGACCTCGCGTTCGATTACGCCGGCGTGACGCGCATCGCACTGGCGCGCGCCGACCAGTGCAGCCTGGCGTCGTGGAATTCTGTCGTCGGCTTGTTCCAGGCGGCCGGCTTTGCCGTCACGCGCCTGGACGACGTGCCCGGCATGGCCGTCATGCGCACGGTCGCCATGCTGGCCAATGAAGCCGCCGACGCTGTCAACCAGGGCGTCTGCAGCGCGCAGGCCGTCGACATCGCCATGCAAAAGGGCGTCAACTATCCGCGCGGGCCGCTGGCGTGGGCCGACAGCGTCGGGCTGGCGCACATCGTGGCGGTCCTGTCGAACATGGCCGCAGCGTATGGCGAAGACCGCTATCGCGTGTCGCCGCTGCTGCGCCGCAAAATGGCAGCCGGCACGGCCGACAACACAAAGGGGGCGCGCTTCCATGCTTGATTTACAAAAGTTGGCTGAACTGGCCGGCAAGACCATGTACCAAAACGACCCCGCCAGCCAGGCGCTGGGCATGGTGCTGGCCGAGATCCGGCCCGGTTACGCGCGCATGACGATGACAGTGCGCCCCGACATGCTCAACGGCCACCGCACCTGCCACGGCGGCTTCATCTTCATGCTGGCCGACAGCGCCTTTGCGTTTGCCTGCAATTCGCACAACTTCAACACGGTCGGCGCCGGCTGCACGATCGACTACCTGGCGCCGGGCCGCGAAGGCGATGTGCTCACGGCCGAAGCAGTCGAGCAGGCGCTCTCCGGCAAGACCGGCGTCTACGACATTGCCGTCACCAATGCGGCCGGCAGCACGATCGCGCTGTTTCGCGGGAAATCGCACCGTGTGTCCGGCATGGTCGCCGCAATCGAACAGGAGGCATGATGGTCCAACGCACGCCACAACCGGGTGACCTCGAACCCATCGAAACGGCCAGCCGCGACGCGCTGCAAGCGCTGCAACTGGAACGCCTGCGCTGGTCGCTGCGCCACGCGTACGAGAACGTCGCCCACTACCGCAGTGCCTTCGACGCAGCCGGCGTCCATCCCGACGATTTGAAGGCACTCGCCGACCTGGCCAAATTCCCGTTCACCGATAAAAAAACGCTGCGCGACAATTATCCGTTTGGCCTTTTTGCCGTGCCGCGCGAACAGGTGGTGCGCATCCACGCGTCGTCCGGCACCACCGGCAAGGCGACGGTCG
>Ga0247816_10001273_pt1 | contig 12486 bp, 11 predicted proteins | sample UWRJL209509C1_FD_179930 | JGI IMG/M metagenome (GOLD analysis project Ga0247816, IMG submission 179930) | Plant litter microbial communities from Arlington Agricultural Research Station in Wisconsin, United States - UWRJ-L209-509C-1 | ecosystem: Environmental > Terrestrial > Plant litter >...
TCGTCTAAATAGGCTCAGCTCTTTCCTCGGGACACTGCATGGCAAAGAGATGTGGGAGCACTGCTGTCACTTAGAAAATGGTCAAATAAAAAACTATCAAGACAGTTGCTCCCACATTTGGACTGCATTTTTTCAGGTAGACCGAGGTGAGGCCATCGCAGCGATGCGGCGACCCGACAAGCCAGTTCCCACAGAAGAGCCAGTGACCACACATAAAATCAGCGGCCACAGGAAGATCTGCTGTTGATCTGCTCTTGCTTCACACCACTCAGGCCGGCTTTCAGGCCGTTGTGTGCAGCCCCAGCAAGGTCAATTGCATGCCCACTCCCGCTTTAAATGCACATTGTCGGCAACTACCTGGCCAAAGGCATCCTGCCGCCGGCGCAGTGGCGGGTGAATGTGGCCAAGGGCTGACGTATACGGTCTACGGGCTTCGCTTTTACCTAAGTACTACCCGAGGCAAATGCTGGTTTCGTCCAACCTTGCGCAATGTGAAGCTGAGTTCAATAGCGCGACGATTCAACTCACCGACTCAACTCACCCACGCGCGACAAGGGGCTCCATGGCCGTCATTACCTGCATCGAAGACCTGCGCAATCTCGCGCGTAAACGCGTGCCGCGCATGTTTTATGACTATGTCGATGGCGGGTCCTGGACGGAGTACACCTACCGCGCCAACGAAGCCGATTTCCAGCGCCATGAACTGCGCCAGCGCGTGGCCTTCGATATTGCACGGCGCAGCACCGCGAGCAGCATGGTCGGCCAACCGGTGAGCATGCCGGTGGCCATCGCGCCGACCGGTTTGACCGGTATGCAGCATGCCGACGGGGAAATCCTGGCCGCACGCGCGGCGAAGGATTTCGGTATTCCTTTTACCCTGTCAACGATGAGCATCTGCTCAATCGAAGCGGTGGCGCAGGCAACTCAGGGGCATCCGTTCTGGTTTCAGCTCTACGTCATGCGCGACCGCACATTCGTCGAGAACCTGATTGACCGCGCCCGAAATGCCCAGTGTTCTGCACTGGTGGTCACGATGGACTTGCAGGTGTTTGGCCAACGGCACAAAGACAAAAAGAACGGGCTGTCGATGCCGCCCAGCCCAACCTTGCGCAACATCGTCAACATGGCGAGCAAGCCGCGTTGGTGCTTCAACATGCTGCGCACCCCGCATCGCCAATTCGGCAACATCGTTGGCCACGCCAAGGGGGTGGACTCGATCAAATCATTGGTGGAATGGACACGGCAGCAGTTCGATCCGGGTTTGTCGTGGCAGGATATCGAGTGGATCAAAAAACGCTGGGGCGGCAAGTTGATCGTCAAGGGCATCCAGGACCCGGAAGATGCGCGGCTCGCGGTGGAGTGCGGTGTTGATGCGATTGTCGTGTCCAACCACGGCGGCCGTCAGCTGGACGGCGCCTGCTCATCGATTTCGGCGTTGCCACGGATTGTCGATGCCGTCGGCAGGCAGGTTGAAGTGCATCTCGATGGCGGGATCCGCTCGGGCCAGGATGTGCTCAAGGCCATTGCGCTGGGTGCGCGCGGCACCTACATCGGCCGGGCCATGCTGTACGGCCTGGGCGCGCAGGGGCAGCAGGGTGTGACCACGGCGCTGGAAATTATTCAGAATGAACTTGATCTGTCGATGGCGTTTTGTGGCAGGACCGATATATCCGCGGTGGACCGCGAAATTCTGCTGGCACGGTCGTGATCAGGACCTAGCCGCTCCCTTCCAGTGTTGATCGTTCCCACGCGCAGCAAAGGAATGCCGCCTGGGACGCTCCGCGTCCCGCTGTTGGCGCAAGACTTAAGTCCTGCGCAATGGTGACGCAGAGCGTCACAGGATGCATTCCCACGCAGAGCGTGGGAACGATCGATCAGATGCGCCTCACTGGCTCACAAACCCCAGCACCCGCTCCAGCATCCGGTCACACGCTTCAAGTTGCTCCAGGCTGATGAATTCATCTGGCTTGTGCCCCTGGTCCATGCTCCCCGGCCCACACACCACCGTCGGAATACCTGCCTGATCAAACAACCCGCCCTCGCTGCCAAACGCCACCGTGCCAAATTCCTGCGAGCCGCAAAAACCAGCGACCCATTGCGCAGCCTGGCTCTGCACCGAGGTCGCCAAGCCGGGATAGCTCGACAACTCGCTGAAACTGATAGCGCATAGCTCGCTCACCGACTGCATCGCCGGCAGCAAGGTTTGCTCGGCGTACCCACGCAAGCGGTCAGCCACTTGCCAGGGATCCTGCGCCGGCAGCGAGCGCACTTCAAAATCAAAACTGCAATGCTGTGGAACGATGTTCAGCGCCTTGCCACCAGCTATAACACCGGTTTGCACGGTAGAGAACGGCGGATCGAACCGAGTATCCAGATGTTCAGGTGCCTTGAGTTCCTCACCCAGCCGACCCAACTCAATAATCAGCCGCGCCGCATATTCAATCGCGTTGACACCAGACGGCGCATAGGCCGAATGGCACGCCGCGCCATGCACCTCGCACCGCATCGCCAGCTTGCCTTTGTGCCCCAGCACCGGCTTAAGCTCGGTAGGCTCACCGATCACACACAGCAACGGCTTGACCGGCCGCGCGTGAAACGCCTCGAGCAGCGAACGCACACCCAGGCAGCCCACTTCTTCATCATACGAAAGCGCAATATGCACCGGCATGCGCAACGGCGCCTGCACCAGCGCCGGCACGCTGGCCAGCACGCAGGCGATATAGCCTTTCATGTCCGCCGTGCCACGCCCGTACAGCTTGCCGTCTTTCTCGGTCAGTTCGAACGGCGCAACGCTCCAGCGCTGACCGTCTACCGGCACCACGTCGGTGTGGCCAGACAACACAATGCCCGGCACATCCGCCGGGCCGATGGTGGCGAACAGATTGGCCTTGCTCTTCTGCTCGTTGTACAACAATTCACAACTCACTCCGTGCCGCTGCAAATAATTACGCACGAAGTCGATCAGCGCCAAATTCGACTCACGGCTGGTGGTGTCGAAGCTGACCAGTTGCGCCAGCAGCTCACGGCTTTGGCTCATCGATCATCTCCCGGCACCGCGTAGCCCGGCGCACTGTGCGGGTTGAGGGCGCGGTCGATGTAATCCTGCATTTGCCCGCGGTAGGCTTGCCAGAGTTGGCCAAGCGCGCCTATCGGGTCTTCGTCGGCCCAGTCCACCCGCAAATTGACGATGGGCCAGGAGAGTTCGCCCACCACCACCAACGCGGCCGAATGCACCGGCCCCGCCTCGCCGCCGCCGGCAACCCCGGCCTGCATCGCAGCCAGCAACCTGTCGGCCAGGTGCCCTGAGGTGTTCTCGAATGCACGAACCATGGCCTCGATCACCTCAGGGTTGGCCAACATGTTTCCCGCCGCCACGCACTGTTCGCCACTGACCGCATGGTGGATGCCCAGGGTGTTCGCGCCGCTGAAATGCGCGGTTCTTCCGGTGCTGTCGATCACCGTCACCTGGCGGTATTCGCTGTGGCTGTGTGGGCCGAGCGCGGCGGCCAGCGCCTCACTCGGCGCCATGCCCTGGTCGAGCAGGTCCAGGGTCTGCGGGCCTAATGCCGGCAAGGTAATGTTCTGCGAAGCCACCGCACCCACACCGGGCCGCAGCCAGGGGCAACGGGCCCCCACGGCAATGCTCGACGAACTGATAGCGATGCCAAGCTGGCCCGTTTCGGCACAGCGGGCGACAACCGAAAAGGTCATGGCAAGTCCTGTCTATTGAGGTTCACAAGGGAATGCTTCAGTCGAGCAATGAAGGGTCGGCGTCGATCATCAACTGCTTCATTTCTTCAAAATGACGCTGGGAGAAATCCGCGATGCCTTCCCAACCGCGCGCGGTTTTCTCGGCGACTTCGTCAGACAACACCCGCAGCGGCTGGCCGGTGGACCACGCCGTCACCAGAATCTGGCAGGCGCGCTCCAGGGTCCAGACATCGTCGAATGCCTCACCGATGGTCGCGGCTGTCACCATCACACCGTGGTTGCCCATCAACAAACGCCGCTTACCGTCCAGCAAACCCGCCAGGCGCTCGCCTTCGGCGGTTGTATCGGCCATGCCGCCGTACAGCTCATCCACCGCCACGCGGTTGAAATAGCGCGCGGTGTTCTGGTCAATCGGCGGCACGTGCGGTTTGGCCAGGCAGGCGACTGCCGTGGTGTACACCGGGTGCAAATGCAGCACGGCGCGGGCCTGGGGCAACAAGCGGTGAATCTGGCCGTGGATGGACCAGGCGGTGGAATCCACGTCCGGGTGATCGGCGCAAGCCGCATCGTCGGCGTTCAGCAGCAATAAGTCACTGGCGCGGATACGCGAGAAGTGCTTCCACTTCGGGTTGATCAAAAACTGTTTGCCGTCGGCCGAAACCGCCGCGCTGAAGTGGTTGGCCACCGCTTCATGCATGCCCAGGTGCGCAACGATGCGGAAGGTTGCCGCCAGGTCGATGCGCGCTTGTTCTTCGAGTAATAACGCCATGTAGCTTTCTCCGCAGGGCTTCAATGCTATGCCGTTAAAGAGTTGTAGGAGCGAGCTTGCTCGCGAAAAACTTGAGAGCGCTGCGGGGTTTCAGGCACCGCGCGTTATCGTTAACGATTTTCGCGAGCAAGCTCGCTCCTACAGGAGAACTCATTCGTTTAAATGAGCAGCATCGGGATCAGGACTTGGGCATCAGGGTGGCGATGTCTTCATCGGTAGGGCCCTGGAAGTTGTACTTCTTGAGCAACGCAGCGTACTCAGGCGTTGTGCGGTATTTGGCCAGCGCATCGACCAGGGCGTTCTTCACTCTGTCGTTGCCTTTCTTCACACCAAAGCCGTTCAGCACCGGGTAAATCAAGGTGTCGGAAGAGATCACCACGCGCCCGCCCAGTTTGTCGACCGCACCACGGGCCACGGCCGCATCGGTGATCTGTGCCTCCACCGCATGGGCCAGCAAGGCCTGGGTGGTTTGCGGGTCGGTGCTGTACTCGCTGATCAGGATTGGCTTGAGGCCCTTCTTCACGCAGTACTCATCCGACAGCTTGTTCATCTGCGCCAGCCAGGAGGTAGCGCCCATCGAGCCAATCTTGTGGCCGCAGAATTCTTCCGGCTGCTTGGGCTGGAACTCGCTGCCCTTGAGGGTCAGGATCGATTCGCCGCTTTTCAGATAGGGAATCATGTCGATGACTTTTACCCGCTCGGCGGTGATGTACATCGACGAGTTGGTCAAGTCAAAACGCCCGGCCTGCAGCCCGGTGATCAAATTGGGAAAACGCGTATCGAGGTTCTCGACGGTGCGGCCCATGATCTTCGCCAGGCCTTCCATGAACTCAATATCAAAGCCCGCAGGCTTGTTGTTATCCATGTATTCATAGGGAAAGAACGTCACATCCGTCCCGACCACAATTTTCCCGTCTTTCTGGAACGCCGAAGCGGCCAACGAAGTCATCGCAACCGCAGCGCCCAGCAGGCATACGGCAACAGGGCGAGCAATCTTACGAAACGCTGTCATGGTATTTCCCCGCAAAGATAAAAGTAGGTTAGGCAGTGGCTGAATCTTGACCGGCCTGTTGCACGAAGAAAGAAGCGCCACGGGGTTTCTGCGGCAAGCGCAGGTGGTTGTCCGTGGAACGCACCAAGCCGCTTTCCTGACCGGCCACCATCAGGCCGGAGTGCTCACTGGGCAAAGGGTTTTCTCCGAATGGCAGCGCGTCTTCAGCGGCATAAACACTGATGAAAAGCGTGCGCGGCAGTTCGGTCTCGTTGGGACTTGAGGCATGCAACAAGCGGGTGTGCATGAAGCACACGGAACCGGCAGGGCCATAGCAGGCAACCGGTTGCTGGCAATATTCTTCGACGACGGCATCGTCCACTGAGCCGGTGAAACGCTGCTCGTGCCAGTGCGACCACAGCGGGCCTTTATGGCTGCCCGGAATCACATTCAGCGGGCCGTTTTGCGGCGTGACTTCACTGACCATCAGCAAGGCGGTGACGATGTCGTCATTGCTGTGGGGCGTGAACAGAAAATCCTGGTGCCATTTCACCTGCGTGGCGGTGTGCGGCAGTTTCGAGTTGATCTTGCTGTGATGAAAGCGTGTACCGCCGCCCCCGATCAACTGCGCGGAAATCGCCGCCATCCGCGAGTGCAATGCCACCTGCTGATACGCGGGGGAAATTTCGGTGGGCGAACTCACCCGGCGCAACGAAGGGTGATCGGGGCGATGGTCGCCTTCCAGATCGAAACGCGCACGGCCATCCACCGTTGCGCCCCAACCCTGGTCGTGGCCACGGCTCTCTTGCACCCACTGGTCAAAGTCCAGCTGCAACGCAGCCACTTCCTCAACCGACAGCACGTCTTCTACCACCAGGAACCCGTCCTGGTGGAACTGCTCAAGTTGCCACTGCTCGATCATGTTGTTTTCCTTCTTGAACCTCGAACACTAAGGGGGTCACGCCAGTGAAACGTCCTTGAGGAAGGCCTCCACGCGTGGGTTCTGGCCACTGCGCAAAGCCTCGGGCGTGTCGTCGCAGACCACACGCCCCTTCTCCATGAAAACGATTCGGTCGGAGACCTTGAACGCGAAATTCATCTCGTGAGTGACGATCACCATGGTGATGCCCTCCTGCGCCAGGGTTTCGATGACCTGCAGTACTTCGTTGACCTTTTCCGGATCGAGCGCGGAGGTCGGCTCGTCAAACAACATGATTTGCGGGCGCATCATCAAGGCACGGGCAATGGCCACGCGCTGCTGCTGGCCGCCGGAAAGCTGGTGCGGGTATTTCCAGGCGTGGTCGAGCATGCCCACCTTGTGCAGCAGGGCGTAGGCCTGTTGCTTGAGCTCTTCGACGCGGCCAAGGCGGTGGTATTTCGGCGCCATCAGCAAGTTGTCGAGCACGGTCAAATGCGGGAACAGGTTGAAGCTCTGGAACACCATGCCGATGTTCAGCCGGTGCTCGGCATGCTCCACGTATTGGGGTTTCTGCGCGCCGATTTTGTTCAGGTGAATAAACGGCTGGCCGTTGATTTTGATTTCGCCGTTATCCAGTTGCTCAAGGCCGTTGAGCAAGCGAATCAGCGTGGTTTTACCGGAGCCGGAAGGCCCGATCACCGACACCACTTCACCGGGCTGAATCTGCAGGTTCACCGCGCCGAGCACTTCCACATCGTTATAGGCCTTGTGTAGCCGGGTAGCCTGCAACGCCGGGGCTTGAGACTCGGTGCTGGCCGGGCGCTGCAATGCGGTGCGCTGTTGCGTTGCCAGCGCCAGCACCTGCGCATCGGGGACGCGGGAAACGTTGCGTTGGTTGACATCCAGAAAACGCTCCAGGCGTTTGAGCAGGAAGTCGAACACCGTGACGATCAGCACGTAATAGAACGCGACTGCAGCCATGGTTTCGATCACCAGGAAATTCTGCGAATACAGGCGTTGGCCGACCATCAGAATCTCGGTGAGTGAGATCACCGACACCAGTGATGTGAGCTTGACGATCGAGATGTATTCGTTGGCCAGCGACGGCAACGCCACCCGCAGTGCCTGTGGAATCACGACTCGCCACTGGGTCCCGAAGAACTTCAGCCCCAGCGCCCGTGCGGCTTCGCCCTGCCCTTTGTGAATCGACAGCAGGCCACCGCGATGGATTTCGGCGACGTAGGCGGTTTCGCAAATCACCAGGGCCAGCAGGCCGGCCCAGAATGGGTCTGCGAGAATCACCGACGTGGCGGGAATGGCCTGCGGCAGGTTGTAGATGAAGATCAGCAGCACCAACAGCGGCAGGCTGCGGAACAGCCAGATATAGGCGCGTGCCGGCAAGCTGAGCAGCGGGTATTTGGATTGCTTGGCCAGGGCCAGGAAAAAGCCCAGCGCGATACTCAAGACCCATGTCAGGGAACTGAGTTGGATAACCGTCCATGTCGCCCTCCAGAACTCGGCATCGCCCAGCAAACTAAACATGTAATTCCAGTCGAATGTCATCGTCGCTGTGCTCAACAAAAAAATTAAAGTGCCTGACCGAATGCTCAACCTGAACTTCGAACGTCGGCCTGAACCGATGAGTTGAGATTCGTGGGCAGAGGGGGTTTGGGTCAATTCGTAAAAGCCGGCCTATTGAGTAGGTAGAACCTATGCAGCGTTAGCGATTTCGTAAGCGGTCGACGGCTTGCTGGAGGCGCGCACGCCGATGGGGCGCGGGCTGGTTCATAGCGCTGCCGGCGCTACTTTTTGGTGCGTTTTGGGGAGTTGAGTGAGGAACGATCAAAAAACGCATCCCCCTGTAGGAGCGAGCTTGCTCGCGATGGTCGTTAACGATGACGCGGGGATCCTGAATGCACGCGGCGCACTCAGGTTTTTCGCGAGCAAGCTCGCTCCCACAGAAAAGCGGTTTGTGATTTTGATGTGCAGGCCCCGTTAACCGCAGTGGCACTCAGCTGACGCTGGTCAACGTGCGCACCACATGCGCATCAAAAAAGCTCGGCGCCGCCATCCCGGGGATGTACTGATCGGAAACAAACATCCGACACCGCTCCGCAAACGCCGATACGACCCTGGACAACTGCGCATTCGTCGCCGTCGCATACCCCAGCTTCATCGCCCGATGCGAACCCGCCAACCGCACCCGTATCAAGCGCTTGCCATCCTGGGAAAGATTGGCCTTGGGCCGAGCATTCGCAAACGAATACCCCACCCCATTGGCCACCATCGCCCGTACGGTCTCAAGGTTGCTCGAGCGCATAATAATGTTCGGCGTAGTGCCCGCTTGCATGAACAAACTCAGGAAATACTCGCGGCTCCAGGGCGTATCCAGCAGCACCACCGGATAAGCTTCAAGATCCTGCATGCTCACCGCCGACAGGCTCGCCAGCGGGTGGTACTCACCCACCATCACATACGGCGGCAAATGCGCCAGCGGCTGGAAATCAATGTCATCACTGGTCGCCAAATCGTAGGTCAACGCAATATCAATCTCGGCGCTGCGCAGCTTCTCCAGCAGTTCCTCATGATTACCTTCAACCTGCGTAATCCGCACCCCGGGAAACGCACGGCCAAACCCGAACACCAGTTCCGGCGTGATCATCGGCGCCAACGACTCAAGACAACCCACCCGCAGCGGCCCTCGCACGGTGTTCAACGACTCCGAGGCGATGGTGTAGAGGTTGGTCATCTGCTCAAGAATCAGCTTGGCCTCTTGCATCACCTGACGCCCCACGGCAGTCAGGGAAATGCCCTGAGCGTGGTGACGAATGAACAGCTGGATGCCCAGCTCGGCCTCCATATGGGTAATCGCCGCCGAAATGGAGGGCGACGACACATGAATGCGTTCAGACGCAGCACTGATGCTGCCCGCTTCGCCGGAAGCCACGAAATATTCCAGTTGGCGCTGAGTAATACGACTGAGCATCACGCCTCCACATATTGAATGCACCGACACCAACCTGGCGCCGACTGTAAGAGCGACATTGCTTTTAACCAGGGCACTGCATGGTTCATGCCGGGTTCCCCGTGGGCCTCACGTCGCCTCCCCAACATCATCACCGGTAAGGCCTGCACGCGGGCTTCGGTTTTGCCTAAGCACTACCCAGCGCAAATGCTGGTTTCGCCAGATCAGGGCCGATGTGAAGCTGGATTCATCCCGCTCCCCACGAGTCCCTGTGATGCCTACCCACACCCGTATTCGCATGTTCAACACCAAGCAGACCTACCCCAACCAGTCGCTGGACAACGATCTGTGCCAGGCCGTGCGCGCCGGTAACACGATTTATGTGCGCGGCCAGATTGGTACCGACTTTGAAGGCAACCTGATCGGCCTCGGCGACCCGCGAGCCCAAGCCGAGCAGGCGATGAAGAACGTCAAGCAACTGCTCGAAGAGGCCGGCTCCGACCTGTCGCACATCGTCAAGACCACCACCTACCTGATCGACCCGCGCTACCGCGAGCCGGTGTACCAGGAGGTAGGCAAATGGCTCAAGGGCGTGTTCCCGATTTCTACCGGCCTGGTGATCTCGGGCCTGGGCCAACCGGAATGGCTGATGGAAATCGACGTGATTGCGGTCGTGCCGGATGACTGGAACCCGGCCTGAATCAACCCCCTTTGGCATCGGAGCGCCTATGAGCACTGCACAGATCAAACCCGTCACCCAGCCCAACATCGCGGTTCAACTCGATGGCGTGCTCAAGCGTTTCGGTGACTCGATCGCGCTGCATCAGGTTTCATTGAAGATTCAGGAAGGCGAATTCGTGACCCTGCTGGGCCCCTCCGGCTGCGGCAAAAGTACCCTGCTCAACCTGGTGGCCGGGTTTGCCGAAGCCGACGGCGGCGAGATTTTCATCGATGGCCAACTGGTCACCGACACCCCGGCTTACCAGCGCGAAATCGGTATCGTTTTTCAAAACTACGCGCTGTTCCCGCACATGAATGTGGCGAGCAACGTCGGCTACGGCCTGCGCATGCGCGGGGTGCCCAAGGATGAGATCGGCAAACGGGTCGCCCAGGCACTGGCGCTGGTCAAGCTGGACGGCTACGGCGAACGCAAGCCCCGCGAGCTGTCCGGTGGGCAGCAACAGCGCGTGGCCCTGGCGCGGGCGCTGGTGATTCGGCCAAAGGTGCTGCTGCTCGATGAACCCTTTTCAGCGCTGGACAAGAACCTGCGCCTGTCGATGCAAATCGAGCTCAAGGAGATCCAGCGCAAGCTGGGCGTGACCACCGTATTTGTCACCCACGACCAGAGCGAAGCCTTGAGTATGAGCGACCGCGTGGTGGTGATGTCTGCCGGGCATGTGCGCCAGATCGGTACGCCCGACGCGATCTATCGCCGCCCGCAAGACCCGTTCGTGGCCAGTTTCGTTGGTGACGTGAATATCCTGCGCGGCCGTTATGTGAGCCGTGACGAACTGGCCACCGTGGCGCTGGGAAACAGCTCGCTGCGCCTGCCGGCCGAGCGCGTACACGGCGATATTGGCGCAAGCCTGGACGTGTATGTGCGCCCGGAAAACATTCACCTCGGCGCCTTGGGCCCGCGCTCATTGTTGACCGCCACCGTGGTCGCCCACGTGTTTCAGGGCGACCACGTGGACATTCACCTGGATGTGCCGGCACTGGGGCAAACACGCCTGTTCGTCCGCCAGTCCGGCCTTGATGCGCTGACTCGTTGGCCAGTGGGCGCAGTCGCCGGCCTGACCTTCGACGACGAAGGTGTGTGCGCTTTCGCCACCGACCTCCCGCCCTCCTCTTGAACGCGACCCGCGTGGAACCCTTACCGCCATGAAACTGCTTCCCGACACCATGAATGCCGTCATTGCCCGCGAACCGGGCGGGCCTGAAGTCCTGCAATGGGTACAGCGCCCGGTGCCTGTGCCGCAGGCCGGCGAGGTGCTGATTCGCGTGGCCGCCGCCGGGGTCAATCGCCCGGACTTGATGCAGCGCAGTGGCATGCCAACGCCCCCCGGCGTTACCGATGTGCTGGGCCTGGAAGCGGCCGGCACGGTGGTTGCGGTAGGCCGCGGGGTTGCCAGCTTCGTGCCCGGTGATCGCGTAATGGCCTTGCTCAATGGCGGTGGCTACGCCCAATACTGCGTGGCCAACGCAGGGCACTGCCTGCCAGTGCCCGTCGGCTTGTCGCTGCACAGCGCTGCCGGCGTACCGGAAGCCGCCTTCACCGTTTGGCACAACCTGTTCGAACTGGGCCGCCTGCACAACGGCGACAGCGTGCTGATCCACGGCGCTGCCAGTGGCGTCGGCAGCTTCGCCGTGCAGTGCGCGCTGGCCGCTGGTGCGCGGGTTATCGCCACTGCCGGCGGCCCCCACAAGGTCGCCATGCTCGAAGCGCTGGGGGTATGGCGCGCGGTCGACCGGCATGCGCAGGACTTTGTCGAGGTGGTGAACGAATGCACCGAAGGCCGTGGGGTCGACGTGGTGCTCGATAACGTCGGCGGCCCGTATGTGGCGCGCAACCTCGCCGCCATGGCCATGGGTGGCCGGCATGTCAGCCTGTCGTTCCTGCAAGGGGCGAAGATTGAACTCGACCTGCAACTGCTGATGCGCAAAAGCCTGAGCCTGACCTCGTCGACGCTGCGCCCCAAAAACGATCAGGAAAAAGTCCGGCTGGCGGCCTGCATCCGCGAGCACCTGCTGGCGTGGCTCGCGTCTGGCCAGGTCGCCCCGCTGATCCACGCGCAACTGCCGCTGAACCAGGCGGCTGACGCGCATCGGCTGCTGGAAGCCAACGCCAATATCGGCAAGGTTCTACTCACCGTCGCCACGGCCTAGGAGCGCGCATGTTCCAACTCTATTACGCACCAACCTCGGCCTACGTGCGCAAGGTCATGGTGGTTGCCCATTGCCTGGGCCTTGTCGGGCAGATCGAAAAGCTCGATTCGGCGGCCCATCCGGTCCAGCGTGACGAGCGCATCGCGCGCTTCAACCCGTTGGCCAAGGTGCCGGCCCTGCGCACCGCAGACGGGCTGTCGCTGTACGACAGCCGAGTGATCTGCGAATACCTGAACGCGTATGCC
>Ga0247816_10001277_pt1 | contig 12456 bp, 12 predicted proteins | sample UWRJL209509C1_FD_179930 | JGI IMG/M metagenome (GOLD analysis project Ga0247816, IMG submission 179930) | Plant litter microbial communities from Arlington Agricultural Research Station in Wisconsin, United States - UWRJ-L209-509C-1 | ecosystem: Environmental > Terrestrial > Plant litter >...
CGCTGTCGATCGTGCTCGGCGCCGTGGGACTCGTCGGCTGGTTGGCCGGCTACCTGGTGCACGGGCGGGTCCTCGCCCAGCGCACCGCCCGCGTCATCCCGCTCGTCGAGGCGCAGTACGACGTGGTTTACCAGAGCGGGGAACGGGCCAGTCACCTGCTCGCCGCCTGAGCGGGCCCGGTCGGCACCCGAAGCAGGTCGAACGCTGGCGCCACGGGTCCGCGCGGGCGAGGATGGTGCCATGATCGCCACCCTCGCCGCTGTCGCCCGGGAGCTCTACGGCATCCAGCCCCAGGACTTCACCACAGCCCGCAATGCCAGGGCGCGGGAGCTGAAACTCTCGGATGCCGCTCTGGCCAAGCAGGTCGCGGCGCTGCGGAAGCCCGCACCCGCGGCCTGGGTGGTGAATCTCCTGGCCCGGGAGAACTCCGACGATCTCGCCGCGCTCCTCAACCTCGGCGAGCACATGCGCACCGCCCAGGAGCAACTCGACCGGGACGCGTTGCGGCGACTCGGCGGCGAGCGCCGGACCGCCGTCACCGCGCTCGCCCAGGCCGGTGCCGCGCGAGCCGCCGCACTCGGCCACCCACCCACCGCGGCCGTGGCCGACGAGGTCGAGCAGACCCTGTTGGCGGGCACGTCGGATCCGGCCGCCGCCGGCGCGGTCGCCAGCGGGGTGTTGGTCAAGCCGTTGCGGGCCGGCGGCTTCGACGCCGTCGACCTCGACGGTGCCGTCGCGGTGCCGGATGCGGAGGCGTGGGCCCCGTCGCCCGGCGGCGCCCGCAGCCCGGCACCGCCGGATCCCGTGCAACTCGCCGACGTGCGCCGCCGCAAGGAGGCCAGGCGGGAAGCGGAGCGTCTGGAGCGCGAGGCGGACGCCGCGGTCGCGGAGGTCGATGCCCTGGAGCGGCGCGCTCACAGGCTCGAGCTTCGCCGGGCCAGCCTGGAGGCCGAGATCGCGGAGCTTCGGGAACAGCTCGACACCGCCGAGGCGGCGCTCGCTGCCGTCACCGCCGACGACGGCGCCCTCACCGATGCCCGGAGCCGGGCCATCCGTGCGGCGGAGGACGCCAGAAACCGCGCCCGCGACGCCGCCCACGCCGCCGAGGAATCCGACTGACCCGCCCCTGCCGCGAGCGGCTTGGCGGCGGTTAGGATACCGCCATGACTCCCAGCGATGCAGTCGACGCCGTCAGCCAGCTCAAGGCGAAAGCGGATGCGGCCAGGGCCGCCGCGCTCCGCGCCCAGGCCGACGCGGAGGAGGCGGAAACCCAGCTGCGCCAGGCCGAGGCGCAATCCGCGGCCACCGCTCCCGAGTCGCCCACGCCCCCCTCCGGCCCCCTCGACGACGCCCAGGTCCAGGCGATCCGGTCCGGCTACGCCTTCGACGGGCCGGCGCTCGAGCTGGGCGCCCTCGTCAATGGCGAGGCCCGCCCCGACGTGCAGATCCGCATCCCGCTGGCCATGACGAACCGGCACGGGCTGGTCGCCGGAGCGACCGGAACCGGGAAGACCAAGACGCTGCAGGTGCTCGCCGAGCAGCTGTCGGCGCACGGGGTGCCGGTGTTCGCCGCCGACATCAAGGGCGACCTCTCCGGCATCGCCAGCGCCGGCACGCCCAGCGACAAACTGCTCGCCCGCACCAGTGCGCTCGGTCAGGACTGGGCCGGCGCCGCGTCCCCCACGGAGTTCTTCTGCCTCGGCGGCATCGGCCACGGCGTTCCGATCCGGGCAACCGTGGCCGGGTTCGGTCCGCTGCTGCTGAGTAAGGTCCTCGGTCTCAACGACACCCAGGAGTCCAGCCTGGGCCTGGTCTTCCATTACGCCGACGAGGCCGGCCTGCCGCTGCTGGACCTCACCGACCTGCGGGCGGTGCTCAGCTTCCTGATCAGCGACGCCGGCAAGGGCGAACTCACCGGCCTCGGCGGGCTCTCCAGCGCCACCGTCGGCGTCATCCTGCGCGAACTCATCACCTTCGCCGACCAGGGCGCCGACGTCTTCTTCGGGGAGCCCGAGATCGACACCACCGAATTCCTCGCGGTCACCGCCGACGGCCGCGGCCAGGTCAGCCTGCTCGAGGTGCCCGGGGTGCAGGATCGGCCCGCCCTGTACTCGACGTTCCTGATGTGGCTGCTCGCCGACCTCTTCAACGACCTGCCCGAGGTTGGCGACCTTGACAAGCCGAAGCTGGTGTTCTTCTTCGACGAGGCGCACCTGCTGTTCCGGGACGCCTCCAAGGACTTCCTGGCCGCGATCACGCAAACCGTGCGGCTCATCCGGTCGAAGGGGGTGGGCATCTTCTTCGTCACCCAGACGCCGAAAGACGTGCCCGGCGACGTGCTCGCCCAGCTGGGCTCCCGGGTGCAGCATCAGCTGCGGGCGTTCACCCCGGATGACGCCAAGGCGCTCCGGGCGACGGTCTCGACCTTCCCGCACTCGGGCTACGACCTCGACGAGGTCCTCACGGGGCTCGGCATCGGCGAGGCCGTCGTCACCGTGATGAACGAGAAGGGGGCACCGAGTCCGGTCGCGTGGACCCGGCTGCGCGCGCCGCTGGGGTCGATGGCGCCCACCCCGGCCGCACAGATCGAGGCCACCATCAACAGCTCCCCGCTGCTGGCCCGCTACGGCGAGCCGGTCGACCGCGATTCCGCCCGGGAGCTGCTGGCGACCCGGCTGGAGGCGGCCACCCGGGTCGCCGACGCCGAACAACGGGCGCTCGACCAGGCCAAGGCCGACGCCGAATTCGCGAAACAGCAGGCTGCCGCCGATGCGCAACAGGCCAAGGCGCAAAAGAAGGCGGACGCCGACTACGAGCGGCTCCGGCGCCGGGCCGAGACCGGATCCCGCACTCGCGCCAGGCCGCAGAAGTCGGTGCTCGAAGAGGTGCTCGGCTCAACCGCCACAAAGACCATCCTCACCGGCATCGTCACGGGCATCTTCGGCACCCGCCGCCGCCGCTGACCTGCGCGGCCCGCCAGGGTCGCTGCACGCGCACCGACACCCGGCCGAACGCTGGCAGCGAACGGCTCCCCATCTCCCCCGCCCGCGACGTACGCTCTGGATTCATGAGCGATGTTCCGGCGATGGATGATGACGGGCTCCTCGACGCCTACTCGCGAACCGTCATGGCGGTGGCCACCCGGGTGCTGCCGAGCGTGACCAGCGTCACCGTGCGCACCAGGCGCGGCTCTGGGTCGGGAAGCGCCAGCGTCATCACCGCGGACGGCTTCCTCCTCACCAGCGCCCACGTCGTCGCCGGCGCCGAACGCGCCGAGGTCGGGTTCGCCGACGGCACCAGCAGCGAGGTCGAGGTCGTCGGCCGCGACACCCTGTCCGACCTCGCCGTGTTGCGCGCGCATGGCGCCACCCCGCAGCCGGTTCAGCTCGGCGACGCCGCCCAGTTGAAGGTCGGCCAGGTGGTCGTGGCGCTCGGCAACCCGCTCGGCCTGGCCGGCAGCGTCACCGCCGGCATAGTGTCGGCGCTCGGCCGGTCGCTGCCCACCCGGTCCGGCCGGGTGATCGACGAGGTGATCCAGACCGACGCCGCCCTCAACCCCGGCAACAGCGGCGGTGTGCTCGCCGACAGCGCCGGCCGCATGGTCGGGGTCAACACCGCGGTGGCGGGCATCGGGGTGGGCCTGGCGATTCCGATCAATGTGACCACCCGGGCGATCATCACCGCTCTGATGACCAGGGGCAGGATCCGGCGGGCCTGGCTCGGCATCGCCGGTGCCCGGGTGCCGCTCTCGCCCGAACTCGCCGCCCGGATCGGCTCACCGACCGGTCTGCAGGTGGCGGCGGTCGCGCCGGGCAGTCCGGCCGAGCTGGCCGGCCTACACCGTGGGGACATCGTCGTCGCGCTGGCCGGCCAGGCCGTCGTGACGGCCACGGCCGTGCAACAGCTCATGGTCGAAGACGCGATCGACAGGCCCATTGAGATCACGGTCTGGCGAAACGGCGCGCTGGTCGATGCCATCACCACGCCGCGAGAACTTCAGGAGTCCTGACGGGCGGGCATCACGACCGGATCAGGCTGCGGCGAACCGCTTCGCTGAGCGTTCCCTGGCCTTCTCCGCCTCGACCTCGCGGTTCTTGGGCGGCGCGGTCGTGACCAGATCCTCGAGCAGGTGGCGCGAAATGTGCGCTATCTCGGCTACCGCCCGGTCGAAGGCCTCCGCGTTGGCCTTAGACGGTTTGGTGGATCCGCTGATCTTGCGCACGAACTGCAGCGACGCCGCGTACACCTCGTCGTCGGTGGCGGCAGGCTCAAAATTGTGAAGCTGATGAATGTTCCGACACATACTTCGAGGGTACCCAGCCGGCCGCCCGCAGGAAAGTGCGAAAAAGTGTTGCGCGGCGTGCGCTCCGCCCGCTACGGTGATGCCTACGCCATACGACGAAAGGAGCCCAGCGTGATTACTCAGAAGACTGCATTCGCATTCAGCTTCACCGCCGGCTTCGTCGGCGTCTTCACCGCCTGATCGGCCAGTAGGTAACCCACCGGTCCAGACGGTGGTGACGCTCTCGAAGCCCGACCAGGCAGCATTCGCACTCGTGTGCATTCCCGCACCCGTTCGCATCCTTCTGCCCGGGTCACTCACCCCGTGAGCGGCGCGCAGTGCGCGCGTCGCCTCGTGCCGCCCTCGGGCGGCCACCCTTCATTCGGCGACCCCGAACGCCTGTTCCACGGTGCCCGGATTCGCGAACCTTCCCTAAGGAATGCATCATCATGAATACCCAACTGGCGCCCGTTCCGGGCCGCCACGACCACCCGCCCCAACCCGTTCGCTCCCCCGAGGCGCACACCGTGCGCCGCGTGGGCCTGCTCGATCGGGCCGCCATGCACCTGGGCGTCGCCCTGATCCACTGGGGCCGCCGTCCCGTCCGGTCCCGCCGGCGGAACCGGCCCGTCTTCAGCCCGGAATCGATCGAGGCCCGGCGGGAGCTGGACCGGGTTCGGGATCAGTACCTGGTGCAAAAGCTCACCCAGTTCCGGTGATCCACTCCGACGCAGGCCCGTCGTCGCGGCTCCGGCCGCGGCGACGGCCAGCGGGGCCGGCCAGCGGGGCCGGCCAGCGGGGCCGCGCCGCTCTGCGGGGACCGGCCCGCCCCATGCGGGCGCCGCGCCGCTCTGCGGGTGGCGCGCCACCCGCCTACCGGCGCCTGACCCGCAGAGCTCCGCGCTGACCGTCTTCCGATGACCTCAGGCCCTCCGCAGGGTCAGGGTCAGCGGCAGCGTCAGCGATCCAGTCCGGCGCGCCAGTCGTCCAGCAGACCCGCGATGCTCCGGCTGTACGACCACGGCATTTCGGGCGCTTCGGTGCGGCGTTCCAGCAGCGCCAGGGACACCGCGTCGGCCTCCGCCGCGAACGGGTCGATGGTGGGCACCTCCACCACCCGGTCACGGCCGCCGGCCTGCACGATGAAGGATGCGGCTGAGTCGCGACGGCCGCCGAACGCATCCGGGAGCAGGATGCTGCCGTTGCTTCCCGTGACCAGCGCGGACCGCGGCAGGGTCTCGATGATGGAGCACTCCACCTGGGCCGTGAACTCCGCCGCGGTGATCGTCGCCACCGCGTGTTCGTCGACTCCGGTCTCACCCACGCGGCCGGAGGCCGACGTGACGGTGAGGTCGGCCGGGTCGATGCCGGCCGCTGCGGCCAGGGCGACCGCCAACGAAACCGGATAACCGCCGACGTCGAGGATCGCCCCGCCACCGATCTCGGGATCGAACAGCCGCCCGGTGCGCTCCCCCGCCGCGAACCCGAACGACGCCGCCAGGTGCAACGGTCCGTGCACGTCGCGGGCACCGACAGTGGCGTCGAGGGCCCGTGCGAACGGGCCGAAGCGATGTTTGAAGGCCTCCACGAACGGGAGTCCGCACGCCTCGGCGGTGAGCAGCACGCGCTCCAGCTCGGCGGCGGTGGTCGACACGGGCTTCTCGCACAGCACGGCCTTGCCTGCGGTCAGCGCGGCCACGGCCAGATCCGCGTGGGTCGTGTTCACCGTGGAGATGTACACGGCGTCGATGTCGTCCCTGGCGAGGATCTCGTCGTAGGTTCCGGTGACGGGGGCGCCATGCATAGCGGCGAACGCGGCCGCCCGGTCGGGATTGCTGCTCGCGATCCCGTGCAGTGTGCCGTGTGTCGAGCGGGGCAGCGCCCGCGCGAACCAGCCGCCGATGTCGCCCGGTCCCAGAATTGCCCACCGTGTTGTTGTCATCTGTCGAAGGTACCAACCTTCATCGACCCGGCCGCGCCGGCACGGATGCCGATCCGGCTGCGCCGCTCGCACCTTATGGTGCCCCTGGAGGGACTCGAACCCCCAACCCTTTCCTTAGGACGGAACTGCTCTTCCATTGAGCTACAGAGGCTGACCGGGAAAGTTTAGCCGCAAACGGGGGCACGCTGGTGCCGCCGGCGCGGGCGATCGAGTCGCCGGAGCGCGATATACGACCTAGGCCGGTGGGTAGAGGTAGACCGGCACCTCGCTGATCGGGACCGTGCGCGTGTGATACGCGTGCGAGCCCATCCAGTTGTACTCCTCGAGCACTACTGTGCCGTCGCCCGGCACCGACTGCACGTAGGCGACGTGGTTGTAGGTGAACCAGGCCACGGCACCAACGACGGGTGACTTGCTGCTGGCCCAGCCCTTGTTCGACCAGGCGTTGGCCCAGGCGGAGGCGTTGCCGCCGCCGGGCGTCATGGTCGACCAGACCCACTTGAACGGGCTGGTGGTTCCGGCATCGCGGTTGAGCCGCCAGGCCACGAAGTCCACACATTCGCGGTAGTAGTAACCGAGTGGCGAGAGGCCGCCGCCCTGGGATTCGGTGCCGGCGTCGCGCCACGGGTAGTCGTCACCCTCGGCACGGATGCCGACCACGGCGTAGTCCGCCGATGAGGCGCGCGCGTCCTCGGCTGCCGCCTTCTGGGCGAGGTCCGCCTCGATGCCGGCCTCGATCTCATCGAGTTCGGCTTGGCTTGTGGCGGTGAAGCCGTCTGCCGAGATGCTCACGGCCGCGGCGGCGGCCCCGACTGAAATAGCCTGGGTTTCGCCGGTGGACCTGGGGCTGGCGCCGGCCGAGCCGCCCTGCGGAGCGAACGCGTAGGAGGGCAGCGCGGCGGTGAGGAAGATCGCCGGAATCGCCAGCAGGGTCACCAGCTTCGCGATCGGCTTGCGGCGTTTGGCGACGCGCGCGGCCGGCCGCCGAGTGGCGTCCGACGGCGCCGTCGACGGCGCCTTGGTGCGTGAGAAGGAGGGGAGCCGGGCGGAGCGCAGGGTGCCAGCGCGCGCAGGCGCGGCGGGCGCGACGACGACGGGCTCGGCGGGCGTGCTGCTCGCGCTCTCGACGATCACGGCAAGGTCAGGCGACACCGAGAGCACCGGCACGGGCGGCACGGGCACGGCGAGCAGAACAACCTCGGCTGCGGGGGCGGAAGAATCAGTCTCGGCGGCGGGTACCACTGCGGCCTCAGCGGCTTCGCGGAGGGCCCGGGCTTCACGGCGCGTGAGTTGCGGGCCGTCGCCCTCGGGCGAGCCGGCGGTGCCGGAATGAGTCACAGATAATCCTCTTTACAGCCACAACCGGAGGGGGACTTCACAACCCTAATCGATGCCCGTGCCCACTGTCACCTTGAGCGTTACTATTTCGTGACAATCGCACTATAAAGGGGTGCACATCGCCAACGCCTTGTCGGTCCCGACCGGTCAGGCGGCGGCTGGGGCGAGAAACTCGTCCCACTGCGGCAACGGCCGCTCGACCCCGCTGACCACCCACGTGGTGCCGTGCGGCATCCGGGGGTCGAAATTCATGGCCCAGCCCATCTCGGCGGGAGTGCGGTCGCTCTTGAGATTGTTGCAGCGCAGGCAACAGGCCACCAGGTTGTCCCAGGTGTCGCGCCCGCCGCGTGACCGCGGCTGCACGTGGTCGATGGTGCTCGCGCTCTTCCCGCAGTAGCAGCAGCGGTGCTCGTCGCGCCGCAGCACACCGCGCCGGCTCACCGGAACGACCCTGGAGCGGGGCAGGCGCACGTACCGGGTGAGCAGGATGACGCTGGGGCGCTCCCACGAACCCGTCGCCGCCCAGACCGGGTGACCCTGGTCCGCTTGGATGATTGTTGCCTTCTGGTTCATGACGAGCACGAGTGCCCGCTTGAACGAAACGACCGCGAGGGGTTCATATCCCGCGTTGAGGACCAATGTGCGCATGCGCTCCCTTTCGAAAAAGGCTGGACGGCTTCCAGCCATTCGAACTGCTGCCTGGTGTCGACGGGGAGAAGTTGCAGGCAAACAAAAAGGGCGTCGTCATCATGACAACGCCCCATGGGCTTCAGCGTGCGCACCGCACACGAAGCTCGGACAGATTTGACTGCTGTGCCGCAACGCGAAGTGTCCGCGCACATCCATGGTGTGGATCGTGCGTAGCTTGCGCATTGGCTCTCCTAAAATCCCGCAGAACATCAGGGCATCAGGTTAACCCACAAATGGTGCCCCACGTAAATCGTGGTGCACCATTTGTGGTATGCGTTACCCAGTGTTTACCGGGGCGGGTGCAGACAGCGCTCGCTCGGGAGGCTCAGATGCCCAGACGCACTATGTAGTAGTCGCTGGTCCAGATCGGCTGCACCCGCACCGACGCACCCTCGTACGGCGCGTGCAGGATATTGCCGTTCCCGGCGTAGAACCCGTCGTGACCGTCCATGATCACCAGGTCGCCCGGCTGCGCGTCGGCCAGAGCGATGCGGGTTCCCGCCGCGCCCTGCCCGGTAGAGGAGTGCGGCAGCGCGATTCCGAACTGGGCGTACACGTACATCACGAACCCCGAGCAGTCGAAGCCGGCCGGCGTGGCCCCGCCGTAGACATATGGCACGCCCTGATACTGCAGGGCGACGTTGTACACCGAGGCGAGATCAAAACCGGGATAGGCCGGGCTGGCCAGGTACTCGGCCGCCGACGGACCCGAATACGAGGCCGCGTAGGTGGTCATCGACGCCGCGGCGGCCACCCGCGCGGCCTCCGCGGCCGCTGCGGCTTCCGCCGCCTGGGCGGCGTCGAGCTCGGCCTGCGGGGTGGCGGCGAACGCATCCTGTGCGACGCTGACCGTGGCGGCAGAGTCGTCGACGGCGACCTTCTGCGCGCCTGCCTTGGTGAGCTCGGTCGCGGCCGTGGCCGCGAAGGTGCCTTCGGAGTCGTCGGGGGCGAACGCGTAGGCGGGCAGGGCCATGGTGGCGACCAGGCCGGTGGCCAGGGTCATCATCACGGCGTGGCCGGTGGCGCTCTTGCGCCTGGATCGTTTGACCGGTGCTCCCGGTCGCATCACGGTGCGGGGGCTCACCTCGGATTGCGCGGCATGCATCGGCGCGGTGGGAGCGGATCGGATGGCAAGAGCCGTGGAACGACGACCGCGTCGGGACAGTCTTCTACCAAAGATGGCCAAATTGAACCTCCGGCGCCTCGACAACACTAGGGAGTTGCCCCGTCCGATGCGAGTGAACGCCTGGGTTTTCCGCAACAAGAGACGGGAGAGGGTAGAGACGTCTTGCGCGGGCCCGGTGATCGACCTGATCGATGGGCAGGTCCGAGGCTACGTGACCACTACTCGTTTGTCACCCAAAACGGGCGAAATCTAACGAATTGGTAACGAGTCTGTGAATTTCTGCAGAGAATCCAGGGTTAGGCCACGGCCACGGGCGTCGTCACGAAGATGTGGCCGGCGACTTCGTTGGGCAGTTCCAGGCCGTCCCCGAAGCCGTCCACCTGAACGAGCACGTAGGATCCCACAGCGGAGAACACGCCGGTGTTGCCCGGCAGCACGCCGGACTGCTTGAGCTGCGCCAGGAGCACCGGGTCGAACTGCACGGGCTCGCCCATGCGCCGGATGACCGCGCTGACGGGTTCGGCGGACGCCGACACGACGTCGAGCAGATTGGTGACGCCGGCCATGAACGCCACGGCCGGGGAGTCGCCCAGCTCGTCGAGGCCGGGGATCGGGTTGCCGTACGGGGATTCCGTGGGGTGACCGAGGATTTCGAGGATCTTGCGCTCGACCTGCTCGCTCATCACGTGCTCCCAACGGCAGGCTTCGTCGTGCACGAACTCCCACTCGAGCCCGATGACGTCGCTGAGCAGGCGTTCCGCGAGGCGGTGCTTTCGCATGACGTGCACGGCCTTGCTGCGGCCGGTGTGGGTGAGCTCGAGGTGCCGGTCGCCGGAGACCACGACGAGTCCGTCGCGTTCCATGCGGGCCACGGTCTGGGACACTGTCGGTCCGGAGTGGCCGAGGCGCTCGGAGATCCGGGCACGGAGGGGAACGATGTTCTCCTCCTCCAGGTCGAGGATCGTGCGGAGATACATTTCGGTCGTGTCGATAAGGTCAGTCATCCGCAGCCTCCCGCTCGGCCATATGTGCAACGCCACAACACTACCCGTGCAAACCGGCCAACTAGAATCCTGTTATGCCGGACCTACAGATCCCCACAGAATTGCTGCCCGCCGACGGACGATTCGGCTGCGGCCCGTCCAAGATCCGTCAGGAGCAGCTGGACTACCTCTCCGGTGCCGGCGCGAGCATTCTGGGCACCTCCCACCGGCAGGCGCCGGTGAAGAACCTGGTCGGACGCGTTCGCGCCGGCCTCAGCGACCTGTTCCGCGCCCCGGCGGGCTACGAACTGATCATGGGCAACGGCGGCTCGACAGCGTTCTGGGACGCCGCCGCGTTCTCGCTCATCGAGACCCGCGCGCAGAACCTCGTCTTCGGTGAGTTCGGCGGCAAGTTCGCCGCCGCGGCCGCCGCGCCGTTCCTCACCGCTCCCGACGTCATCAAGTCGGCACCGGGCTCGCGGGCCACCGCCGTGCCCACCGAGGGAATCGACGTCTACGCCTGGCCGCAGAACGAGACGTCCACCGGTGTCATGGCCCCGGTCACCCGGGTGCAGGGCGACACCGGTGCGCTCACCGTCATCGACGCCACCAGCGCCGCCGCCGGCATCGACTTCGAGGCCGACCAGGCGGATGTCTACTACTTCGCTCCACAGAAGAACCTCGCCTCGGACGGCGGCATCTGGCTGGCCCTGTTCTCCCCCGCCGCAATCGAGCGCGTGGAGCGGATCGCCGCGAGCGGCCGGTACATCCCGGAGTTCCTCAGCCTCAAGAACGCCATCGACAACTCGCGTCTCAACCAGACCCTGAACACGCCGGCCGTGTCGACCCTGCTGATGATGGAAAACCAGCTCGACTGGATCAACGGCAACGGCGGGCTCGCCTGGGCCTCCGCGCGCACGGCCGAGTCGTCGTCGGTGCTCTACGACTGGGCCGCGACCGTCGACTACGCCACGCCGTTCGTGACCGACCCGAGCCACCGCTCGCAGGTCGTCGCCACGATCGACTTCAGCGACACCATCGACGCCGCAGCGATCGCCAAGATCCTGCGCGCCAACGGCATCGTCGACACGGAGCCGTACCGCAAGCTGGGACGCAATCAGCTGCGTGTCGCCACCTTCACGGCCATCGATCCGGCGGATGTGCGGAAGCTCGTCTCGTCGATCGAGTACGTTGTGGCCAACCTGGGTTAGGCAGCATGCGGTTCTGGCTCAAAGACAGCGAACGACGGCCAGACCCGCTGCCCGCCCGCGCGAATGCGCGGAAAGCGGTGGCAGCGGGTTCGGCCGGCTGGCTAGTCCTGCTGGTGCTGGCGTTCGTCTTCCGAGCTGAACTGCACGACGCCGGCTTGGGCTGGTGGCTGTGGTGCGCCGCCATCGGCCTGGGCCTCGGCCTCTGCGGCCTCGGTTTCGTCCTGCTTCGACGCCGCTAGCGCTTCGTCCACGTCGATCCCGTCGAGGACGTCGACGCCGTCGTCGGCAGCGTCATCGGATTCGGCGCTCTCGTCGTCCTCATCGTCGTCGTCGTCGCTGTCGTCTTCGTCGTCGTCGCTATCGTCGTCGTCGTCGTCGCTATCGTCGTCGTCGTCGGAACCGACGAGTCCGGCGGCCGCGAGTTCCTCGGCCACCTTGGAGTCGGCAAGCCGGTCGCTCCATGGCACCCACTCCGGGGCGAGCAGGGCATCGTCGCCCGGCATGAGCTCGGTTTCCAGCACCTGCGGCTCGGAATCAGTGTCGACGCGTGACACACTGACCGTCCAGTGCCAGCCCGGGTATCCGGACATGAGGCACTCGAAGAGCAGCGACAGCACGTGCTCGCCCTCAACGATGTAACCGAGCTGTTCGCCGATCGTGTCGGCCGGGGTGATCAGTTCGAGCGCGGCCCTGGCCTGGTCGGTCGCGCCGATCAGCACCTCGTCCGCCTCGAAAACCTCGTCGTCGTCGACTTCGGCAACCTCGGCGGCGTCGTTGTCGGTGGTGGCGTCTGCTTCCGCGGACTCGCTCGACGGAGCGTCGACGGGAGTCGCGTCGTCTGCTGCGGCCGCGGCAGCGGGCCCGGGGTCCGCCGCCGGCGCCTG